>Ga0268262_10002586_pt1 | contig 20722 bp, 16 predicted proteins | sample TergutNc150P3_FD_190354 | JGI IMG/M metagenome (GOLD analysis project Ga0268262, IMG submission 190354) | Nasutitermes corniger P3 segment gut microbial community from laboratory colony in Florida, USA - Nc150 P3 (SPAdes) (version 2) | ecosystem: Host-associated > Arthropoda: Insects >... | reverse complement strand
GGCGGGGAATTGCAGAAAACGGCGCGTCAGCAGCGACGTTTACTGGCAACTGTCAACTGGTCACTGTCGACTTGCCAGCGCCAGCTAGGGCGGGGAATTGCAGAAAACGGCGCGTCAGCATCACAATTCACTGTCAACTGTCAACTGGCAACTGTCAACTGTCAACTGTCAACTGTCCACTGGCAACTGCTTTTCACTGTCCACTGGCAACTGCTTTTCACTGTCCACTGGCAACTGCTTTTCACTAGCTCCTAGCAACCGCCCCCCGAAAATAACTTGACATTGCTCCGGCGCCGTGCGAGAATGTCCACACGAAAGTCTTTGCAAGTTTCTACTCCGATTGGTGCCAGAATCATGGTCTCTTGGGTTAGCAGGACAGTTTTCCTCTTGGCGTTGCTGGTGCAGACCGGCGCCGCAGCCGAGGAAGCGTCCGCGCCCCAGGTTGCCCAGTCAGAGAGCCTGTACATCCAAGTGCAGCAAGCGCCGGCGGAGGCTCCGGCAAGCCCTGCGGCCACGCCGGAGTTCCTGGCCGCGCCGTCGGACTGCGATGGCTCCAGTGGAGCCGCCATTGAATCGGGCTTTGGCGCAGAGCGTCGGGACCTTATCACAGCGAAACAGAGCGTTGAAGAATCCAGCAAACGCGCTGAGCATCAGGACTACCCCTTAGATACGCAAATCGCCAGGGAGTTTGGGCTGTGCGCCGCGGTCCAAGGCCCGCTCACAGAGTCGCGCAGAGCCGCAAGTGAACCCAGCTTCACGGTCTATCGCTCGCGCCCCCCGCCAGCGTAAGCATCCCCTACACGCTGACTCCACGTAATCATCCGCACTAGGCGGAAAGGATCGCCGCGTCCATTCGTCCAGTCTCTACAACTGGCCGCGGGTCGGTCTGTCCGCGCCGTGCATCCATTTCCAATCGACAGTTATTCCCCAAGGGGGGGCAATATGAACTGGTACCTAAATCTCAACATGAAGTCCAAGCTGATGTGGGGCTTCGCTGCAACCATCCTGCTCACGCTCGTGCTGGGCGTCGAAGGGATACGCGACATACGCAAGCTGCGCGACGACACCCGCCAGGTGTACACGGAGGGCGTTGTGGCCCTCGGCGCCGCCGCCGACCTCGGCGAGACCTTCAACGCCATGCGGGCCGCAGTGCGCGACACAGTGATGGAGAACGACTCGGCCAGCGTCGCCCATTACAGGTCGCTGATCAACACTCAGCAGGCGTCCCTCAGGGACAACATCGAGACGCTCTGGCCCATAGCGAGGGGCCACGCCGGCAAAGAGGCCCTGGTCAGGGACATCGAAAGCAAGATGGACGCCTACTTCAAAGTGGCCGACACAGTAGTGGGCTACGCCATGGCCAACAAAGACACGGAGGCACTGCAGTACATGAGGTCATCCACTGCGGTGCAGGCCAACAAAGACTTTGCGGAAATTCTGGCCACCACCAAGGGCGTCATGAAGGGCGAGGCCGGCAAGGCGATGGACGCCGCCGAAGGCACCGTCACAAAGAGCAACACACTGATGATAGTCCTGTGCCTTGTGGTGGTGGCGCTCTCCGTTATGGTCGGGACGTACATATCCAACCTGGTGGTGCGCAGCCTGGCCAAGCTGATGGCCGAAATTGACATGGTGGCAAAGGGCGACCTCACCGTGGAGTCCGTGGCCGAGACCGGCGACGAGATAGGCGCGATAGCGAACTCCCTGGGCCACATGGTCAAGGAGCTGAGGCGGATAGTCACCGGCGTGAACCAGGGGGTTGACGGCGTGGCGAGCAGCTCCACGCAGCTCTCCGCGACGTCGGAGCAGATTTCGGTGACCACCGAGCACATTGCCGGCAGCGCGGACACATCCAAGAGAGAGGCGGAGGGCATGGCGGCCGCCATGACGGAGCTTTCGGCCTCCATCGATGAGGTCAGCCACAGTGCCACCGAGTCGCTGACCCAGCTCGACGCGGCCATTGAGGCCACCAACCAAGGCAACGCCGCCGGCGAGGCCACCAAGCGGGCGATGGACGACATCACCACCACCACCGGCAAGATAGCCGAGGCAATCGGCGTCATTCAGGAGATTGCCAACCAGACCAACCTGCTTTCGCTTAACGCCGCGATAGAGGCAGCCAAGGCCGGCGAGCAGGGCAAGGGCTTCGCGGTGGTCGCCGAGGAGGTCAGGAAACTGGCCGAGCGCAGCGCCACGTCGGCCAAGGAGATAGCCCAGCACAACATCGACGCACGCGAGTCCGTCCAGCGCGGCGGCGAGATGGTCACCACCACAGTCGGCCTGCTGGAGAAGATACACGCCAGCCTGGACGTCTTCGCCGCCCAGACGAGGGCTTCGGTGTCGGCAACCAAGGAACAGGCCATCACCGGCAACGAAGTGGCCAGGCAGGTCAGCACCAGCGTGAAGGAGTCCACGTCCATTGCATCGGCGACCCACCAGATGGCGGCGACCACCCACGAGGTGTCGCGCACCGCCCACGAGCTGGCCCAGCTCGCCGCCGGCCTGCAAAGGCAAGTCCACATGTTCAAGTTGGCGTGACATGTGCTTCGCACCCTCATAACACGGGAGAAGCACATGCCCAACAGACCACCCACCGATAGCCAGGCGCTGAAGCGGAGGCTGTTCCAAACCATCCTCCGCGAGGCGCCCATTGCATACGCCCTCATAGACATGTCCTACAGGGTGGTGTTCCTGAACGACCACTACCTGCGCAGCAGAAAGCTGGAGAGCGGCTACCCGCCCGGCTCCAAGTGCTACGAAATAGCCAACAGCGGCGTGCCATGCCAAAGCTGTATTCTGCGTGACGTACTGGAAACAGGCGGGCCGTGCAGGATACTCCGGAAGGACATCCTTGAGGACGGCTCCTGCACGTACTCCGACGACTTGGCCATCCCGATCAAGGACGCAGGGACCGGCGAAACCAAGTACGTGCTGGAGATAATGATAGACAGGACGGTGGAGATGGACGTGCGCGAGCGCGACCACGCCATCTTCCTGAAGATGATCGACTCCCTGATGAGGCTGCTGGAGGAGAAGGACTACGCCACCTGCCGGCACTCCAGGCACGTCAGCGCCATCAGCGCCAAGCTGACGCACCACCTTGGCCTGGGCCCCGCCGCGGTGTTCAACGCCACCCTTGGCGGCCTGCTGCACGACCTTGGGAAGCTCTACATACCCGACGCCGTGCTGAACAAGATGGACGGGCTGGACGACAGGGAGTACGCCATCATCAAGGAGCACCACGTGTTCACTTGGGTGGTCATGGCCGGGCTGATGTCCTTCAAGCCGCTGCGCGACGTGGCCATAGCTCACCACGAAAGGTGGGACGGCATGGGCTACCCAAAGGGGACCAAAGGGGAGGACATCCCCATAGAGGGCAGGATAACCGCCATAGCCGACACCTACGACGCCATGACGTCCGACAGGCCCTACCGCAGGGCCATGCCCCACGAGGCGGCGATGGCCGAAATAAAGAAAGTGGCCGGCACGCAACTGGACCCGCACCTTGTGGAAAAGTTCGTGCTGATGGTCGAGGAGTTCGGCCACGGCAGGGAGTCGCTGATCGAGGACCACGACTTCGACAGCGACACGCTGGCGCCCACCAGGGACAAAGTGGGGCCGCCGTTCGCGGAGGACTACGTCCTGTACGTGCATCAGCCTGGAGCGGCCGCCACCGGGTCAGCCCCGGCCGCAGTTCCTGACGAGACCATAGAAGACCTGCTGGCGTCGGACGCGTTCATAGACGCAGTGCTGAACAACACGCCGGCGTACTATTCCCTGGTGGACGAAAACTGGAACGTACTCTACGTGTCGGACAACTACGCCGCCTTCCACGGCAGGCCGCGTGAGGAGCTGCTGGCCGGCAAGTGCCACCACATGGTCGGCAAAAGCAGGCCGTGCCGCCAAACAGGCGCCCCCTGCTCGGTCGCCGACGCCTTCGCCACCGGCGAAAAGCACTACTCGCTCCTTGCGGAGAGCAGAGACGGCCAGTGCCTATACTTCGACAACTACGCCATACCCACCGAGCTGGAGGGCCCCGACGGCAGAAAGGTGAAGTGCTGCCTGGAGATACTGTTCGACAGGAGCGCCGAGAAGAGCCGCCAGTACGCCTTCGAGCAGGACATCAGGCACCTGGTGGAGAAACTGCACAACATGCTGACGGAGATACTCCCGGAAGTCTCAGCCAACGCCCACCAGATAGTCCGCGAGGCCCACATCTTCTGCGACTACCTGGATAAAGTCGGCGGCGCGGCCGCGCCAGCGGCAGCGGCAGCCGCCGGGCTTTAACATTACCAAAACCATCTTTTGCGCCGCCGGCCGTGGTGGCGCAGCTCCTCGGCCACGCCAACACCAGGGTGACGGAGCAGCACTACGCCCACCTGGCCCGAAGCACCGTCAGGGACGAACTCCTGCGCTCCATGCCCAGGCTGGGGATAGTGGGGAAAGACAAGGAGCGGTAGCGACGCAAGATGCCGCAAGTGGTTGGGATCACTTCGCCACAGTGCATTCTGGGGCGGAACTTTCACTTTTCGTTGGAACTTTTTGCCAAAATCGTGGAATATAGCACATGTGTAGGTGAGGTTTCTTCCTGCCTAACGGTGAGTCCATGATCATTTCGTTCTCCATAGAAAACTGGATGTCCTTCAAGGACAAGGCCACGCTGTCAATGGTGGGCAGCAGGGAGCAACAGCACAACGACAGGGTGCCAAGGGTCGGGGCCAGCAAAATAAAAGTCCTGCCCACGGCGGCGATCTTCGGCGGCAACGCCTCCGGCAAGTCCAACTTCCTTGCGGCCCTGGACTTCGCCAAAAGACTGGTGGTCGAAGGTGTCTCAACAAACCAGGTGATACCGGTGGAGCCGTTCCTGCTGGACGGGGAATCAGAAAAGCGCCCGTCCAGCTTTGCATTCGAGCTGGTCATCGGGGAAGGCATCTATGAGTACAGCTTTAAGGTGACGCGGACGAAGGTGCTTGAAGAGAGGCTGGTGAAAATCAACAGCAAGTCTGAAAAGGAACTGTTCAGCCGCAGCGGCGATGCGTTTGTCTTTGGCGGCGCCCAATCCAAAAACCAGCGTCTCAAGTTTGTGGCGGAAGGCACCAGGGACAACCAACTGTTCCTAACCAACTCCGTCTCGCAGAAGATAGACGTTTTCAGGCACATCTACGATTGGTTCTATGATTCGCTGATATTCATTTCTCCCGTTGCATACTTCACACGGTTTGAGCAGTTCATGGATGAAGGGCAGCCGCTGAATTCGCTGCTAAGCCAAGCGCTGTCCGCCATGGACACTGGTATAGACGGTTTGGGTGGGGTTGAAATTCCTTTGGAAACGCTCCCCCAATCAGAGTACCTGAAGGATTCGCCCATCGCCGACCTAAACGAGGGCGAAAGCGCCAAGCTCAGGTCGCTGTCGGACAATGCTTCAATAATCGTGACGCGCAAAAGCGGGAAGCTCTCGGCACAAAAAATGGTTTCGTACCACGCAAAGGCGGATGGCAGCAGGGCCAGGCTGGAAATGCGCCAGGAGTCCGACGGCACCAGGAGGGTGATAGACCTGCTGCCCGCCTTTCTCTGCATGGTGCCCGCCGGCTCCACGAAAGTCATAGTCATAGATGAGCTAGACCGCAGCCTGCACACGACGCTGACACAGAGCCTGCTGCGCTACTACTTTTCGACCTGCTCCAAAGACACAAGGGCGCAGTTGCTGTTCACCACGCACGACGTGATGCTGATGGATCAGAGCCTCATGCGCCGCGACGAAATGTGGGTGACAGAGAGGGACGGCTATGGGGCGTCCTCACTCACGTCCCTGCTGGAGTACGAAGACATCAGGGTGGACACCGACATAAGGAAGGCGTATCTGCACGGCCGCTTGGGCGGCGTGCCCAATGTGCTGATGGACAGTTTTTCCAGCGGTCTCGCCTGGCAGAACAGCAGCGGTGCCTGATGGCTGCACGAACATTGGGCAGACATTTTGGCACCCGCAGGTTCAGAAAAATCTTTGTGGTGGCTTCGGAGGGCAAAAACACGGAGCCGCAGTATTTCGGAATCCTGAAAGACAAAAAGGTGTTCCCCGGGGACTTCATGGTGGTGCCGCTTCCGGGGAAGTCAGACAGCTCGCCTCCTGATGTGTTGGAGAGGATGCGAGACTATTTGGAACGCGAGGCGCCTGATCAGCCATACGAAGCGTGGCTCGTGGTCGATAAGGACGACTGGAAAGAGGAGCAGTTGGCCCCCTTGGTCGAATGGGTGAAGCAAGACCCTGCAACCCGCTTTCTCGCACTGAGCAACCCCAAGTTCGAGTACTGGCTCCTGCTCCATTTCGAGGAAGGCGACGGCGTCGGCACCCCGCAGGAATGCGACAGACGGCTGGCCAAGTGCCCGTGCGGGTACGATAAGCACAGCGGGCTGTTCAACGCCGCCAAGATGACGCGGGAGCTAGTGGAGGCCGCCGTCAAACGCGCAAAGAAGAGGGACAGCCCCCAATGCAGGGACTGGCCACGGAAAAGCGGACAGACCACCGTCTATAGGCTGGTGGAGAAGATTCTTGAAGCATCGGAGACAGGCAAGGGCAGAGGGGAATAGGCGGGATAGTCCGTTACCTTAGGGCCTGGTGGTCAAAAAAGACGCGGGCGCCAGCCCGCCACCGGTACGAACATGAACGCGACGACGCAGTCGGCGCATCAGTACCCGCCCAGCTTCAGCTAGGGCGGTAAATTCAAAAAACGGCGCGTCAGCATCCCTATTCACTGTCAACTGGCAACTGTCCACTGGCAACTGCTTTAGAAGGCGCGTCAGCGTCTCTATTCACTGTCAACTGGCAACTGTCCACTGGCAACTGCTTTAGAAGGCGCGTCAGCGTCTCTATTCACTGTCAACTGTCAACTGTCCACTGGCAACTGCTTTAGAAGGCGCGTCAGCGTCTCTATTCACTGTCAACTGGCTACTGTCCACTGGCAACTGCTTTAGAAGGCGCGTCAGCGTCTCTATTCACTGTCAACTGGCAACTGTCCACTGTCAACTGCTTTAGAAGGCGCGACAGCGTCTCTATTTACTGTCAACTGGCAACTGTCCACTGGCAACTGCTTTAGAAGGCGCGTCAGCGTCCCTATTCACTGTCAACTGTCCACTGGCAACTGCTTTTCACTGTCAACTGTCAACTCGTCGCCCCTCTCCGTACCCTACAATTAACACGGAGGTAACAAACAGTGCCAGCACCAAGCAGACACACTTGGGCCGCCATAGCCGAGACCGCCCTGCGCTTCTCCAAGGCCTGGGCGAGCGCCTCCAGCGAGAAGTCCCACAAGCACGACTTCGTCAGGGCCTTTCTCGCCGTCTTCGGCGCCCCGCAGGGAGCCGGCGAGTTCGAAAGGACCATAAAGACCGCCGACGGCCACGCAAACTTCATAGACTTCATCTGGGACAACCACATAGCCATAGAAGTCAAGAGCAAGGGCAAAGACCTCCGCGCCGCCTTCGACCAGCTCTCCGGCTACATGAACCTCATGCCCCCGGACAAAGTCCCCGACCTATGGATGGTCAGCGACTTCCACACAATACGCATAAGGCACATCTCCCAAGGCCAGGAAGTCAGCTTTCCAACATCCAAGCTAAAGAAGCACATCCGCCACTTCGCCGCCCTCGCCGACCTGGAAGCCGAGGCCATACGCACCGACAAAGAAAGCGTAAACGTCCAGGCCGCAGAGAAAATGGCCGCCCTGCACGAGGCCCTCAAAGGCCACGGCTACTCCGGCCACGATTTACAGGTATTCGTCGCCCGGATACTCTTCTGCCTGTTCGCCGACGACACCGGCATATTCCCCCAGGACAGCTTTTTCCAGTATGTCAACGAATCCAAAGACGACGGCTCCGACCTCTCAGGACGTTTGGCCCAGCTCTTTCAGGACCTGGACAAGCCAATAGAATCCAGGAGCAAAAACCCATACCTTTCGGACACGCTGAAACAGAGCGACTTCCAGCACATCAACGGCGGCCTGTTCAGGGAGAAACTCGACCTGGCCGCCTTTGACAGAAAAATGCGCCAGACACTGCTGGACTGCCTCACATTCGACTGGGGCCAGATTTCCCCCGCCATATTCGGCTCCATGTTCCAGGGCGCCATGGAGGGCGTCGAGAGACGTGAAATCGGGGCGCACTACACAAGTGAAGAGAACATCCTGAAGCTCATTGACCCCCTGTTCATGGACGGCCTAAGGGAGGAATTCCAGAAAGCCAAAAAGAGCCAGAAGACCCTTGCGGACTTCCACAACAAACTGTCCAGCATGAAGTTCCTCGACCCCGCCTGCGGCTGCGGCAACTTCCTGATAATCGCCTACCGCGAGCTGCGCCGCCTGGAGCTGGACGTCGTCAGGGAAGAACAGCGCCTTTCAAAGAAAACCACCGACCACAGGCTCCTTGACATCAAGAGCCACTTCCTTGTCACGGTCGAGCAGTTCCATGGCATAGAGATACTGCCCTGGCCCTGCCAACTGGCCATGACCGGCATGTGGCTGATGGACCACCTGATGAACATGGAGGCCTCCGACGAGTTCGGCGACTACTACGCCAGACTGCCCCTGACCAAGGGCGCCACGATAGTGGAGGGCAACGCCCTGCGGATTGAGTGGGAAAGCGTCGTGCCGAAGAGGGAACTGTCGTATGTCATGGGGAATCCGCCGTTTGTGGGGTACGCCTACCAGAGCGGCGAACAGAAGGCCGACATGCTGGCCGTGTGCCTCGGCCAGGACGGCAAGCCCATCAAGAACGCTGGGAAGATAGACTACGTGGCCGCGTGGTACTACAGGGCCGCGAAACTCATACAGGGCACACAAATCAGAGCCGCCTTTGTCTCCACGAACTCCATCACCCAGGGCGAGCAGGCCGCGGCCGTGTGGAGGCCGCTGATAGAGGTGTTCAATGTCCACATCAACTTCGCATGGCGCACTTTCAAGTGGACAAACGAGGCCAAGGGCAAGGCCGCAGTCCACTGCGTGATAGTCGGCTTCGGCACTACGCCGTGCGATGCAAAGGCCATATACGACAATGGCGAAAGATTCCCCGCAAAGAACATCAACCCGTACTTGGTGGGCGCGCCGAACTTCTTTGTTGAGAACAGGAGCCACCCCATCTGTGATGTGCCAGAGCTGATTTCTGGAAACAGACCAGCAGACGGGGGCAATCTGATCATTGAAGACGCTGACCTTGAAGCCTTTGTCAAAGCCGACCCGCTGTCTAAGAGGTTCATCAAACGCTTCATGATGGGCGACGAGTTCATCAACAACATTCCGCGCTGGTGCCTGTGGCTTGTGGGCGTGTCGCCGACGGAGATGCGGAGTATGCCAAAGGTCATGGAGCGCGTGGCCGCCTGCAAGAAAGACCGAGAGGCGTCCCCAGACGTGGGGAGGCGCAGGCTCGCCGACAACCCGGCACTTTTCAGGGAGACGAACAACCCAGAAAGATACGTCGCCATCCCAAAGGTATCCTCCGAAAAGAGGCACTACATCCCAATCGGCTTTCTGGACGGTGCGACCATCCCAGGCGACAAACTGTTTGCGGTGCCCAGCGCGGACTTGTACCACTTCGGCGTGCTCACGTCCTGCGTCCACATGGCATGGACACGGAGGGTTTGCGGGCGTTTGGGGACAGGTTACAGCTACTCCAGAAACATCGTGTACAACAACTTCCCCTGGCCGGAGACGACGGAGAAGCAGAAAGCCGACATCGAGAAACTGGCGCAGGCCGTCCTGGATATCAGGGCGAAATACCCGGGTAGTTCATTGGCCGACCTCTACGACCCAGTGACCATGCCGCCCGATCTTCTAAAAGTCCACCGCGCACTCGACACCGCCGTTATGAAGCTGTACGGCTACGCCAAGGACACGGCGGAGGCGGAGATTGTCGCAGACTTGATGGGGAGGTACGTGAGATTGACGGGTGAAAAGCAGTAGCCAGCGGACAGTGAAAAACAGTTGCCAGTGAACATCGCCGCTGCCGCGCCTTTTTTTTGAATTCCCCGCCCTAGCTTCGCCGGGCGGCTATTGATGCGCCGCTACGCGGCGCGTCCATGTTCGTACCTGATGCGGGCGCCGACGTCGCGGTCACGCCGGTGCCCGTGCGGCCGCGTCTTTTTGCTGCCGTCATTCTCTAAGGCGCCGCACGGGTTGGCGCGGTCAACGGAAGTAACGGTGTGCGGCGCAAAAAATACAGTACGGTCACTCATAGGGAACTTTGTCGGTTTGTCGTAACATATTTTACTTATAGGAGGGTATGCGTATGCGATTTTTGGCGCTGACGGCGGCCTGCGTCATTGGGCTGTGCCGGTATGCGGCGGCGCAGGAGCCGGGGGCGCCCCAGGAGCCGCCCGCCACCGAGCGCACCGAAATCGTGATTTCGGCGACAGCAGCCCAAAAAATCACGGTGGCTTCGCCGCCGGCGGATGTCACCGACCTCATCGCCGACCAGGTGCAGCGCGAGTACTCCGAGACGCTCCGCAAGGACCTGGAGGGCATGCAGGGCCTGGCCCTGCTCAGGGACGACCTGCCGTCCAAGACGTCCGCCGACTCTTTCCCGGAGTGGCTCAACATCGGCTGCCAGTGGCTGATAGTCTCCAAGGTCTCCCAGACGACCAGGGACGGCGTTGCGGTGGAGGCGGTGGTCTATGACGTCGGCTCCGGCAAGCGCGTCGCTTCGACTTCGCACGGCGGCAACACGTCCAACTACAGGTGCCTGGCGCACATGGTGGCCGACGCCGTCGAGGAGTTCCTGACCGGCACGCCCGGCGTGTCGAACAGCAGGGTGGTCTTCTGCAAGGAGGAGTCGCCCGGGGTGAAGGAGATCTTCCAGGCGGACAGGGACGGCACCAACATGGTCAAGCTGACCAACCACAGGACGCTCACCATGTCGCCCACTGTGTCCAGGGACGGCCGGCTGACCTACCTGAGCTACCTGCCGACGCCGACCATCTGGGGCCAGAAGGTGGCCAGGGGGCCCAACGTCAGGCTGTACCCGCCTATGGACAACCCGGGGGTGAACGTCTATACGCCGGTCAGGAGCCCGGACGGGGGCAGGATAGCCTTTGTGCAGACGGACGGGAAGGGCGACGCGGACATAATGCTGCTGACGGTGGACACCGGCATGGTCAGGCGGCTGACCAGCCTGAACGGCATCAACTCCGAGATGTGCTGGAACCCTGCGGGGAACCAGATAGCCTTTACTTCGGACAGGGACGGCACGGTCCAGATATACATCATGGAGGACGACGGCACCAATGTCCGCAAACTGGGCATGGGCGGGCAGTACAACTCCAGCCCCGCCTGGAGCCCGGACGGCAGCATGATCGCCTTCGTCAGCAGGTTCGAGGACAACTTCGACCTGTTCGTGTACCGCTTCGGCGAGCCATACCCCTTCCAGATAACCACGGGCTTCGACAACTCGGAGAACCCCGCCTGGTCCCCCGACAGCAGGCAGCTCATGTTCTCCAGCACCCGCGCGGGCAGGAACCGGCTGTACGCCACCGACCTGTCCGGCAACCGCGTGGAGCGCGTGCTGGCGCAGACCCAGACGGGCTGCCAGCAGCCGGTGTGGGTGAGGGGCAGGTAGTTTTGCCTGTTTTTCCATTTGACTTTTTATTTATTCTGCAAACTGTTACAATGGAAGTTCTACTTGGAGGTATCAACCGTGTCTAACTTTAGACTTTTCACCACACTCGCGGTGCTGCTGTCCCTTGGGATAGGCATCGCTTGCAGCGAGCCAAAAGGCCCCACCCCGCAACAGATTCAGGAAGCCAAGCAGGAAGCCGACGACGCGGCCAAGAAGGCCGAGGAGGCAAGGCTGGCCGCTGAGGCAGCCAGGCAGGCCGCCGAGGCCAAGAGAAAGGCCGATGAAGCCAGAAGGGCCGAGGAGGCCAGAAAGGCCAAGGAAGCCAGGGACGCCATGGTCCAGGCCTCGCTGCCCGTGCTGCTCAACATCAACTTCGACTACAACAAGTCCGCCGTGCTCCGGGCCGACAAGGCCAAGCTGGAGGCGATTGCCGGGTTCATGAACGCCTTCCCGCAGGCCACCCTCCTCATCGAGGGCCACTGCGACGAGCGCGGGACAATCGAGTACAACCTGGCCCTGGGCGACCGCAGGGCGAGCGCCGCCAGGGCCTACCTGGTGGGCCTGGGCGTCAGCGACTCGCGCTTCAGCACCGTCAGCTACGGCAAGGAGCGCCCGATTAAGACCGACCACAGCGAGAAGAGCTGGTTCGTCAACCGCCGCTGCGAGTTCAAGCTGCAGTAGATACCGCACAAAACCCACTGCCACACGGCAATAGGCGCGCACGTGGGGGGACGCCGCTCTCTCCACGTGTGGGCCTCTGTTCGTTGACCCCGCTCCCTTCGGAAGGAGGCGCCTTGAACAAAACGCTGCCACTCGCTTTTGTTGCCGCCGCCTGCCTTTTCGGGTGCAGCCGGCAGGGCCCATTCAGGCACATCGAAGACGAAGTCAACGACATGAAGGTGGAGGTCTATAGGCAACGCCAGGAGATACAGGCCCTGGCCGCCAAGATAGACGATCTGCAGAAATCCCTTGATTCAGACATGGACAAGGACGCCAAGTTTCGGGCAAACACCCAGGAGACGCTGCGCCAGATCAGGGAATACGCGCTGTCCACCAGCAACCGCCTTGACTCCGGGGCCCCGCGCCAGGGCCAGTCCACGCGCCAGCCCACCCGCCAGGAGCCAGACCAGCCACAGGCGGCGGTCCAGGAGACCAGGCCGGACGACCAGCAGCTGGCCCTGGCCGAAAAGGACTTCAACACCGGCAACTTCCAGGGCGCGGCGGAGGCCGCCGACAACCTGGTCAAGTACTTCCCCGACAGCGACCATGTGCCGGAGGCCCTGTACATAAGGGGCAGGGCCCTCTACGCCACGAAGTCGTACGACAGGGCGCAGGAGTCCTTCCAGAGGCTGTGCGACAAGCACCCGTCCTCGCCCAGGTTCAGGGCGGCCAAGCTGAACATAGGCAGGTGCCAGGTCTCGTCCGGCAACACACTGGCGGCCGTCGCCACGCTGGAGGACATTGTCCGCCGCTGGCCCAACTCGCCGGAGGCCAGGTCGGCCGGGGACCTGCTCCAGGACCTGAAGTCGGACGGATGATGTGCGCCGCAACGGCTTTTCCGCGCAGATCGCCCTCCGTGTGCGGGTCTGGACGGCGTGTCGGGAACTGGACGGCGCGGAGTGGCACATCTGTTGCTGACTCCATCCCGTCTGTGGGAAAGGGACTATGCGCTACGTGATTGGAATCGCACTCTGCTTGGCTGGCACGCTGGCGTCCGCGCAGCCCGAGGACTTAGATCCCGTTGTGAAGGTCAAGGCCGCCAGGGCACAGAGGGACAGCCAGGACCTGCCGCCCATACCGAGGGGTCTCACCGAGCCGCCGCCGCTCCCGCCGCCGGAACTGCACACGCACGACATCAGGAGGCACAGGGGAAGCGGCTCCGCAAGGGCCAGGAAGGGCGCCGCGCAGAGCCACGCCAGGGCAAAGGCCCAAGTGCCTGGCAAGCCCGCGGCAGGCCATGCATCGGCGCACAAAGGCAAAGCCCCTGTGGCCAACGGCGCCAAAGGCGGCGCCAAGAGACCGGCGGCCGGCCAGCCAAAGAAGTCCTAATCATCAGTTGACAGTGACCAGTTGACAGTTGCCAGTGAATAATGCTGCGGCTTTGCCGCATCTCCTTTTAACTGTCAACTGGCGGCTGTCGGCTGGCAACTGCTTTTCACTGTCAACTTGCTACTGTTAACTAAACCATGCTCGAACTTGTGGCCCCGGCCAAAAACGTGGAGCAGGGGATTTTGGCCCTGCGGTGCGGCGCGGACGCCGTCTATGCGGGCGGGCCGCGCTTCGGCGCCAGGAAGGGCGCGGCAAACGAAATCAGGGACCTGGGGCGCCTGGCAAGGGAGGCCCACCTCTGGCGCGCCAGGCTCTACGTGACGCTGAACACCGTCCTATTCGAGGGCGAACTGGATGACGCGCGCCGGGCGGCGTTGGCGGCCATAGAGGTCGGGGCGGACGCGCTGATTGTCCAGGACATGGCTTTTCTGGGGATGGGTCTGCCGGACATACCCCTGCACGCCAGCACCCAGGCGGTCTGCGACACGCCCGAAAAAGTGTCCTTCCTTGCGTCCGTCGGCTTCTCCAGGGCAATACTTGCCAGGGAACTGACACTGGCCCAAACGGCAGAAATTGCGTCCGCCGCCGACATAGAACTGGAGGCGTTTGTCTTTGGCGCGCTGTGCGTGTCGGAGAGCGGCAGGTGCTACCTGAGCCACTGCCTGTGCGGCAGGAGCGGCAACAGGGGCGAGTGCGCCCAGCCTTGCCGCCGCGACTGGAGCCTCGAAGACGGCGACGGGCGGACGCTTGTAAGGGACAGGCCGCTGCTGTCCATCAAGGACCTGGATTTGTCCGATGAACTCGAACCGCTGGTGGACGCGGGCGTGCGGGGCTTCAAGATAGAGGGCCGCCTGAAGGACGCTGACTACGTGAAAAACGCCGTCTGCCACCTGCGGCGCAGGCTGGACGCGCTGCTGGAGAAAAGGCCGGAACTGGGCCGCGCAAGCTCCGGGCGGGCCACATGTGCCTTCGACCCTGACCCTTCCAAGACATTCCACAGGGGGCACACCACGTACATGCTGGACGGCCGCAGGCGACCAATATCCACGGGTGCCGCGTCGGGCCACCTCGGCGAGCCGGTTGGCAGGATGGCGGATGTTTCGGGCGACGCCGTACTGCTGGACCGCGACCACGGTCTGACGCCCGGCGACGGCCTTGCCTTTCCGGGCCAGGGCGGCAGAATCTCTGGGACGCTGGTGAACGCCGTCAAGGGGCGGCTGGTGAGTGTCCAGACACCGGCGGGCATCAAAAAGGGCCACGAGGCCTTCCGCAGCTTCGACCACGCATGGCACAAAAAACTCCGCGGCGCGGCGGTGGAGAGGCGAATCGGCGTGAACGCTCGGCTTGACTTCCCAGACGGCAGGGCGCGCCTGGCACTGCGCGACGAGGACGGCTGCTGCGCGGAGGCCGTGTCCGATGATGTCTATGGCCCAGCCGAAAAGGCGGACGTGTTCGCCGCAGCGGCAATGGACGCGCTTTCGCGCCTGGGCGACACGCCGTTCAGGCTGGACGGGTGCGACGTTGACCCGGCCCGCTTTGTGCCGGTCGGCCACCTGAACAGGCTACGGCGGCAGGCAGTGGAGCTGCTGATAGAGAGAAGGCTCGAATCACACCCCAGGCAGACCAGGCGAAAGCCCCAGCCAGCACCCGTCCTCCCTGGCCACAGCCGCCTGGGCTATGAGTGGAACGTCTCCAACAGTCTCGCTAGGGCGTTCTACACGCGCCACGGGGCAGAGCATATCGAGCCGGCGTTTGAGTTGGGCTTCGGGCGGGACGGCGCTGCAAACGCTGTGGTGATGACGACCAAGCTGTGCATCAAGTACGAACTTGGCAGGTGCCCCAAGCACAGCGCCGACGCGCCGCACAATAAGACCCCGTGCCCCAGGGGCGACCTCTACCTGAGAAACGGCGAGACCATCCTTAGATGCGAGTTCGACTGCGAAAAGTGCTGCATGAGGCTGCACCAAATGAACGTGAAGGCAACCAGCAAATGACGCCTGACGAGCAGAACGACATAGGCCTGAAATACTTCGGCGGGCAGGGGGTCGCCAAAGATTACCTGGAGGCGATGAGATGGTTCCGCCTCGCAGCGGATGCAGGCAACGCCGTGGCTCGGTTCAATCTGGGACACATGTACCGCCACGGACACGGCGTCCCGCAGGACTACGTTGAGGCCGCAAAGTGGTTCCGCCTCGCGGCGGAGCAGGGGCTGGCCGAAGCGATGGTCGGTCTGGGGGTGAGGCACCAAAAGGGGGAGGGCGTCCCACAGGACTACGCCGAGGCGGTGAAGTGGTTCCGCCTCGCGGCTGACAAGGGCGACGCCTACGCGCAGAACAACCTGGGTGAGATGTACAAAGACGGGCAGGGCGTCCCGAAGGACCTTTCCGAGGCCCTGAGGCTGTTCCGCCTGGCCGCCGCCGGCGGCGTCGCCGAGGCGCATTACTTTCTGGGGCTGATGCACGAAAACGGGGAGGGCGTCCCGCTGGACTACGCCGAGGCCCTGAAGTGGTACCGCCTTGCGGCCGACAAGGGCAACGCCCAAGCGATGTTCAATCTGGGGGTCATGTACTACAACGGCACAGGCGTGCGCGAAGACCACTCCGAGGCCGCGAGGTGGTACCGTGCGGCGGCAGACAAGGGCGACGCCAGGGGGCGCTTCTATCTGGGGACCATGCGCGAGCACGGGGACGGCGTCCAGCAGGACCACTCCGAGGCCCTGAAGTGGTACCGCCTCGCGGCTGACCAAGGCAACGCCTGGGCGCTGTTCAACCTGGGGTGGATGCACGAAAGGGGGAACGGTGTCCCGCAGAGCCACTCTGAGGCAATTAAGCTGTGGCGCCTGGCGGCGGACCAAGGCCACGAGGAAGCAAAACGGGCGCTTGATCCGTTGTGATGCCAATATTGAACGCGCGTCAGTGCGATGGGGTACAATTTATGATAGAGGTGCCCCAATGAAAAGAATCGCTGCGCCCCTCCTGACCGCCCTTTTGGCCTGCGCCGTCGCGCTGCGGGCCGACGAGGGCATGTGGACGTTCGACAACCTCCCGCTGAAGCTGCTGAAAGAGAAGTACAGCTTCACGCCGACCAACGAGTGGCTGGACCACGTGCGCCTGTCGGCCCTGACCATGGGCGGCTGCTCGGCCTCTTTCATCAGCCCCGACGGTCTCGTGCTGACCAACCACCACTGCGGGCGCGGCTTTGTGGGCGCAATCAGCACGGGGGACTGCGACCTGCTCAAAAACGGCTTCGTGGCCGCCACCAAGGAGGAAGAGCCAAAGGTGGGCATGGTGCTGCGCGTCCTGCAAAAGATGCAGAACGTGACGGACGCGGTGAACGCCGCCGCCAAGCCTGGCATGGACACCGTTGCGGCGGAGGCCGCCAAGGACGCCGCGCTGGCCAAGGCCGTGGCCGACATGCAGAAAGCCACCAAGCTGAACTGCACACCCGTGAGGCTCTACCAGGGCGGCGAGTACTGGGTCTATGGCTACGAGGTCTTCGACGACGTGCGCCTGGTGGCGGCCCCGGAGCTGCAGGTGGCCATGTTCGGGGGCGACCTGGACAATTTCACTTATCCCCGACACGACCTGGACTTCACGCTGTTCCGCGTGTACAAGGACGGCAAGCCCTACCGCCCGACCCATTTCCTGAAGTGGGCCAAGGAGGGCCTCAAAGACGGCGACCTGACATTCGTCGTAGGCCACCCAGGCAGCACGATGCGCGGCCTCACATACGGCCAGATGCTGTACGCCAGGGACGTGACCAGCCCACTGGGCATACAGGCATACGAGCTACAGAGGGCGGCGCTGCTGGACTTCGGCGCGCGCGACCCCGAAAACAGGAGGAAGGTCCAGACCCAACTGCTCAACATCGAAAACGGCATCAAGGCCAGCAGGGGCTACTATGGCGGTCTGCTGGACGCGGACGCCATGGCCGGCGTGAAGGCCAGGGAGGACGAACTCCGCGCAAAGGTCGAGGCCAGCCCCAAGCTGAAGGCGCTTGCCGGCAACAGCTGGGACGAGATAGACAGGGCGCTGGCCGCCACCAAGGACGACGCGCTGATGGCCAGCCTGGCCTCCACCATGCCGACGCGCCCGATGGCACTGCTGCGCTCAGCCCTGGCGCAGATAGAGACGGGCAAGGTGCCCGATCCGCCCAGGGCCGGCGGCGTCAACGACCCCGAACTGAACCTGACACTGATGGAGGCGTGGCTGAAAGAGCTTTCCGCCAAGGCGCCATATAACCACCCGATTGTGATGCTGCTCGGCCAACTCTACAACAACGCGGCACCAAAGGACGTTGCAAAGTCGCTGCTGGCCAGCCCCTTCCTAGAGGACGCCGCCAGGCAGTCCCTCATAGACGGCGGCAAGGCGGCGCTGGCCGACTGCGCCGACCCCGCAGTGCGCTTGGCCAGGGCGGTGTGGGCGACACAGGACGGCATCCAGGCCCGCCGGGCACAGAGCGACGCGGCCATAAAGGACCACGCGGCGCGTATAGCCAAGGCGCGCTTCGAGGTCTATGGCAAGGCCACCTACCCGGACGCCACCAGCTCGCTGAGGATGTCCTTCGGTCCCGTTTCGTCCTTCGCGGCCAACGGGACACTGGTCCAGCCCTTCACCACCTTCGGCGGCCTGTACGACCGCCACATCGGCTGGGGCGGCAACGATGCCAACGCCCACAACGGGTCCTGGGCCCTGCCCCAGAGATGGCTGGACAAGAGGAGGGCCATTGACCCCGACACACCGCTGAACTTCAGCCACAGCGTCGACATAATCGGCGGCAACTCCGGCAGCCCAGTGATAAACACAAAGGGCGAAGTGGTGGGCCTGATCTTCGACGGCAACATCACCATGCTCCCCGGCCGCTACTACTACAAAGAGACAGACAACCGTGGCGTGTCCGTCGACGCCCGCGCCATCATCGAGACCCTGGACAAAGTCATGGACGCCGGACATATAGTCGCGGAAATCCGAGGCGGAGACCGTCCGTGACCGCAGCCATCTTTTGCGCCGCACACCGTTGCTACAAGTAGCCGAGACCAACCCGTGCGGCGCCTGAGAGGATGCCTGTTGCAGAAGAGACGCGGCCGTACGGGCGCTGGCGTGGTCGAAACATCGCAGGCCGCATCAAGTACGAACATGAGCGCGCCGACGCAGTCGGCGCATCCTTATCCGCCCAGCGACAGCTAGGGCGGGGAATTGCAGAAAAAAGCGTGCCAGCTATGCAGGCGTCCGGCGGCTCCGCCGCCGCTGCATTTTTGCTCCGAAGTGTTGCAGAAATGCACCAGTTTTTCAGTAGGCTGATCATGTAACTCCTCTATTAACAATAATTACAGATTGGAACGGATGTTGCTTGTAGGGAGGCGAGGTGGTTTTATGCCTTCGTACAGCACAGCCAGGACAATCGCGGCGCCGTTCACGCTGAAGGGCACGGGCCTGCACGGGAACAAGCCATGCAGCGTGACCGTGGAGCCGGCCCAGTCTGGCGGTCTGCGCTTCCTGCACGCGCCATCGGGGGTGGAAATCCCCGCGCTGGCCAGGCACGCCGAGTGCGACCTGACCCTGGCCACGGCGCTGTCCAAGGACGGCGCACGGCTACAGACTGTGGAGCACCTGCTGGCGGCGCTGTCCGGAATGGGGGTTGACCACGCGCTCATCGTCAGCGACGGCGGCGAGTTTCCGATACTGGACGGCAGCGCGGGCCCCTGGGCTAGGGCAATAGCCAGGGTCGGCCTGAGAGACCTGTCCGCGCCAAGGAGCTACGTTAAAGTGCTGAAAGAGGTCCGCATCACGCAGGCCAACCGCCACATTGCCGTTGAACCCTGCGACGGCTTTGCAATTTCCTACACGATAGACTTCCCATGCCGCTCCATCGGCCGCCAGTCGCTTGAACTGGCCGTGACACCGGAGGGATTTTTGCACGAACTGGCGGATGCCCGCACATTCTGCATGAAGCGCGACATCGACATGATGCAGTCCCACGGCCTGGCGCTGGGCGGCAGCCTGGAAAACGCCATTGTGTTCGATGATGACCGCTGCCTGAACGAGCCGCTGCGCTTCCTCAACGAGGCCGTGCGGCACAAGGCGCTGGACCTGGTGGGCGACCTGGCCCTGCTGGGCGCGCCCCTGCTGGGCCATGTGGAGGCCTTCGCCGCCGGCCACGCCCTGCACGTCGAGCTTGCCAAGAAACTCCTGGCCACGCCCGACGCCTGGACCATGGAGACCGCGCAAATGCCCAAGAAAATCGGGCAGGGCGCCTACCGGCCGGACTCGCGCACGGCGTGAAGCGGTTGGTAGGTGGACAGTTGACAGACATTAGCCGTTAGTTGCTAGCCGCTAGCCGCTAGTAGCTAGTTAATATTTGGGAACTACTACTTAACTACCCAAGACAACCAAAACAAGAAAGGGGAAACACATGTCTTTTGAAAATTTACAACTTCTACCAGTCCCAGATGGATACACAGCTTTAGTAATAGATGGTAATGGACAGAATTGGAAAGAAAAAGAAAAGATTGATCAAACCTAGACAATTACAATCGCACAATCGAAGAATGGTGTAATACAAATTGTTTGGCCAGAAATGACAACATGGGAAAAACGGGGGGTACAGTACACTCCAGCTGGTGTACTGATTACACAAGCAATGATAGCAGTAGGCAACACCCTTAAAAAATTGGACCCAAAAGGTAGTCCAATATCATAAACAATTCGTATTTGTGCAGTTATAGTCACAGCACTTCCAAACCAGAACAAGATGAGTCTGTGAACAGGCATTCAAAGAAGCAGGCGGCTTGCCCAGTGTGAGGCGCAGGCGAAGCATGCCAATCTGTACTGATCGCAAAGTGCGTTCACTATAAGTATGTTCGTACTGGATGCGGTCTGCGATGCTGCGGTTACGCTGGCGCACGTACGGCCGCGTCTTTATTTGCTGCCGTCATCCTCTCATGCGCCGCACGGGTTGGTTTCTGTCAACGGCAGCGACGGTGTGCGGCGCAAAAAATACGTTACGGTTACGAACGGTCCCCGCGTCCGCTGGCGCGTCCGCGGGTGCGCCGCGCCGTCCCCATTTGCTGGCACGG
>Ga0268262_10002585_pt1 | contig 20723 bp, 19 predicted proteins | sample TergutNc150P3_FD_190354 | JGI IMG/M metagenome (GOLD analysis project Ga0268262, IMG submission 190354) | Nasutitermes corniger P3 segment gut microbial community from laboratory colony in Florida, USA - Nc150 P3 (SPAdes) (version 2) | ecosystem: Host-associated > Arthropoda: Insects >... | reverse complement strand
GGAGCCCCCCAAGGCGCTGGCCGACTGGTGGGGAGACGGCCCCGCATCCGCATTCGCCCACTACAGGGCGGGCTGCGGGTACGACTTCGGGCACAAGATGGAGGCCACCGACGTCGTACTGCAGGACGCGGAGCATTGGGCGATGGCCGCGAGGGGGCTGGAGGCCGCTGGCAAGCACGAACTGGCGGAGGCCGCGCTGGAGTGGTTCAAGTGCTTAATAGGCTTCGCCGCGTGGCTGGCGTACGTGACCAACGACGAATACTTCACGGAGTACGAGGGCAAAAAAGCCCCAACAGCCTGACGCGGCGCGGCTTTGCAAAGGGGGTGAATCCGTTTCACCCCCTTTTTTCTTGCCCGCATTTCAGGTGCAACCAAGCAACGGCGGGGACTTTCGCCACTGACGCTCATGGACGATTAGGCGGGTTCATTGTCAAAGTTACCCACCGCGTTACCCACGGGCCACTTTTTTGCCAAAAAACAGCCAAGAAAATCCAGCAATTCCAAGCACTTCCAAGGAAACGCGCCTTGAAAGCATTGGAAACGCTGGATTGTTACTTGAAAACGTGGTGGGCGTACCAGGATTCGAACCAGGGACTTCTACCGTGTGAAGATAGCACTCTACCGCTGAGTTATACGCCCACGGACTATTTAGACTATCATGTATTTAGACCAATTGGAAGAAGTTGGCTATAGGAGGCTATATTGATACGCTCACACAAAGGCATGGAGCCAAAAATTGGCAATAGGGTGTTTCTGGCGCCCGACACTGTGGTAATCGGGGACGTGGTCATTGGCGACGACACAAGCATCTGGTTTCAGTGCGTCGCCAGGGGTGACGTGAACTGGATAGAGATAGGCTCTAGGGTCAACATACAGGACAAGTGCTGCCTGCACGTGACGATAGAAAGATGGCCGCTGCTGCTTGAAGACGAGGTGAGCGTGGCCCACAATGTAATGCTGCATGGCTGCACAATAAGGCGGGGCGCGCTGATTGGCATGAGCTCCACCATCATGGATGGCGCGGAGATAGGCGAGGGCTGTTTGGTGGCGGCTGGCTCACTGGTGAGGGAGGGCTTCAAGGCCCCCCCGCACACCCTAGTCGCAGGATGGCCCGCGGTGGTGAAGCACGACCTGAGCGAAGACCATAAGAGCCTTGCGGCAAGCATCTGGCATCGCTACATCAAATACAAGGACGTCTATGTGCAAGATGGGTGGGAATATGCCCCATCCAATGCAGACACCCATAATTCCGTTGGGTTCCCACGGATTGGGCGATAGCAATTACTGGTTCTAACAAAGATAGGCACTACTCTGCCTCGGCAGCAATGGGCGGCCTATTTAGTTCGGGCACGTGGACGAGCGAGGGCGCAGCCTTGACAAGCGCAAAATAAAAGGTCGCGGCCAAAAACGCGCTGGCAGGTATTGTAAGCACCCACGCCACGAAAATGTTGCCGGCAAGGCCCCACTTGACCGCCTTGGCGTTCATGCTTGCCCCGACGCCCATGATGGCCCCTGAAATGCTGTGCGTGGTACTGACGGGGATGCCCATGTGTGCGGTCGTAAAGAGCACCAGCGCGGCCCCCGTCTCTGCCGCGAAGCCATGTATAGGCTTGAGCTTGGCTATCTTGTGGCCCAAGGTCTTGATTATCCTCCAGCCCCCTGCGGCAGTGCCAAAGGCCATAAAGCTGGCGCAGGTTATTTTTGTCCATATAGGCACGTGTATGCCGGCGCCAGGCTCTGGAATGGGTACGCCCCATACTGGGTGGTTCATCCCGTACATCATCATTCCAAGGCAGATGATCCCCATCGCTTTCTGTGCGTCATTTTGCCCATGAGTGAATGACATTGCGGCGGCAGAAACCAACTGGAGCTTTTTGAAAGCGTAGTTCACCTTGTGCGTGTTCATGTGGCGGACTATCCAAAGTATGGCGATAATCAACATTCCGGCCACCAAGAAGCCCAGTGCCGGTGAGATGACGATGAAGGCGGCTATCTCCCTAAGCTTGACCCAGTTGAGGGCGGTGTACCCAGCGTGGGCCGCTGCCGCGCCCGCCAGCCCGCCCATGACGGTATGGCTGGTGCTGGAGGGGATGCCGAACCACCAAGTCATCACGTCCCAAAGGATCGCCGCCATCAAGGTTGCCATAACCACAGCGGGGACAATGTTAACAGGGTCAACCAGCCCCTTTGCTATTGTCGAAGCAACGGCCGTACCCGCCAAGGCGCCGCCAAAGTTCAGCGCTGCGGCCATCATTACGGCATACCTGCCGGGCAGCACCCCAGTCGAAACAACAGTGGCTATTGAATTGGCCGTGTCGTGAAAGCCATTGATGTAGTCTATGCACCAGCTCATCAAAACAATGGCGACAAGGGCCAATGGGATAAAATGAAACATTTTTTGTGGCCTCAGGCGTTTTTCGTGATGGTGGAGCCGACCACCTTTGCCACCAAGGCAATGGAATCTGCCGCGTCTTCAAGATCCCAGATGATTTCCTTCCACTTGATCAATTCGATGGCATTTGCGACAGTCGCAAAGAGCTCGGCCATCGAAGTGTTGTAGATGGCGTCTATTTGGTCTTCCATGCTTTGGATTAGGCGTATCCTGCTTCTCATTTCCTTTACGTTTGACATCTTCCTTATGGATTTCATCAGGAACACCAGTTCGGACGCGCCATCTATCAGTAGGTTGGTGATGACTAGGGCCGCTGGCCTGATCTGGCCCACCCGATACAGGACAAACTTTTCGCTCACTGCGTCCAGCCTGTCAATCACGTTGTCTATCGCGTCCGAAAGCTGGAGTATGTCGTCCCTCTCTATGGGCGTGACAAAGGTCTGGTCCAAGTGGTCTATGACATCTTTGTTTATGTCGTCGCCGATGTGCTCGTATATCTTCATCTGGTGCCTAAGTTCGCTCCACCTAGCCGGGTCGTTGGTCTCTAGCTCTGAGCGAAAGTACTTGATGGCCTCCAAAAGGTTGGCTACAGCCTTTTCCAGCAGGTCGAAGAATATTTCCTCGCGGGGCTTGAACAGTCGAATGATTGAGCTGATGGACACGCTTCCCCCCCGTTTCTGAGAACCTAGCCCAAACTGCCAAGACGAGGCTCATGTAAAATCAAAGCATATCCATGTAAAATGCGTGTAACATTTTGTTCCATAAATTTTCTATGGGTGTCCGCGCAGTTTTCAAAACGACAGTTAAGTCTGTTTATTTCAATAACTATGCTTCTAATTTACCTATTGACTTTTATCACGTACTCCATGCCTTTTTTTGCCTGGATGATCAGCGGCTCACCTAGCAGGCGAGTCTTGGCACCATTGACGGTTACGTTAGAACCATTGAACGCCGCATTTCGCACCGCTATGTCGCCATCGGCAAAGGCTTTTAGCTTGGCTGTGACCAATTTGCCGTTGGCCCAAGTCATGTCGAGCGTGTGACCTCCTATAGTCCGCAGACCGGAGACGGAACCCTTCGCCCAAGTGCTTGGCAGCGCGGGGAGTAAATCCAGTAAGCCAAGGTAGCTCTTGTAGGAAGCTTTGCGATACAAAGTCCGCAGCGGCGCAGGGAGATGATCCACCGAGCCAAGGTGGCTCTGCACAAGCATCTCCTGCACCCCGGCCGTGTAGCCAAAGTTGCCGTCTATCTGAAAATAGAATCCATCAGTGGAGAAGCCTATCCCGCTGTGCAAGTCGAACATGTTTTTTGCAAGGTTGTCTTTGAAGAGGTTTTGGATGAGCCTATAGGCGTGGTCGCCGTCCAGTGCGCGGGCCCAGAGGTTTATCTTCCAGCCCATGGACCAGCCAGTCGCGCCATCCCCCCGCCTCTCCAGCGTCTTTAGCGCAGCGGCGTGGTAATCCTTGTTCCCGTTTGCGATGCTTGTGCCTGGATAGAAGCCCACCAACTGCGACATGTGGCGGTGTTCAAAGTCGTAGCTGTCAAAGTCTGTCCGAGATTCGCTCCACTCCATAATCTGCCCATAATCGCCAATGTTGACGGGGCTGTACAGGTTGGCCAGCTTTTCTTCTATGTCCGCTTTCAGCGCGGCGTCTGTCCTTTCAATGCCCAACTGTTTCATGCAGTCCAAGGCAAGCGTGAAGAGTTCCCAGACCAACTGCTGTTCGTACGCCACGGCCACCGTCAGCGGGCCATGTTCTGGAGAATAGCTTGGAGATACAACGTACTTGCCCGCCCACAGGCCATCCGCAGGCTTGCGGAGCGCCTTGGTCCACATCAGCGCGGCTTCGCGGATGATGGGCCAATAGTCCCTTTCAAATGTCCCTCTGTCGCCCCCGTACTGCAAAAATTGGTACAGGTTCTGGCACAAAAAGGCATTTGAGCCTGGAGACCAGCCCCAGTACCATATCCTACCGGGGGCCGTGAGGCCGTAGATGTTGGTAGATATGTGGGTGTTCCAGCCCGTGCCTGGCGTTTTCCAGTCATTCGGCGGCGTCGTGGGCGAATATTGGTACCTCTGGGCGGTGTATCGCCCAGTCACCATCTGCGACAGGACGAATTTTTGCAGAGGCTCTACAGTTTCAAGCAGATTTGCCCCACCAGCCGGCCAATAGTTCATTTGCAAGTTGATATTGGTGTGATAGTCGGCAGACCAGGGCGGCGTGTTCTCCGGGTTCCACTTGCCCTGTAGGTTGGCGGGCAGAGAGCCTTCGCGGCTAGAAGCAATCAGCATATACCTGCCATATTGGTAGAGCAGCGTCTCCAGCATTTGGAACTGCGGGCCTTTCGTGTCCAGTATTTGAAACTGCGGCCCTTTCATGCCACCCGCCGTCCTGTACGCCGCGAGCGCCTCATCGGTAGGCACACTGTTTGTGCCGCCCAAATCCAAAGACACGCGGCCAAATAACGACGCATGGTCTGCAACGTGCGCTCTTCTAAAGACGGCATAGCCATTGCCGTCCAACTCTGGGGCCAGCGCCGATGCCACGCGCTTTGAAACCTGCTCTAGGCCCTCGCCTGTTCTGTACGTCAATTTCTCGAACCATATACTGCCGGGGGGCAGGGAGTACTCGTTTTTGTAGTCGGTTCCAAGCGCAAAATAAATGGTGGCGGAATCTGCGCCCGTGATGCTTACGGTCGCCTTTTCTTCGTCTGTCTTGATGCTGCCGCCTGCGTTGCAGACCCGAAACACTCCGGCGTACAACAGGCCGTTGTCCTTCAGCCCGCCCGACAGGGATATTGAGCCATTGTGGGCCGAAACCACTGGCAGACGCGCCCTGCCGCTGACCTTGCCATCTGGCTGGCCGGGTGTGACAGAGACGTCCAAATTCACCTTGCCTGGCCCCTTGGCCTCTATCCTCACCGCTATTGCGTTGCCAGGGTAGCTGGCAAAATATTCGCGGGTGTAAGTGGTGGTGCCAATCCTGTAAGTGACACGAGCAATACCCTCTTGCAGATCCAGTTCACGGCGGTAGTCTCTTACCTCTGTTTCGCTTGGCTGGAGCCTGTAGTCCAAATTCAGGAAGCCGAAGTTTTTGTACTTGCCATAGCCATTGAAGTTCCCTTCCAACATAGGGGTGTATAGCCCCTGGTGCCCCGCGTCGCCCTTTGTCGCGCCATTTTTGTAGTGGGCGTATATCGCGTCGTGGTCTGGGCTAAAGGCGTTGTAGCCAAAGTTGTATTCGGTGTCTCCGTCTGGATTGCCCGCGCTCCTCTCCCGCCCGCCAGGCCCGCCGCTCCAAAGGGACTCTTCGTTAAACTGTATCCGCTCGCTTTCAACGCCGCCCTGTATCATGGCAGCCAAGCGTCCATTCCCAATTGGCAGCGTGTCGTTGGCCTTGTTGAGCTGCGTGTTGAGCGTCCCAGGCTTTCGGTACCAGATGGAAAGCGCGTGCGCCGGGGCCGCCGCGTTCCCCGACAGCTTTGCCTGGGGCCTGTTTTGGCAATACGCCGGCGCGGCCAAGATGATGCAGGCCAAGGTCAGAAGAATGTTTGCCTTCATGGTTTGTCTCCTTGATGGTTATAAAATGAGGCACTTGCAAAACCTTCAACCATTCCAAATTAACTCCAATTCCAATTATGGAAGCCACCGCAAAAACGAATGGCACCCAATGAAAAAATGGGCGCGGGCGCAGCCCGCATCCACCATTGTCAATTGTCCATTGTCAATTGTCAATTTGGCGATCGGAACCTCATGCCCCGAAAAATCAGAGTTTTGCAAGATGTTCAAATGATCCTTGAACTATCGAATCCCAGTCGTACTCATCAATTTCATCAATCTCATCAATGCCAATGACACTTTGTAGCGCTAAGTCTTGCTGGGCCAGCCAAGCGTCATAGATGGCAAGAGCGCACATGGCCTCGGCTACGGGCAGCAGCCTTGGCGCGATGCAGGGGTCGTGTCGGCCTGATATTTCTATTTCCTTTGCCGCCCCATCTGCGCCCATAGTTTTTTGCGGGGCTCCGATTGAGCTAGTTGGTTTTATGGCAAGGCGGACTATCAAAACGTCCCCATTTGAGATGCCGCCTAGCACGCCCCCTGAATTGTTGCTGCCAAAGCCGCTTGGCAAAATTGGGTCATTGTGCTGCGAGCCGCGCATCTTCGCAGATTGGAACCCGGCTCCGAACTCCACGCCCTTTATGCCCCCTATGCTCATACAGGCATAGGCCAGCATGGCGTCCAGCTTGGAAAACACTGGGTCTCCAAGGCCGATTGGCAGGCCGGAGATGTGGATTTCCGCAACGGAGCCCACAGAATCCTTGGCCTCCATAGCCTCCTCGACCGCAGCGCGTTGCGCCGGAAATGCACTTGGGTCGCATGACCTCAGTGGGTTGTTTTCGACAAAATCCCAATCTATCGTCTCGCACCCAACGCCGCCTATTTCCCTATTGAAAGACCTTATAGACACCCCAAGTGGCGCCAGTTGCTGTTTGGCCCACGCTCCCGCCGCCACCCTGGCCAAGGTCTCCCGCCCGCTGGCCCTGCCGCCGCCTCGGTGGTCTCTCAGGCCGTACTTGCGGCTATATGTCATGTCCGCGTGGCCGGGACGAAAAATGTCCCTGATGGCCTGGTAGTCCTCTGGCCGCTGGCCCTCGTTAAAGACCACCAGTGCTATCGGGGCCCCTGTAGTGCGGCCCTCGAATACGCCCGAAAGCACCTGCACCCTGTCCCTTTCCTCGCGCTTAGAAGCCATATCGGATAGCCCAGGGCGGCGCCTGTCTAGTTCCTGCTGGATGGCCTCTAGGTCAAAGGGCAGCCCCGGCCTCACACCGTCCAGCACTGCACCCACGGCTGGCCCGTGGCTCTCGCCAAAGGTAGTCACCCTAAAGGAATGGCCGAATGTGTTGGGGGAGATGTGGAGCATTTATCTAGGGGGCTATCTAGGGGTTAGGGGTTAGGGGTTAGCGCGGGCTGGGCGTTCAGCATTGAACGGACAGTATGGCCGCATCAATGTTTCCCTAACCCCTGCAACCTACACCCTACCCCCTTGGCCAGTCAGTGCCATGCAGCTCAAATATTGTTATGAATTCTGCCACTTTGCGTAGCGGCAGGAACTGTCACTTAATCCCCAACTTAGCCTTCATGTCCGCTGGCAGGGCATCTTTGTGTACTGTGATGTACAGCGTCTTGGCCAACATGTAGTTGCGGCTGATGTATAGGAAGCCCTTGTATTCGCTGCCCTCTGTGCCCCAGCTATTCTTGACTAAGTAAAACTTGTTGCCCTTGTCGTCTGTGGCGGTGCCCACGCAGTGCATGCTGTGGTCGTCCGTTGTGCGCCAGTCGTTGAAGCCAGCAGTCCTAAATTCTGGCGTGACAGTCGCAATTTCTTTTTCCTCTTCGGGCTTTGCGTCGGGGTCCAGCAGCAGGGCATAGCCCTTCCTCATGCTGAAGCCAGGCTCGCTGACATCGGCGGCTATGGCGTAGCTGTAGCCCTTTTCTATGGCAGTGTCCAGCAACGATGCAAAGTCGTTGAATGGCACGTTGATGAAGCTGGAATCTTGGCTCCAGTTGTCGGGAGTTTCCACGCGGAACCTAGAGTATGGCGCATAAAGCGTGAAGGTGCCGATGCTCACATAATCGGAAGGGTCAATCTGGAGGTTGTCCTTCATGAAGCTCTGCGGCGTCCAAGTCTTTCCGCCATAGGTAAAGGAGGTTACGGGCTTACCCAAGTAGGCATCCAAGATGCCTTCCACGGCTGCGGGCCAAGCGGACGTGAGCGGCCCCCTGCCGCCCTTCAAGCCAGACAGAAAGCCGCCAAGGGCTCTTCCCAGCTCCGAATGGTTGTGGCTCTTTTGGCCGGGCAATAGGCCGGTGTAGGCTTCTTGGGGAACCAGCCCCACGCTGGACATGGCCCTAAGTGCGTCGGTGTTTTGCGCGCCCTCCCCCCAGTCCATTGCGCCATGCAGACGCATGTAGGCTAGGGAGCGAAGCGGGTAGGTGGCTCGAACCAAGTGCATTTCAGAGAGGTTGTATTCCCCCCTGCCCTTTCGGATTATCTCCGACTCGATGAACGAAACGGTGGCGAAGCACCAGCAAGTCCCCGATGACGCTTGGTTATCCACAGGCGTGTAGGGAATCACCTTTGTGTCCTTGAACACCTTTTTTGGGGTGTTTTGCCCCGCAGGCGCGGGGGTTTGCGCCACTAGCGCGGCGGCGGAAAAGAGTGCGAGTGCAATTGCTGCTGGTCTCATGGACGCTCCTTTTTGCATCATTACTAAATTGTCAATTGTCATTTGTCAATTGTCAATTTCATATCGGCGGCCCCACATTTGGTCGCAGGGGCGGCCCATTCGACAGGAATTTAAGGGCATTGTCTTTTATCTCCTCCAGCGTCTTTGCCTTTAGCGCGGCTTTTCTCAGCATGTGCCCAAAGACAAAGTTAGAAGCAAAGTAGTGCGTGAACTCTTTTATGCGGCCAATGGCCCTTTCGGGCGGCAGGTCTTCCATGGTGTATTCGTAGTGGCGCGCCCACACTTCCACGAAGTCAATGGGCATGGGCTCCATGCCGACAAACTCCCTAAAGGCCCATGGCTTGATCGCCGCAACGCGGCCCAGCATCAGGCCGGACAGAGGCTCAAAATGTTCTGGCTTGGCATCAACATCGCCGGGCGAAAAAATGTCGCCATTGCCGATTATCGGCATTTTTGTTATAGAAGCTATCCATGGAAATTCTTCCCACCTAGCCCTTCTCTTTAGCCTTTCGGTGGATAGGCGGGGATGAACCGTCAGCGCACATATTCCGTTATCTTCCAGCAAGGACAGCCTCTCTTTGAAAGGCCCGCGCCAATTTTCAGCGTCCCCCAGTCGGCACTTTGCCATCAGTGGCCCATGATAGGCGCGGCGTATCCTAGCCAAGAGGGACTTTAGGCGCTCATAATCCCTAAAGAGCGCGGCGCCGCAACCCATGCGCTGTATTTCTGGTGCAGGGCAGCCCAAGTTTATGTCTATCGCCAAATAGCCCATCTCCTGCGCCTTTGCGAATATCCCCTCTACGTCCTCGCGCCCCGAAAGATAAAACTGGCCAACGACGTACCCCTCTTCCGCCCGCCGCTTCGTGAATGGCGACTGAAGGGTGTCTTCGTGCAAGAAAGCCGCGCCAGACAGCATCTCCGTGTACAGTGCGCCATAGCCGCCAAAATCAGCCACCAGCCGCCGGAACGCAGAATTAGTAATGCCCGCCATAGGCGCCAAGAACAGCGCGGGCCGGACTAAGGTATCGCCAATTTGGATTGCGTCGAACATTAGAATTAGGGGCTAGTGGCGGACGGCATTCCCATCACTACCTTGATGCTAGGGTCAACCTCATTTTGCAGCAGCCCCTCTATAAATTGCAGCGTACCCGTTCCGGCTGCGGGGCAAGAGCCGCAGGCGCCTTGGTAGGCTATGGTCAGCGTGGTTCCATCAAAGGAAAGTATTTCCAGCCCCCCGCCGTCCCCCGCCAGCCCTGGGCGTATTCGGCCATTCACTACGTCCATGATCTTTTGAAATTTGCCATCGGCCTCACTCCGCTCCCCTGCGGAACTTTCGGCAGCCTTTATCCTGCTATCTTCTATCGCATCGCAGATGGGGTCAATGAGCTTTGACCAGTGCGCCTCTTCCCGCTTGTTCACAGTGACAAACTTGTCCATGTAAAAAACCGAAACAATGTCGCCTATGGCAAAAATGGCCGAACCTATTGGGTCTCCCACCGCCGATGCAAAATCTTGGAAAGACCTCGCACCGCCCAGCATAAGAGGTTCCTTGACAACAAACTTCAATGCGTTGGGGTTGGGCGTCTGTTCTATGTTGATGACTTTTGGCATCAATTGCTCCTAATGGGACATTGTACGATTATAGAGCCTCTTGCATAACCTAGCCATTCGGAACCGCGAGGCTCAATTGCGTGGCGGGTTTCTGGGGGCGATTAGCAAGCAAATTCTCACGCCAGCGCTATATAATTTCCGAGTGGAGCGATTCTGATGCAAACAGACTATCTTAGCGCGGCCGTGGCAGCCGCAATCAAGGGCGGCAAGGTGTTGCTGCAATATTTCAGGAAGCTGGACCCAGCGACCATTGAAGAAAAATCAAAAAACGACCTTGTGACAGAAGCCGACCGCGCCTCAGAAGAGTCCATACAGGGCGAACTGGCCGCGCACTTCCCCGCCCATTCATTCTTGGGCGAAGAGACTGGACTGTCGGGCACAAGTGATATGGTTTGGATTGCTGATCCCTTGGATGGCACGCTGAACTTTGTCCAGGGCCTGCCGCAGTGGAGCATCTCAGTGGCCCTCTGGGACACGGAAGGCCCCATCGTCGGCTGCATCTATGACCCACTGAGGTGCGATCTATTTTTGGCACAAAAGGGCCTTGGAGCCGTGTGGCACAAAGACATTAACACAAACAAAGACTACGGCGAAACCTCTTGGCTGGAGGCCAATAGCCAAGCACAGTGTATGAAAGTTTCAAAGCAGCCCACGTTGGACGGAGCATTTTTGGCCACCGGCTTTGCCTACCAGATGGCGGACAGGTTCCCAAGGTACATAAAAGCGCTGGAGCCTATTTTTTATAGGGCCAAGGCCATACGCAGGGCGGGCAGCGCGGCGCTGGACTTGGCCTACACCGCCGCCGGGCTGTACGACGGCTATTTTGAAATTGGCCTACGCAAGTGGGACATGGGCGCAGGGGTCTTGCTCATTACTGAGGCTGGCGGCAAAATCTCCGACTGGGATGGCGGCAACACTTGGTGGGAAAGCGGCTATGTAGTGGCAGGAAACCCATGCGTCCATCCGCAGTTGGTGGAAGAAACAAAGATAAAGTAAGGATGATTAACGAGCGGTGGGGGGTACAGTCAGCTTTTTATTTCGCAGCGCGCTCTTAGCATTTCTACGTACGCTTCCCCGCCAATGGCGCAGTCCAAGAGGTCGTTCAACTGCGCCCTTGAGAGCCTCAGTTGTATCGCCATCTGCCCAATGATGTAGTCATCACACTCCCTCGCGCCGTGGCTGTAGCGCGTGTGAATTCGCGTCCTCTCTCCGTCCACATAGAGCCGGAGTTTCTTATGGTCGCCATATTCTTCTTCGGCGAACCCCTTTTTGGTCAACGCGCTTACGATTATCCTTGTCGGGCGGGGGGCCATGCTATCTCTGTAACTTCACCAACCCAAGGAGCGCGCTTTTTAGCTCTATAGCATCCCTCGACAGTTTTTTTTCGTCTTTCTCGCAAACCAAGTCATCCCACTGGATGGCAAAGTCCAAGCAAAAAGACTGCTCCGCCTCACTCCGCGTGTGTCCAAATCCTAGCAGCCCGAACTCGTCTGCGGCAAAAGAGCATCCGCCCTCTTCCTGTGTCACGCGGATGACCAACTCTCTGCTGAAAACAAATGTCCGGTCTTTGTATGTGAGTTCAGGCCACATCAACGTCTCGCTGTAGAACTTAGGCGTTGACATTGCGGCACCACCGGCGGTCGTTGCGAACATGCTTGGCAGACTCTCAACCGTGATGTCACTCTGTATTGCCATATCCGACTGGCCCATTGAAGCTCCCAAACTCAAATATCATCCATTGTATGCCACACAGCAGGGATGGGCATACTAATCAACCAATGTTCGGTGGGGCGTGGCCCCTAGTCCCTGATCCCTGTTAAACTATTAATGCAATGGATGAACAGTCTTTCCCCATCCGAAGATTTTTTGGGGCCCTGATCGGCGAGAGGGCCTTGGCCTACGTCCTGCACCTGCGACCACTGGAATGGCCGATAATGACTGTGCATTTTCTGATGGGAACGTTGCTAGCGGTGGGGCTTGCAGTACCTTGGGGCAAATTGGCGCTTGGCTGGTTCATCTTTGTCGTGCTAGTGAATGGCGGGACGCTCGCCATCAATAGCGCTTTTGACCAAGATGAGGGGGACGTGGGCTACCTAAAGTCGCCGCCCAAAACGCCCAAGTACCTGCGCCATGTGTCGGGCGCAATGCTCGCGGTGGCATTTCTGCTAGGTTATCTGCTCCATTGGGTATTCGCCTGGGCGACGGCGGCATGTGTCCTGATGAGCGTCCTCTACTCCGTCCCCCCTGCACGACTAAAGGCAAGAGCGGGATGGGATTTAGTAATAAACATGCTTGGCTTTGGCTTGCTCACACCCTTGGCGGGCTGGGGCCTGACGGGCCAGCCGCTCACGCCTTGGTTTTGGAAAATCTGCATCGGTTTTGGCTTTTTGTTCGGGGCGCTGTACCCCGCCACACAAATTTATCAAGTAGAGGAAGACAAGGCCCGAGGCGACAAGACACTGGTAATCAGGCTAGGGGCCACAGCGAGCCTAGTAGCAGCCCTCCTGATGGTGTTTGCCACCCATGTGATGTTTGTTTGGGCGGCATGGACGACATTTGACGAACAACAACTGCGCTTTGTAGTGCCAACGTTGATGCCCTCTGCCCTGTTATGGTCAGTTACGATCTCAAATTGGGCCGCGAGTTTGCGATCCATGACACAGGCCCAAAACGAAAAAAAGATGTACTGGCTCCTCGCTTTTTGGGCCGTTACAGAGATCACGATCCTGTGGCTGTTTTGGCCGCGCTGATGGTTTGCTGGAGACAGCAATTGTTGGGTTTGCCACTCGCCGCGAAATGTGCTAAATGACCATGCTAATACCGACAATCGCCCCGCCCTTCCCTTTGGCTTGGGGTTTTTCCACTAGAAACAGCGACCCAAGCGAACTGCCGGAGAGGACGCTGGCCCAAGCTCATGGCTGCACGATCTGGGAAGCATCGGGGACATTGAAAGAAGGGGATGGCCACTGGACATTTGAATCAGGCTTGCGGATTGGAGTCAGGGTGGCAGATTGCACACCAATCCTGCTGGCAGGTCTTATTAACGGGAAACCTTGGGTGGCCGCGCTTCACGCTGGTTGGCGCGGGGCTGCGGCGGGCATCCTGCGGGCCGGGGTGGGAAAGTACTTGGAACTCGGCGGCGTGGCCAATGACCTATGTTTTGCGTTTGGGCCGTGCATCCAGCCATGCCATTTTGAAGTAGGGCCAGAAGTCATTGATGCGGCTATGCGCGACCCTGCATGGCGTGACGACCTAGCCGCGCCCGGCCCAAACGGCAGACCCCATTTAGACCTTCATGGGCTGTTGAGGGCCCAAGCATTGGACATGGAATTGGACGCAAAAAATGATGGCTCCATAAAGCGATGCACACTCTGCGAAAGGGAACTGTTCTACTCCCACAGAGGCGGAGACGATGGCAGACAGTGGGGCTGGACCGAAATTTGCGCCCCAAAAATTTAGCACCAAGGGCCAAATTTATGTAGGCCGCTCCAGCAACTATTCCACTGAAATCGGCACTTCCGTTGTGTAGTCGAGAACCTGCACTTCGTGTTCTTCAAAGGCGATGCGGCTTTCTTCGACTTCCTTGACGGAAACTTGGGCCCAAAAGGAAGCCAGTTTTGGCGCGTCCTGTGGCTGCCCCAAGCGGTTCACTGGCACGACCACTTCAACTTTTGGGTAAGCGCCACGCTGAAGCTGCTCGCAGCGCTTGCCTGCAACGACTACGAACCTATATTTGTTGCCAACTTCTTCGGGTATGTGGACTACTGGTTTTTGGGCTGTGCTTGCCATGTGGCTTTCCTGTAAATGACCAAATATCATACCGCAGAAAAGCCGCTTTGTCCAGCGCCGATTTTTGTGCCATGATTGCATTGTATGGGGATGGGTAGAAAATGAAAGTTCTCCTCGGCGTGACAGGCGGGATAGCCGCTTACAAGGCGGGCGATTTAGTGCGAAGGCTGCTGCGCTCCGGCCATCAGGTGAGGTGCTGCCTTACGGACGCGGGCACCAGGTTCATAACTCCGCTGACGCTTGCCACTCTCAGCGGCGAACCATGCTTTGGCGCGAATCCCGATTACCATGAATGGAGGCCGAACCCAAAGGTGGAGCACGTGGACTTGGCCAGGTGGGCCGACGTCCTAGCGGTGGCCCCTGCGACTGCCGACATTATCGGCAAGGCGGCAAATGGACTCGCGGACGACCTTCTCTCAACTATACTGCTTGCGGCAACGTGCAAAGTGCTATGGGCCCCGGCCATGAACAGGGCCATGTGGGGGCATCCGGCCTTCCAAAAAAACTTGGCCACCCTAAAGGAATTTGGGCACTGCATCATTTCGCCCCAAACAGGGACACTCGCCTGCGGCGAGGAGGGCATGGGCAAACTGGCGGACATCGAGGACATTTATGATGGAATAGTAGCCCTTGGAAGTGCCCCATTGGAAGTCTTTAATGGCAAGAACGTCCTAATCACTGCAGGGCCTACATTTGAAGACTTAGACCCAGTACGCACCATCACAAATAGGGCCAGCGGGAAAATGGGCATTGAGATGGCCAAGGCGTTCAGGAACGCAGGGGCCAACGTCCAACTGGTGCTGGGTGGTGAATTGCCCGCACCTTGGGGCATAAGCACCACCAGAGTGCGGTCTGCCCAAGAAATGTTTGATGCCTGCATGTCCCTGTGGCCCAAGATGGACGGCACCTGCGCCGCAGCGGCTGTGGCAGACCAAAGGCCCGCGCACCCAAGCGCCCAGAAAGCAAAGAAAACGGAAGCCCCCGAAACCTTGCAGCTTGCCAGAACCCCCGACATTTTGGCAACGCTGAATGAATCCAAGGCCCGCCAGTGGCTGCTGGGCTTCGCCGCCGAAAGCGAGAATGTTGTTCAAAACGCCACAGAAAAATTGCACAAAAAGGGGCTGGACGCAATTCTGGCAAACGACGTGTCGCACGGCAAGGGTTTTGGCGACCAAGCCAACTGCCTTATCCCAATAACGAAAGGCGGAAGCCACGCCCCCATCGGACCCGCCCCAAAGGAGCAGTTGGCGGCGGACGCAGTGCGGTGGTTTGCAAATTGCCTTGAATCGCAATGAGATTCAATGCCTATTCCCGCTCGTTGGTGCTTTGCGGCATTCTGTGCGCCTTTAGCCAAGCTCAGGATATTTTTTCGATGGAAATAACCGAACCACAAATCGGCAATTCAATTTCAGACTACGTCTTGCGCCCAAAGCCTTGGTGGCTAAAGATTGCAACAAAGAAATGGCAGTGGGTGACAATTGACCCAAAAATATATTACCCCAAGGGCATTGATCCGCTAAGCCGCCCTGCAGTGATAGAGCACGAAAAAATCCATCTGTCGCAGCAGAGAAGTTCGGGCAAAATAAAATGGATTTTTAGATATGCAGTCAGCAAAAAGTTTCGCCTAGACCAAGAATTGGAACCCATCGTTGTTGAAATTGCATTTACTCCGATTGAGAGAAGGAAAAGAGTGGCAGAAAGATACGCCACCAGCCTTTCTGGCACGGCCTACCACAGCGCGGCAAAAAGCTATGACCAAGCGTTGGAACGCATATTGTCCAAGGCCAAAGAAATGGACGTTGATGTTGGCAATTCAGTGGATAACAATTGAGCCACTTACAAACCCATGTTATTTCGGACTATGAAGCTCCGATTTTCAAATTGATAATTGACAATGGTGGATGCGGCCTGTGGCCGCAGCTTTTAGAAATAGATAGTGGGTTATGGGCGATGGTTGGGAATTTACGGTAGCTTCAATTGACAATAATGAAAAGTTACACCTTCCAGTGCTTTTCCCAATAATGCTGTAATACTATCCCGATCACTGAAAGAATTACCACAGTCAGAAAAAAACCAGTTCCCATACATGTGTGCAATAAAAATAATAATACTATCATGCCCAATATTTTCAATGGCCATGATATGCAGCCCGGAAGCAAAGGCCCGCTCAGATCCAATATTATTCTGCTCATTCCTTGCTCCAATTCATTTTTTCCCTCAGTAGCGCAAAAAATGGTGCGTCTGGGTCTTGGAGCAGGGTGACGCTGCCGCCAGCGTCGCGGATGTGGATAGCGTCCCCTGGCTGTATTGGGCAGCCGATCTGCCCGTCCAGCGTCAGATGGGCCTCCTCTGCATCGGCAAGCACAATTTTAGCCGCCATGTGGGAAGGCACCACGCAGGGGCGCATGTTCAGCGAATGGGGGCAAATGGGCGCCAATATCCATGCTGCCAGTGTCGGATGCATGATGGGCCCGCCCGCCGATAGCGCGTAGGCCGTTGATCCCGTAGGGGTGGCCACGATGAGCCCATCCGCCCTCAGTTTGGCGGCCAAGCTGCCCTCTATCGAAAGCTCCAAGTTCAGTATCCTTGAAAGGGGGCCTTTCGTAACGACCGCATCGTTCATGGCTTCAAACGACTGTATCTCTTTGCCGCCGCGCCAGAGGTCAACGTGCAGCGTGGCGCGCCTGTCCTCTATCAGCTTCCCCTCGAAATATTTTTTTACAGCGGAAAGGGCCTGTTCGGCTGGATGGGTCAAAAAACCCAGAAAACCAAGGTTGATCCCTAGCAAGGGGACTCCATGCAGGCCAATCCGCCTTGCCGCCCCCAGCATTGTCCCATCCCCGCCAAGGACTAGCCCCAGCGTTGCGCCGTCGGGCACACCGATTGACAGTTTGTCGCTGGGCAAATTGGCCTGCGCCCAAGCATCGCTTATTGAGTCATCCCCGCGAACTTCCCAGCCCCGGTTGATAAACTCCGGCGCGACTTGGGCCAGCGCTCTTGGCAAAAGTTCGCTGTTTGGCTTCGCCGCCAAAAAAACGCTAGGGGGATTCTCTTCAACGTCGGGCATAACCCTATTTTGCACCCAACGCCTTGGGGTAAAAAGGGGGTATGGGTTATCCTAGTAGTAGTTCAACTTTTCGCACTTGAACTGCTACGCCAAGATTTGCTTGCAGGCGGGCCTTATCCGCCGTTACGCAAGCAATGCAAGCACAAATCGCTATAATGGTATATGGTCAAAATGAGTTCAGGCAAGTCGCCAAAAAGGGCGGGCGCCAGCGGCAGGCACGGCAGCCCCAAGCACCCCTCGGGAACCCCCAAGAGGCCGAAGCCTCAACCAAGCCGCACCCCCGCCAACAGACCTCCGGCTAGCTGGACGCAAGCCGTAGCCGATGCACTAGAGAGAGAACCAGCCGCCGGCAGGGTCGCCGAAAGGACAACCAAGAGAAGAAAAAAAAGCGGGCGGCTCATCCGCGCAGTTATGTGGACAATCGCCTGCGCTGCGTTGGCTCTGCTCGCCGCTCTTGGGCTTGGCTGGTCAAAGCTGAGCCGCGAGGCCGATTCGCACCTAGATATGTTTCAGTACCGAGTCCCACCGACACAATCAAAAGTGCTGGACAACAAGGGCAACGTGATAGGCACATTTGCGATACAGAAACGCACCCTCATTGCTTATGGTGACATTCCAAGGGCTTTCCAGGCTGCGATTGTGGCGGCCGAGGACGGCGACTTTTGGAACCACAATGGGGTCAGCACCAGAGGCTTTTTTGGCGCGGCGTGGCGGGGCATAAAGTCCCTTGGCAGGGACAGGAGCGGCTTTTCGACGCTCACTATGCAGCTAGTCAGGACCGTCACCGAAAAACGCGAGAGGAACCTACTAAAGGGGGGCATCAAGCGAAAACTGATAGAAATAATGGTCGCGCGCCGCCTTGAGAGGGCGTTCACCAAAGAGCAAATAATGGAACAATACACAAACGAGGTGAACTTTGGCGCAGGGTATTACGGGCTGATGGCCGCATCTGACTACTACTTCAAAAAAGATCCACTCGAATTGAACCTTGAAGAATGCGCCCTGCTGGCAGGATTGGTGCAAAGGCCGTCCAAGTCGCACGACAGGCTGTTCAGCGCAGACCCAAAAGAAAGGGAAATAGTCCTAGCGCGGCGAAATTACGTCATTTCGCGCATGGAGTCCGAAGGCTATCTAAGGGAATACCCCGAGGGTTTTGCAGAGCAGCTAAAAAAGAGGCCCATCCTGCTTGGCCGCGAAAATGCTGGGGAGGTCGAATTCGCCGCCTACGTGGTAGAGGAAGTTAGAAAAACGCTTGAGCCAAAATACGGAAGCGAGCTGTTGGAGGGCGGACTCGTGATCCACACCACGATTGATGCCGTTTGGCAGCGCATCGCAACGGATTCTGTCAGAAAAGGGCTGCGCGAAATAGAGAAAACGCGCGGGTTCCGCAGCGACAAGGACGCGGTGAAATTCTATCAAAACCCAGAAACAGACAAAGATCCATCTTGGAGGCGGTTCTACGCGCCAGGCGACACCGCGAGGGGGATCATATTGAAGTGGGACAAAAATGTGGCCACCGTGAGGATGGACAGAACAATAATCGAGGTTCCCGCCAAAGCATTCGAGTGGGCTGGCAAGCAAGCGTTGGAGCATCTGGAGCGCGGCACGGCCCCTCTTTTTGAAATAACGGACACAACCCCTGAAGGCACGCCAATAGCCCTTGCCTTGACCCAAATACCAGAGGCGGAGGGCGCGCTGCTGGCCGTTGAATCTGCCACGGGCGAGATCAAGGCCATGGTCGGCGGCTATGATTTTCGCAGGAGCCAGTTCAACCGCGCAACCCAAGCTAGGCGCCAAGTGGGCTCCACCATCAAACCGTTCATCTACGGGGCCGCGCTGGAGGAAGGGTACACGCCAGCTACGATAGTGTCGGACACGCCGATAAAGTACCACCTTGGCGGCCCAAACGCCAAGCCAATGATAAACAGGAAGACTGGCAAGGACGAAAATGAATACCAGCCGAACAACGACGAGAGGGGATTTTTCGGCCCGCTGACCTTTTGGGAAGCCTTGGCCCGCTCGCGGAACATCCCGGCGGTGAAAACCCTCGAGATGGCGGGAATAAACAACACCCTAGAGTTTTTGGATAAATGCGGCATAGACAGAAGCAAAATACCCCCCTACCCCAGCATGGCACTTGGAGCGGCAGACCTGACGCTGGAAGAAATCATCCAAGGATATTCTACTATCGCCTCTGGAGGGGGCATCTGCCCAGAGCCATTCCTGATAAAAAAAGTTGTTGACCGAAACGGCGCGGTGCGATTCGAGCGCAAACCCCAACCAAGGCCATTGGAACAGGCTATAGACCCCGTGGTCAATTTCCAGCTCATCCAAATGCTCCAAGCCGTCACATCTTTTGGAACGGCGGGGGGAACCAGCTCCGAATTGGGCAAGCCAGTCGCTGGAAAGACTGGGACCACCAATGAACACACTGACGCTTGGTTCATAGGATTCTCCAACAAATTAGACAAATTCACCGGGCTGCAGTCGCCAATAACCTGCGGCGTGTGGGTGGGGCTGGACGCCAAAAAGACGCTTTACCCAGGCGCGACGGGCAACAGGGCGGCGCTGCCTATATGGAAGAGTTTTATGAAGGCCGCGCTCTCGAGAGAACCTCCCATGGATTTCAGACCGCCAAGCAACGCCGAATGGGAATGGATAGACATAGACATAGACACGGGCCTCAGACTTGGACCCGGCACTGTGTCCTCGCGCATCCGCACCCTCCTTTTCCGCCGAGGCTCGGCCCCGGTCGGAGAAACCAGCGTCGAAATCGCAGCATTGATAGCCAATGCAAAGTCAAAGGCAAACGTGTTTGTCTTAGAAGAGAGGCCCTGGGGGGTACCGACAAAATTTTCGACGCTCATAAACGACCCAAACGATTATTAAACTCAGTGCCTGCAAAGCCGTGCTATACTTTTTTTGTACTCGCCAAAAACTTTCAATAGTACAGGTGCTTTGTGCAGCCAGAAACCGCTTCAATGAATTTGCAAGACCTCAAAGAGCTTTCAAGCGGCCGGCTGGCCGAAATGGCTAAGCAGTACAATATCGAGAACCCACTCTCCATCCGCAAACAGGAACTCATGTTCAGGCTGCTAGAGGCCAAGGCGTTGCAGGAAGGGTATTTTTGGGCCGAAGGGCTTTTGGAAGTTATGCAGGAAGGATTTGGGTTTCTTCGCTCCCCAGCGCACAACTATCTTGCAGGCTCCGACGACATATACATCTCGCCAAGCCAGATCAGGAAATTTGGCCTGCACACTGGCGACATTGTCTCCGCAGCCATACGCCCCCCCAAGGATGACGAAAAATTTTTTGCGGTGATCAGAATAGACGCGGTGAACTTTGACCCCCCGATGGCCGCAAAAGAGCGCATCCACTTTGACAACCTAGTGCCTCTATATCCAACGCAGCACCTAAAGATGGAGCGCGACCCACAAGAATTGAGCACGAGGGTCATGGATCTGATGACGCCACTAGGAAAAGGGCAAAGAGCCCTGATAGTCGCCCCCCCAAGAACGGGCAAAACAGTGCTGCTGCAAAACATCGCCAATTCTATCACTACGAACCATCCAGAGGTTTTTCTGATCGTGCTGCTCATAGACGAGCGGCCCA
>Ga0268262_10002584_pt1 | contig 20726 bp, 18 predicted proteins | sample TergutNc150P3_FD_190354 | JGI IMG/M metagenome (GOLD analysis project Ga0268262, IMG submission 190354) | Nasutitermes corniger P3 segment gut microbial community from laboratory colony in Florida, USA - Nc150 P3 (SPAdes) (version 2) | ecosystem: Host-associated > Arthropoda: Insects >... | reverse complement strand
AAAAGATTACATCAAGACATGGAACAAGTCAGGGCGTTCATTTACCTGGACAAAAACACCAGAAGAGATTCTTGCAAAAATTAATAAGGCAAAATCATTTTGACATTTGTATTTTACAGTACACTAGCCCGCGGCAGGGCCTCGTGCGGCGGCTTCGAGTTTAGTCTGGTTTATCCGTATAATTAAGATTTTCCATCTTGGTGACTAGCGCTTTTTCCAGCCTGTGTTCGCGAATCTCCCTAAGTTCGATCTTTAGCCCGTGCGTTTCAAGCACCGCCTGACTCCCGTCTTCGGGGATCTGACCAAGCAGGCTGAAAACAAAACCGGCGAAGGTATCGTAGCGTTCAACCGGAAGGGCAACACCCAGCTCGCCGGCGGTTTTGTCCAGGGAAACCGCGCCGCTTAAAGTCCATTCTCCGGGGCCGGTTTTTTCGATGAGGGGGTGTTCCGGCAGGGCGGTGCTGTCATCGTCAAGGTTGCCAACCAGTTCTTCCAATAGGTCCTTCATGGTAACAATTCCCATAAGGCCGCCGTGTTCATCCACGACCACCGCAAAATGATTGCGGCTCTTTTTCATTCGCGCGAAAAGCACATGGGTTCTTACTGTGATTGGGACAAACTGTGCGGGTTTAACGGCCTGGGCCATGACGGTTTCGCGGCGGCGGTCGCTTAGGCAAAGAAAATCCCTGAATACCAAAACCCCCGCTATATCGTCCTGGTTTTTACCGCACACGGGAAAATAGTTGTGCCTGGTTTCGAGGATTGTTTTTTCCCACTCTTCCTCGCTGTCCTCAAGTTTTAGAAGCACAGTATCCCGGCGGTGGGTCATCACCTCTCCGGCTGTTTTGTTGTCAAACTCAAATACGTTATGGAGTATTTCCTTTTCACCGGCCTTTATTGTTCCCTTTGCGCTGCCGACATCGATCATCAGCCTAATCTCTTCCTCGGTTACGGCGTGGGCGTCTGTTTTGGGATCGATCCCGATGAGCCTTAAAAGACCGTTGGTTGATTTGGTAAGAAGCCACACAACCGGAGCGAAAATACGGGAAAAAAATAAAATAGACCCTGAAAGCGGAAACGCAAGGGCATCGGCTTTTTTCAACGCTATGCGTTTTGGGAGCAGCTCGCTTAGCACAATGGAAAAATAAGAAAGAATGAGGGTGATTGATACCAGAGAAACGGACGCGAGAACATTATAAGGAATTTTTACGCCAAGAGAAACAAGCCAGGCGGTGAACCTGCCTGAAAAATTTTCCGCCGCGAAAGCGCTGGCCATAAAATTGGTCAAGGTGGTTCCCACCTGATTTGTGGCAAGGAATTTTGACGGGTTGCCGGTTAAGGACAAAATACGTTTTACCTGACGGTTGCCGGATAGGGATTTTTTTTCCAGCTTGTTTTTATTAAGCGAAATAAGAGAAATCTCCGCCAGTGTAAAAAAAGCGCTTGCAAAAATTAGTATAAAGAGTATGAGGAACTGCCAGAAAAGCGAATCGTTATTGTCCATGTTCGCGGCCTATGTCGGTACGGTAGCCCATGCCTTCAAAACTGATGAAGCTCAGCGCCTGGTAAGCCTTTGTAAAAGCATCGTCCGCATCGTTTCCCAGGGCGGATACCGAAAGCACCCGGCCGCCCTGAGTCCGCAGTCCCGATCCAAGGGGGCCGCCCGTTCCACGGCTTGCGCCTGCCACAAACAGCTTCGCCCCGGTTTCTTGCAATTTGGCTGGGTTTATCGCTATGGGGTCTCCTTTTCGATAAGAGCCCGGATAGCCCTCGGCCACTGCCACAGGCGCGCAGACGGCGCCCGTTTTCCATTTGAGCGGAAAGTTCTGAAGCTTTCCGTCGAGGATCGCCGTGCAAAGTTCCGCAAGATCGGAATCCATAAGGGGAAGCACCGCCTGCGTCTCGGGGTCTCCCAGGCGCACGTTGTATTCCAAAAGGTAACAGCGCTCCTCGCGTACCATTAGGCCGAAAAAGATAAAACCACGGTAGTCCAGCTTTTCAGCTTCCATCCCTTTTAAGGTAGGGGCGAGAATGGCTTTGTCAAAATCGTTACGCGCAGCCGCCGTGAAATCCGGCACTGGCGCAATAGCGCCCATGCCCCCGGTATTAGGCCCCTGCCCGCCTTCAAAGCGCCGCTTATGATCCCTCGCGGAGATAAATGGTTTTATCACGCCCTTCTTGCCGGGTCTTACGCTCACCGCCGCAAGAACGGAAACTTCCAGCCCCTCAAGGTATTCCTCAAGAATTAAGCTTTTCCCGGCCTCTCCCAGACTTCCTTCTTTCATGAACGCGGAGAGCGTTTTCTTCGCTTCGGCAAGGTCAGCCGCAACAACCACTCCCTTGCCGGCCGCAAGGCCGTCGGCCTTCACCACAAGCGGAGGCGGGGTTGTTTCCTTCGCTTTGCCAAAATGTTTTTCTGCGTATTGCAAGGCGTCCGAGTAGTTTGTGAAATTCTTGCTGGCCGCGGCGCTTATGCCGTACTTGCTCATAAAGGACTTTGAGTATACCTTGCTGCTTTCAAGCCGCGCGGCTTTTTGCCCCGGCCCCACAATCGCAAGTCCCGCGTCGCGAAAGCGGTCAACGATGCCCTCAGCCAGCGGCGCTTCCGGCCCCACCACCGTAAGGTCTATGCCTTCTTTTTTGGCAAATCCCAAAAGCAGCTCTTGCCCCTTTTCAGTTTCTGGATTCGCGCCGTCCAACAAGAGGTTCAGCGTTTTTTCTTCCACGGCAGTACCGCCGTTGCCGGGAGCGGCAAAGATCTTCTCGACATCTTTCGAATGAGCTAATTTCCAGGTCAGGGCGTGTTCTCTTCCGCCTGAGCCGATGACTAGGAGTTTCATATTGGGGATTATATACCATGAAGTGATAAAAACCAATTGTGATTTCCCTTGCCCGTGTTTAAAAGGTGCGATATGCTGGTGTTGAGGAGGCCAAATAAATGAGGAATAATGCTTTAATCAATCCCAACATCCTGATTTGGGCTAGAGAACGCCTTGATTTGTCCCTGGCAGAAGCTTCTGAATATCTAAAAATTAAATCAGAAGCGTTAAAAGCTTGGGAGGATGGTAATAGACATCCAACAATACTACAGGCTAAGGCAGTTGCGAAAAAATATAAAATACCTTATGTCTTTTTTTTCTTGCCGGAACCACCAAAAAATATCAAATTACCCAAAAATCAGGATTATAGGACATTTTCTAACCAACCAATAAAAACATTTTCCATTGAACTTAAAACATTCCTATTTGATATAATGCAGCGTAGGGAAGCCATGATCCAACTCAACCATGATTTAAATTTTGATCTTCCCAATTTTAATTATTTTTTTCCCATAGAAACAACAAATGAAGAAATAATTGCCGAGGCAGTCAGGAAAATATTAAACATACCTCAAAATTTTAATACCATGAAAGAATATGAAGCGTTCAATCTTTTTAGGAACGCGCTAGAAAATATAGGCATATTAATTTTTCAAGCCGCCGATATTGAACTGTCCGAAATGCGGGGAATATCTGTTTTTGAAGAAATTTATCCGATTATTGTTGTCAACCGGAAAGACGCGCCACGAGCGAGAATATTTACTCTAATTCACGAATTGGCACATCTCCTTACTAAAACAGCAGGCATTTGTGACAGTACCGGAATGTCTGAATTTTCTTCTTTTGATATTGAACTAATGTGCAATCATATAGCCGCAAATGCGCTTGTCCCTGAAAGTTTACTTAAAGAAAATAAAATATTTATTCAGTTGATTAATAGCTGGAATGATGAACTTGTACGCAATATAGGGAATGAATTTGCTGTAAGCCGCGAAGTCATCTTAGGCCGTTTATTAACATTTAAAAATATAGACTTTGCGTTTTATAAACGAAAAATGGAGCAATATACCAAAGAGTATCACCAAAATAAGCAAGATAAAAAAGGAGATTCCTATCTCTCGCCAAGTACAGATAAAGAAAGCCAATTAGGAAAAACATATATCAAAACAGTTTTAACAGCATATAACCAGGACATAATTACAGCCAGAGACGCTATTCAATATTTTGATGGCTTGCGGCTAAAACACTTTGAAAAGCTTGAAAGCTGGTGCTTTGCATGAGTGAACCAAAGTATGTCTTTGATACCAACATTTTTATTAATTTAAAAAATAGGTATCCATCAGACATATTCACAAGCCTTTGGGAACAGATAGAGACATTATTCTCGAATGGGATTATTATTTCATCGGATGAAGTGATTGATGAAATTAAACGGGGGAATGACGATCTTGAGGAATGGGCTAACGCAAGGAAAGATTCATTTTATCCAAGCAATGAACCAGTACAGATAATTGTCAAAGAAATATTAGGACAGTTTAGCGGATTAGTTACCAATCCAAAAAACCGAACGCGGCAGATCCTTTTCTTATTGCATTGGCAAGGCAAACGGCCTGTACTGTGGTTACAGAAGAAAATCGCAGCGGGAATGATTCATCGCCAAAAATTCCTAATATATGTGATTACTATAATATCCGGTGCATTAAGTTTGTCGAGTTTTTAAGGGAAAACAGAATTACATCGTAATAAAAGGAGAAATATATTTAACAATGAAGGATAAAAAGATGATTTTCATAACAAGGAATTGGAATAATAATAGATCTCCCTAAAATCTTGTAATTAGAAAGGAACTTCCTCATGGTAGATTTTAGCGACCAGATAGTACCAGCAATTTGTACAATTATTGGTGTAATAATTGGCGGTTTATTCAGTAATATCATTCCTCATTTTCTTCAAGTACGGTCTGCTAATAAAATTTTCCGCAAAAGCAAGTTAGAAGATTTGTATAATGATCTATATACTTTTAATGGCGTACCTCGAACCTATTACCCTGATTTCCTTGTGAAACTGGATAACGGCAAAACGCTTGTACTGGAAACAAAAGGACAGGACAGTCCGCAAGTACAGGCAAAAAACGCCGCCCTTACCGAATGGGTAGAAGCCGTAAATTCATTAAAAGAATACGGCGAGTGGTGCAGTGATATTTCCTTCAATGTCGCTGATGTTGACGGAATTATTGCTAAATATGCTTCCGAAGTTTAATTGATCATCTTTTCATATTAAGCTACACTATCCCATCAACTATCCTCTGTAAAAATTAGTAGAGGAAGATAAGGAGATTCTTAATGAAGAGAATTGGTTTAGTTGCATTGGCGCTCTTGCTCTGCGGGGCAATGGTTTTGGTTAGCTGCCAGAAAAAAGACCAGCCGTCTGCGCAATCAGGTGCTCAATATCACATCGGTATTGTAACCGGCACGGTTTCTCAGTCCGAAGACGATCTTCGCGGCGCAGAGGAACTAATCAAGCGTTACGGCGCAGTCGCTCAGGGCGGGATCATCCAGCATGTTACCTACCCGGATAACTTCATGGATCAGATGGAAGTTACCATCTCTCAGATTACCACTTTGGCTTCCGATCCCCTGATGAAGGCCATCGTTGTGAATCAGGCCATTCCCGGTACCGCCGAGGCCTTTAAGCGTGTTAAGGAAAGGCGTCCTGACATAATTCTCCTGGCCGGTGAGCCTCACGAGGACCCGCTGGTGATCCAGGAGTCGGCTTCTCTGGCTATTAGCTGCGATTTCATTTCCCGCGGCTACACCATTCCCTGGGCAGCGAAACAGCTTGGCGCGGACACCTTTGTGCACATCAGCTTTCCCCGGCACATGAGCTATGAGAGCCTTGGGCTTCGCCGCCAGATTTTTGAGGCTGCCTGTAACGACCTGGGAATAAGGTTTGTGTTTGTTACCGCTCCGGATCCAACATCCGATGTCGGCGTTGCGGGCGCGCAGCAGTACATACTTGAGCAGACTCCGCAGTGGATTAATCAGTACGGCAAGAACGCGGTTTTCTTCTGCACCAACGACGCCCATACGGAACCTCTGCTCAAGCAGCTTTTCGCTTACGGCGGAATGTTTGTAGAAGCCGACCTTCCCAGCCCCCTCATGGGCTATCCCGGCGCTTTGGGTATCGACCTTTCCGCCGAGGCGGGAGACTTCCCCGCGATTTTAAAGAAAGTTGAAGACGCGGTTAAAGCCAAGGGCGGAGCAGGCAAGTTCGGCACCTGGGCTTTCTCCTACGGCTTTACAGCTTCCGCTGGTCTTGGTGAATTTGCGAAACGCATCCTGGACGGCAAAGCCAAGATAGATAACACCGCGGATCTTTACGCGGCCCTTGGTGAATTTACCCCCGGCGCAAAATGGAACGGCGGTTATTATATTGACGCTGCGACCGGTGTGCGCGCCCGCAATCAGATTCTTATTTACATGGATACCTACATTATGGGGCAGGGCTTCCTTCCCACCACGGCGCAAACAGTTCCTGATAAGTATTACCAGATCAAGTTCCAGCGCTAGAAGGAGCCAGGTTTATATCGGAGTTCAGGCTGCCCGAATTTTCCGGGCAGCCTTTTTTGAAAGAAGAAATTTTCAATATTAATTGTAAGGCAAACCATGAATGATATTCCGCTGCTGCGGCTGGAAAGTATCACTAAAGATTTTTACGGCGCTACAGTTCTCTCAGGGGTAAGTTTTTCACTGAACCCTGGTGAGATTTTGGGTCTGGTCGGAGAGAACGGCGCCGGGAAAACAACAATGATGCACATACTCTTTGGTATGTCGGATATTATCGATACCGGTGGGTTCGGCGGCTCAATTTTTATTGATGGCAAGCCGGTTACTTTCAAATCGCCTTTTGAGGCACTGGACGCCGGTATCGGCATGGTGCATCAGGAATTTTCCCTGATACCAGGTTTTACAGCCTGCGAAAACATTATACTGAACAGAGAGCCTACCCGTTTCAATTTAGCGGTGGAGTTATTCGGCGAAAGGCTCGCCACCCTCAAACTCCCCCAGATGCACGAACACGCAGCAAAAACCATCACCAAGCTTGGTGTGAACATTGCCTCAGACACGCTGGTAATGGAGATGCCCGTAGCTCACAAACAATTCACGGAAATCGCGCGGGAAATCAGCCGCGACCAGGTAAAGCTTCTGGTGCTGGATGAGCCTACGGCAGTGCTTACCGAAACCGAAGCCGACATACTGCTGGAAAGCCTTAAACGCCTATCAGACGAAGGCATAGGCATAATATTTATTTCCCACCGCCTCCACGAAGTTACAAAAATATGTAATCGGATACTGGTGCTTAGGGACGGTCAGTTAATTCGGGACACGCCGAATAAAGATATATCAGTTCAGGATATCACGACCTGGATGGTAGGCCGCGAAATTTCCCACAGGCCTGCGGACAGCGCCGAGCGCAATCTGGAAGGTGAAGCATTTAAGGTAGAAAACCTCTGGGTGGATATGCCGGGCGAGACCGTGCGGGACGTTTCATTTAAGGTAAAGAAAGGGGAAATCTTCGGCATAGGGGGCCTTGCGGGTCAGGGGAAACTCGGCATACCTAACGGCATAATGGGCCTTTTCGCGGCGGGCGGCAAGGCCTGGATAGACGGCGAAAGTCTGGTGCTGGGATACCCCAGGAAGATCCTTGACGCGGGCGTTGCCTTTGTTTCCGAAGACCGTCGGGGTGTAGGCCTTTTGATGGACGAAAGCCTTGAGTGGAACATAGCATTCGGCGTAATGCAGATTAAGGGCCATAATTTGAAAAAATTCTTGGGCGGACTTTTCAGCCTGCGGGATGAAAAAGCCATGCGCCATCTTGCCGAGGAATACATCAAAAAACTGGAAATAAAATGTACCGGATCAAGACAGGCTGCTAAAGAACTTTCAGGCGGCAATCAGCAGAAGATCTGTCTTTCCAAGGCCTTTGCCCTGGAACCGAAACTTCTTTTTGTTTCCGAGCCTACACGCGGTATAGACGTGGGAGCAAAAAAAATCGTGCTGGATACCCTGCGCTTTTACAACCAGAGCAAGGGAACAACCATTGTGATGATCTCCAGCGAACTTGAAGAGCTTCGCTCAATCTGCGACAGAATCGCCATTGTTGACGAAGGAAAGATAGCGGGTATTTTGCCGCCGGAGTCGCCGGCCGCGGAATTCGGTCTATTAATGTCTGGGGAGAAGATAGCATGAGCAGCGCCGCAAACATTCAAATTCAGGGCGATAGCCTTAGGGATAAACTAAAAGCTTTTGTTACCGATTTCGGCTGGCCGCGCCTAATCATTTTCTTTTTTGTGGTTGCGCTTTTTATCGTTGCTCCATTCGTAGGCATCAACATTGACAGCTCTTTTAAGGATGTGCTGGTTCGTTTCGGACAAAATGGGATCATGGTGCTGGCCCTGGTTCCCATGATGCAATCCGGTTCAGGGCTGAACTTCGGTCTGCCCGTCGGCATTGTGGCTGGCTTATTGGGCTCGACCCTTGCAATGCAGTTACAATTTTCTGGCGGCCTGGGTTTTGTAATGGCGATTTTACTAAGCATGCCTTTTGCCTTTGTTTTTGGCTTGCTTTACGGCATACTGCTCAACAAAGTCAAGGGCGAGGAAATGACTATCGCCATGTACGTTGGTTTTTCCATTGTTACCTTTATGTCCATCATGTGGCTCTTGCTGCCTTATTCGAATCCTACAATGGTCTGGGGCTACACGGGCCGGGGCTTGCGTACAACCATAACCCTGGACGGTTACTGGGCGCGTATACTCAATAATTTCCTTGCGGTAAAAGTTGCAGGAAGTTTTTTTGAATTCCCCACCGGCGCAATTTTGTTTTTTGTATTGATGGCTATTATCATGTGGCTCTTTATGCACAGCCGTACCGGAACCGCCCTTACTGCGGTGGGTTCCAACCCGGACTTTGCGCGGGCAAGCGGCGTTTCGGTGGACAGGTGCCGGATTATCGGAGTTGTCATTTCCTCGATTTACGGCGCGATAGGTATACTCACTTATCAGCAGAGCTTTGGATTTATACAACTCTATAACGCGCCGCTCTACATGGCCTTTCCCGCTGTAGCGGCTGTACTCTTGGGCGGCGCTTCGGTGAACAAGGCTTCGATTCTCAATGTGGTGGTTGGAACCTTCCTTTTTCAAAGTATACTTACCATGACACCATCGGTTATCAATAATATACTTCAGACGGACATGTCCGAGGTAATCAGGATTCTCATTTCCAACGGGATGATCATTTACGCTTTGACCCGAAAGACGAAGGTTACAAAATGAAACAGATTAAAAGCGTAAAGCGAAATTTTCTGGATCTAAGTTTTATAAAACCCAGCGTCCTTGCCGATAACGCGGTGGTACTGATCTTTGTGGTCATAACGTTGACAGCGATTCCGATTTCAAAAATTCCCATCACTGAGATAATCCAGGAAATACTTTCCCGCATAGGGCGAAACTGCTTTTTGGTTTTCAGTCTTCTGCTCCCCATAATGGCGGGAATGGGGATCAACTTCGGCATGGTGCTGGGGGCAATGGCGGGGCAAATCGGCCTGATCTTCGCGGTGGACTGGAACATTGTAGGCGTTCCGGGGCTTATCTTCGCGAGCCTTATCGGCGTGCCCATTGCGGCCTGTCTTGGCTGGCTTGCGGGCCAAATTCTGAACCGTGCGAGGGGCCGTGAGATGGTTACCGGCTATGTCCTGGGTTTTTTCATGGACGGCTTTTATCAGTTCATTGTGCTTTACCTGATGGGACGGCCCACGATCTGGGCTGCGGAAACAGCGGGAAAATGGGCTGCCCTCATCCCCATTCATTCACCAAAAATCGTATTAAGCCGGGGTTACGGTATACGAAACACCGTTAATTTGGAATCTGTGCGTATGTCGCTTGACCGCTTTATTCCCTTGAGAATCGCGGGGGTCAATATTCCTATTGCCAATTACCTGGTAATAGGCGTTTTGTGCCTTTTTATCATCTGGTTCAGAAAAACAAAGTTGGGCCAGGACATGAGGGCTGTGGGGCAGAATCAGACGGTAGCCCACGCGTCGGGTATTCCCGTTGATCGTACCAGAATCATCGCGATAGTAATTTCTACAGTGCTGGCAAGCCTGGGCCAGATAATTTTTTTACAGAACATGGGAAACATGGCGACTTACAACGCTCACAGGCAGACAGGTTTCTTTGCGGCCGCGGCTATTTTGGTCGGCGGCGCTTCCATTTCAAAGGCCAGCATCACCAATGTATTCATCGGAACGATATTGCTGCATTTGATGTACATAGTTGTACCGCGGGCGGGTACTAACCTTTTCGGCTCGGCCCAGATCGGCGAGTATTTCAGGGATGCCTTTAGTTACGCAATTATTGCCCTCGCGCTGGTGATCCACGCCTGGCGTAAGCGCGCCAATGCCGAAGCCGCCCGCAGCAGTCTTCGCGGCGCTGCGGCAGGTAAAGAGGAATAGGCCATGAGCGTGAATATCGATACTAAAAAGCGAAGGCTGTTAATCCGGCTGGCCCTTGTTGCGGTCTGGATAGGTTTGGGCGTTGTTCTTTTTGTGATGAACCGGGGACACACGCTTCTTGTTGACAACCGGAATGTGGAAGCGCCTGCGATACGCGCGCCGGATTTAATCACAGTAACGGTTGATAAAAAAAAGCCTCTGGAGTTTTTCCGGGGCGACAGGGATATTTTTGAACTGGGCGGTGGCAGTCACCGAATCTACATTGAGTTCAGCGACGGTACGCCGCCCTTTGAGAAGCGCTTTAAATTGCCGCTTGGGCCGGATATGTTCATCCTTTCTATTCCAAAAATGATAAACGGTATTGATCCCTATTACGAGGTTTTCTACACGCAACAGGAATCACGTAGCGTTGAAGCGGAAGAGGAAGTTATTATCGAACAATGAGATAAACGGGTGTAAATTAAATCTCGCCTTCTGTTTCCGGATTTTCATCATCTAATTCTGAATATCCGTCTAATTGATTCATTTGCAAAATAAATTGTTCGTTCGCTTGAAGTAATCTGTACTTTTCTTCGTTGTTTTCATTTATCTCTTTTGTTAAAAAATCCAGAAGCGGCAGGGCTCCAGGAGCTTCAGTGTTGTTAAAAACAATATTGCTGTAAATCGGAGAAAGAACAATCTTAATGAAGTTTTGGGCCAGTTGAACAATAACGTTGTCCATGAAAGACATTTCCATTCCTTCGCTTAGTTTCTTCTGGAATTCCAGCTCGTATTGGTCCGCTTTTATGTCGGCGAGAACTAGATCCTGTCTTTGATCTTTTATTCTCACCCTGTAGGGTACGCCGAACTTATTGTCAACCCGCCGTATTTCTTTTACCAGCGTCTTGCTTTCGTTTTGATTAGCGCCTATGAACTTGGGGCGAATCCCCGACACAACAACCGAATTATCATTTGCTTTGGCTATTTTGATTTCTTTAAGATCTACCCCGAATTTCGCGTTTATGTCATGCGCGATAATGACCAGCGCCTCATCGTAATAATAATCAGCCTTAAGGCCCCAGCCTGTTTCTATAGGGGTTACAGGCTCCTTTCTTACCAAGGTCTGCGAAAGATTCGCCTGGGTTAAAGCCAGTTCCGCTATCTGCTGGAAACTCTGCATACTTAACCGCGCCCGCTCAAGAAGCATATTACTTGCGTTTAACGCTTCAATTTCGATTGATTGTTTTGCTATAGTAATCTCGTTATCCAGTTTTTCGCGTTCCAGTAATTTTACTTTGTTTTCGGCTATTAACCTGTCGACCTCCGCCTTTTGCGCCCTAATTTCGGCCTTGCCTTCGTCAATTATTGTCCCCTCAATTCTTAAAAGGACAAGATTGTTAAAGGCTGTGATAACAGGAACCATCAGTACGCAGCTCACGATGGTTGAAAAAATAATCGCAAGGTAATGATGTTTTTTACCCAACCAGAAAATTGAAAAGCAAAGCGTTATGAAAATTCCGGCAAAAGCAACCGCGATTATCAGAACAGACACAGTACCTTTGAGGAAATCAGCAAACTGATACCAGAAATTGAAAAACGGCACAATAAAAATTCTCCCTAATGCTTAAAATGCCTTGTCCCGGTAAATACCATCGCGACACCCAGACTGTCGCATGCTTCGATGGAAAGGTCGTCGTTGACGGAACCACCGGGCTGGATGATGGCTTTGATTCCGGCGGCGGCGGCGGCCTCGACCCCGTCCGCGAAAGGAAAGAAAGCGTCCGAGGCGAGAACTCTGGCCTGCTTGCCGTCCGCCAGTGGGCCGTCTTTTCCCGCGGCTGCCTCAATAGCGGCGGCGCTTCGTTCAAGGGCCTGCGTTGTAGGCCAGATGCGGTTTACTTGCCCGCCGCTTATGCCCGTCGCGGCGAGGTCTTTGACAACCAATATGGCGTTTGATCTTACAAAAGTTACCGCCCTTAAGCCGAAAATCATATCGGGGATGTCTTCGGCAGCGGGAGCGAGGCGGGTTACCACTTGCCATTTTTCAATGAGCAGTTTATCAGTCTCCTGAACCAGAAGGCCGCCGTCTACAGCGGCGTACTCTTTGACGTCCCTGGGGGCATATATGGCTTTCATAATACGCAGGTTTTTTCTTCTCTTAAGAGCCTTCAGGGCGCCGCTATCAAAATCCGGGGCAATTACAATTTCCAGAAAGAGTTCGCTCATCTTCGCCGCGGTCATTTCATCAATGGTTGAATTACAGGCCACTATGCCGCCGTATATCGAAACGGGATCGCAGGCAAATGTTTTCTCGTAAGCTTCAAGGGTGGTATCACCCAGGGCTATGCCGCAGGGGGTGCTGTGTTTTACTGCGACACAGCAAACTTTGCCGGCGGTACTTGCCGCTGCCTGAGGTACGAGACGCGTTACTTCTTCTTCGCCCATTGGCGCGATTCTTTCAGCGGAAAACCCAAACGCGCAGGCCGCCTTCCATGCCAGATCGAGATCGCGGATGTTGTTAAAGCCCAGCTCTTTGCCGTGGAGTTGATGCATACCCGCTAAAGCGCCCGGCCTGTCGGCGGTAAGGTAAAGCGCCGCCGATTGGTGGTTGTTTTCGCCGTAACGGAGGTTCTGAGTTTTTTTAAGGGAGAGCGGCCAAAAGACAGGATATTCGGTTTTTGGTTTGTCCGGTTCCAATAGATACCTGGCAATTGCGGCGTCATAGGCCGAAGTGAGGGCAAAAACTTTTCCGGCAAGACGCTTCCTTACCTCAGGACTTACACCACCGGCCTTAAGGCCTTCCATTACTTCGGGATAATCGGCGACGTCGGTCAACACAATTACATCGCGGAAATTTTTTGCCGCCGAGCGCAGCATGGAGGATCCGCCTATGTCAATGAATTCAATGGTTTCCTTATGCGAAAGACCGGCGGCCTGGACTTTTTCAAAAAACGGATAGAGATTCACGCAGACAAGGTCGATGGTTTCAATGCCAAGGTTCTTTAGGGTGTCCATGTGGGAAGCTTCGTCCCGCCGCGCAAGGATTCCCGCGTGTACTGTCGGATGCAAGGTTTTTACCCTGCCGTCAAGACATTCGGGAAAGCCTGTTACGGAGGAGAGGTCGGTAACGGGGATTTTATTTTTCTGCAGGTGTTTTGAAGTGCCTCCGGTTGAAAGTATTTCCCAGTCTGATTGAACAAGAAAAGCCGCCAAATCCAATATACCGTCTTTGTCATATACACTGATAAGTGCGCGTTTTTTCATTATGCCTCCTCCAATCGTCTAATCATTATCTTTACCGCCTCTACAATGGCGATATGTTCTTCTTTATGGATCCTTTCCGCAAGGCTTTCAGAAGTGTCGCCGCTCAGAACAGGAACCTTCCGCTGCAAAAGTATTGGGCCCGTGTCGGTTCCGGCGTCCACCAGATGGACGGTGCAGCCGGATTCGGTTTCTCCCGCTTCTAAAACCGCCTGGTGAACGTGCCCGCCGTACATACCCTGACCGCCGAATTTGGGGAGCAGGGCAGGGTGAAGATTTATAATCCTTCCCGTGTACGCATCTATTATATCCCCTGCCAGAATCGAAAGGAAACCCGCATGGACAATAAGGCCGATTTCTTTTTCACGGCAGAAACTTAAAATTCGATCCGAAAATTCCCGTCTCCTTTCCGGCTTGGGAAGCGCGCTATCAGGCTTTTCTACAAAAGCCGGGATCCCCGCCTCTTTTGCCCTTTCCAGGGCGTAAACCCCGTCCCGGTCGGAAATGACGGCGGCGATCCTGCCGTTTCCCAGCTCTCCCCGCTTTTGCGCGTCAATAAGGGCCTGTAAATTGGTACCGCCCCCTGAGACCAGAACCAGAATACTGTTAGACAAATCTAATCGTCCCGGCGGAATTTGGAGATTTTTCCACCACGCCGATTTCCCAGGCGGGGAAACCCATATCTTCCAGTAGGCCTGAGGCCTTTTGAACATCCTCTGGCGCGAGTGCCAGAACGAAGCTTACGCCCATGTTGTAGGTATTGAACATGAGCTTTTTTACCTCTTCATCGGAACGGAGAATTTCCGCCCCCGCTTTTTGCGCCGCGGCTCCGCTTAAGCCGGAGGGAAGGCCGGCGTTCTTTACGCCATAGGCAATACGCTCAAAAACAGGCGGAATTTTCCATTCGCCGTTATAACCCGCTTTCAGGGGATCACGAATCGCCGCCGACAGCGCCGGACTGCAAAACATTCTTGGAATGTTTTCGTAAAAGCCGCCGCCTGTTATATTGGCCATGCCGCGGATTTCAACTTTGTTCATTAAAGCCAAAACCGGCTTGACGTAGATCCGTGTCGGTTCCAGAAGTGCGCGGCCAATGGGCATTCCGCCGAAATCTTCGTTTAGATCGGGGATTGCCTTGCGAATAAGGCTGAAACCGTTGGAATGAACACCGGAGGAAGCAATGCCCAATAACGCGTCCCCTTCGCTGATTTTTTTGCCGTCGATGATTTTTTTTCGGTCTACAATGCCGACCGCAAAGCCCGCTATGTCGTACTTTCCCTCGTCGTAAAAACCAGGCATTTCGGCGGTTTCGCCGCCCAAAAGGACAGCGCCCGCCTCACGGCAGCCTACGGTAACGCCCCTTACAAGTTCCGCCGCCACGTCCGCGTCGAGTTTTCCGCAGGCCAGATAGTCCAGGAAGAAAAGCGGGCGCGCGCCGTGGCAGAGTATATCGTTTACGCACATGGCCACGCAGTCAATGCCCACAGTGTCGTACTTTTTCAGTTTAAATGCGATGTCGAGTTTGGTTCCTACGCCGTCTGTTCCGGACACAAGAACCGGCTCATCCATTTCCGTGGAAAAATCCTTTAAAGAAAGCATCCCGGCAAAGCTGCCTATGCCGTTTAACACTGCTTCCGTGGCGGTAGAGGCCGCCATTTCCCGGTATTTTTCCACCGCCCGGTAGCCTTCTTCTATATTAACACCCGCTTCCTTATAATTCATTAAAGCTTCCTTAATAACTACATATTACAGTTAAAAGCATATCTGGTCTAAGCGGAAAAACACAAGTCCTTGCCGGTTGAATGCCCGACAAACTCCTAGACAAGCATATGGAAAAATAAGGAATTAAAGAAGAGATTCTACCACGAACGACACGAACACCACGAACCCCTACTCTGATATTAGGACTTTATCATACATCATTTATGATGTATAAAATAGAACTGGCAAAAGAAAGCAGGGCAGACTTTTTAACCAGATTTAAGGAAAATGCCATAAGGAGGATTAACTAAAATGAATTTTAAAGACCACCTCAACGAAAAACTGAAAGATCCCGAATTCAAAAAAGCGTTTGATGAAGAAAAGCATCTACTCGAACTTGGGCTGCTGATCACCGAAGCCCGTGAACAGCATGGTTTATCCCAGAGGGAACTTGCCCTTAAAAGCCACGTTACTCAACAACAATTATCCAAAATAGAAAATGGGATAAACTATAATTTGCTTACATTCATAAAGGTCTCGTCCGCCCTCGGCCTTGGCATCACCCTGTCTGCTTGAATGCTGTTTTTGTTTTTCAGCATATATTGCAGGGCCTGTTGATGATCTGGTTCAGAACCCTAATCCCTGCCCTAAGCCGTTCCTTGAGCGCGTTTACCCGCTCATCGTTCCAGTATTCCTGCGGCGTACTGTATCCAAACGTTTCTTTTGATGTCTCATAATCATGAACTATTATCCTGCCCCTGCTTACTATTGCCTTGAATGAATATTGGGTAAAAGCACTTCGTTAGAAGATCGGTTATAATTTATCGATGGTGATGGTGAAGAAACCATTTCAGAAAAGCCAGTGCTATCTCTCTTGAAATAACCTGTACCATTTGCAATCCAATGATTAAGCGGGTCGCCTTTATTATCAATCATAAATACAGCCCATTGATAATTTCTTATACCTGTAGCAGTTATTTCGCCTGAAAAAACCTCTACTGTTTTTGCCGTATAACCAGACTCTTCTCTTATACCGTCCTGAAAAACTGTATATTTATTGCCTTCACCAACAATAAAAGAACCTGTACCTGCCGCTTGCATAGGTCCAGTATCCGCTTGCATCGTATTATTTGTATTAACCGTTAGTTTGGTTTCATTTTGTTTAGAAAATGTTACATACATATCCCATTGTGTAGCGATAGATCCGGCTGTACTTTTAACCAACTGCAAAGATGTGGCATGATATGATCCTTCAACAGTAGGCGGATTTCTGCCGCTGTTGATTTCTATACCGAGTAACAAAAAATATTCCAATAGGTCTTTGGGAATTACAGTAAGACCGTCACCGTCTATCTTCCTGATTGCTTCGTTTATTTCAACTGTTTTTTGGGTGGTAAGATTAAGATCCATGTATAACAATAGATTAGCCGTATTGGCGAGAGCCGAAACACAGCTATCCGCTACAGTAATCGCATCCAACACATTACCGATATTACCGGCACAGCCAATCACATTTATAATTGTGTGGCTTAAATCTGCCGTAAAACCGTCAAATACCTTATCAACCACAAAATGGCCCACTTCACTGGCAACATATGAAGCGCATCCCACAAAAGCAGGCGTGAAGAATGGCGTCACAAGACATGTACCGATTCCTATCGCACGGCTGACAATATTTAAACTTTTCTTAAGTTTACTAAAAGTAATGGCGCGTTCCTGATCGTAAGCGCCAAAGTTTATATCGGTCTCTATGTCATAAAAATATTGAATTGTATTATTGGGATAAATTATAGCCAAATCAAATTTGTAATCTCTGAAATTGCCAAAATACAAAATATGGTTTTTGGCTACTACTTTATCCGGCAACCCGTTTTCTTTAAACAAAATGGTAAAACCATCATCAGAGTTTTTATCCGGCTTTAAAAACAGACGAGTCGGTATGTCGTTATTTTTATTCACATTGAAAAAAATGCTTGATCCGTCTTTTCCAATGACAACGTAATTCCAGTCTGTTTCCTGGCTGATATCCAGAACAAATATATCAGGATTATCACCTGTTTGATTTCCGCCATTATTGCCGGTTGAGTTTCCATCATTATTGCCAATGTTGTAATCTTCATAACAAGAAATCATAAACATCGAAACAATCAGGACAGATGCAAGTATAAAACACCGATGCTTTTTCATGTAAGCCTCCATAAAGAGCGTATTCCACATTCAAAAATATGGGAGGGATCGAAATTTTGCCGTATGTGTCGCCATAAGAAGTTAATCCGATGCCGATGTAAACCATTACATTACCACCATAGAGGGTAGGAGGATAACTTAGAATGTTGAATGCAAAAGCGGAGTCGCATATAAGCATAAAAATCAATAAAGCCAAAAAGAACTTCTTCATTAGGGTTTCCAATATTGCGCGGCCATAGCGTTATTATCTTTCGAAATAAACGTCATCTGGTTTGTTTCCTTTGATACCGGAGGGATAATTGTTGTTAAAAGTTCCCCCCTCACTAACATACACGCCACCACCATGATAAGTAGCAGTATTGTTTGAGATGGTTCCCCCTGTCATGATGAATTTGCCACCATAATCAATACTCACTCCACCATCATTATTACCCGAGATGGTTCCTCCGGTCATGGTGAAGTTACCACCTTCACAAATAACCACCCCACAAGAAGAATTACCGGACACAGAGGCGTTACCCTGCATATTGAATGTGCAATCCATATACACCCGTACCCCTTCGTCATTATTGGAAACATTGCCGCCCTTCATGTTGAAGGTACTAACATCATCATAATTACTCTCTAACTGCACTCCAGTAGAAAAACCTGAGATAGAACCGCCATTCATGGTGAAGGAGTTTTTTCCACTTCCAGATATAAATACTCCGACGGAATTTTGCTTATTGTTATACAGTGTGATGTTGTTCTCCAGAACTAAGTTAACGCCTGAAGATACAGTAAACATGGCTGTGTAAGGAAAACTATCGCCAGAGCGCGAAAAGCTAATGATCCGATTAGCGCCAATACCCTTTAAGGTAATGGTGATATTATTCTTGCCAGGATATGAAAGTTGCTGGTATCCGATGGTTTCATTGGCGTTTACCTCAATAACATAGTTACCGCCGCTTTGAGCGTTGGTTTTCAGCCAAGCCAATTTATTGGCAAGGCCGGTAACCGAATCAAGGCCGCCGTTATTACCGCCGGGATTTGTGGTTCCAGGATTTGTAGTCCCAGGGTTAGTAGTCCCAGGATTGGTAAAGCTAATGTTGTCCTCGCATGACGCAAGAATCAAACCCAGCGCCAAAACGCACACCGAAAAAACTGATAATGCTTTCAACTTTTTCATAGATACTCCTTCGCGGCCTGCCGGCCAGGTTTAGAATTTCATGGACAGACCGGCGCTCAAATATTGAAGCCCGCTGTAGCCGAGTTCCCCGTAGACGCCGGTGCGGTCCGTAAAGAAATAACGGACGCCTGAGTTTACGCCAAAAAGAAAAAACGAAACGCCTTTATAATTCGGCGCGTTGCCGGAGTTATATCCGCTTCCATAACTTATGGTCGCTTTTTGAATGACATAACCAAGGACAAGCCCCGCGTAGACATCCAAATTCCTGTAAAAATTAAAGTGGTACATTCCCCTGCCGCCAATCCCGATGTTCAAATAGGTCAAATCGATGGTGTATGGCGGGTTGCCGCCTGAGTACTTCCATGTGGCGAACGTTAAAAACCCGCCTATTGTTATTGGCACGGTATTTGATGTTTTAAAATCCACGCTTGCCGTTATGGGCGGGATGCCCATGCTGAGGCCGCGGGTGGGGCCTAAACCAATACCGGCATTTAAAAACGCTTTGTTGTCTCGAAGGCCTGGCGCGTAACTGTTGTACCATCTGTACTCATCGGTTTGGCTTTGATCGGGGACAGGCGGGGGCTGCTGATTCGTATGCAAGGGAGGAGGAATAGAGGCAAACAATGGCGCAAGTTCCGCAACTGTCCCGGCGGCAACCCAGTTGAGCATTCCCTCTTTCCACACAAGCGAATCCCTGGTCAACTGTCCCCGGTCCATCAACTGCTTTAAGCCGGAAGTGTCATAAGGCCCCGTTTGCTGTCCGTTCACGGCGACAAAATACCCGGCTAAAACCGGAGGAGGGGTTGTTTGGGCTGCTGGAGCGGGAGTCTGTGTTGACTGACTGGATTGAGCCACAGAAGCCGCCGGGGATGTGGGTGCGCCATTTACGGTAACGGTACAGGTAGCTATCCTGTTGCCATCCAATGTAGAGACAGTAATGGTTGCCGTTCCGGGAGCAACAGCGGTAACTGTGCCGTACCAAGATAACAAATCAGATGACGAATCGCTCGATACCATGGCCACGTTGTTGTTGCTGCTTGTCCAAGTTACGCTCTTGTTTGTTGCTTTTGCGGGGGTTATGGTTGCGATGAGGATTTCTGAGCTGTCCATGTTCAAACTGATACTTGTTTTATCGAGGGACACGCCGGTTACAGGTGTTGTTTGACTGGGTTGAACTACAGAAGCCACAGGCGGTGTATATCCCACAGAATTAGCTCTATCAAATCCAATATTTATCCATTCTTTATTATTCCAGTTTGATGAACTATACTTCTGTCTAAATTGAGTTCCTACTTGCTCATAATTTTTATTCCATTCAGCATAAACTGTAGTACTTGTAGCATCGGGAAAATTTAGTAATCCAAGATTATTTACCTTGCCATGTTCTATTTCGATTCTAGGTGGGTTTCTAAGAGTTATTGACCATCCGGAATTTCCATTTCTTCCTGTATAAACCAGCTTCGTAATTCTGTATACTCCAGGTGGAACCCTTACCGAATAAAACATTCCATCAACTCCTGCTAAGAGTGTATACATTCCTATACCATTAACTTTTGATAGCTCAATTTCAATGCCCGTCGATGTAGCACTTTGTATGCTCGCTTTCCCAACAACCAAGGTTTGATTTGTATCCGTCAAATTAAGCGGTGAAAATGTTCCAAGGTAGTAGTTTTTCCCAGTCTTCAGGGGTTAAAGCAAACGGGGCCTTTTCAAAGACAGCCATCAGATTCTACCAGGCTGGTTTTTATGCACAATGGGGCTGGACATTCCGCACTATTCTAGTGGAACTCACGCACAGCATAGGACGGAATACCTGTACTAATTCAACGAAATATCCAGATACATATAAAACATTATGAAGACATAGAAAGACTAAAATTGGTAAATTGGCTAGAAGGCTGAAATATAGGCCCTCTTAAACTATTTCCAGATAATCTCTTGGATTTATTATTTTTATCTTTTTATATTCTTTGTATCCGTCAATTTAAGCGGTGAAAATGTTCCAAGGTAGTAGTTTTTCCCAGTCTTCAGGGGTTAAAGCAAACGGGGCCTTTTCAAAGACAGCCATAAGATATTTAAACGGAACAAGGCCGTTCTGC
>Ga0268262_10002583_pt1 | contig 20730 bp, 16 predicted proteins | sample TergutNc150P3_FD_190354 | JGI IMG/M metagenome (GOLD analysis project Ga0268262, IMG submission 190354) | Nasutitermes corniger P3 segment gut microbial community from laboratory colony in Florida, USA - Nc150 P3 (SPAdes) (version 2) | ecosystem: Host-associated > Arthropoda: Insects >... | reverse complement strand
CCGACCGCATTGGAGCCTCTAACATTGCCGGTATTGTAACAGTATTCCACCAGTTGGCTGTTTTGCCACCCGACAATGCCGCCGACATTAGAGGCTGATCCGGCGGTGCTGGTAACATCGCCCGTGTTATAGGAGTTCTTTATATAATTGCCGCTTCCGTCATTAACCCCTGCGATACCGCCGACTTGCTGACTGCCTCTGACCGCTCCGGTGTTGTAACTGTTGTCGATTTTGCCTGCGTTTGTACCGGCAATGCCGCCGACCTGATTTCCGCCGGTTATATTGGCGAAGTTTCTGCTGTTTTTTATCGTGCCGTTATTCTGTCCGGCAATGCCGCCTATCTGATCGTGCGGGCTGAGGCTTAAAGTTATGTTAAAGGAACAGTTTTCAATCAAGCCATCGTTTGTTCCGGCAATGCCTCCGATATTCTTATGGCTTCCTGTGCTTACGCTTATCGTGCCGCTTGTTACGTTTACATTTTTCACCGTGCCGGTTGTTGCGTTCTTGCCGACAAAGCCGAATAAACCTGTATCCTCGCTTGCGACGGTCATGCTCAAGTTGGTAATGGCATACCCGTCCCCGTCATACGTGCCGGTGAATTTGTTGGTGCTGTTGCCAATTCTCGGAAAGCTGCCTGTCGTCATGTTGATGTCCGCCGTCTGCCTGTAGTGCGCCGAAAGCGTCCAGCCGTTGTTGCCCTTTCCGACCTCGCGGAGATCGGCTTCGTTGGTAACGAGGAAGGGATAAGCCTCGGAGCCGTCATACACCGTAACGGCGTCGCTGGTTTTGCTGATGTAGCCGACAGCGCTGACGGTTACTGTGTAACTGCCACCCTCTGTCGGCGTGTATGTTGTGTCTGTCGCGCCTGGAATAGCGGAACCGTCTTTGTTCCATTGGTAGCTGACTGTTTCGCTCCCGCTGTATGCGGCTGTCAGTTCAGTACCCACGGAAACGCCGGTATTCGGGTTTATAGTGATGTTTCCGATCAGATCAATCCGCTTTAAATCTTCCCCTTCAAGAGTGATGGTCGCAATGCTGGTCAGGCCGTTGCGTACCAGGACTGCTTCGGAAACCACCGTCCGCAGTGCATCCTCTTTGTAAAGCCTGAAATGGATAAGATAATCATCTGCGGGTATCCCGATTTTTTCATAAACAAAATTTGTAAAAACATCTCCGGCATCGGAGGAAAATTCCTGTGAACCGGCAACGCCTGTTGCGATAATCCGGGTAATACCCGCAATTTCAGGAATAAATATTGTAATCCGTATCGATCCCGTGCCGTCGTAAATAACTGACATCAAAAATTGAACCTTATTAATTCCCGTCAAATTGATCTGCTGCTGAGTTTTTCCCCGAAGTATTTCTTTGGAATCGTTGTAAGCGCTTAAGGTAAAATTCCATTTTCCCGGCTCCAGCTCTACCGAAGCGCTCGTACCGGTAAATGTCTCTTCCAATTCTGTTTCCGCATCGCCGTCTCTTACGCCCGTCAGTTGGTAATATGCGACATCCGCAAGAGGAGCTTCAGGCAGAACGGTTCGCGCCGCCTTATCCGCCACAATGAATGAGACTTTGGCCTTTTGCTGTTCTTGAACTTCTTGCTCTTGAATTTTGTTAGGGCAGGCTAAAAATAATAATGTTAGAAATGTCAGCCCGAAAACGCTTAGGACCCGCTGAGATAGTGTTCTTTCCATATATTACTCCTTTTCTGCGAATGTAACCTTCATGGAGTACAGGAGAAAATTATACAAAACAAGAAGCGACAAAAATGCGACAAATTTTCAAAACTTATATTTTATTTGAATACCGCTTGAATTTGTCGCATTTTTGTTGCGCCCTGTTTTATATAATTTTTTATGTTCCGCATAAAGGAGCGTTATTATGACTCAAACAGTACAATCTCATTCATCTAATAACAGACGGAGTTCCAAATTCAGAGAAATACTTCTTTCCCTTCCCAAGACGGAAATACACCTGCATCTGGAAGGGCTTGCGTCAGTTGATACAATCTGGGCATTGTGGCAGAAAAACAAACTATTCTCGGCAGACATACAGACTAAAGAAGATTTACTTCGCCGCTTTCAGATAACAACGCTGGATGAATTCATTGATGTTTTCATCAACATAATCCAGAACAGTTTCAGAACGGAGGGCGATTTTGCGTATCTAATAAATGACGCGGGAGAATATCTTAAAAATAACAACATAGTTTATTCAGAAATATTTTTTGCGCCGACAAAATTTTTAAGAATGGGGTTTAGTTTCCCAAAGATTGTTGAGATATTAACGGAAGGGGCTTATTCAATTCATAACAGGTATGGGATTGAAATAAAATATTTAATTGACGTTTCGCGTACTTTCGGAGCGGAAAATGCGATGAATAATTTAAATCTGATGCTGGAATACAAAAGTGACGCTATTATAGGCATAGGTCTGGGAGGCGCTGAAAAATTAGGCCCGTCAAAGGATTATGCGGAAGTATTTAAAAAAGCTCGCAAACACGGAGTTCATTTTGTGGCTCATTCAGGAGAGGACATGGGGTGGAAACAGATCGGAGAAACATTAATTCATCTTGCCCCGGAACGTTTAGGGCACGGAATAAGCGCAATTCAAAATCCCAAACTGGTTAAATATATCGCTGAAAAAAGAATCCCCCTTGAAATATGCCCTACGAGTAATTTATTTACACGCAAATATGTGTCAGAAATAGAAACGCATCCTGTAAAACAGTTTTATGAAAATAATCTTTTTGTAACTATTAATTCAGATGATCCCGCGCTGTTTTCCACGTCTCTTGTTGATGAATACATGCTGCTTTTTAACAAAGGAATTTTTTCTCAAAATGAAATTCTTGCTCTTATAAAAAACAATATATACGCCAGCTTTTTACCCGAAGATAAAAAGAACACGCTTTGGAGAAATTGCAAGACGATATGTAATAGTAACAGGTAAGCCTCTGTATCAACAAAAATTAGGAATGAGGAGTGAGGAATTAGGAATAGGGAAGAAAAGCGACATCTTTATTCCTCATTCCTAATTCCTAATTCCTCATTTAATTACCCACCGTGATCCGGCAGCGTCCGGAACGTTTTTCTCCGTTGCTGTTTGTTACAACTACGACAAGCTGGTATACGTCCGCCGGCTGATTAAAGGTATAAGTTGGTGAAGTTCCCACAAGCTCGCCGTCCAGATACCATTGGTATGTGTAGCCTGTCGTATACGCTCCGGCTACGGTGAATACTTTATCTTCGTTGGCTGTAGCTTGCGCGGATTGTTCGATTAGCTGCCACTCATCTATTTCAGTCCAATCAATGACTATCTCGACGCTGGGGTTCGTAATATTCGCCGTAACAGGCGCGGGTTGTTCCGAAAGCGTATAATGAGTCGCGTCCGCTCCCTCCAGCGACCAGCCGCTGAATGTTACGGGCTTGTTGTTCCCTGCCGCCGCATCCGCAAACGAAGCGGTTCCGGCAACAACCGTTACCGTGTCGCCTGGGATCAATCCGTTGATTACCGGGGTTCCGGTTACCGTCGCCGTTGTCGTGCCGTCATAAATCTTGTCGCTTGCCGATAAGCCGGTTATGGTAACGGGCTTGGGATTAACCGTCAGCGTGTAGGTCGTTTGCGCGTGGGCATAAGTTTCGTCAGACGCTTTCTCGGCGGAAATGACGGCGGAACCGGATTTCAGAATTGTTACCTGCCCTGAACCGTCCACAGTGGCGACATCTGTATCACTGCTGTGATATGTTATCGCGCCCTTTCCCTGGTGCGCGTTTGTTATGGCGTTGATAAACGGCGCGTCTCCGTATGTTTTGGTTATATGCCCTTTGTCATGCTCGCTAAACGAAATGTGATCTATTATCAGATCGGTGTGAGTAAAGACAGCGGTAATGGTGATAACCCCGGTTGAAGCGTCTGCGGCGTTTATGATGTAGGTTCTTGTGCCCGATTCGGCGCTTTCTACAGAGGCGATTACGGCAGTAACGCCGCCGAAGTCAAGTTGGTTGTAAATCGCCGTATTCGCAACCGTATAGGCAAGCGTAACCGTAACACCTTCAACGCCTTTATTGGGGGACGCTGTTATTGTGTCGCCGGATTCATCGCCAAACATGTCGATCAGGATTGTATATTCTACGACGACATTAACCGCCGCGCTGGTTTTGGGATTATAGCCTTCCGCGATTACAGTTACGGTATAGCTTCCCGCTGATGTCGGCGTGTACTTGTTGGAATCTGTACCGACAACGATACCGTCTTTTTTCCATTGGTAACTGACCGTCTCGCTTCCGTCGTATACGGCGGTTAATTCCGTACCGGTGGTTACATCGCTGTTAGGTGTAATTGTTATAGTACCAGACAGATTTAAAAGTGACGGATCGCTTACGTCAACAACCGCGCTTGTTTTGCTGTGATAGCCAAAAGCGTTTACGGTAACGGTATAGCTCCCCGCTACGGACGGCGTGTACTTGTTGGAATCCGTACCGACAACAAAACCGTCTTTTTTCCACTGGTAACTGACCGCCTCGCTTCCGTCGTATAGGGCGGTCAATTCCGTACCGATAGTTACGCCGATATTGGGAATAATTGTTATATCCCCGCTGAGTGTAAGAAGTTCGCCTTCGTTGGGATTGCCTGCGCCGATAACAATGATAAAATTCTGAGTATAATCCTTTCCTTGCGCCAGGCCGTTTGGTATTCTTGCCGTTACAACAACAGTCCCGCCCGCATTGGCGTTTAAAATATTTCCGTGTATAACAGCCTCTGTAGTTCCGGCATCTTTGACAGACCAGTCAATATCTGTATTACTCGCGAAAGCGGGTCTGACTGTTCCTGTAAGGGTAAGGGGCCTACCCGCCTGGCCGCTATCCGGCACGCCTTCAATAAAAGCCCCCGGTATATAAAAGGGATCGGGAAAGAGATTGTATTTGCACCCTGCCATTGCCAAAAATAACGCGGCAAGGATAACCGCCGCAGTGTTTTTGAATACGGATTTTACACTCATTTTTTCCTCCGTCAATGAATTTAGACTTAAGGGTACAAGGGAAAATTATACAAAACAAGAAGCGACAAAAGCGCGACAGATAACAATTAATATATGGAAGAAGAAGACCTCACGCAGAGATCGCGGAGGCGCAGAGGAAGAAGGGAAGGGGTTGTTGTTTGATAAATTATCGTTGAATAAGATGAATCACGAAAGTATCAAGAGGGGAACCTTCGCCCTATGGGTACAACAGAATTAGGGTTTAAACTCTTCTTTCTCTTTATTTTTCATTAATTGTCTTACAATATTATTAATATTGTCTCTGTTTACCGCATTGGGATGTTTTTCACTAAACTCATCCAATATTAATTTTGCGTTTTTCTCATCTTTTTTTATTTTATTAAATAATTTATTAAAATCATCACTATTTTCAATCAAATTTAATAATTTAACCGATTCATTGGGCATTCTATTAATATCGCCATATAATGTATTAAATGCTTCCTTAACCTTATTAATATCTATCGGATCATTTCTGTCTTTATGTTCCAATAATATTCCGACAATATCAGATAAGTCATGTTTATATTCACGTCCCGCCATTAATTTCATTGCAACAAGATATTCTGATGTAATTGTTCTTATATTTACTATATTAGAAAATGTTTTATATGGAATTGATACTTCTCTTAATTTGGGTGAATATGAACTGGTTTTCTTGAAATCAGTATTTAACCAATCATTTGGAAGATTATATTTATCGCCAATTATATCAGCGGCATCCTTTACTACAGAAGAAGATAAGATAACAGCGTCAATATCTCCTGTGGATTTTCTGAATGTATAATTTGTTAAAATAGAGGCTCCGCCAACCATTATTATTTCTGCCGGCATTTTATCACCGTTCATCTTTTTAAATACTTTAGCAAATTCTTTAAGGTATATATCTATAGTTTCTTTGGTTATTTTATTATTATCCTGTTCAACTTCAACAGACATTGCGTATCTCATTTTCAATTATATTATATTTAAAGAACTCCGGAATACATTCTTTTATGCTTTTTTTCTTTGGTTTATCGCTTTTGAATACAAAACTTTGAGCAAGAATACTGGACGGATAAATAATCCTGTCTAATTTATATTTACGGATATAATCATATTCAACAGCTATGGGGACATTATTAATACGGGATAGATAATCAACCATAGCCAATAAATAGAAACTTTCAAAATACATTTTTTTCTCAAAGTAATCTTGTATTTGAGTAGATTGTAAAATGTGAATTAAGAAATCTATATCCCCCATTCTTTTAACCGCATGGCATATATTACTTTTAAAAAGTTCAAATTCCATAAAATTATGCTCCTTTTTTTCAATATTTATAGTATATAACACTGTACAGTGTTAGTAAAGGGGCACTCGGTACATTCTTAATTTTTAAAACCTCCACCCCACTCCAATCCCCGGCCTCAGACAGCCGGAATTGCCTTCTTTGTTTAATAAATAGTGAAACCCAAGGCCCGCTTCCAAATACAGTTGTTTATACGCAAACCAAAGGAAGGACGCTTCAACATTTATTTGGGGTATTAACCCGCCAGTCCAGTACGAATAATCTTCGATTTTTATTTCGCTTACCTGATAGAGAATGGAAGCTCCAGCCTTGAGCGTAACAGCCATTCTTTTTGGCAGAGGTTTTTGCGCTACAATGTTTAAGCCCGTTACTCCGGTTTGCGTACCGATTATATCGCTGTTTTGAGCGTTATTAAGCGAATACCATGATGTTGACAGTTCAACACCGGGATGGAACCATTGCAATTTATTGTAGAGAACGCCGAAACGGACAGACGCTCCGGCGGCGTAGAATTTATTTTCAAAAATTTCTTCCATTCTCCCGTAGAGGGGGATTAACGGAGTCCACGAAGCGCTTACATACAAATTAATCGGGTTTTCGATTTTGTCCGCAACAACAGGGGCGCCCTTTATTTCAAGGTTTACCCATTCGGACGCCGTTCCTGGTTGTTCCAGGTAATCGTATGGGATTATCCGGTAACGGTATTTTCCCAAAGGCAACTCAACCTGAAGGTTCGGCTTTTCGGTAAATTCCCGCAAGAACGCTTTATATACATTGTCCACGTTTTTTTCTATCACCACTTCGTATTTAAGAGTGTATTTATCCCCAATCCAGGCAATCTGTTGCACATAACGCTGTTCAATGACATAATACCCGCCGCCGCTGTCTTGCGCTTGCGCCCAATGACAAAGAGCAAAGAGCAGGTAGCAGGTAGCAAAGGAAGAAGCGGCGTACCTACGGTACGCGCGTACTATCTTAACTTTGCTCCTTGCTCTTTGCTCTTTGCTCTTTGAATTTGCTACCTGCTCTTTGCTCTTTTGCTTCATGGCTTCACCCCCGGCCCGTTAATTATCTTTACGGGGCCTGCCAGAGGGATGTCTATCACAAAACGGCTTTCCGCAGGGCTTCCGCGCTGTTCAATTACGTTGTTATTTCCCAGGTTTACCGCCTCTATGCGCCAGATAAAATTTCCCCGTCCGAGAGTTTTAATATCCGTTGACCATGAAGTGCTGTTTTCCGGTCCCTTTTGCGTAATTTGCCGCCGTTCGTTGTTGGTTTCCTGATACAGGGTGAAAATATAAGCGTTTGCCCCGCGTACCTGCGACCATCTAAAATTGATATAAGTTTCTTTCAGTTCTTCTATGCCAATACGGTATCCCTCGGCAGGCTGGCGGTCAGCAGGGGCGGGAAGAAGCGGAATGGGCAGTACCCGCAGTTGGCGCGGGGTTTGAGCGGTAATATTTACCCCTTCGGAGGTTTGCGCTTCCACTGTCCAGTACCAGACCCCTTCCTCAAGACGGTCAATACGGAGCGTCCTGTTCGGATCGGGTATTTCTATTACCGCCTGTCCTGTAAGAGGATTGGAGTTACGTGAAAGAACGAACCTTGATTTTGCCACCGCTTCATCGCTGTTCCAGCGGAATACCGTCTGCTGGCGAAGGGCGGTCAGCCCCGGCAATGTTGTCTCATTGGACGGCGATTCCAGCGTTACGCGCTTTGGCGGTGAAGGCCGTACAGGCGCGGGCGCGGGTACGGGTCTTGGAACCGGAGCGGGTGGAGGAGGAGGCGCGGGCAGAGGAGCGGGCGCTGGCACAGGCGCGGGAACCGGCGCGGGTTCTTCGGCAAAAGTGAGAGACGGAGTTTGCGTTTCATTGTTTTTAACAATGCGAAAAGCGCTGGGGCGCGGATTATTAGCGGCGGAGCCTTCATTGGCTTGAGGAAAAACAGGCGTTACGCGCCAGTACCAGATTCCTTCTCCCAGGCTTGAATCGGAAAAGGACGTAGCCGTCATCTGCCTTTTGATAATGGGATTTCTGAATTCGGGCGTAACGTCCACTTCCGCAATGTAATATAAAACGTCTTCCATTTGCGACCACTGGAAATACACTGTCGGCAGTTCGGTTTCATAAAAAAACTGCCGGTTTCTTGCGGGGCTTACCAATTCAAGCCCCTCAGCCTCCGTTACGGTGAAACGTCCCGAAGAAAGAATCGCTCCGTTATAAGACAGCCGCCAGTTCCAAAGTCCTGACGGAAGAGAAGCCTGCGCCGAATCGTTAAGCCCGTTAAGGATACGGACGGAACGGATAAAATATTGATCTTCGGCTATTTCAAGGAGCAGTTTTTCATCAGGCTGAAGATTGATTCTGTTCCATGTAAAAACTGTGTTAAACAGCTCACCGGCGCTTTTACGGTAAAGGGCGTTAGGTCTGGGCTGAACGACAAACACGGCGGGTTCAGAACGGAGCGAACCTTCGCTGTCCATTACAACCGCAGTTCCCGCGCCAATTTCGCGGGTTTCTCCCCCTTCCGCAATAACAGCCGAGCCTTTGCTGACTTGCAGGGCAACTCCGTCGTTTCCTGAGACTGCGTTAAGGGCGGTTCCCGGATTCGCCTTCATCTGTTTGCCCATGATATTCAAAACAACGCCGCCGCCTTCGGGAGCGGTAACTAACCCGATGCTGCCCGATGTAAGATCAATGCGAAATTCGCCTGTATCTTTGTCGTGGCTGAGGCGGAGAAGCGTATTTTCATTTATCGTAACGCTATTGCCGCCTACATGAAGGTCGATTTCGGAATTATCTCCCACGCGGATCATGTCATTGGAATACACGGGCGTTTCCCTAATCAGCCTGTCCCATATCACCCTGTCCGACATACGGCGCTGGACGATGTTTTTCTTGACGTTAACGGTACCGATGGGCGTTTTGTTCTGCCCGTTGAGGGTTTGAAACAGATCGTTCCAAAACAGGTTAACACTACAGGCCGCTCCCGAAAGGCAGAACAGGATAACAAGAAAATCTGCAAGCCGGAATTTGCCGTCCGATTTCTTTTTACCGCCCATAATCATTTACCGCCTATTTTGTACTTGTTTTCTTTGGCGTTTACATCCGCCTTTGAAATGTCCGGCGGCTTAATGCCCAGTATTCTTCGTACATGCGCCAAATTCCTGGGAAATGTATTAATTGCAGAAAGATTCACAACGGCAAAAAGCCGCACCGGTTTTTCTTTTCCCTTTACCGTCACAGGCGGCATTTCTTCGACAATAATATGATCCTTTACCATGTTATACGTATCCTCGGTAATCAGGATGTCAGTCCCCAGCGGCTTGTTCAGCGCCTCGACGCGTGACGCGAGATTAACCGGATCGCCGATGACGGTGTATTCCATGCGGAGTTCGGAACCGATCTGCCCTGCGGTAACTATACCTGTGTTAATCCCGCAGCCGATGCTGATGGGCGGGTTTCCCAGGTTTTCCTTCTGCCTGGTTTTGTTTAGGTTATACAGCGCCACCCTCATCAGCAGCGCCGCCTTGACGCAGTTGAGGGCGTCTTCCTGCGGGCTTCCCGCCGTGGAGGCCGTTCCCCAATGGGCCATTACCGCGTCCCCGATGAATTTGTCAATAATACCGTTGGTCTTTTCAACACATTCGACCATGCGGGATAAGTATTCGTTGAGCCAAAAAACAATACGGTCGGAAGCCTCGTTCCCGAACGCCTTTACAAAGTTTTCCGATTTTTCGGTAAAGCCGCGAATATCCGAAAAAAAGATCGTGGCGTGTTTGGACAGGCCGCCCGGTTTAATCTGGCCGCGCATGGCCTGGACTGCAATGTCGCGGTTGGTGAACTTGCCGAAAATATTCAGCGCGGAACACATCTTTCCAAAGCTGGACGTTAACACGCCGATTTCATCACTGCTGTTCGGCGTTAGTTCAATATTAAATTCGCCGCCTTCGATGCTGCGCGCCGCACGGGCCAGAGTTTTAAGCGGCACGGAAATGCTTTTGGCGAAAAACCAGATGCACATTATTGAGAGAAACAGGACTGCGGCGGTCAGGTAGAGGTTGCGCCGTGTGGTGGCGTTTATGCCCTCAAATACCTTGTCGTATTCGATGGTGGTGATTACGACGCTCCCCGCAGTACTCAACCTGGTATAGGCAAGGTAGTGGCGTACTTTGTTAATTTCGACTAACATCTGTTTGCTGCGGTCGGGGCTATTCAATATCTGTTTTATAATTTCCTGTTCCCCGAGGGTCACATGGGATTTAATCCTTTCTATGTCGGAGTCCGCGATAATATCGCCGTCGGCGTTTATAAGGTATGAGGTATTAACGCCTATGCCGAAACTTTCGTTAATGCTTTCGCTTGAGAACAGGACACAGCCGCTTCCGTTCTGTACGGGGAAAAACATTGCCGCAAGATATGTTGAACCTTGCGTTTTGTTAAACAGGGGCGAAGCGTTGATGAGTATTGTCTGCCCCATTTCGGCGTTTTCACGCATTTTTACGCTGTTGTCGCGGAAAGTATTCGCAAGCGCTGTATCAATTCCCCGTGTAAGGAAAAACCGTTCGTTGACAAATACACGGTTCATCCATGCGGCGGACGAGCGGCCGGCTGCGGTACGGTCAGTTGTGGTATAGAACAGTTCCGCAATCTGCGGATTCTGGGCAAAGAAGTAATCGGCTTCTTCCCTTAATGCGCCTCTCTGTTCCGCAAGAGCCGCCGTGCGGGCGAAGGTCAGGGAGAGCAGCCGCATTTTTTCGAGGGTCTGTTCGGTTTCGGCAGCCGCTCTGCGGTTCACCTCGAAGTTGTTTTCTTCGGCGGATACTTTCAGGTCTCCGCGAACCAGCCATGACACGAGGGCTGTAATGGAACCGAGGGAAACCAGCACGATTATGGAAATAATAGTTATCAGTTTTGCGCCGATGGAAAAACGTACTTTACTCATTGCCAAAAAATCCGCCTTTGCGGAATATTGTACAAAACAAGGCGCAACAAATATGCAACAAATACAGTGAGAAGTGAGAAATTAGCAGTGAGCAATGGAAGAAGGAAAATCTACGAATATAATCATATTCGACCGCACAGGCAACTTAGCTGTCTTGGACGTAGATGTAATTGCCTTCCTTGTTAAAATAATTCTGATAGATATTAGTCTTGTTTGGAAGACTGTCAGGCGGATTTTCACGGAATTGAAACGTATTGTCTTTTTTACTGATAATCATCTCCCAGTTGTTAATTACATTTGTTCCGAGAAAGATGTTGTCTTCCTGATCTCCCTTATATTCTCCCGCAAACGCAACGACTCTCTCAAGGAGAAAACCTCCGATCATAATTTTATTTATGGAAAACGCCTCTGTTTCTATAGAACTGCCTCCGAGGCTGTATTTCCTCTTAAACCCCAAAGAACGCCCCGATTGTTCCGCAAGGCGTCTTGGGATTAATGTGTTGTAACAGCCTGTATCTAAAAATACGGTGTTTTCAACAAACTCTTTTGTCCGTAAGTTATAAACCTTCGCAATGAATTTGTAGCGGTGCTCAAACCATTTCGATAATGCCACTGTCGAATACGTCGTCATCTTTTGGTTTCCATCCTTTTATTAGAAGTACTTCGCCGTGATACTTGCTGCATTGAATTTCCGTTAGCGCTTCCCAATCTTCGTCGCTTCCGTCGCCATAGGCAACTACATACCCCATGTCATCCTCCGGCGGAAAGTCCCTATGGTCGAATAAAACCCAATGCCCGTCATATTCGGCTTTTACTTCCCGATAATTGAGAACGCGCTTCTTTTCCTCAGTCATTGTTACCATACAACAGCCTCCTTGCCTGTTTAAATATACTCATTTTGGCTTAAAAAGACAAGAAAAATGACAGAGAATCCCCCACATCCCCGTCTTGTAACTTTCCCCCAAAACAAGTATTTTATTACTATGAGCCTGAAAAAACAGAGCAAGAGAATAAAATTATCTTGAGAGAGCTTTTATTTTATTGGAAAACGGGTTATGCTGACGTATGGGATTTACCATTGATTTCAATCCTGCGGCTTTTGCTCCTCAACCGAGCCCGTAGGGCGAAGGTTCCCCTCTTGATCATGGTGCGAGCGAGGCGGACATTCGCAAGGCTTTCGATACGGCTATATACGACGGTTTTTTGGACGAACCCTCTGATTACGACGCAAGAGACAAATATTTGCTCATCGGCTTTGACTGCAATGCAAATCCCCTTGAAATCCTGTATAATTTTATAAGCGACTATCATGTAAATGTATTCCATGCAATGCCTTGCAGGAATATCTATAACCACTTATTATATTCAGAGGAGTAACAATGGCGCACATGACCGATGAAGAAGCGAAAAGGCTTGACGAGAAATGGACAAAGAATCCGCCCAAACCAGGCCCTAACGGGACGGGTTATTTTACCAAATGCAACCAATCCGCTTATACGGTAACGATTGACAAAGTTACCGCCAATTATCTGAACACTAAAGCCGCAGCCGATCATAAAACTCCTGCCCAGATAGTCAGCGAAATGGTACAGGAACGGATCGCCGCATCGGCATAAATTCAAAGAGCAATGAGCAATGAGCAATGAGCAAAGCAAGATACAACCCTCTTAACTTTGCTATTTGCTACCTGCTCTTTGCTCTTTGGTTATTGCTCTTTGAAATCTGAATTAACCTTGATTTCCGTGTTTTGGAGTATTGTAACTTTTTCCTAAAAGCGGTATTTTGTTACTATGAGCCTGAAAGCCGCCCGTTTTAACCAAAAATCTAATTCTCCAAGCTTAAAATTGCCTTCGGCAATTTTAAGCACGAGTCGGCATCGGGCATCGGGCATCGGGCATCAGTATACAACCGTGTAAAAAACCGTGTCAACAATCTAACAGCATATATTTCCCCGCCATCTCATTCCATAGGAAAAACGCCGTCGAACCGTCGGTTCGCTTTGCGCGAATGCGGAAACAACGGCTTTTTTATAAAACCAATATATAAGGAAGGACAAGTATGAAGCACGTGATTAAAACGGTCTTGCTCGTATCGGCTCTTATCGCCGTAACGGCATGTAACAAGAACAAGGAATCGGCGGATGTCGCCGCGCTTGCCAAACAGCTCAGTGAAATGCAGGCGAAACTTGAAGCGGCGGAAAAAGCGGACGCCGGCGCGGAAGAAATCGAGAGATTGAAGAAAGAACTGGACGAACAGAAAGAACGGGCGGAACGGCGGCGCGAAAGGCGCGAGGGCGCTGAGCGCGGAAACAGACAGCAGTCTTCCGAGACGGATGCAACGGCGCAAACGGCGGCCCCGGCAACAGCAACAACAGCCGAGCCAGCCAAATCGACAGCCGCAACAACAACAACGCCAGCCGCTTCTACAGCAACCGCAACGCCAGCCACATCAACAGCAAGCACAGGAGGCCTTCAAATTAAAGGCACGGTATTAACAGGATACAACGGTTCAAGTACAAGCGTAACAATACCCAATGGCGTTACCAGCATTGGAGATGGTGTTTTTGTCGGAACTACCATGACCAGCGTAACAATACCGAACAGCGTTACCAACATTGAGGCTGGCGCTTTTTCTTATTCCAACCTTACTAGCATAACTATACCCGACAGCGTTACCAGCATTGGGGCTGGCGCTTTTAAAGGTGCTAGAAGCCTTGCCACCGTAACCATAGGTAATGGCGTTACAAGAATTGGGGAGATGACTTTTCAGGATTGCAAAAACCTTAAAAGCGTAATCATACCCAACAGCGTTACCAGCATTGGGAGAGAGGCTTTTGCCAATTGCGAAAATCTTACCAGCATAACAATACCCAACAGCGTTACCAGCATTGGGAATTTCGCTTTTTCCAAAACCGGACTTACCAGCGTAACAATACCGAACAGTGTTACCAGTATTGAAAATGGAACTTTTTCTGATTGCAATAGCCTTGCCAGCATAACGGTAGGCGCTAACCATCCTAACTATTCAAGCGCGGACGGGATACTGTACAATAAAGCAAAAACAGAATTTATTTTTATTCCAAACGGATTAACAGGGAATGTAACCATACCAAATGGCATTACCAGCATTAAGGATTACGCTTTTGACGGCAGAAGACTTATCAGCGTAACCATACCAGCCAGCGTTAAAAGTATTGGGGCTGGTGCTTTTCGAAGCTGTATCGACCTTACCAGCGTAATGTTCATGGGAACTATTTCTGAGAGCAATTTTAACTATTCTGCATTTGGTGTTTACCGTGTGCCTGGTTATATTGGAGACTTGCGCGACAAGTATCTTGAAGACGGAGCAGTACAGGGAACGTACGCAAGATCAAGCGGAAGCCAAGAGTGGAATAGACAGGCGCAAGGAGCATAAAACCAAAGAGCAAAGAGCAGTGAGCAGGTAGCAAAGGAAGAAGAAGATAGTAGCATCTTAACTTTGCTCATTGCTCATTGCTATTTGCTATTTGAAAAAGCGGTCATAGCCGCCGCTTAAACCAAACCGCGCGGCCCCGCGAACAAGGGCAACCGCAAAAAGGAGTTGCACATGGCCATAGATTTCAAAGTAAAAGACGTAATCCACAAAATCGCCGTCAAGTTCATCCACGCGTTCCTGCCCGATGCGAAAAAGCCCTACTACCTCAAGGCGGCCCACCAGCCGGAACTCGACATACACGACATCGCCAGCAAGGCCGACGTGTACAACATCGGAACCAGCCCCAAGGTTATCGAGGAGGGGATGACCGCGGGAATGGAGCTTATCTACTACCTCGCCGCGGACGGCTTCAAAATCAAAACCCCGCTGTTCAACCTGAAAATCCGCGTCCCCGGCGAGTACGACGGCTCCGAGACCTCTTTGCCCCACGGGACGCACCCAATAGCCCGCCTGCAAACCAGCGCGGCGTTCCGCAAGTACCTCGCGGAAAAGGTGCAGGTCGAGTTTGACGGCGCAGACCAGAGCGACGGGCTGATTGCCGAGGCAAAGGACGAGGCCACCGGCCTGGTTGACGAAGCAGTAACCGCAGGGAACCTGCTGACCGTCCGCGGCTACGGGCTGAAGATAGAAGGCGACGAGGCGAACAGCAACGATACCGGGCTGTTTTTCGAGCCGGAAACCGGCGGCCAGCCGATAAAGGCGGTGATTATCGCGGTGAACGAGCCGAGGACGCTCAAAGTAGTTGTCCCCCAGTATCTGAATACGGGGACAAAGTACAGGCTGGTGCTGGTTACCCAGAGTTCGGCGAAAAACGGCGCGGCCGTACTAAAAAACATGCGGACAATGAAGTCGGAGTTTACTCTTACCGCCCAATAATCAGGCCGTGTATGCCGGCATAACAGGCCGATTTATGGGTACATAACAGGCTTATTTATGCCGGCATAACAGGCTTATTTATGCCGGCATAACAAGGCGATTTATGCCGGCATAACAAGGCGATTTATGCCGGGGAAAATAGTCCCTTTGAGGGCTTCCTTCTTGCTTTGTTACCTGTTAATTGTTACCTGTTACCTGTTTTCTGTTACCTGTTTCCTGTTTTCTGCTATTTTTTGCGATCTGCGGTAGAATGTCGATTCTTTCAGTATGTCCGAGATTTTGTTTATATGGATTTTATCGTCCTTAAAGGTCAGTTTTCCGTCACCGGCGACTTTACGGTCAAGGTATTTGTTCTCGGATTCGGGCATACCCGCCATACCCATTAATTCCCTGATACCGAAGTTACATTCATACGGTTCGTGGCTGTTAATGTCAACCCGGTTTTTTTCAAGCTGTATAAGCAGGGCGTCATAAATGCGCCCCAACTGGTTTTCTATGAACATGTTGTCAAGCTGGCGGTAGAGAAGCCAAATGCGTTCGGACATTAAGGTTGCCATGCGGACTACCATATCGGGCTGATCGTTTATGAGGTTTGAAAAATTTTCACGGTTAACCGCCAATAATGTGCAGTCTTCGTACACTTCGGCGGTAGCGGCGCGGGGCTTGTCTTCCAACAGCGCCATTTCGCCGAAAATATCGCCTTTGTTAAGAACCGCGAGGATAATTTCTTTATTGTCAACAACCTTTGTTATTTTTACCGAGCCGTTCTGAATGATATACATGGTATGCCCGGTTTCGCCTTCGGCAAAAAGCAGGTGTTCTTTCGGATAGGCTTGTATCATTTTGTCAGGAGGGTATTCCGTCCTTGTCCCGATAGGGGTTTTTTTCATTTCGGCGATTTTTGCCTTAATATCGCCCGTATCCGGCGCGTCGGGGCGCAGGGCAAGGTATTGGTTGTACGCGTACAGCGCCGAGCTAAGTTTGCCTGAGTTTTTGTAATAATCGCCTATTTGAATAATGTGCGAAGGATCTGCCAACGCCGTGTTATTTAATGTCCGCTGTGAGAGGGCGATATCCAGTTCCCGCAGTTTTTGGGAGAAAACCTTTATGCTGTTGACGGCGACGGTATTGACTTTACGGATAAGGTCTCCGTATTGTTTCCGTTCTACCGCCAGCAAGGCGACATCTGTCACGGCTACCGCCGATTCAATATAGCCGTGCGCCGCCATTGTGGAAATCAGGCCGAACATTTCTCCGGGGCCTAACACGCCTCCAGTTTCATCGGTTAACGCTTCGCGGATAATCCGTACACTGCCCTGCTTGACAATATAAAATTTGTCGGCGTGTTGTTTTCCTTCCACAAATATATACGCGTCTTTTTTCAGTTGGACAGTAACAGGCTGAAATTCAGCGGACATAATAACTCCATACTGTATCCTACAAAACAAGGCGCGACAGAAACGCAACAAATACAGGGATTATTGAAAAATTTTTGTCATCCCGACTGCTTGAGAACGGGAATAACCCTTTGCAGCACTTTGCTTCTTTCAAGCGGTTTGACAATGTAATTTTTGGCTCCTATATGAAGGCAATCCTTGACTATATCTTCGTTACCCACGGCGCTTACCATAACTACATTGGCCTGCTTGTCAAATTCAAGAATCTTTTCCAGTGCCGAAACGCCGTTTACCCCGGGCATGGTAATATCCATGGTAACCAGATCAATAGTTGGATGCAAAGCTACGTATTTCTTTACTCCCTGTTCTCCGTTGACAGCGGTATCCGCAACTTCAAAACCCTCTGATGCTAAAATCTTGCCAAGCTGCTTTGCTATAAACGTAGAATCATCAACAATGAGAACCCGATACGGCTGTCCTTCCGGTTTTATCCCTTCCAGCATATTTGCCTCCCATCTTGTTTTTTTTTAATATACTAAACAAGAGATGACAAATTTGAGACAAAAATATGTTCTTTTAAATAATATTATGATTTTATCGAACCTCAGTCCCCGGTCCCCAATTCCTGTACCCCAAATATGCAGCGTCGATTTCTGCCCAACTGTATTGGGACATAAATTCGCCCGCATAAGAATCAGACGCCTTTGCTCCGCTGTTAAGCATTTCATAAAAATCACATGACATTTTGTCCGGCGCAACCGCCAAATGTTTCCACTTTTTGATTATTATGTCTTTGACATTCAAAGATTGAAACGTCTTGATTAAATCCGCTACCAAATGCCGGAAGTGGCTTTGCGTGGCAGGCGAATCATTTTTGTTTTCCCAAATTACTGCGATAATTTCATTATTGCTGCATAACGCCCCTTTGCGGCTTACAAGATAGGCAAATAATTCCTTTGTCTTGGAACGGGTAAACAATACCGGGTGTTCGTCCACAAAAACCTCAAAATTGCCGAAGGTTTGCACGCGCACCCTTTTATCCGGGCTTGCCTGAACGGGACAGCGAAGATTTTCCATGGCCTCTTTAACAGCTTCTTTGGTAACGGGCTTCATTACATAATCGCTTGCCTTAACCGTGTAGGAATCTATGGCATATTTTGAGTATCCGGTTACAAATACGATGTTGGTCTTGTTGTTAATTTCTTTAAGTTTTTGCGCGAGTTCAATGCCGTTCATTCCCCACATTTCAATGTCCAAAAAAGCTATGTCGCATACGTTTTCCTGTGCAAAAGCAAGCAGTTCGGAAGGTTTGGAGAACTCTTTAATATCATCGTTGGGACACGCTTCTTTAATTGACGAAACAAGTTCTTCCAGAGCCAAAACATTATCATCTATGGCGAGTATTTTCATTGCGTCCGCGCCTCCCGAGTGTTGGTTTTTGGAATTAGTATCACGGCGATTGTCCCCGCGCCCGGCGTACTTTCTATTTCAAGCGAACCGCCGCATTGCGCGGAAAGTCTTAAGCGAACATTGTTGATCCCGATGTGCGTCTCTCCGTTACCATCGTTTTTTTCAGGATCAAACCCGTTGCCGTCGTCTGTAATAATAACCAGATAACCGCCGTCTGTTTCTTTCGTTGAAATGGTAACGGTACCGCCGCCTTCTTTTTTTCCTATACCGTGTTTTACGGCGTTTTCGACAATGGGCTGCATGGTAAGAGCGGGAAGTTTAAAATTTTTTGTCTGTATGTCATATAGTACATGTAACGCTTCGCCGAACATGGCTTTTTCCAGATTTAAAAAGCTTATGGTATGGTTTAGCTCGTTCTCAAAAGGAATCGGCTCCGCGCTCTCCAGAAGATTCATGTTTCCCCTCAGGTAATTGGAAAAACTTATTGTCGCTTTTTTTGCCTTCGCTGGGTCTTTATCGCAGAGCCTTGAGATGACGGTGAGGGCGTTGTATAAAAAATGCGGCTGTATCTGGGAAAGCATGATCCCGATACGGCTTTCGGCAAGTTTGCGTTCCGTTTGGAGTTTTTCTTCCATGTGTGTTTTTATGTCCGCCGCCATGGAGTTCACCGCGTCCTTGATTATGTCAAACTCGTCATTGTAACTGCCCTCTATCCTCGCGTCCAAATCTCCTCCGGCGATTTTTCCAATCCCTGTAACAAGATAATTAACACGGCTGAGAAGCCCGCCCACAACAAGATAAATAACGACGGTTATAATCACGACCGTTATGAGCAGGAGCATTACCGAATCAAACAGAAGTCGGTTGCGTTCCCGGTGATAATCATGCTCCGGCACCAGGGCGACGACGGTATTGCCGTTTTCGTTTTTGTAACCCGCGTAATACTCTTTGCCGTCAATATTGAGCCACGCGAACCCGTTGCCTGAGCTTACTATTTTATACCAGTCCTCGCCGGACACATTTTTTAAATCTCCGTTAGGGTGCGCCGTTATAAATCCGTTTGACAGCACCATGCCAAAACCGTTTTGGCCTATTTTTGTTTCCTCTATGGTTCTGTAAATGTTGATTTCTTCCTGCAATCTGCCGATTACGCCCGCGTTAAAACCAAGCTGGATGAAGCCGCCGTTTTTCCGGGCAATGCCGGTATAATGATTAATGTCGCCCACATCGCCCTCGAACGTAGACGCGCGCGGTTCCTCGCTCAGTTCGGTCAGGGTTCCGTCTGTCAGTTTCATATATACCCTGGTAGGTTCGTATAACTTATAATCGAAGCCTATGTATTTGGGGACGCTGCTGCTTGTGATGATACCGTTTGAATCTGCAACGCTCAATTCGATGATGTCCAGCGGCTGGGCGATCCGCAGCAATCTTTCGGGCGACATTTCGCCGGGCGTATTGTCCAGTATATCCATGACGGTCTTCGCTATCGCTATATGTTTTTCGTTAAGCGTTTGTTTTGTTGCGTCAAGTATGATATTCAAATGCCTGATCTGCGCCAAAATGCTGTCGGAGAAAATTTCCATATTGGCGTTGGTTTTCGTTTTCACGGAAGAGTCGAGCAGCCTGTAGTTGATAAATGAGATAATCAGAACAGAAACAATAAATACAGCCAATATGGGGATTAAAACTTTGATTTTGAAACTTATTTTTTTTTCACGCATATTTTTCCTTCTTTGGAATAATTATTTTGGCGGTTGTTCCTGCGCCCGGCTTTCCTTCTATCTCCAGCGATCCGCCACATTGCGCGGAAAGCCGCAGACGGACATTGTTTATTCCGATGTGCTGTTGTCCGTCATCGACGGTTTTTTCAGGATAAAACCCCGCGCCGTCATCTGAAATGATAATCATAAAAACGCTGTCTGTTTCTTCCGTTGAAATTGTAACAGTGCCGCCGCCTTCTTTTTTGCCTATGCCGTGCTTGATTGCGTTTTCAACAATGGGCTGCATGGTGAGGGCAGGAAGCTTAAAATGCTTTGTCTGTATGTCATATATTACCTTTAACGCTTCGCCGTACATGGCTTTCTCCAAATTCAAAAAGCCTATTGTGTGGTTTAGTTCATTTTCAAACGGGATTGGTTCTGTACTTTCTAAAAGATTCATATTTCCCCTGAGGTAATTGGAAAAATTAACGGTCGCTTTTTTTGCTTCGGCAGGGTTTTTATCGCACAGGCTTGATATGACGGCAAGGGCGTTGTATAAAAAATGCGGCTGTATTTGGGAAAGCATGATAGAGATACGG
>Ga0268262_10002582_pt1 | contig 20734 bp, 12 predicted proteins | sample TergutNc150P3_FD_190354 | JGI IMG/M metagenome (GOLD analysis project Ga0268262, IMG submission 190354) | Nasutitermes corniger P3 segment gut microbial community from laboratory colony in Florida, USA - Nc150 P3 (SPAdes) (version 2) | ecosystem: Host-associated > Arthropoda: Insects >... | reverse complement strand
TTTTAGAGTTCGTCGCGCCCTTGTGGGGGCGCGTGGATTGAAACTTGCAAATCGCCGACGACTACCGCGTCACGGCGGAGTCGCGCCCTTGTGGGGGCGCGTGGATTGAAACCTTCCACGACCAGGTACGCCGCTGGCGGCGGGGGGGTCGCGCCCTTGTGGGGGCGCGTGGATTGAAACTTAGGAGGAATTTCGTAAAATCGGCCAGGACGGGGTCGCGCCCTTGTGGGGGCGCGTGGATTGAAACATTTAGACGCAAAACAAATTGCAGCGTGTCCATGGTCGCGCCCTTGTGGGGGCGCGTGGATTGAAACTGGTTATTTCAGATGCGTAGCCTTGCAGCCCAAGGTCGCGCCCTTGTGGGGGCGCGTGGATTGAAACCGTTCACGCGACAAACGTCCCCGCCTTGGGCGGCGTCGCGCCCTTGTGGGGGCGCGTGGATTGAAACCGCTCTGCGGGGGTATAATTGCCATAGGAGGGCAAGTCGCGCCCTTGTGGGGGCGCGTGGATTGAAACAAGAAAACGCAGCCTTTGCAGTTTTCCGCAGGGTGTCGCGCCCTTGTGGGGGCGCGTGGATTGAAACATTAGCTGCTACGCCAGCGAGCTATACACCAAGGGTCGCGCCCTTGTGGGGGCGCGTGGATTGAAACGTGACTGAATCTGTTTCATAGTTGGAATCTATCAGTCGCGCCCTTGTGGGGGCGCGTGGATTGAAACCGATTCGCAGGAATCAAACCCACCAAGACTAATCGTCGCGCCCTTGTGGGGGCGCGTGGATTGAAACGGAAAAGGACAAATGCCGTTTCAAAATGCGACCTGGTCGCGCCCTTGTGGGGGCGCGTGGATTGAAACACGTGGGGTCGTGCGGGCTGGTGCCGCGAAGGCCGTCGCGCCCTTGTGGGGGCGCGTGGATTGAAACTTGAGAAGGCGGCGAAATGAGCAAGCTGGCCCTTCGTCGCGCCCTTGTGGGGGCGCGTGGATTGAAACCGGCTGGAGATGCGCCTTCGCGCTTTTAGAGTTCGTCGCGCCCTTGTGGGGGCGCGTGGATTGAAACTTGGTGGCCATCAGGTGCTTCTCCCAGCACAGCCGTCGCGCCCTTGTGGGGGCGCGTGGATTGAAACTTATGACGCGGGTCACCAGCAAAAAAGCCCCGCGTCGCGCCCTTGTGGGGGCGCGTGGATTGAAACTTGCGGATGCCCATAGCCGCAACGGACGGCCGCGTGTCGCGCCCTTGTGGGGGCGCGTGGATTGAAACGTCAAATAAAATCAGGCGGCGGCTTACGCGGCGGAGTCGCGCCCTTGTGGGGGCGCGTGGATTGAAACTAGCATATCTTGGTCTATCGCCCAATTGCAGATCGTCGCGCCCTTGTGGGGGCGCGTGGATTGAAACAAAATTTACGCAAACACGCGAGGCGGCGACAGCGGTCGCGCCCTTGTGGGGGCGCGTGGATTGAAACATTTCGCCGCCTTCTCAAGAGCCTTGCAGTAGCCGTCGCGCCCTTGTGGGGGCGCGTGGATTGAAACAAACGATGTGGAACCATATCTTTTAATCCCAATTGTCGCGCCCTTGTGGGGGCGCGTGGATTGAAACTCAGATGGCCCCAAGATGGCAACGCGCCTTGTTTGTCGCGCCCTTGTGGGGGCGCGTGGATTGAAACTGATTTTTATGCTGCGCTGCGAGGGGGTTGGCCGTCGCGCCCTTGTGGGGGCGCGTGGATTGAAACGCCAGTCTTTGCCGCGCGCGCCTAAGATTTCTTGATGTCGCGCCCTTGTGGGGGCGCGTGGATTGAAACGTGGAATATAAAGACTGGCTCTATTGCGCGGGCATGTCGCGCCCTTGTGGGGGCGCGTGGATTGAAACGCATTGGACAGGTAGAAATTGATGAATACTGCAGTCGCGCCCTTGTGGGGGCGCGTGGATTGAAACGCATTGCAGCGGCGGCGCGGCGGGAGAAGAAGCCGTCGCGCCCTTGTGGGGGCGCGTGGATTGAAACATAACTGTGAACCCCGTAACCTTGCCCACAAATGGTCGCGCCCTTGTGGGGGCGCGTGGATTGAAACAATACACGGTGGATGTGCCAGTTTGCTTGATCCATGTCGCGCCCTTGTGGGGGCGCGTGGATTGAAACACGACTATGACCCAAGCGCCGCCGCCGTTGTGACAGTCGCGCCCTTGTGGGGGCGCGTGGATTGAAACCGATGGGGTAGCCCTTGACGGCTTGCTCTGGGCGGTCGCGCCCTTGTGGGGGCGCGTGGATTGAAACTGAGATCACCATCCCAATGGGCATGAGCGTTGAAGGTCGCGCCCTTGTGGGGGCGCGTGGATTGAAACCCAAGTCAGATAAAACTCTGTCGAGGCCCATCGAGTCGCGCCCTTGTGGGGGCGCGTGGATTGAAACTCTTTGCCGACGTTTCCTCCACCGCCCTTGCCGCAGTCGCGCCCTTGTGGGGGCGCGTGGATTGAAACCCGGCGTTTGCGTCATCGAATATTTTGACCCCAAGTCGCGCCCTTGTGGGGGCGCGTGGATTGAAACCACGCGCTCCCCATCGTCGTAGTTCCTCTTGGCCGTCGCGCCCTTGTGGGGGCGCGTGGATTGAAACTTCAACGAAGGCGGCGAGGGCTACAACCCATACCGGTCGCGCCCTTGTGGGGGCGCGTGGATTGAAACAAAACGTGGGCCTTTTCCCACAACTCGAATGCCTGTCGCGCCCTTGTGGGGGCGCGTGGATTGAAACTGAAACCCTCTAGGATTTCTTGGCGGGCGCGGTCGTCGCGCCCTTGTGGGGGCGCGTGGATTGAAACCGATTTTTCGCTGGCGGAAAGTTTCTCGCCAGTCGTCGCGCCCTTGTGGGGGCGCGTGGATTGAAACCTTGGTTGGCCGCTGGCGTTTTCCAGTGGCGGTGGTCGCGCCCTTGTGGGGGCGCGTGGATTGAAACTGATAAGGGAGGGTGTGCCACTTGCCAGGGTTGGCGTCGCGCCCTTGTGGGGGCGCGTGGATTGAAACTTGATGTGGAACGAAACGGAGGGTATGGAGCCAAACGTCGCGCCCTTGTGGGGGCGCGTGGATTGAAACAGACGGAGCGAAAGACAGCCGCGCATTGCCAAGGGTCGCGCCCTTGTGGGGGCGCGTGGATTGAAACTGATATTTCCAATTCAGCCATTATCTTGGCGGTGGTCGCGCCCTTGTGGGGGCGCGTGGATTGAAACATTTCCGCCCATGCCGAAAATACCGGCTCGTGGAGGTCGCGCCCTTGTGGGGGCGCGTGGATTGAAACGTATTTTTCGATGTCTTCGGGCCAGTCAATCCTAGTCGCGCCCTTGTGGGGGCGCGTGGATTGAAACACGTATTTCAGGATCAGGGCGCGGGCTGGGGTATCGTCGCGCCCTTGTGGGGGCGCGTGGATTGAAACTTCATCAATTCGCTTGCAACCACGTTGCCGCTTGTCGCGCCCTTGTGGGGGCGCGTGGATTGAAACTCGTGGGTCAGTTGGATAAAACCGCGGCCATAAGTCGCGCCCTTGTGGGGGCGCGTGGATTGAAACATGATGATTCGCCGTCCGTTATTCAGCGCGGTGCGTCGCGCCCTTGTGGGGGCGCGTGGATTGAAACTGGTTGCACTTCGCCGCCGGTTGTGAAGCCCTGAGTCGCGCCCTTGTGGGGGCGCGTGGATTGAAACGGTCGCGTGGCGGTGACAGTGGTTTTGATTAGTGTCGCGCCCTTGTGGGGGCGCGTGGATTGAAACATAGAGGGCTTCTTTGGGGCCAGCAGCGACGTGAGTCGCGCCCTTGTGGGGGCGCGTGGATTGAAACCCGATAGGGGCTGCTGGCCTGGGATTTCGCCCGTGGTCGCGCCCTTGTGGGGGCGCGTGGATTGAAACACATTCGCCAGGTCAATCTCGAAGAACCGCATTGTCGCGCCCTTGTGGGGGCGCGTGGATTGAAACATGTTCCGCGCCTCTTTGGGCTTTATGGTCAGGATGTCGCGCCCTTGTGGGGGCGCGTGGATTGAAACTCAGGCGGTCAAGGAATTATATTCGCCCGTGGCAGTCGCGCCCTTGTGGGGGCGCGTGGATTGAAACCTAATACCTTGCGGGGCTTGGCGGATGTTTTTAGTCGCGCCCTTGTGGGGGCGCGTGGATTGAAACTCCATCGGCGAGACAGGATTTGGGTTGTGGCCAAGTCGCGCCCTTGTGGGGGCGCGTGGATTGAAACGCGTGTTTGCGTAAATTTTGAGGTTGCGTATAAAGTCGCGCCCTTGTGGGGGCGCGTGGATTGAAACAGCAGCACCGCTATGACTGCGACAACGCCCGCGCCAGTCGCGCCCTTGTGGGGGCGCGTGGATTGAAACGTTCATTTTGTCTCCTTTTTTGCGTCTGGTTGTGTCGCGCCCTTGTGGGGGCGCGTGGATTGAAACATCTTTGGTTTCATACGTGGCCAGCCCTGCCCTAGTCGCGCCCTTGTGGGGGCGCGTGGATTGAAACCAAAGTGATGGTTAAAAAGCAAGGGCCCGCCGTGGGTCGCGCCCTTGTGGGGGCGCGTGGATTGAAACTGGATGTGCTATGAATCATTAATGTATCCAAGAATGTCGCGCCCTTGTGGGGGCGCGTGGATTGAAACGTCCCTGAACGTCCTAGTCTGTGTTTTGCCCGCAAAGGTCGCGCCCTTGTGGGGGCGCGTGGATTGAAACGTCCTCAACCGCTTTTGATGTCAGGTCGCGCAAAGTCGCGCCCTTGTGGGGGCGCGTGGATTGAAACCTATTCTACAGGCTGGACGCGGCCGCCGACATGCTGTCGCGCCCTTGTGGGGGCGCGTGGATTGAAACATAACGCCGGTATCCCCGGTATCCCCGGCTTCTTCGTCGCGCCCTTGTGGGGGCGCGTGGATTGAAACGAACGTGCTTCCAGAGACATACACAGTGTGCTTGGTCGCGCCCTTGTGGGGGCGCGTGGATTGAAACATAACGCCTGACTGGGTTTTGCGGTAGGTGTCAGGGTCGCGCCCTTGTGGGGGCGCGTGGATTGAAACTTCAATGCCAAGTTCACCAAGGGCGAGATAAACCGTCGCGCCCTTGTGGGGGCGCGTGGATTGAAACAAGAGCAAAGCCGTCCAACTGCGCGTGCTGCGCGTCGCGCCCTTGTGGGGGCGCGTGGATTGAAACACACTAACACTGCCGGTATCCCCGGCTTCTTCTCGTCGCGCCCTTGTGGGGGCGCGTGGATTGAAACCCTTTCACTTGGGAAATGATCATTAGCACTCCCGTCGCGCCCTTGTGGGGGCGCGTGGATTGAAACTCGTCCGCGCGATCTACCTAGGCCAGCTTGTAGGTCGCGCCCTTGTGGGGGCGCGTGGATTGAAACGATTGACACCGGCGCCGATGGGCGCGGGGTGGCGTCGCGCCCTTGTGGGGGCGCGTGGATTGAAACGGCCGCGTCCACGGCCATGATGCTGATTGCTAGTTGTCGCGCCCTTGTGGGGGCGCGTGGATTGAAACAAGCATCCCAAATACGAGGCAAGGCTGCGGTATAGTCGCGCCCTTGTGGGGGCGCGTGGATTGAAACAGAAGAAACAAAGACCATTGGAGGCTGCGGCCTAGTCGCGCCCTTGTGGGGGCGCGTGGATTGAAACAGAATTTGTGCAGTGGTTGATGGGCTATCCGCCGGTCGCGCCCTTGTGGGGGCGCGTGGATTGAAACGGGCTTCTTTGGGCCAGTCCAGTAGCCATGCCAGTGTCGCGCCCTTGTGGGGGCGCGTGGATTGAAACAGTTTTTGGGCCATGATGTCCAAATCGCCCATTATGTCGCGCCCTTGTGGGGGCGCGTGGATTGAAACCGCGCTTGCAATGAGGCCAGCAAAGGGCATAACCGGTCGCGCCCTTGTGGGGGCGCGTGGATTGAAACTTTTTCCGAGAGCGCCTCGATGTCGGTTTCTGGGGTCGCGCCCTTGTGGGGGCGCGTGGATTGAAACCAGCTGGTCTTGGGGCATGTCGGCTGGGACAAAGTCGCGCCCTTGTGGGGGCGCGTGGATTGAAACAGATTTTCTGAAAGTGTCCCAAATTGCACGGGCGTGTCGCGCCCTTGTGGGGGCGCGTGGATTGAAACCCTCTGTGGTCAGGCTGGCTTTGATTTTTTTGGCGTCGCGCCCTTGTGGGGGCGCGTGGATTGAAACGCGGTTCAGCTACGACGAAAAATGGCGCGACGACGTCGCGCCCTTGTGGGGGCGCGTGGATTGAAACTAGCTGGCCAAAGAAAACATCTGGGTAGATTTTGTCGCGCCCTTGTGGGGGCGCGTGGATTGAAACCCACCCCGGCCTGAACGAACACGGCGGGCCAGTCGTCGCGCCCTTGTGGGGGCGCGTGGATTGAAACACCCCCGACAGCCACAGCCAGGCCCTGGTCAACGTCGCGCCCTTGTGGGGGCGCGTGGATTGAAACTAAGTAATCCAAAAGCCACTGCGGGACGGGCCTGGTCGCGCCCTTGTGGGGGCGCGTGGATTGAAACTTGATGTGGAACGAAACGGAGGGTATGGAGCCAAGTCGCGCCCTTGTGGGGGCGCGTGGATTGAAACCTGACGCGGAAGTTGGTCACGTCCGCAGGGGGCGTCGCGCCCTTGTGGGGGCGCGTGGATTGAAACTTTCAGTTTTTCGCCGACGGGATAGCCAACTTTGTCGCGCCCTTGTGGGGGCGCGTGGATTGAAACAACTTCCGCTTCGAGGGCGACCGCGTGGCGTTTGGGTCGCGCCCTTGTGGGGGCGCGTGGATTGAAACAACAACAAGTGCATTGCCCCTAATATCTGGCTGGGTCGCGCCCTTGCGGGGGCGCGTGGATTGAAACAAGCTGCCGCGCTTGGACAGATTCAGCGTAGAAAGTCGCGCCCTTGCGGGGGCGCGTGGATTGAAACATTGTCTCTCTCCTAGAGTTGGGGTTGTCATTCGTGTCGCGCCCTTGCGGGGGCGCGTGGATTGAAACTGGGGTAGATGGCAGGCGCGTCCGTGACCAGCAAGTCGCGCCCTTGTGGGGGCGCGTGGATTGAAACCTGAAGTCAAGGCCAAGGGCATCAGAGTACGTGTTGTCGCGCCCTTGTGGGGGCGCGTGGATTGAAACACCGTCCGCCTCTCGGTCGAAAACGCCGACGGGCGTCGCGCCCTTGTGGGGGCGCGTGGATTGAAACTATCGTTTTGTCGGGGTCTTTGAGGATGATTTTGTCGCGCCCTTGTGGGGGCGCGTGGATTGAAACACAGAGCCAGAGCCAGAAACCGAGGCGCAGAAAGTCGCGCCCTTGTGGGGGCGCGTGGATTGAAACCAAGTCGAAGGGCAGGCGCAGGGCCGTCCGCTATGGTCGCGCCCTTGTGGGGGCGCGTGGATTGAAACGATTTCGGGGAAGGCGTACCACCACGGCCACGCGCGTCGCGCCCTTGTGGGGGCGCGTGGATTGAAACTGAACGGCGGAATGCCGTTGTGGGCCACCACGGGTCGCGCCCTTGTGGGGGCGCGTGGATTGAAACAATCCACCATGACGCACTAGCTATTTGCCGCATGTCGCGCCCTTGTGGGGGCGCGTGGATTGAAACTTGCGGGTGCCTTGGGGGTGGCTTTTGGCGGTTGGGTCGCGCCCTTGTGGGGGCGCGTGGATTGAAACGTCTATATTTTTCAAGGGTTTTTTGGAGCGGTTGGTCGCGCCCTTGTGGGGGCGCGTGGATTGAAACCGGCGCGGGCCGCGTCTGCGATGATCGTCGCCTCGTGTCGCGCCCTTGTGGGGGCGCGTGGATTGAAACTACTGTCCTCAGTGCCATGCCTCCACGATATTTGGTCGCGCCCTTGTGGGGGCGCGTGGATTGAAACAATTATGCTGACAGGAGGGCGCAAGGGCGAAATCGTCGCGCCCTTGTGGGGGCGCGTGGATTGAAACTAATGTGGTGGCCAAATGTGTGGCCGTCCAATTGTCGCGCCCTTGTGGGGGCGCGTGGATTGAAACCGCTGGTTTTACAGCGTATTCCGTATTGCCCGTGGTCGCGCCCTTGTGGGGGCGCGTGGATTGAAACAGATTGGGACAACTACGCCAAGCTGGTCTGCGACGGTCGCGCCCTTGTGGGGGCGCGTGGATTGAAACACCTTTATCGTATGGAGTTTGAAACGGTGCATGGGTCGCGCCCTTGTGGGGGCGCGTGGATTGAAACTCAGCGTGTATCAGCGGGTTGCCCCAAAAGCCGAGTCGCGCCCTTGTGGGGGCGCGTGGATTGAAACACAGAGCCAGAGCCAGAAACCGAGGCGCAGAAAGTCGCGCCCTTGTGGGGGCGCGTGGATTGAAACATCTGGCCGCTCACGTCGCTGCTGGCCCCAAAGAGTCGCGCCCTTGTGGGGGCGCGTGGATTGAAACAAAACGCAACCGTCGTCCCGTCCGTTTGGGGCATGTCGCGCCCTTGTGGGGGCGCGTGGATTGAAACGCGTCCTCAACGTCTTTCAGTGTGGGCTTGTGCGTCGCGCCCTTGCGGGGGCGCGTGGATTGAAACCATGCGGCAACAGCAGCACCCTTTCGCCCAATGGTCGCGCCCTTGCGGGGGCGCGTGGATTGAAACACTTTCCAAATGCGTGGGCTATCGGGCGGGAACAGTCGCGCCCTTGCGGGGGCGCGTGGATTGAAACTTTCCTGCAAGCATCGAATGAATGGTGTCATACGTCGCGCCCTTGCGGGGGCGCGTGGATCCGCCTATCAAATAAACTCTATCTTTACTTCCTTCAAGTATTTCTCCCTCAGCACTCTTTGGAGGCGTCGGAGGATGTTGCGGCGGATGTCTAGGTCTTGGGGGAGGTTGGGGTCTTGGAGGGCTTCGTTTATCTTTGTGCCGGCTATGATGTGGATTATGTCACTGTCTAAGAGGGCATTGGCGAGTTTGGTGGCGGCGTTGGGCTTTAGGGAGTCTATGCTGTCGTGTTCGTCCAGCATGCGGGCTGTTGTGGCGAGGGTTATGGCGCCTTCGGTGACCAAGTCGAACCCGGGCATGTATGAGATGGGCGGCAATTCGTGGTCGAGGTCGCTCAAGTCCATTTCTACGGGGATGCCCAGTTCGCGGCTGATGATGCTGGTGGTGGTGCCTCCGCAGACGACTTTTTTGCCATCGAAGGTGACGGCGCGCTTGGCGAGTTCTTTGTCGTTATCGCGGCTGACGGGGGCTCCGGTTAGCACCAGCACCTTTCTGGGCTTGCGGAAATAGATCACGCCGCAGGTGGTGTCGTCCTTGGCCTTGTGGTTGTCGAGAAGCAGAGCTTGGCGCACTATGGCCTTTGCCAGCTCTCTGGCAGAGATGGTGGGGGTTTCATTTACTGCCTTTTGGACAAACGCAGCCTCTGCGTCGGAGCCCCAGCCAAGGGGTGTTGCGTGGTTGCCAACGCCCGCCTGTGTGACGCCGTCGGAGCAGATCACTATGCGGCCGCCTGGGTTGGCCGTGAAGCGGGTCTCGCGTATCACGGCATCGCGCCCGAATGGTGTGGGTATGCGGTGTTCCTGTGTGGGCAGGGAAACGGCTTCTGTGTTGTGTATCAGCAGGAATGGTGGGTTGTCATATTCTATGATGCGGGTCTCGCCCCACCTGTCTATGTCAACGATGGTGAATGTGGAATATGCCACCTTCCTCTCGCTGCACACGGGCAGGGTTCGCAAAATCGTCATGGCGGCGCGGCCAATGTCATCGTCGCCGGCTATATATTTTGCCGCCATCGTTGCGGTCAGCGTTGCAAGCACCGATGCCTTTATCCCGCTCCCAAGGCCGTCCGCCAGCACGGAGATGACTCTGCGCCCGTCGTCCAACTGCTGCGAGTGGAATACGTCGCCGCAGGCCGCGTGCTTTGCTTTTTTTTCCTGCGCTAGGCCCACTTCTATGAAGAACCCAGAATCAGCGGGCATGGTTGGAGTCCTGGTCAAGGGCGTTCCCGCCTGGGGTGGACTGCTCCAGTTGGAATGACGCGGTGAGCGAATTTAGCATGATCTCTGTCTCTGCCGCATTTTCGCCCAGCAAAAAGGCGATCTGCTGGACGGTGGCGACATTTTTGTGGATCACGTCGTGCGCCTTTTGGATTATCTGCTCGCGCTGCACAGCCGGTTCTGTTATGTCTTGCAGGAAGCCGCCCACTATGTGCTCGTTCTCCACGGTGAATATCGTCAGTCTCAGCAGCCTGTCCCCAAAGCGGACGTCTTTCCGCAGATCCAATGCTCCTGCCTCCAACCCTCTGGCGAAGTGCGCGCTTAGCTCTGGTGCTATCTTCTTTAGGCTGGCACCGCTCATGCCTGGGTTGACGTCGAAAATTTCAAGCGTATCGTCACTGATGATCTCAGCAAATCTGCGGTTGCATTCGATGATCGACATGTGCTCGTCCACCAGCGCCACTCCGGCGGGCATGGATCGAATAAGCGCGTTGGCCTTGTTCATAGCAATGTTTCGCATGTACGACACGCACATGCTTGGCTCTGCCCTATTTTCGAGAAGCGCCTCGGCGAATTGGCGGCAAGAGTCATAGCCGCAGCCGCTGCAATTTATTTCGTCGGCTTGGGATAGCTTGCCAACCCTACGCAGTGCCTCTGTAATTTCGGCGGGGGTATGCGCCTTCCCCGGCGGCGGGCTTGCATTGGTCGGCATTGACAGGTCAAGCCCGATTGGGATTTTGTCGCCTGGCCCAGGCTGGTCTGCATAGCCCTCCACACTCAGCCACTTTAAGGCTGTGCCGCCATTGTCGGCCGCCTTTGGCCCATTCACGCAGCCACCCTCGCAGGCCAGCAGCTCTAGGAATAAGCAGTGCTTTAGCCCTATTTCGTCTAGGCCGCGGATGGATTCCTGCAAATGTTGGATGCCCGAAAATGCCATGTACTTTATGTTTTTGTTTTTTGCGTGGTGAGCTATGCTCTGCGCCATCCCACCATCTATTGGGTACAGGGAGCCATCCTTGGAGCGGCGAGGCACAAAGACGTCTGAATCATCGGGCGTTTCCTCGAAAGGGTTTATACCGCTCTCTTCCATCCATTTTCTGACGCCTGCAAAGGTAATTGCCGCGTTCATCAAGTTGGGGTTGGAGTCGGCCTCCAGTTTTTTGGCGATGCAGGGGCTCACCATCACTATCCCGATGTCATCGCCAAATTCTTTTTTCAGAAGTTTGCAATGGGCTAGCACGGGCGACGACAGCGGCATCAGGTGTGGTATATATTCTGGGCGGTAGCGCCTAATCAATTCCACCACGGTGGGGCAGGCGGTGGAAATATACGCCCGCGCCTCATTTTTGTCCATCTCTGCTGCACAGGCCTTTGAGACTTCTTGGGCGCCAAGGGCTGTCTCGGATACAGCCCAAAAACCCAATTTTTTTAGGGCCCTGATGATTTTTCCTTCTTCCAGCCCCTTGAACTCAGTGATGAAAGACGGAGCCAAGCTGACAATCACTCTTTCTTTTTGCCTAATGAGCGCCTTCACGCGGCTCAGGTCGCCGCGCAGCTTTTTGGCCCCCACTGGGCATACGTTGACGCAGTTGCCACAGAATATGCATCTGTCCGCAATTATATTTGCCACTTCGTTCATAACTTGGATGGCCTTGACTGGACACTCCCGCACGCACTTGTAGCAGTCGCGGCACTTTGTCATCTCTGTGTGGATTGGGTGCTGTGAACTCATCGTGTGCCTTTCAGACCTTGTTCCAATGCCGCTGGGGACCTGACGAGATTGCGAAACACACAAACATAATGCGACATTTGTGCAACAGGAATACGCAATTGGGAAAAGACAGCGTGCGTCATGCAGCAACCACAATTGTCAATCGTCAACTCTCAATTGAGGTAATTGCAAAACCACCGCCCGTTGCCAATAATCCCCTCACCCAACTTACGAAAGCCCCCAAAATTCGCAGACCCACCCTAAAGAAATCAGCGCGGCCATAGCCGCATCCACAATTGTCAATTGTCAATTGTCAATTGTCAATTTGCTAATCGGAGCCTCATAGCCAAAAATTGGCTGGCTCTCAAGCACCTTATTTGCAACTTGAAACTGGAATCACTCTTCTGCCATATAAGGGTACGTAATTTCACTATGCGGCTCGAAGTTTTCTTTTATCGTCCGCAGGCTCATCCAGCGGTATAGATTCAGTGGGCTGCCGGCCTTGTCGTTTGTGCCAGAGGCGCGTGCGCCCCCAAATGGTTGCTGCCCAACGACTGCGCCCGTGGGTTTGTCGTTTATATAAAAATTTCCAGCGGAGCCACGCAGCGTCCATTCCATGTTCACTATAGCCTGCCTATCTTCGGCAAAGATGGCCCCAGTTAAAGCGTAGGGCGTGGATTCGTCGCAGAAGCGCATGGTTTCGTCCAGCTCTTCATCGGGGTAGGCAAAAATCGTCAGCACTGGCGCAAACAGTTCCTCCCGCATGGTTGGGTAAGATTTGTCCTTGGCATGTATGATCGTTGGATAGACAAAGTAGCCTTTGGAACCGTCATAGCCGCCGCAAAGCACCTCCGCCTCTGGCGAAGCCTTGGCATGGTCAATGGCCTCTTTGATGATTGTGAAACTGCTCTTGTCTATTACGGCCCCCATGAAATTGCGGAAGTCGCGCACATCGCCCGTTTTTAGTTTCGCCGTTTCTGCAAGCAACAATTCTTTTACGTTGGGCCAAATGCTTTGGGGGATAAACGTGCGGGACAGGGCCGAACATTTTTGGCCTTGGTACTCAAAGGCCCCGCGGACCATGGCTGAAACCAGTGCTGGAACGTTGGCGGATTTATGGGCAAAAATGAAATCCTTGCCTCCGGTTTCGCCTACAAGACGCGGGTAGGAATGGTAGGATTGGATATTTTCGCCCACCTGTCGCCAAACGCCGCTAAATACCTCCGTTGAGCCGGTGAAGTGAAAGCCGCCCATATTTGGGTCGGAAACAACATGCTTGCTTATGTCGGAGCCTTTTGACGGGATGAAGTTGATTACGCCTGCGGGCAGCCCGGCTTCCAGCAATACTTTCATGATATAAAAATTTGAAAGAACCGCGGTTGTTGCTGGTTTCCAGAGAACCGTGTTGCCCACTATCGCAGGGGCCGTACAGAGGTTGGCCCCTATCGCCGTGAAGTTGAATGGCGTGACTGCCAGGACAAAGCCGTCCAAAGGACGATAGCAGATGCGGTTCCACACGCCAGGGGAGCTTTCCGGCTGCTGTCTGTAAATTTGGTCTGCGAAATAGACGTTGAAGCGCAGAAAATCCACTACTTCGCAGGGCGAGTCTATCTCGGCCTGATAAGCCGTTTTGCTTTGCCCAAGCATGGTGGCGGCATTTATCAGAGCGCGGTGCTTGCCTGAGAGCAATTGCGCTGCGCGCATGAATATTGCCGAGCGGTGTTCCCAGGGCATCGCCTCCCAGTTTTCCTTAGCCGCCATTGCCGCGTCTATCGCCAGGCGCAGCTCTACTTCGCCACCCATGCAGCATTCCGCGAGGACGTGTCCGTGGTTGTGCGGCATGGTCACAGTTGTCCGCTTTTCGGTGAATATCTCTTTGCCGCCTATGACCAATGGGATGACAATTTTGTTTTCGCTTTGTCTCTTCAGTTCCGCCTTCAGTGCCGCGCGCTCGGGGCTGCCAGGCAAGTAAGACAAAACTGGCTCGTTTTGCGGCTTGGGTATGCAGTAGATTCCATTGCCCATTTTATTTGCTCCTTTGATCCCTCGTTGGTTTGGTTGGCTTACCATCGGTGCAGCCTTGCGCATCGCCTTGGCTTTTGAAAATGCTTCACTGATGCGGAGTACGCTTGGTTTGAAGCGATATGTATTCTAATATATAACGATTTTTGGGGATTGTCAAAATCATCAGCGAAATGGCCCTGAAGTTGATCGCTCCATTTTCGGCGCAGTCCTCTCGGTATCCTGCGCTTGGATACGCGAGACACCCGCTGTCGGCATTCACGATGTAGCTGACAGCAATGGCGTTACGGTCGTTTTCCCCCTGTTCGCCATCATCCTGCGCATTCGCACCTTCCTTTTGGAAGTGCAGGGACTATAATCTATAGGGACTGGATACCCTTGTGAAAACCCTATTTACACCAAATTCGTTACATGGCCCAAACCTCAGGCACTGCTGGAAATTTTTGACTGAACCCTGACCCCTAATCCCTGACCAATGACCCCCTAGTTTTTGTGTCCCTTATTCCCAGATGATTTCCCGATGTGCCATATCGTGGGATGCTCGGGTTGTTCTAGTATCAGTTGTCTGTTGACTCTTTTCGGGTTGGGTTTTTTCGGGTAATGCCCGGGTATGTCGGACGAAATGTCTGGTGCCTCTGAGCAAATGTACAGGATCAGCGATATCAACTGGCCTATGTACTTCATCGTCTCGTCTGTCATGTCCTCATCGCCCTGTGTCAGCCGGGCGAGTTCCATCAGCGTTATCCCTTCCTTGAACGCCGCCTCCACTCTGGCTTGTTTTTCCCTGCCCTCTGCCTGCTCCTTTTCGAATTCCCTTCTCACATCATCTTCAGTAGTTTGGATGTTCCTTTCGTTATTAAACTCCAGCCTAAACGCTATGATACTCTCTACTTGTTCCTTGGTCTTTGGCCCCCACGCGTAAAAGCTCTCCAATCCAGGTCTTATCAAGTCTGCGTCGGCTTGGGTCAGTTTTCTGTTTATGTTTTTGAACAGATGCTCTGCGTCTTCGTGGATGAACAAATGGAAGTCCGCGAGCATTACGGCGTCTCTGAGTGTCCGGTCGTCCAACTGTATTTCGTAGCCACTCTCCAACACTGGTTCCCACTTACCCTCAACTATTTTACCCACATCTTGTGCAAAACAGAGTTCCGTTGCCCCCGTGGCAGTGTTCCAATTCAGGTACACGAATACGCCTGCAAGGTCAATGGGAGTCCATTTCAGTCCTGGCGTGTCAATGTATATGCACCATTCTGGCAGCCTTGTAAGCACATCCAACGGTAGCTTTCCGTCGAATGGTTTGTCTGTCAACGCCGCAAACAACTCGGGGTCAAAGACATAGACTCCCTTTGTGTACTGCCATGCCCCCAACGCTGCTAGTGAGGAATGATACTGCCACAACTCATCGGGATCATCTGTGATGGTCTGTAGCCCAATTTTTTTCCAAGCGTCCATTGGCAGGAACGTGTGTGAGGGCCAGTGCCTCGCCTTTCTCATTTGCAGTTGCCGCGCATTTGTCACCAATTTTTCTGCGCCGGGGAATACGCTACAGATGTCTTTTAGGTAAAATTCTGCCCGGTCTTGCGGTGCGGGTATCGTCATGGGGCCTCCCTATCAAGAAAACTAGCGCGGCTGTGGGCCGCTGTCAATTGTCAATTTGCTTGATGCTCAATTGCCAAACAGATCGCCTTGCCCTGTCTTTATGCCAAGGTAGTTGTATGTGGCGTCTGTGGCCTTTCTGCCCTGCTGGGTCCTGTCCAGAAAGCCTATTTGCATCAAAAATGGTTCTACTAAGTCTTCCAGTGCTCCGCCGTCGGCTTCGCCCAGTGCCGCAGCCAAAGTTCTCACGCCCACTGGCCCGCCCCTGAATTTAATGCAGAGGGCCTCTAGGTATGCACGATCCAGTGAATCCAAGCCAAGCTCATCCACTTCGTGCAGCGTCAGGCATGCGTCGGCGATATCGGCGGTGATGGCACCTTGGCCCTTCACTTGGGCGTAGTCGCGGCATCGCCTCAATAGCCTGTTGCAGATGCGCGGCGTGCCTCTAGAGCGTTTAGCTATAGCCTTCGCACCCTCCAGAGCCATTTCAACTTCAAGCACACTTGCGCTTCTTTCGGCGATAACGGTCAAGTCGTTCTGCGTGTAGTATTCCAGGCGATGCGACATGCCGAATCTGTCGTGCAGGGGCTTGGAGATCAACCCAGCCCTTGTCGTTGCCCCCACAAGTGTAAATGGGCGCAGGTCAACCTTTAATGTCTGTGCGCTTGGGCCTTGGCCTATGAGAATGTCCAGCTTTCGATCCTCCATCGCGGCGTACAGCATTTCCTCTATGGCAGCGGGCAGCCTATGTATTTCGTCTATAAAGAGAAATTCGCCTGACTCAAGGTTGGTGAGGATGGCCGCTAAGTCGCCTTTCTTTTCCAGCGCGGGTGCCTGTATCACCTTGCACGGCGAGTTCATCTCGTTTGCAAGCACGTGTGCCAGCGTCGTCTTGCCCAGCCCAGGCGGTCCAAACAATAGAACGTGATCCAGCACGTCCCCTCTCTGCTTTGCCGCCAGCAGCGCGATTTCCAGCCTGGCCTTTACCTTTTCCTGCCCAATGTACTCCGCCAGTCGTTGCGGGCGCAGGGAGTATTCAAAGGTGTCATCCTTGAATGCAGGGTCTAGGTCTGGGTTGCGGCTGGTATCCATTTATTGCCTTTGCTCTGGTTCGCCTACTTCAAGCCATGTGCATAGTTTATCCAACTGCGCCCTAATCTCTCTCCAATCCTTATTCAAGTCGAGGGTTTTGAGGCTGATTTTGTTGCCGCCTATTTTGTTGTCAGCGTCTGGCGTGACTTCTTCATCTGTTTTGGCATACAGCAGAATGCCCGCCACGTTGCCAGTGTTTCCCCTGTCGCTATTTTTGACGTAGGCATAAATTTGATAGAGGTGTCCAGAAATAAAAGTCTTTTTGTCATGCGAGGTCAGCATGGTCTTTGAGTAGTATTTGGTGTCTATGATCAGCTTTCTGCCGCCATATTGCATCACGATGTCGGTTTTCATTTTAGGCAAATAATATAAGTCATCGCCTTCGGTGATGTCCCAATCAATCTGCCTAGCTTGCGGCAAAAATTTTGGATGGTGTCGCTGATAGTAGGCAAGGACAAATTTTTCATAGAGGCTGTGCATTTTTTCGTCCTGTAGCCAAGCGGAAAGTTTGTGGTCTCCCTTGTCGGTTGTGAGCAGCAGACCGTCAACCACTAGGCGGCAAATGCCCATCAGCATTACGTACGAAGCATTGTTGCGATGATATTTCATTGCGTCCCATCGAATGGATGTTGGTGCCACGTCCGACACATCGCTGAAATACAAGAGCAGCTTGCGAAGAGAGTTTTTATTTGCGTGGTCCACGTTGCCGTGTCGCAACAACAGATTCATCACGCTCTTGAGTGCTTGGTTGTGTGGCGAGTCAACGGAAAATTCGTCAAAGGCGCACACCAGCCTTCCTCTTATGTGGGCAAGCTGTTTTATAGTTTCGCCGACCCTTATTTGACCACGAAGCCCTGCAAGAGCCTCTTCCCTTTTTACGTAGTCCCTATGTAGGCCGCGCTTGATTTGGACGCCTACGCCTTGAATTAGAATCGCAGCGAATAGGTCGTGTATGTTGTCGAACTCTTCAACAGAAACGCTGTCAACACCGTTTTCACGCAGGGTTTGATAGGCGTAAGAAAGCATGTAATATATGTTTTTGATCTTGATCTTGAACGCGGATTGCTCAATCATGCAGCGCGTCCCGCAACTTGTCCGACCAATGCTCCACCTTGGAAGGCTCGTCGAACCAGTACTCTTCAAGGAGAGGTATCAATTCAAATTCAACGATGGACGACAGCCATTCATAGTCAACTTTGTTGGAGTCATTGGCGCAAAAGTAGCTATGGCCTATGCGAAAGCCCGCGCCCAACGACTTGTCGCTTTGAATGGCACTGTTCAGTTCTTTGATCGCAGTTATTAGTGAATCGAATTTTGGGTTTTTGACGCTGTATTGGTATTCCTTGAAGCCTTTGGAGTCAAACGCCGGTTCCATGTCAAAAAAGGCAAAGCGCCTGCGAAGAGCATAGTCAATCATCGCAAGACTTCTGTCCGCCGTGTTCATCATGCCGATGATGTAGAGATTTTCAGGCACCGAAAATTTCTTCTTGCTGTACATCAATTGAATGGAATAGAATTCGCCACGTTTGTCACCTTCCATGAGCATCAATAGCTCACCAAAAATTTTGCTGAGATTGCCCCTATTGATTTCGTCAATTATGAAAAAATATGACCTCTCGGGGTCATCTACGGCTGTCTCGCAAAATTGGTAGAATGGCCCCTCTGCCAGATGGAAGCTGTTTTCGCTGGGGCGATAGCCCATGACGAAATCCTCGTAGCTGTAGCTCTGGTGGAACTGGACTACCTTGACGCGGTCATCGCCCTTTTCGCCCATGATTGAATAGGCCAGCCTCTTGGCGGCAAACGTCTTGCCTACGCCAGGAGGGCCCTTGAGTATCACGTTCTTTTTGCGGCCCAGCAGTTTTTTCAGCGTGGCGTAGCGTTTTGGGTCAATAAAGACTTCTTTTAGGAAGTCGGATTCAGTGTAGAGGGTGTGGGGTGAAGAGATTTCGGATCCTGTGTCTGTCAGCAAGTCCATGAGCGAGAGTTCGGTTTCGGTGTCATGGGTTTGCAAGGCAGGTTTCTCCTGCTCTAGTCCCTTGAACGCTATGCTCACTTTGCCTTTCACCATTCGCTCTAGCTCGCGTATGGCTTTTTTGACTTGGGGGATGCTCAGTGTCGGCACCGCCCTGTTTTTTGGCCTGGCTCGGACTCTTGGGGGGGGTCTGGGGGGTCTTTGGTATGGCGGCGGCTCTTCAAAGGGTTCGGACAAATGTGTATTGGAATAAAGAGGGACATCTGAAAGGTCTATTTCTTCAAGTGCTTCTCTAAGTTCTTGGCGCAGCAGCCAAAAACGAATGCCGCTTGTTCTATTTCGCGTGAACCTAGTTTGATATAGTATTACCAAGAATTGTAATTGCCTTTTTTTATCGGGGATTAGATTGCAATTAACTTCTTGGAAAATACGTTCAGCCAACAAAAGTGAGCCGCCATAATAGAATGTGCCGGTTTCACCATAATCATGGCTGAGTTGTTTGTATAATGCTGCCCCGCCAGAGTCTATAATCCGTTTCATTATCGCCAAAGAATTTGTATCAAAAATTTCAGGATTTCTTAGTAGTTCAAGCCATTTTTGCTTGTCTATGCCTGGGGTGTATTCCCCAATGCTAGGCCACCAGCCAGCATCTATATTTTGCGTATGTAGCGGTATCTCCGACAAGTCAATTTCTTTCAGTGCTTCCCTTAGCTCATCGCGCAGTTGCCAAATATATATGCCCTCCGTTTGTTTGTCTGCGTATTTGCCTTGATAGAGTATCGGCCACAGTTTTGAATTTTCATTTTTTTCACTCGGAAGAACATTGCAATTCGTTTCTTTGAGTAAGCGCCTTGCAAGCCTGACAGAGCCAAAATTATAAAATGTGATAGTTTCGCCATATTTTTGGCTGAGTTGCTTGCACGTTGCCGCTCCGCCAATATCCATCATCCTCTTCATTATCGCCAAGGAATCATCGTCAAAGATTTTGGGGTTCTTCAGCAGTTCAACCCACTTCTGCTTGTCTATGCCTGGGGTGTATTCTTCTATGCTCGGCCACCAGTCGCCCATTCCGCACCCTCTCCAAGGTTGCTCCATTGTACCAGTTCCTGGTTCTAGGTTACAAGTTGCAGAAAAAACCTACGCTACATGCGGTTTGTGTTATGGTGTTTGTCGCACTGGCAACAGGGCTTGGCATGGCAATCCAAATGCGCCGATTGAATACGGGGCGAGGTCATTCGCCGCTTAAACACGGGACAGAGGTACTGCGGCCTGTTTCGTTTTGCTCCGGCTTTTGGAAACCCTTCCGAATACTCACTGGGGATTCGCTCAGCACGGCCTCGTGCGAGTCCACCTTTTAATTAACTTGAAAAGCTTCATGGAGCGCATCATCGAAAGAAGAGAACAGGGGCAGAGTTTTTCGCAGGCACCCTTTGAGTCAGGCTCAGAAGTTCTCTATGGGGTTCAGCTCGGGGGAATACGGCGGCAGGAAAAGCACCCTGTACCCCGCCCCCTCCGCAAGCCCCGGCAGCTTGGACTTGCGGTGGAAGGACGCGTTGTCCACCACGATCACCGAGTCCCTTGGCAGGGCCGGCAAAAGGCGGGTTTCAAACCACGACTCGAAAAACGCCGAATCCATGGTGCCGTCATATTGCATGGGGGCGATGATGGACTTCCCAGCCTGGCCAGCCACCGCGCCCACCCTCTTGAACTTGCGGCCGCCCGTGCTCGCGGCAAAGGCAGGTGTCTATGCCCGTCTCGTCCACGTGGACGACAGGGCGGCCGGAGGCCCCTCCAGCTCCGGCTTCTGCTCCCTGAACCTCTTCGTTTTTTTTGCGCGTTATCTTCAGCCGCTTCAGGACCTTGAACACGGCCGTACCCGAACGCCTCGCCGATTTCGGCTAGGTATGCGTCGGGATGGTCGCCCACGTATGCAGCCAGCTTTCCCTGGTCGAGCTTCTTGAACGCGCTCCTGCGCGGAGCGTCCTCCAGGCTCCCCGTCCTTCCGAGCAGCCACTTCCATTTGTTGACCGCGACTCGCTGATGCTGAAAGCCTCTCTCGCTTGGCTCATGCTGCGCCCCTTCTGCAGGAACTCCATCACTTTCTCTCGCAGGTCTATGCTGTATGTCATGCTCACATCACAGCATGGTTCATAGAGTTTTGCAAGTTATTTGACTATACTCAGGCGCTGCTGGCGTCCAGGGCTGCACCGCAGCCCCGTACGCTCATTGCGCTAGGGCGTCTTCTCCCCAGACCCCTGCCGCGCTTCGCACGGCCTCTTCGATGGGCGATTGGTTGGTTGGGAGAAGGCTCCGAAGTAGGCGATTCATACCAACATGCAATCAAACGAGCCTCTTGCAAAACCCAAGAGGGTTTTGCCGCCCGCGCACAGGGATATGTTTCTCGGCCCGCGCCGAAGGCCAA
>Ga0268262_10002581_pt1 | contig 20737 bp, 17 predicted proteins | sample TergutNc150P3_FD_190354 | JGI IMG/M metagenome (GOLD analysis project Ga0268262, IMG submission 190354) | Nasutitermes corniger P3 segment gut microbial community from laboratory colony in Florida, USA - Nc150 P3 (SPAdes) (version 2) | ecosystem: Host-associated > Arthropoda: Insects >... | reverse complement strand
CGCGGACTTCCTGTCCGCTCCCTTCACCCCCGCCTGCGTGCTCCCGGCGCATCCTTGCGCCGAACTTTATTGTTAAAGCTGCGCTTTAGCATTTCTTCAAGGAGCACTCCGTTTCAAATCCTCATTCTATTTGCTTTATAAAAGATTAATTTAAATTGTTAAATTATCTGGCTTATTATGATTTTTTCCCCAGGGAGGATTTGAACCCCCACAAGCAGATCCAGAGTCTGCCGTGCTACCATTACACAACCGGGGATAGCGCTCATACGGCGTAAACCTGTTCAAGTCTGTATAAAATATCAAATTTGTTTGATTTTGTCAAGTAAAGCGCCTCAAAATTGTTCATAAGGACTGCTCCGGTGTCGAATACGGTTGGCACCGCAATCTTATAATTAAAAAACCGAAGGACGTGATTATTGATAAGAACATCGCCCGCATATTCAGGGCGGAAAATATATTTGAATACAAAAGCCCTGACGATTATCTATCGGTTAATGATTACCTGAAAGTTTACGCATACGCCAATCTGTATGCGGCGATTACCCCCGGCGTTGATCTGTCAGACATAACCCTGACATTTGTTGAAAACAGGCATCCACGCAAACTGCTGAGATATCTGGCTAAAACCCGAGGCTACACAGTGGTGGTTAAGATCACTTGCGAAAGACTTGCGGGCAGTAAACGCTGATAGTATAATTGATGAAGGTGAAAAGAGGGGAAAAAAAGCGCAATTGGACGCGTATTTGGATGTATTGCTAAGGGCGAATCCGGAAGCTTTTTTGGAGGCAAAAAATATGGCAAAAAGAAAAAGAAGACCGACATTTGAAGAAGTCTTCACAGAAGCGGGAATAATTCCCGAATGGATAGAACGCGGCAGGGAACAAGGACTGGAACAAGGACTTGAAAGAGGACTGGAACAAGGACTTGAAACTGCCGCCCGAAATGCCATAATCAAAGGCTTGCCTATTGATGTGATCCATGACATTACCGGGCTGGATGAAGAAACTATAAAACAATTAGCCGTGAACAATTAACAACCTTTCCTCCACCAGCGTAGAAAGGGTGAGGGCTTTAGCCCGAGCAGCGGGCGTATTGGGGAGAGAAAGGGTAGGAAGCGTAGGAAGGGTTGGAGGGGTAGGAAGCGGAGGAAGGGGTTAGTTCGAGCGATCACTTTATTTTGGGGATTGACAATTTAGGTTTGGGAGATAATACTAAAAGTAGCCGCCCAAGGTCGTTTTGGACGTAAGCTCAAGGGGACTGGAAACAGTCAGCACGAGGCACTTGGGACGCGCATTTTCCAGAATGTTCGTACTTCCATTTTATTTTCCCCTCGTTCAACAGCCGCAAGATAAATTTATCCTTCGCATTTTTTTTGAAAGAGCAGTTTTTTAAAGCCCATTTTGTCAGTTAAGTCATGGTCTACTTTGTCGAATTCATTTAAAACAAGAGGAATGAGCGCAAAATCATCTGGGGTAATATTTATCTGGCCTCTTTCCGCTTCATTGTTTCCATGCTTTTTCTTAATATGTCTTATGTCACTGTCCGTTAGAAATACGGTTTGAATATCTTTTGTTCAACAGTTATTTATTTCAGTATATAGTCTGCCTTTAACTACCATTTCAATTTTGACCGGTGAAGTGCTGCCATTCCAGACGCTTGCCGCCGCTCCGGCAAAAGCATCAGCTTCAGGGTAATTTTTTATCAGCTCTTTTTCTCTATCAGTCATTTCATGCCTTCTATTTAAAAGTGTATCACGGATTACCGCTTTATACGATGGGATTTAAGGAGGGGTTGGAAGGGTTGGAAGGGTAGGAAGGGTTGGAGGGGTTGTAGTCTTGGTGACGGACACCACTGGCTGATTTGCTGTCGTATTTGCCAAAAAAAAGCGGGAGCTTTCGCCCCCGCTTCCGTTAAATGCTAATGCGTTAACTGGTTAGTTGTGGAACTTGATGTCTGTAACTTTGTAGATAAGCCCAGCATTTGCTTCAGTGGTATAGAATGTAATCCACACTTCATTCAAGTCACTTCCGGTTGGAAGTGGTGATATTACAGTTACTGTACGCGCATATTCCTGACTCGCATTTCCGAAGCCTGTATCTCCCCAATCTGTTTCCTTATTAATATGATCAGCGGTATCCAAAGGTGCTGTAGTTGGTTCTGCTGCAGTAGCATTAATGCTAACTTTCTTATATGTGGAGTCAGTACCAGAACTTGTTATTTTGTAAGAAATTTTTGTATAGTCAGACAACTTTTTACCGGATGCAAACGTAACCTTGAAGGTTGGAAATGCATATTTATTGCCTTGAGTAGTTGTGAATGTAAAACCAGACCCGTCAGTTTCTAGAACAACAGATCCATTCACTACGCCAATATAGGTGCCTGATGGAAAGGTTATGAGTTTATCCGGCACAGATGATGCAGTAACCGGGAATGTCGCTGTAATTGTCAGTGTTTCTGCGGTTCCTGCAACGTTAGTTGCGGCTGTCGCTCCTGAGACAGTGAAGGCGTTTGCCACTACTCCATTAAATGTGTAGCCTGTTTTTGCCGTCAATGCAATAGTTGCGGTATATGAAGTGCCCTGGACAAAATTACCACTAACAGCCGGTGCCCATGTAACAGCTCCTGTATACTGCACGTTGCTTAAAGTTTCTACAGGCGCTTGTCCATCAACAGGCGCGCGTACTGAAGGTATAGTAAGTATATCAACCTTTACAGGTACAAATGGAGTAGCAGATTTTACCAGCTCAATGTTGGAAATTTTGATAACCGTAGCTGCTCCACTCTTGTCTTTGTCTGCGTTAATGTAAAGGCATAAATATACTTTTGGATTGGTGAAACCTGTTGCTGTTGTTCTTGTAATTGCAAGCTCAACATTAGTTTCTGATGTCCCGTCCATTTGTTTCTGATCGGAAATTGTCGCGGCGCCAGTTTTTCCGGTAAGATCACCAGAAAACGCTTCATCATTCGCCATTAAAAATATATATTTATATCCGATGTCGCCTGATACCCCCTGATAAACAAAGGTAATTTTTTCATAGTCGTTAAATTTGTCAGTACCAAAATTAACAGCAAAATAAGCGTACGATCTTTCATAGTCACTTGTTTTTGTGAATGTGTAACCGGTTTTGTCTTCATTGAGCTCAACATCACCGCCTTCTGCGATTACTTCCACTTTCTTTTCTACACCGGCAACTGTAATTTTCAAGCCGTCGGTAGGTTCTTCGCCGCCGCTGCCGCCGGTTACAGTAACGGTCGCGGTGCCTGATTTACTTGTGTCTACCGTTGAGGTAGCTTTAACGGTCAGGGTTGCCGCGGTTTCAGCTGCGGCCACGGTCAATAAACCCGCGTTTGAAATAGAAGTCCCTGTGATTCCGCCTGTTACTGACCATGTTACGGTTGTTGCAGGATTACCGGTTCCGGTTACAGTCGCGGTAAAGCTGCTGGTTCCGCCCTTAGCTACGGTGGCTGTTGATGGGGAAACAGTTACGGAAGTAACAGATGATGTCTCAGTCTTACCGCCGTCAGGGCAGCCCGTCATCATTAACGCGAAAACGGTGAGCAAGGCCAGAATAGTATAAGTTACTTTCTTCATTTTCATCCTCCTGAGCATAATGGGAATACTGTCCCTTACAGCCGCCCAATCATCCGGCTGCGTATACGCGACCAGATGTTCGGATTGTTTTTAAAAAACGCACAACGTGCGATTGAAACCGAAAATAATGGCAAAAAGCCTATTATTTAGTTTAAAATATACCATTTATATTGGTTTTCTCTATGATAATACATTGTTAATAACAAAAAATTATATCTTTTGAATTACAAAAATTTTTAAGACTGAAGTTTGGGTTTTAAACTGAAATATTTTTAGACAAGATTTATTGGTAAAATATAGTTATCCGTTTTTTACATAAGCGAAAAGAAAACACAATTATTCGTTCATTTCTGCTAAAAATTGTTAAAAAAATTAATTTATTCACTTTTTATTACAAATTATTACAAAAAAAACACAAAAATAAACAAACGCGAAAATCAATTGTAAGGGACAGTATTCCCATTATGCTCAGGAGGATGAAAATGAGAATGAAAAAAGGAATTTTCGCGATTCTGGCGGTACTTACAGTATTCGCTATGGTGGCGGTAAGCTGCGATAACGGAACAAAAACCAATAACGACGGTCCGTTTACCGTTACCTTTAATACTGACGGCGGAACTCCTAAACCAGTTGATCAAACAGTAGCAAAGGGCGGGAAAGTAATCGCTCCGGGAGTCGTGACCAAACCAAACAACGACCTGGATGGATGGTATAACGGAACAACAAAATGGGACTTCTCTAAAGATACGGTTACAGCCGATATTACCCTTAAAGCCAAGTGGACAGAGATACCCCCTGTATCGAATGACAACTGGCGTGTAACATGGGACGCTGACGGCGGTACAGTTACACCGTCATACACTGATGTTCCCAAAGGCCAAAAAGTTACAAGTGTGCCAACACCGACCAAAGCCAACTTCACTTATGGCGGCTGGTTTACCGCTAAAAATGGCGCCGGAACAGCATTTACCACCGCCACTGAGATTAACGACAGTATCACCGTGTACGCCAAATGGACGGCAACCAGCGGTGGTGGCGATGAAGAACTTACCGACGGCCTGAAAATTAAAGTTGACGGTGTTGAAAAGTTTGTGGAGGTAATCGGAGAAACTGGTACTGTTGAGCTAAGTAATGACAAAACCGGTTACACATTCACAGAGGAGGATCATGGCAAGCTTCTTATGCTTGGTTTGCATTTAAACCTGGTACCAATAAACTTTCCGATTTTGATAAAGTTAAATTTACATATCAGGGAATATCAGGGGACATCGGATACAAAAAAATAATATTGGTGGCCAACAATGATGCTTTCTCCGGTGGTCTTGGTGGCGGTTCCGATGCCGGTGTTGCTGCTCTTACAATCACTAATCAAGTAGATATTAATGGATCAGATCCAATAGATGTTCAACTTACTCTTGACAGGATTAAAACTTATGCCGAATATGACGGTAATGCAACTGTATACTTCACTATTTTCTTTAATGCGAAAACTCCAGGCGATAGTGGTAGTGGAGATACAGTCTTCTCTATTTCCAACATCGAGCTCGTAAAAGCGGCTTCACCCTTTGTGCCTGTTAAGATTGGTACTACAATAACTGACGTAAAAGCTCCAGCTGACCAAGCGGCTCCTGTAATAAGTTTTAACGGCACTGGATATTCAGCAACCGTTGCATGGAAAGACGCTTCAAACAACACAGTATCCGGTAACTTTGTCCAAAACACTGTATATACCGCGACTATTACATTAACAAAAAAACCCGGTTACACGTTTGACGGAATCACGGCTAACAGCTTTACCGTTTCGGGTATAAACGCAACCAACATTGCGGGTACTGCCAATGCTGCTACACTGAATGTTGTAGTGACATTCCCTGCCGCTGTATCAGCTATACCGGTTATAAATATAAACTTTACTAGTGCCGGTGTAACTGCTATAGGATCCACTACTTCCGATATACTTTCCACCAGCTATACATATGAAACTACTAATTACGGTCAAGGAGCGTATTTCAAGGTTACTTTTGCCTCTGGTCTTAAACTGTCTGACTATTCAAAACTTGATCTTACTTTTGAAGGTTTAACAGGCGATACAGGTTATAAAAAAGCCAAATTGAATTTTTCTAGTACCGCGATTACATCCGTTTCTGAAACCGGTTTTGATGTAGAATCTGGTCAAAATGATGCCAAAGATGAATCTGGGCATGCAGCAGCAAAATCTGTCACTCTCACAATTCCTTCAACTACTTCTGCAGCTACCGCTAATGAAGTGTACGTTGCGGTTTATTTCTGGAGCGGCGCCGCTAAATGGACGATTTCTGGAGTCAAGTTCTACAACTAACCAGTTATCGCATTCGCGGTTAACGAAGGCGGGGGCGAAAGCTCCCGCTTTTTTTTGCGAGAGTAGGGTAGGGGGGCAATCGAAAGCGCCTGACAGCGAGCCCCCATATGCCCGCTGCGTCCTTTCTACTTTTTTGACTGTTCCTGTGACTGTACGGAATTTATAAGGAATCCCATTAACCAGGGCGTCAGTAACACGAATGCAGCTATACCCCATACCCTTATTAGGGCGCAAACTGACCAAAAACATGACTGGAAAGCAAAAAAACTGAAAAAAACGACCTAACCCCCCCATACGCCCTCTGCGTCCTACCCCTCCTTCCCCTTTTCTTAAAAAATTTCTATGTTTTTTTAAAAAATCGTTATATAATGTAAGATAACAAACTAGAAAACCGGAGGATTATAACTATGATGAGAAAAGGCATTTTTGCGGTTATAGCGGTACTTATCGTACTAGCTATGGTTATGACGGGCTGCCCTGCGGAACCTGGTAAAACTGGGCCTAAAAAAACAACGGTTACCCTGGAGCCATCCACACTTACACTGGAAATTAAGGAAAAAAAGCAGATTAAAGCTACGACTGATCCCACAGAATCCGACGGCAAGAATTTGCCTTTAACCTGGGCTTCCAGCGATAAAACAGTGGTGACGGTGAATCAAGGCGGCTATGTTGAAGGCATTAAAGAAGGTACTGCCACCATTACCGCCACCGCTGAAGACGGTGGAGAAGGCAAATGCGAAATTACGGTAACTAAAGCAATAACCAATGAAAATGACATTAAAAAAGTAGGCGAAACGCTGGAACAATATAATGCTAAGCTGGTGGGAGTAAACCACTTTGGAACTGATCTGGGTACCACCAACACTGACGGCAGTTATACCTTTGACGGAACCGCCGCAGCATGGGGAGGAGGCGGCGCGCAGTACAACTTCCCCGAAGAGAAAGCGAACGACACATGGAGACTTTCCGATTATGACCTTGTTGAGGTTCATTTGAAAACTACTAACGGAAGCGTACAGGTAAAATCCGCAAAATCCGGCAACAACTTAGATCTTTTTCAATATCCTGCTACTAGCAGTAATAATTATACACTTAATGATACCGGCGATGGCAAAGCAACCTACAAATTCGTAATTGTTGAAGCGGGAACCGGTATTGGATTCCAACGAAATACAGGAGGCCCGGCAACTGTTGCCATAGAAAAAGTAATTTTCTCCAAGGCAACCATGCGCACTATAACTTTCACAGGTCTTGAAAACGCGAAAATAACGCAAATCGATCCAATTAAAATTCCTGACGGCAGAACCGTTAACTTTGGCACCGGCAACCGCATTAACTATGCTATGCCGTCAACACCTAAATATAATGATGGCACTAAACACTTCAACGGATGGAAAAACACGACTGATAATACAGCCTTTAATGCTGCCACCGCCATTACGAAGGATTTAACCCTTGAGGTAATATGGGAAGCCGGCGCTGCGCCTGTTGTAGATATGCATCTGAATTTGGATCCGAATACCTGGGGTACTCTTCCGCCTCATCCAAATATTGCCAACCCAGGTACTCTCCAGTCAGGTTCCCCAGCATGGGATCATCCAACGAACTATGCGATAGCTAGTTATAATGCTTCAACCAAAGTATTGACGCTTGAATACGACGGAAAAAACAGGCAAAGGGCGCTTATACCGCTTTCAAACGAGCAAATTGATGAGATTATTTATACGGATGAAAGCAAGATCACCTTCAGAATTGATGCGGACATAGCAATAGGTACAACAGGTATCATACATCAGGGTGAATTCCGCTGTCATTTGGGTGACCCGACTCTTGGAACCGGCTGGAATGGATCGTCAGACGGCAGCGCGGAAACCCCATTAAGAGATCATCTGATTGAGGTTCGAGATATTAAGAGCAGAACTAAGAATTTGCTAGGCTTCTTTATGATACAGGCAATGTATAAAAATCCAACAACTTCGGCTACTAATGAACAGTTTGGGTTCGCGCCGGTAACTCTCACCATTAGATCTATTAGCATAGATATCGGTGACACCAGCGCAACTCCGTAACGCTAACACAGGCTTAATTGAAAAAGGGCTCCCAATCCGGGGAGCCTTTTTTCTACCCTTCCAACCCTTCCTCTGCGTCCTACCCTTCCTACCCCTCCTTCCTCCCCCTTCTTTCTGCCTTTTTTTAACCAAACTAGTATAATCTTTTGTTGATTTTTTCACAAACATAGAAAAAGAAATTATCCATAGATATATTTTAATCAAAAATAACTGACGGTTGCCAGGGACAATATTCCCAATCTATGATTCTGGAGGATTTTGAGTATGAAGAAAAAACTGTTTCTTGCGATTCCGGCAGCGCTAACCGCGTTCGCGTTAGTGATGACAGCTTGTCCGACCGGGAGTTCACCGGGAAAAACATCAGGAGGAGAAAATGATGATGAAACTTACAGATTACTGACTTCATTATCATTACAGGGAGGAGAGCAGAATGTAACAGCGAGCGGCAAAGCCCGCAGTGAAACCCTAAGCGAGATTGAGCCCAGGGATATCAATTTATCTACAGCCGCTGCCGTAAATAAAGTGGAAGTTACGCTTAATTATACAGGCAATTTTAAAGGGAAAGCGACAATTGCCAAAGAAGCAGCGGGCGTAGAACTTTCAGACGCTTCATTTACGACAGTTTATAACCCAAGCGCCAAGCCCTCATTTAATTTTGCTGATGGTGACCTGCTCTATGTAAAAATGACCGCCAAAAACGGAAAGGACTACTATTATTACGGTTATAAGGTGCTTATCGGATGGGACGCGTCGCTGAACAGCATCAAACTTGTAGACAAAGATACCGGACTGCCGGTTGGAAACGTTGATATCGACTTAAAAGAACCCAAAAAATCAATAGCCGAGATTGGCGTTAATGATGAAAGCATAATACAGTTTAACGCGAAGGGAGAAAAATTTGGTGTAACCGGAGTTCCCAATGATTCTGCCGCGGCTGTAAAAATCAGTACAAATGGAACCGACTGGACTACGCTTGCAAATGGTGACGAAATAACCTTTGCGGATGGCGATTACCTGTATTTTTATGTAAAATCCCCTAATGGAAAAGCAGAGGCTTATTACAAAGTAAAGATAATTCTGCTGCGCTCAGTCGCGATTCCCTATGGCACGCCTCCAAAGATTGACGCTGAAGATCGCGATGATGATTGGTGGAATGACCCGGCCAACGCTACCGGCTGGCTGGATATTAACCGCACAAACATCAATGAAACTCAAGCCATATTGGATATGGATCCGAAAGACAGGTCATTCGGCAGGGCGAAGCTCGCCTGGGACGTGGAAGGCATATACTTATACGCGCAGGTTTGGGAACAGAATATTACCGAAGTAACGGAGGCCGGCGGCAGTAACCACACGGTAAGTTCCGTGGAATTGTTCATCTGCGAATCCAACGAAAGGACCGGCACAGTAGCCGCCAGTACCAATGAAAACGGCGGGCAGTACAGGCTCGGCGCGAACAATTGGAGGTCCGGCCCTCAGGCTTATATAACTGAGGCTTTTAACGGACTTAATAAATCCGGCGCGAAAGCATGGAAATCCGATGATTTCCCGTATACAATGCCCAACATAACTACCAATGTTAAGAACGGTTATGTGGTTATGTTCCAGGCTCCCTGGCTTTTCCCGGACAAGTATCCTCTTGTTGATAATAAAGCGCTCACTATTGAATTGCAGATCAACGCTACGGGCCCGGCAGGCACACGTGTAGGCGTGCTTAACTGGAACAATGGAAGAAGCAACAGCTACAGTAATGTTGAGAACTATGGCGACGCTGTTCTGAAGCTTAACGGTAATACCCTTGGTTCACTGGCGCCGAGTATTACCACACAGCCAAAAGATCAAAAAATAAAACTTAACAGCTCCGACCCGATTAATGAATTGTCGGTAGAAGCGGTATCACTGGATTCCGGAAACTTGACATTCGAATGGTATGAAGCCTCAAGCGCGTCAGACGCGGGTACCAAGGTTGGCGAGGGTTCAACTTACACGCCAACGGGTATTACAACTGATGTGGAAGGTAAGTACTATTACTATGCCAAAGTAATCAATACCGCCGCTGGAAAAGGGCCGACAAGCCGCAAGAGCAACGTGGCTGTAATCACTGTTTATGCTCCGGTTGCGGCCGGTGATGAAGTAGAACTTCTTGCTTCCGGGACCTTGACCGGTACTACAGGAACCGGTTACGGAAATCCGCAAATTACCATTACAACGCCGGTAGACCTGGCCGGTTACGCCAAACTGGAGATTTATTATTCCATTACCGGCGGTACTCCTCCACCCAGCAACAATGATAACGATTGGTATTTTGCCGTTGGCACAGGCGCCGGCGACGTGTATAACGCTGACGGCTTGCTTACCGCGGATGACGGTTCTTTTGCGGGGCTTTACCTTAATTTAGCTTCTTACTCGGCTGTGACAGCAGGCGAGCCCATAGTACTTAAGTACAAACCCGCTCAAAGCGGCGCCAACAACAGTTTGCCCTACGAGATAACATCGATAAAGTTAACCAAGTAAGCGGTAATGTAACATCTTACAGCCCGATCACTCCAGTGGTCGGGCTTATTTGTTAGATTCAGAAGGGTGTAGATATCTACCCCTCCTACGCTTCCTCCACTTCCTACCCTTCCTAGAAAGTATAGCACAAGCGTAAATTAAACCACTGGGTGTAGTATTCGGTATTGCCGAGTGTTTTGTACGCTGTGGAAGTATAGCGGTACACGAAGGCGGCGTAGAAATTGTTGTAAATAAATAATTTTACCTGGGGCTCAAGATACCATGTATTGTAAAAAATATCCTTGACAGTTTCTTTGCCGTTAAAGCCCATTACAATGCCGCCCCTAAGACCGGCAATCAAACGGTTGTTTATAAAATTGTAGAAGAAAAACGGCCTTATCTCCAGCGTCTGCCCGTTGTTATTTACAAAGAAATCCGTGTATCCGGTGTCAATGCCGGTGGAAAAATTCATGGGGTCATAGTGTATATAGAGCCAGTTTTCAAAAAAACCGGGATCAGATCTGCCGACCCCTCTGCCTTCCGAGTTGATGCCCAAACAGAACCCGTTTGCCGATATTTGAAAACCCGGCAGAAAATTCCAAAGGAGGTGTTCTTCAACGCGGTATATAAGCTTTTCACCGATTACGGTCGCCGCGTCACTGTGAAGATCACGGTCTAAACGGTAGGCAAAACGGAAACTAAAATATGGATGATCCCAGGCTATGCCAATTATTGACTCTCTGAAAAGATCGCCAAACTCAAACTTCGCGTCCCCCGGAGGCGTGTCATCTGACTGGTTAATAACAAAACCAATGTTCAGGCCGCGTATGGCGGGCGTAAACGTGGGTTTCCATTCTACGCGTATCCCCATTAAGGGGTCGCCGCCATTTCCATATTCCAGTTCCTTGTTTAACTCAAAACCGCCTGAGCCCCAGGGAGATTCGCCTAAAAGCCCGGCTGATATTTTAAGCTGGCTGTTAAAAACAGTGCCGTAAGCGTAAGCGAAGTCCGTGCGGACTTTTAGCAGGTTCGGATCGCTTATACCGGTCTTGCGTTTAAAAGTATCCTGGTAAAACCGTGTCCTAAGCCCGAAATTTAAAATTGTCAGGGCCATTCCCATACGGATACGCCCTTCTTCAGTACCGGAGTCACCGTCATTGTTTGTTATTCTGGCGTAAGAAGTGTTTTTTCCGGCCTCGTCCCTGCTCTCGAACAGGAACCCGCTTTTTATTTCCCCAAAAATCTCTATTTTGTCATCAAACGCGAAAGCGGAACTTGCAGCGATGAGGCCCGCGATTACTACAGTAAATATCTTTTTCATGCGGTTTCCCCTGCGTTAAAACGTGTACACCGCGCGGATGTTTAACGAATGTTTTACCGACTTCTCCCCGCGCCGCGCTTTATCGGAATCATCGAACCAAGCGTATTTATCAGTAAAATTATACACCGCCGCGACATAGGCGCCGCTGCCAAAGTTTAGTTTTACCTGAGGCTCAATAGTGATATATTGATAAGGGGAGTCATTATAGGTTTTGCCCGGGCCCATTTCCATACCGAAGCCCAGTCCCAGGCCCACCTGGAGCAGGTTGTAAAAAAGCTTGTAATAAAAAGCCGGCTTGAATTCCAGACTCTGGTAATCATCCCTGGTGATTGGAATGTAATCGCTGGGATTATAGTACGCTTTATAGATTCCAAGGCCTGTGTCAAATTTGGCGGTAAAATTATCGGTATCCCAAAGCCAATACAGCCAGTTGATAAAATACTCTCCGCCGCCCATTTTTTTCTTGATCCCAGGGACACTCTTCTGCTCGCCTCCTATTCCGAAATAGGTGCCGTTAAGCGATATTTGCATGCCATCAACCAGGTTTTTAAGAGCGTGCTCCTCCAGGCGGTAGGTAAGCCTGCCTCCTTCGTTAATTTTGGGGTTCGCGTAAGTGTCTACTTCGCTGTCAAAGCGGTAACCGACGCGGGCAGTAAAATACTCATGCTCATAAGCGGCGCCTATGACCGATTCAGCAAGCACATCGCCGAATTCCTGTTTATCAGAGGAAATCGTGATAGTCCTGTCGGGCTGGTTCAATACAAAACCCACATTAAGGCCCGGAACAAAAGCCGGCTTGTATTCAAAGCGTATGCCCATAAGCCCCTCGGATAAAATATATGGGTCCTTGCTAAGCTCGTTATACGATATATACTCGCGGCTTTCAGGATCGCTGCGTAAATTGGGGCCGCCCGTACCCCAGGGTGAATCGCCCAAAAGCCCCACTGATATTTTTAGCTGTTCGTTAAACAAATTACCGTACGCGTAGGCGAAACTCCAGGCAGGGTAATACGGGCCTTGACGCTTCGAATTATCCGGTTCTATCTGGAAGCGGACACGCAGGCCCAGAGCCTGGTAAGTGAAATGAATATCCAGGCGCAATCGTCCCTGGCCCGTGCCGGAATCGCCGTCGTTATTGGTCATGCCCCCGTTGGCTGCAGGTTTTTCTTTTCCTATTGTTTCCTGCTCGGTATAAAAACCTGTCTTGAGCTCGCCGGAATAGACGACCTCCTGCGCGTACAAGGCTCCGGCCGCGAAGATGGCAATAAGTACAACAGCGATTCTTTTCATATCAAAGCATCTCCTTCTCTTATTTAACGGTATAAGGCCGTACCCGCTCCGGTGTAGCGACATCCCTTCCGGACCAGGTTCCTTTAACCATAATCGAGATAATGTTTCCGCCGGGCAGTGTAACTTCTACGGCCCATTTATTATCGGTTGTTTTGTAAAGGAACACAGGTTCGCTAATCCAGTACCGGGGCGTTCCATTTGGCACGTCATCCCAATCTTTACCATCGGCGTCTTCCCAGCCATAAGACCTAAGAGCGCTGGCGCCGGTAGCGGTAAAACCAGCCGGAAGAACAACCTCTACCCTGCCAACATTGGCGCTGAGACGGGTAGGATCATCGGTACCGTTTTTACCGCCAGAGCCGAAACTGTTGCTTATAGAGCCGCTGGTGCTGGCGTTGTTAGCGGTCGCAGTGGAAGCGTTAGGCGTAAACATTACAATGCTTATAAACTTGCCGTTTACATCCTCAAACGCGCTTATCTTGGGGTCTGTCGCGCCCGCGTTGAAACCTGACGGAGGTATGCCTGTACGGTTGAATTTCATGTTGGTTCCCGACTTCTCTCTGGATTGGGTTACGGGCAGGGTCCAGGTCTCGTTTACATAGCGGGCATAGTGGGCAAAAGCCCGGCCTCTGGGGGTATAGGTGTATTCCGGCCAGGGAATAGCTCCGGAATCGGAATGTATGCCGTCACCGTCTATAGGAGTGCCCTGGTAACTGGTTACAAGGCCGGAGTAGCTGGAAGAAAACCACCAGTCAAAGACGCTTTCATGAACAATACGCATTCCCCAATCCACATCGTTCATGGCGCCAAACGCTGAACTCCAGGTGCGCTGCGGGTTGGTACCGGGTATTTTTGTTGAGGCGCTATCGTAGTTGAAGTCATGCTCGGTCTGCCAAATTTCCTGTTTTATATTTCCGGCTGTTGAGCCTGGCGCGTACATTTGCGGTGACTGCGCCAGGGATTCCGCCACAAAGCGGCCGGAATAACCAGGCCGGTCTGTCCAAAGGGTGCCGGTGGGGTTAGCGCTTGTGGGGCCGGTGCTTGCAAGCTTAGTGATCCTTGCGGCGCCGCCCTCGTACCAATGGCGGCCAAGTATCTCAAAGTTATTCTTTGCCACAGGATCGTTTAATATAGCGTCATATTTACTAGGGTCGCCCATATAGTCGGCTGTCATGGCAAGCACGTGGTGGGTTTTTCCGCCACCGCCCCAGCCGTAAATAGGCGCGTCAGTAAGTGTCGTAGGCGTGCCTACTACCGCACCGGCCGCTACGCCCTCCTGGGTAGTAAAATGCCCCACGGTCTTGAACCAGTCCTTATGTTCCTCACCGCTCATTCCCATACCTTCATAGGCGGCGTTCGTGCCATAGTCAGGCTCATTGAGGATGCCGAGCGCGAAAATCGGGGCGTTGTTGGTGTTAAGCCATTTAAGAAAATCCCGCAGATATAACGCGTATTCTACATAGTTTGGTCCATTATTTTTGAGGTTACCGCCCTGCGGTGAATTTACTGTTTTTAATGAGCCCGGAGCTGTCCAGGGATTCGCGAACACATAGCCGCCCAATTCGTTAACCCGCTTGATAACGGCAAAGAAATTTTTTCTGGCGTCATGGTAAAACCTGCTGGCATTCCGGCTTTGAACATCATTATTTATGTAGTTTAAGTAGTCGTCCTGTACCATGATACGGAGTATATTGCAGCCCATCTCGCCCATGAGCAGGTTAATGTATTCAACATCCGCGTCCGGGCTGGCGTCGGCGTTGGTGCCTGACCTGAACATAAACGACCCTGTGCCGCCGACTCCGCGCACATAGTGGACTCGGTCGTTGCCTATGGAGAACTGGGTCTCCGGCGGGGTAGAGTTATCGGTAATTCTTATATAAGCGGTGCCGCTTATAACCTTTTTTTTGCCTATTTTTATTTCCACATAGTAGTAGTAGTTACCATCTGCCGAAATCACCGGCATATAGGAAGCTTCTGTCGCGCCAGGAATTAGGGTTCCTTCGCTGGAACGCGAAGTCCTGGAGTACCACTGGTATGATGGGGTACTCTCCGGATCTGACAATTCCACTTCCACGGTTAAGGTTTTTTTATCAGCGCCGGCAGCTTGCCATTCCGCCAGGGTTAAAGACATACTAGCCGGATTCTTGGTTATCTCTATTTTCGTGGCTGTTCTGCCATCATCAGAGCCATCATCTTTCGGATGATTAGGGCAGCCTGCCAACAATATTCCAAATACCAGCAGCGCGCTGAGTAACAAAAAATGTGTGTTCTTTTTCATACTAAACTCCTTGAAAATTAGAATTTATCGAAAGCTTTTTTACTTAATAAGATTATATCGCTGTGTAAATCCTCTGTCAATAAAAACCCCTTATCTAACCTTTTTTAGATAAGCTGCCTGGGCGTCCTGCAGCCTCTGAGCGGCCTGCTGCGGAGTTAAAGTCCCGCCGAAAACCTGCTGGCTGGTAACTTTATGAACATCGGACACTTCAAAAGACAGCGACTGGTCATACCAGAGCTGTGTATCCGGAGCGGATTGAATCTGGTTAAACAGCTGTATCAGATTCTGGTCTCGAAGCGTTACGCCTTTTACAGGAGGTATGCGCCCGTCGGCGATCGCGTCTTTTACCGCCTCTTCATCAATTAATTTGGTGATAAGCTCGAACGCTTTCGCGGCGTTTTTTGAGGATGTCGACACATGGTAGAAGTTATCACCGACTGTCCCAAACGCCGTATCGGGGTTTCCGGTTCCCTGCTCGTCTTTGGGGAATTTGAAGAAGCCCATCTTGGCATGGAACACGGGGTTTTCGTTAAGGGCCTGCATATTAAACCAGCTTCCCATAAAAACCATAGCGGCTTCACCACGGTACAGGGGGGCGCGCGCCTGACCTGCGTCCCAGTCCAGGCCGTTAAAACCGGTAATAAAATAGCCTTTTTTCACCCATTCCTGAATTTTCTCACCGGCGTAGATAAAAGCGGGGTCAGTAAAAGAGCCGGAACCGTTAAGCGCGTTGGCAAAGGGCTGCGTTCCGCCATGGCGGGTAGCCAGGGCCATATAGTACATGGAGCCTGTCCACTGGGTTTTATTCGCCAGGGCGAAGGGGTAAATCTTGTTCTTTACAAGGGTGTCGCAGACCGCTTCCAGTTCCCTTATCGTTGTGGGTACGGTCAGTTTATATTTGGAAAATATTTCTTTATTGTAAAAAATTGTGCCAACCGCGACGTTGTTTACCGGAACGCCCCATATTTTATCCTGATAGGTCATCTGTGTAATGGCCGCGTCCAGAAATTTTCCCTTGTAGTTGTTGGCGTTCATATAGGAGGTCAAATCCACGATCTGGTTGTTCTTGACAAATTCCTCCATAGGGCCGCCTCCCCAGGAATGGAAACAATCCGGCGCCTTCCCGGAAGCGAGGGCAACCGCCAGTTTTTGCTTGTAGGAATCGTTGGCAATCATGGTAAGGTTCACTTTGATGTCCGGGTTGTCTTTTCTAAATCTGGCGATGGCGCGCCTGTAAATATCGGGACCATTTCCGTCGGTCTGGATTGACCACAGTTCCAGGGTTAGGCCCTTTTGGGCAAACGCCGGAGCAATAAGCGCGAAAAGCATCAGACCGGCAAAAATTAACGTCTTTACGTGTTTCATGTTTTCCTCCTGAGTTTAATTCTATCATACTGAAAAAGATACTTTTTCGCAATTTATATATTTACCTAATTCCCGAATATAACCTTTTGTTATATAATAAACTCGTATAGATTGGGGGATTTAATGCCAGGAAACATATTAATCATTGAAGACGTAAAAGAAACGGCTGATTTGATTACACTTTACCTGTCCAGGGAAGGTTTTGAGACGCGCGCCGCTAAGAGCGCGGAAGAAGCTTTCGCCATTGTTGAAAGCTGGAAACCTGAATTGATCATACTGGACCTTAAACTGCCCGGCAAGAACGGCTTTACGTTTCTTGAAAAACACACAGAATCAAGCGACACGCCGGTTCTGATAATTTCCGCCGGAGAAAGCGATGAAGACCGGATAAACGCGCTGTTCAGCAGTTTAAGCGGGTTAATCGAAAAAAATCAAAAGAACATTTTAGAATTTGGCCCCTATACTCTGGACTATGACGCCTGTATTCTTAAAAAGAATGGCGAGAGAGTCCCGCTTTCAACAAACGAGTACAACTGCCTTGTGTGGCTTACGGAACATTCCGGCAAGCCAATGTCTGTAGAGGCTATCTATGCCGGAGTCTGGAAAAACAAATACGGCGACATTACCACCGTGGCTGTTTATATACAGCGTCTGCGGAAGAAAATAGAAGAAGACCCGTCGAACCCGGTTTATATAGTAACCGTTCACGGTATGGGATATCAATTTAATATTGATAAAAAATCAATTGATAAAGGAGTAAATCAAAAAATATGAAAAATATTTATAACAAATTAATAATTCTGTTCGCGGTAATTTTAACGCTCACAGCCTGCCAACAGGAAAAAGGATCATCGCCTGTCAGCGTAACCGGAATGAACCTGGAAAAGAACACCATGGATATAACGATTTTCTCGTCCATACAGTTAAAACCTGTGTTCACGCCGGCAAACGCTTCCAATAAAAAAGTAAAATGGTCATCAAGCGATCCGGACATCGTGTCAGTCGACAATGGGGGAACAATAACCGCGATAAAGTTCACGGATACTGAAACATACACGGGTCAGGCGACAATAACCGGCACAACCCTTGACGGCGGCTTCACAGATACCTGCGTCGTAACAGTCACAATGGCCGCCCAGGTTCATATAACAGAACTTCCGCCCCTTAAAAACGAGTTTATGGATTTTTTTATGATTGGAAATATTTTTGATCCCCAGGATATAACCGGCGAAGAACCTTATACGATAAATAAGCCGTGGCTCACTCATCACTACAATATCCTTACGCCTCAAAATCAAATGAAGCCCAATTATTTGTGCGGCAGGACGCCGGGGGGCGCTGTTCCCGGCGAGTATGACGCGGCCAACATCGCGACGGCGAAAAGGATGATAGACGCCGCCCATGCCAAGGGGATTAAAATTCAGGGCCACTGCCTGCTCTGGCACAGTCAAATTCCCGCATGGCAGGCGAGCCTGCGAACAAGCTCCGACACCAAAGAACAGGTTCTCGCTTACTTAAAAGAATATATAACTTATGTTGTAAATGAATTTAAAGGCAGTATTTACGCCTGGGACGTATTGAACGAGGTCTTTAAGGACGGAGTTTCCGCTGGCAGTGACTGGAAAAAAACCGCCATGAGGGACGGCGACAGCGGCAATCCCTGGTACATGAAACTTGGCGCGGATTTTGTTTACGAAGGTTTCCTAGCCGCCCGCCTGGCTGACCCGGATATTATTCTCTACTACAACGATTACAGTTTGGACCAGGTTGGAAAAGCCACAATGGTCCGCAACATGGTACGCGACGTTAACAATCAATACGCGACGGAACACCCCGAGGCAAATGGGCGTAAACTTATCGAAGGTATAGGCATGCAGAGTCACCATAACTCCGGCGTAACCGCGGCGGACGTAAAAAAAACTCTGGACCTTTTCAGGCCCCTTGGAGTAAAAATATCGATAAGCGAGCTTGATGTGCTTGCCCAGAGCTGGTCAGAATACGACGCGAAGCCAACAGTGCCTGTAACAACAGCTGGGCTTTTGAAACAGGCAAACCAGTACGGAGAGTTTTTCAAAGTTTTTCTTGACAACGCGGACATCATAGAGCGGGTAACGTTTTGGGGCGTTTCAGACATCAACAGTTGGCGCTCCAGCGGGCTGCCCCTTCCGTTTACAGGCGAACGTGACGGTGAAGGCTGGTTTGCGCCTTTAAAACCGGAAAGCGTAAAGGCCAAACCGGCTTATTACAAAATTATTAACGCGCTTGAAGAAAAACAAGCGGAATAGTCAGGGGGCGTGTTTAACCATTACCATACCATTGACATAAATTCGCGGTGTTAATAAACTGTAAACGTGAAGAAAAAACACATATTGATTGTTACAGATAATACCCCCATTATAAAGACCATCGCGGAAAACATAGCCTCTGTCTTTAGCGGCGCCAAGCTTGAGAACTGGTCGGCTAAGATAATCAGCGCGGAAAAATTCTGTCCGACCCAGCTGCTTCCGGCGCACGCGTTTTTGCTCGGCTGTGAAAAGCCCGAGCCGGCTGATTTCACCGGAGTTAAAGAACTGTTTAAACATATCAACCTGGCGGGGCGGCCCTGCGGCGTTTTTTCATCACAAGCGAGCGCGATTAAATACCTTTCAACGCTTGTCCGAGACAGCGATGCGGTCATGGGCAGCCCCCTTGTGGCAAAAAACGGCGTGGCCGGCAAACAGGAACTGCGGAAGTGGGTTAAAGGCGTTCTTGGGGACAAGGCATGAGCGAACTTAACCTTGATGATTATATCAGAAAGGTTCCTGATTTTCCCAAAAAAGGCGTTTTGTTTTATGACATCACCGGAATCCTCGCGAACCCCGAGGCGTTTAAATACTGCATTGATTCAATCGTATCGATATACAAAGACAAGCAGATTGACGCAGTCGCGCCGATAGAGGCCAGGGGCTTTCTATTCGCCGCCCCCTTCGCCTATGCCATGAAAATCCCCCTCATCCCAATCCGCAAAAAAGGCAAGCTCCCCGGAATTACCCTGTCCAAAAAATATGACCTGGAATACGGCAAGGCCGAAATCGAGGTACACCACGAGGATGTCCCGGAAGGAAAGAAGATACTTCTTTTTGATGATCTTATCGCCACAGGCGGCACTTTGAAAGCGGCCCGCGAACTGCTTGAAGCCGGAGGCGCCATAGTCCCGGAAGTATTCGGAATGCTCGGACTGCCTTTCCTGGGTTATGAAAAAGTACTCGCCCCGACTCCGGTTACAACCTTAATTCAATATCACAACGAATGATTTTTAGCCCCTAGGAGAATCGAACTCCTCTTTTAAGATTGAGAATCTCATGTCCTAACCGATAGACGAAGGGGCCTCTCAATATCCAGAATATTGGTTTATATTGGCATAAAACAACATATTCGTCAAGAAATATCCTCGAACCTGATGCCTTCTCCCGCCGGAATAAATTGCCGCGCCGTTCTGCCAATAATTTTTTCCGCCCATGAAGGGGCAAGGCCCGGCCGGAGAATTTTTTCCGTGCGTAAAACGGCGAAGTCTTCCGCCTTTATTGTTTCGCCGTTTTTAATATCCCTAAGGGCGTGGATTGAACGATTTGTGCGCTCGTAATTTTCCTGTTCAGAGGGGGCCAGTGTTTTTACGCCATTACCCAAAACAGCGTCAACCAGCGCGAAGCCCCGCTCATTGTTGTAGTATTCAATTGTTTGTTCAGCGTCAGTTTCCGCGGCGCTGCGTATGGCCTTGGTCATAAGGGCGAAGTCGCGCGGGCACAGGGCGATGGGGTCGTCGAGGCCAGGATCGTCGCGGGAAAGGCAGAAGTGTTTCTCAATAACGGTCGCGCCCTGGCAGATCGCCAGAGAGGGCACCAGACAGGGATCAAGGCTGTGGTCGCTCACGCCGACAGAAACCCCGAACACCGAAGCGAGGTTGTTCAAAACACGCAGATTGTAGTCAGTCTCCGGCGCGGGATATGAAGTG
>Ga0268262_10002580_pt1 | contig 20749 bp, 18 predicted proteins | sample TergutNc150P3_FD_190354 | JGI IMG/M metagenome (GOLD analysis project Ga0268262, IMG submission 190354) | Nasutitermes corniger P3 segment gut microbial community from laboratory colony in Florida, USA - Nc150 P3 (SPAdes) (version 2) | ecosystem: Host-associated > Arthropoda: Insects >... | reverse complement strand
CCTGCGCAAAAACAGCTCCTGCGACCAGGGTAAACATCACCATGATCACAACACATTTTTTCAACATATTTCTTTCCTCCTCAAGGACGTTTTCCCCCCGTACGGGGGTTGCTTTAAAGGGACGTTTCCCTTAGACAACAATATACAGCAAACATGAAAATTTGTACATAGGGGATTTTACCTATTTTCTTATAGGGGAATTCCCCTACCCCCTTTTCATCCACCATACATAATTCCAAAATTTGTCATAAAGTAACATCCAGAGGAATAATACAATAATTTGATAATTTTTGCCAGTACCGCGCGCAAGATTTTACTCAACATTATGAATAGTGCCCCCCCTGCAAATACCGCCGGATAGGGTAAATTATTTAAAAAATATGTCGCACACAGCCCCCAGCCCTTTACAGAAAAACAATTTCCCCAATTTTTTTCTCATTGACATTTGTGGGTAATTTGTGTTAGATTGTTATTAAGGGCTGGAAGAGGAGCGTCTTGGACGTGTGCTCCGGGGGACATTTTTGTAGCATCGGGGCGCCTCTGTGCCTTCTTTTTTCTCATAGCATTAAAAATCATCAAATAGTTTTTAGAATTATGAATTTCCGCAAGAATTTTAATATTTCCATTAATATCTTTTTTAAATTCCAAAACATCACAATCTTGATGTTTTGTATCTGATATGGATATATCCAATGCTGAATTAATAATATCTACTACATGAAATAAATCATCAAATTCAAGATTATGATGTTTTTCTTCATGAGCATGAACAATTCCATTATTATCTATATCCTATATTTAATATGCTTTTTCCGTATATTTTTTTAATGCGTTTTCTTGCGTCTTTTGTTGTTTCTCCTATTTTTATTTTCCTGTTTATTCCGTCTCTGTTTTCAAGAGATTGTTTAATAAAATTTTGAAATTCCTCCTGTGTTTGGATTAAGGGGATCTTATTCCACTTTTTGAGGTGTTTAAACTTTTCTGCCTGTTCTTTTTTCATTTGGTACAAACCTGCCTTTTAGATTTTTCTTTGAGTTTTCTGACCACTCAAAATGGTTAGAAAATTCAAAAAGTTCACTCCTATATATGGGTCTGAGTTGGCGTTTTGCTTTACAAAAATCGAAAAATTTTGCTTTTTTTTCTGATTGACATTTGGGGGAGGAATGTAGTAAATTTGAATGGATAGGTTAATTTCTATCCAGTGACTGGGTGTCGTCAGAAATGGCTAGATTCAGGGACTAAGGATCAGACCCAGCCGTACCCCACACCCCCGTTGGTTTGTTTTTCATAAAGCAAATCAGCGGGGTTTTTTATTTTATTGATAATATTATTAGGTTTTCTTCTATGAGTTGATATAACGATTTTTGTCCCGTTTCTATCAATAACTACGGACATTAATCCTTTTAACCTTTCTTCACCGTTTTTAAAAGATTTTGAAAATAACTTTATTTCACCTCTATTGTCCTTTTCCTTTATTACTACAATAGGATCGGTTAATGTCTGATACATTGCGCCGAGGAGATTTTCGCGATCATTTGCTATAAGTTTTTCAAACTGATGTTCCCCTAGATTTACTTCGCCGATCGGTGTTGATACTTTATTATCGGGAAACAGCTTGTCATAATTTTCACGCGTATAATCAACTTGATTCATTGGTTCTGCCAATTCATCAAATTTAATTTTCAAGCGTTCTTTGAGAAAATCCAACTTTTCTGCCTGTTCTTTTTTCATTTGGTACAAACCTGCCTTTTAGATTTTTCTTTGAGTTTTCTGACCACTCAAAATGGTTAGAAAATTCAAAAAGTTCACTCCTATATATGGGTCTGAGTTGGCGTTTTGCTTTACAAAAATCGAAAAATTTTGCTTTTTTTTTCGTAAACTTATAGCGGATTCTGTAACTATTAATTCATTTGTATATTTGGTAATATAAAAGGACAAATTCTTTTCACAGGAGTCATTATGAACATAATGCAAAAACTATCTTCTAAGAACCTTTTAGTTTTTAATCTGGTCTTAATCGGCGCCATTTTCGGCTTTTCTTTGGCGTTTTTATCGTTTTCTTGCTCTACGCCGGGATCGCGCGTAAAGGCGCAGGAAAGTAAGGTGGTCATTCCGGAAGATTCGCTCGCGGCGGCGGAAGCGGTGCAAACTACTTTCCGCGCGGTGGCGGAAAAAATGCTGCCTTCTGTCATCGAATTAAAAACTGTTTCTGTCAGAAAACAGCAGACTCCTAACTTTAACGGTATCCCTTGGGAATTTTTCTTTGGTCCGCGCGATAAGGAGCCGAGCGACAGGGATCGTGAATATCGATCTCAGGGGCTGGGCTCGGGAATTATTGTGCGGCAAAAGGACGGGGTTTATTACGCGCTCACAAATAACCATGTCGTAGACGACGCAAACGAGATTACTGTCGCGACAAAAGACGGCAAGGAATATTCCGCGCAGTTGGTCGGTAAAGACGAGCGCAAAGACCTGGCGATGGTTTCTTTTAAAACTAATGATAACTACCCTCTCGCGTCTTTGGGCGACTCCGACAGCGTTACGGTGGGCGACTGGGCGATTGCCATCGGCAACCCGTTAGGCGAGCAATTTTCATTTTCCGTAACGATGGGGATTGTGAGCGCGGTGGGACGCACGGGCGGACCGGGCGGCAATATCAACGATTTTATTCAGACGGATGCGCCTATTAATCAGGGGAATTCGGGCGGTCCCCTTGTAAATATCAGGGGAGAGGTTATCGGGATCAACACATGGATAGCGAGTAATCTTTCGGGCGGCGGAAGCGTCGGGCTTGGGTTCGCGATTCCGATTAATAACGTTAAACGCTCTATCGATGAATTTATAAATACGGGTACTACAAGATACGGATGGCTCGGCGTTTCGCTAATGGAGCCGACGAAAGAGACGATTGCGGTCATGGGGCTTGAAAACAAACGCGGCGCTCTTGCCGCGCAGGTGTTTATCGGCTCTCCAGCCGACAAGGGCGGAATCAGAGCCGGCGACTTTATCACGCACGTTAACGGCAAGGAAACCAGAGGTATTCAACAGCTTCAAATGATTGTCGGCGATTTAAAACCGGGCGACAACGCGAAATTTACGGTTATCCGCGATAAGCAGGCGAAAGAAATGCAGGTGCGGATCGAAGTCCGCACGGATCAAGTCGCTTCGGATAACAAAAAACTTTGGCCCGGCGTAACGGTTGTGCCGCTGAGCGATCAACTCAGGCAGAGTCTGGAACTTGAAAAGGACGCGAAAGGGTTATTTGTCGCGCAGGTTATTTCGGGAAGTCCAGCCGACATTGTCGGTTTACGGCAGGGCGACAGAATAACGGCGGTAAACGGAACGGCGGTAAGCGACATTGCGGCGTTCTACAAAGTATTACGCGAAAAGGCGACTGATGAACTTTGGTTTGGGTTAATAAGAAGCGACTCTGCGCTGGATTCGCTGAAATTTAAACGGTAGAGAAAATATCTACAAAAAACCATACATAAAGACGACCTGTTAAGAAGGATAGACATATACTCGAAAAATAAAAAATTTATCTTGACGCTATTGACAAATTTATAATTATATGTCATTCTATACATAGTAATCCTATATGATTACTGAATTTTAGAGAGAGGAGAAAATTATGGCAAGAGTGGAAAAAATCACCGATCTTATCGGAAATACACCGCTGGTGAAAATCAACAAACTGAATGAGAGCGGAGCGACTGTGTATGTAAAACTGGAGAGTTTTAACCCCCTGCACAGCGTTAAAGACCGCATTGCGCTGGCAATGATCGAAGCCGCCGAAAAAGACGGCAAAATAAAGAAGGGAACGGTTATTATCGAGCCGACAAGCGGCAATACAGGTATCGGACTGGCTTATGTTGCGGCGGTTAAGGGTTACAGAATAATCCTGACAATGCCGGAAACCATGAGTATTGAGAGGCGCAAATTGCTTAAAGCGCTGGGAGCGGAGTTAGAGCTTACCGAGGGAGCAAAGGGCATGAAAGGCGCAATCGCCAAAGCGGAAGAGCTTGCGGCGGCTACCCCCAATTCATTCATTCCCCAGCAGTTCAATAACCCGGCGAATCCGGCTATCCACGAAAAAACCACAGGACCGGAAATTTGGAACGATACCGACGGTAAAGTTGACGTTGTGGTCGGCGGAGTCGGAACAGGCGGAACTTTGACCGGAGCGGGAAAGTTCCTTAAATCGAAAAAATCGAGCGTGAAGATTGTCGCGGTAGAACCCGCCGCGTCTCCCGTACTTTCCGGCGGATCTCCCGGACCGCATAAGATTCAGGGTATCGGAGCCGGTTTTAAACCTCAGGTTTATGACGCGGCTGTTATCGATGAAATTTATCAGACCGATGAAACAAAAGCCGGAACTACGGCGAGAAGGCTTGCGAAAGAAGAAGGCATTATCGTAGGAATCTCGTCGGGCTCTGTCCTTGAAGCGGCTTTGACTGTCGCCAAGAGACCGGAAAACAACGGCAAGACAATAGTAGCCGTATTGCCGGACACCGGAGAGCGTTATTTGTCAACATGGCTGTGGGAAGAGTGAAAAAATAAGTTAGTATACAATAATTTATTTTTCTTGTATTATTTTATAACCTGAGTTGTAATATTATAAATATTTAACGATCAGGTAAAAAAAGTTTAAGGAGATTTTATTTTATGGCAACTGCAGAATTAAACGCGCTGAATAAAGCGCAAGCGTATCAACTGGCGGACATTACCAAAACCCCGCCGCAATTCGGCGCAATTACGCCGCGCTGGCTTACACGTTTTTTGGAATTCAAGGGATTGGACGCCGGTATTTACCGCGTAAACAAAGTAGTCGAGGGTGAAACGCCGCTCGATATTCTCTGTTCATCGGAAAAAAAGGGACCGGAACTCCCCGAAGGTTATGTACAGTATCAACCAAAACCAAGAGAATATACTCTCAGTTCGATTTCTACAATTATCAACGTAGATACCGCTGTGGAAGATGTTTTTTCTTCGCCTTATGATCAGACAAAAGAACAATTACATCTGGCGATTGAAAGTCTGCGCGAGAGGCAGGAAAGCCAAATTATCAATAACGATGATTACGGCTTGTTAAAAAATATTTCCGACAACCAGCGCATAAGACCCGGAAACAAAGCCGGTTCACCCATGCCCGATGATTTAGACGAATTGATTACAAAAGTGTGGAAAGAACCTGCGTTCTTTTTGGCGCACCCTAGGGCTGTCGCCGCTTTCCAGCGCGAATGTACGCGCAGGGGCGTTCCGCCTTCAACCACTTCGCTCTTTGGCGGCAATTTTATTCTGTGGCGCGGTATTCCAATCATTCCGACAGACAAACTGTTCGTAGACGGTTTGAAAAACCCAAAGAGCAAGGGCGGAAAAACCAACATTCTGTTGGTTCGCACAGGAGAAGCAAAACGCGGCGTTGTCGGTTTGTACCAGACAGGCTTGCAGAACGAACAAGGCAGAGGACTTTCCGTACGTTTCAGGGGAGTAGATAACAAAGGACTTGCATCCTACCTTTTGTCGCTTTACTGCTCAGCCGCAATTCTCGCGGACGACGCCATAGCCGTTCTTGAAGATGTGGAAGTGGGTAACTACTATGATTACACCTAACGGTTACGGCTTGCCGGATCCGGAAGAACTTGAAAGGTGGGCGTTAACTTATTTTCCCGAACTTCAGGAAAAAAAGAGCGAAAAGACCGAGGATGCCAAGACCGAATATTCCCCCGTTGTCGTGCCGTACAACAGCGCGGCTACAGGAGCGCCTTCCGAGGAGACGCTTTTAAAAAGCTCTCCTTTGGGAGCGGGCGGTTTTGACGTAAACCGTATTCGCGGCGATTTTCCCATTCTGAATGAAAAAGTCGCTGGCGGCAAACAGCTTATCTGGCTTGACAACGGCGCGACAACGCAAAAGCCAAACGCCGTGATAGACCGTATCTCGCATTTTTACAGACACGAAAATTCAAACGTCCACCGCGGAGCGCACGAGCTTGCCGCCCGTTCCACAGACGCTTACGAAGCGGCGCGGGAAACTATCGCTAAATTTATAGGCGCTCCCTCAAAAGACAATATCGTCTTTGTACGCGGAACAACGGAAGGCGTTAACCTTGCAGCGCAAAGTTACGTTAAACCCCTGCTTTCACCCGGCGATGAAATAATACTCACTATCCTTGAACACCACGCCAACATTGTCCCCTGGCAGATGATAGCGCAGGAAACAGGAGCGGTAATAAAAGTCGCTCCCGTTGACGACACAGGACAAATCATTTTGTCCGAGTACGCGCGCTTATTTTGCCCGCGCACAAAGTTCGCCTCAGTAACGCACGTTTCAAACGCGCTGGGAACAATTACCCCCGTTCACGAGATGATTCAGATAGCGCACGGTAACGGAGTGCGAATCCTTATCGACGGGGCGCAGTCTGTAGCGCACACGCCGCTTAATGTCAGCGAATTAGACGCGGACTTTTTTGTGTTCTCAGGACACAAGATATTCGGTCCTACGGGCATAGGCGCGGTGTACGGAAAAGCGGACGCTCTTGAAGAAGCCAAACCGTATCAGGGCGGCGGCAATATGATAAGGGACGTAACTTTTGAACGCACGGTATACAATCCCGCGCCATCCAAGTTTGAAGCCGGAACCGGCAATATTGCCGACGCGGTAGGGCTTGGCGCGGCGCTTGATTACGTTTCCGGCATTGGGATAGCGAACATCAGCGCGTATGAACACGAACTGCTTGATTACGCAACCCGCGAGCTTAAGCGCATAAACGGGCTTCACCTTATCGGCACTGCCGCGGAGAAGGCGAGCGTTCTGTCTTTTGTGCTTGATAACGCGAGCGTTGAACAGGTAGGCAAACATCTTGCAAGCCACGGTATCGCGGTTCGCGCCGGACACCACTGCGCTCAGCCGATTCTGCGCCGCTTCGGGTTGGAAGCGACAGTGCGCCCGACGATTGCGTTCTACAATACTGCCGATGAAATTGATAAGCTGGTTATCGCGGTTAGAGAAATTGCATTGTAATTTTTTTTTAATAATCTTGTAGTTAGCGTATGGACGCTGAGCTTGTCGAAGCGTCCTTGCTCCCTTCAATCGCTTCGACAGGCTCAGCGACCGAAGGGAGCGACTCACCTGAGGAAAGAATGTAATAATTTACCGTATATCCCGGTTTTGTTTATCCATTACTTTATCAATATCAAATAATTTTTTGTCGCTCTTTCTGAATAATCTGAAATAACAACCGTCGATATTTCTGCGGGTTAAATAAATATATTCCGATCCGGGACCGAGCTTATAACCGTATCCGTCGCCGACGCCGAAAAATAAATTATAGTTTCTGTCGCGCAGTATTTTATGTTTTTCCTTTTGACTTTCCAGCGTCGCCCCATAAGGATATATGTAAAGATCCGTCTCGCCCAAAATCGGTTTTACTTCTTTGTCCCATAAATTAAGATCATTCACAAACATTTCCATAGACGCTTCCGGCATATTCAAATGTCCGTAGCTATGCGACGCAAAACGCCACCCCAGTTCTTTTAATTTGTTCGCCACCTTAACAGCGTTTTCTATTTCTTGCTGATAACCGGCGGCTTTTGAATTCTTCCCTTGCGTCCGGTATCCCAGCACTCCTTCAAATCCGGTAGGCGCAATAATTCCTTTTGCTCCGCGGATTGAAAAATCAGGATGTTTTTTTATAAATGCTTCCGTAATGGTAATAATATCCAGATCATAGGATATTTCGCCGCCGGACGGACTATCTGTCCATGCCGCAATGCCGCCGTTTTTATCAATTACAAGTTTATGTACAGTGCCGTTTTTCCTGTTAGTTTCATAATAAGATAAATCGTCAACAGATAAAATGAGAGGTTTTTTTCCCTGCGGAACCAGTAATTTATTCGCTTTAACAGTTTTTATATTATTTGTATATGTTACAGTATAAAATTCTTTGATATCGACCAATACATAATTCTGCAAATAGAGTTCATCCAGTATTTTTTTATATTCATCTGCGGTAACAAACCATTCCTTATAATGATCTTTCCTGCTCCCATTAAAAGCAATTTCAGGACGCGCAATCAGCGCGTGAAAAAAAATATTGAGTAAATCGTCTTCGTAATAAACCATATCAGGAGCCGTTTTTTGATTGTTTACGGCTTCCGAAACTTTTACGTTTTTTGAAGCTGAACAGGAAAAAATCAGAGGAATAAATAAAAAACAAATTAATATATATTTGTTAAACTTGATTTCAGACATATTCAATTAATATAGTATTAATATAAGTTGTTATTGTAAATACCTTTTATAATTGCAATAATCCTTATATAATAAGGATGTTAACAATGATAACTGAAACTTTGACCGTTGGCGGTATGCACTGCGCCGCCTGTTCCGCACGCGTAGAAAAGGCGCTGAACAAATTGGAGGGCGTTGAAAAAGCCTCGGTAAATCTTGCAACGGAAAAAGCGACGGTAACTTTTAATCCGCAAACCTTGCGCCTTTCGGCAATTAAGGAAGCAATTATCAACGCCGGATACGAAGTAATTGAAACTTCAAAAAACGCGCTTGGCGAAGATAAAATCCGAAAGGAAAAAGAAATAAAAGTCCTATGGACAAAATTTATTGTCGCCGCGGTTTTGGGGCTTCCCCTGCTGTATATCGCAATGGCTCCCATGATCAAGGTCGCCCTTCCCTTCCCCAAAGCTCTTCACCCAATGCACGCTCCCCTGCTCTACGCTGTCGTACAGCTTGCTTTAGTCATACCTATCATAATCGCCGGTTACAAATTTTATACCATTGGTTTTAAAAATCTTTTACAGCGAAGCCCCAACATGGATTCGCTCATCGCGATTGGAACAACGTCCGCGGTTGTCTACAGCGTTTACAATTTGTTTCAGATTACCAAAGGAAATTTTCACGCGGTTGAATCTTTGTACTTTGAAACCGCCGGAGTGATTATCGCCCTGATTCTCTTGGGCAAATCCCTTGAAGCGGTGTCCAAAGGACGCACAAGCGAGGCGATAAAAAAACTTATGGGTCTTGCGCCCAAGACGGCAATCATTGTCATCAATGGGACAGAGAAAGAAATCCCCATTGACGAAGTAGCGGCAGGCGATATTATCGTTGTAAAGCCCGGCGCGAAAATTCCCGTGGACGGAATTGTAACCGAGGGGCAAAGCGCGGTAGACGAATCCATGCTCACCGGGGAAAGTATGCCTGTTGAAAAAAAACCGGGCGATCCTGTTTACGGCGCAACCATCAACAGCAACGGGCATTTTTGCTTCAGGGCGGAAAAGGTGGGGAACGAAACCGCGCTGGCGCAGATCATCAAACTTGTTGAAGAAGCGCAAGGCTCAAAAGCGCCGATAGCGCAAATGGCGGATATTGTATCGGGTTACTTTGTGCCCGTCGTCTGCGCCATTGCGCTTGCCGCAGGTGTCGCGTGGTTCATTGCGGCGTCAGCCGGAATTGTCAATCTGCCCGCCGGAAAATCCGTAACGGAATTCGCCCTGACTATTTTTATTTCCGTACTGGTCATTGCCTGCCCGTGCGCCCTGGGTCTTGCCACACCCACGGCAATCATGGTCGCTACCGGCAAAGGCGCAGAGAACGGCATTTTGATCAAGGGCGGCGAGGCTTTGGAAACCGCCCACAAAATTCAAACGATCGTGTTTGACAAGACGGGAACAATTACCGAAGGCAAGCCCGAAGTAACCGACGTGGTTATCGAAGGCGGAGAATGGGGAACGGGAAACAGGGAACAGGGCAAGGACGCCGATCTTTTCCTTCAACTTGCCGCCGCCGCCGAAAGAAACTCGGAACATCCCCTCGCATCAGCCATTGTCCGCGAAGCGGAAAAACGCGCTCTCGTACTGCCGCCTGTTACCGATTTCAAAGCCATTCCCGGCAGAGGCATTGAGGCAAAAATTCCCCTGCCTGCGGAAAAAATACTTTCCACTCTTCCCAATCCCTACGCTTCTCTTTCCGCTCTGCCTATCCTGATTGGAAACCGCAAACTTATGGAAGAGCGCGGCATTTCACTTGCGGAACTCGACACAACTTCCGACCGTCTTGCAGACGAAGGAAAGACGCCGATGTATGTCGTTCTTAACGGCAGTATCGCCGGAATCATTGCGGTAGCGGACGTACTTAAACATTCCAGCAGAGAGGCGATAAACCGTCTTCACAAAATGGGAATCGAAGTCGCCATGATAACAGGAGACAACAAAAAAACCGCAGACGCCATCGCCAAACAAGTGGGAATTGACCGCGTGCTTGCGGAAGTTCTGCCGCAAGACAAATCCGCCGAAGTAAAGACGTTGCAAGAAACAAATACTGAAATCCAGCATGGAGAACAGCGCAAGCTGTTCTCCCAAGCGACAAAACGCCAACGGCGTTTTGTCGCAATGGTTGGTGACGGCATTAACGACGCTCCGGCTCTCGCGCAAGCAGACATCGGTATCGCTATCGGAAGCGGAACTGACGTAGCGATGGAATCCGCCGACATTGTTCTTATGCGTTCCGATTTGCTCGACGTTTCCACCGCAATCAATTTAAGCAAGCGCACAATCCGCAACATAAAACAAAATCTGTTTTGGGCATTTGGTTACAATGTGCTTGGTATCCCCATTGCCGCCGGCTTGCTGTACCTCTTCGGCGGACCGCTTCTAAATCCGGTCTTTGCCGCCGCCGCCATGAGTTTAAGTTCCGTGTCGGTGCTGACAAACGCGCTAAGGTTGAAAAGATTTAAAGCGTAATTAAGGTTTAAAGCTTAAGGGAAGAACAATAAATTGCCAATAATGAACAAAAAACGTTTTGTCATACTTGACAATTATTAAAATTTATAACATAGTATTCATATATATTTAATAGGAGTTATTCTATGGAAATTGATCAAGTAATTGAACAAATCGCCGCCGAGTTATTAATTGATTTTCAAAAAAAGCGCGATGTAGCAAAACAGCCGGTAAAAACGGTTATCATCGAAATTATCGGAAAATTGCAGCACCTTCTGTTTCCGGGAATCTTTGAAAGCGTTTTATCCGGCGGCTCCGCGAAAAATAAACTCAACGTTATGCTTGAAGAAGTTTCCAATGATCTGTCAGCGCAGACAAGATTGGCTCTGCGTTATGACCTGCGTTACAAAGACACAGATCAGGACGAGATTGACAAAACAGCGTGGGACATAACGCGCCAATTTATCCTTAAGATTCCGACTATCAAAGATTTTCTGGAAAAAGATATAGAAGCGGCTTACGGCGGAGACCCAGCAGCGTACAGCAAGGCGGAAATCGTCATATCGTATCCGGGTATTTACGCCACAATGATTTACAGAATAGCGCATGAATTATATCTGCTGTCCGTGCCGCTCATACCAAGAATTATGAGCGAATACGCGCACAGCGCCACAGGCATAGACATTCATCCGGGCGCGTCAATAGGAAAATATTTTTTCATAGACCACGGCACGGGCACTGTCATAGGCGAGACAGCCATTATCGGAAACAACGTAAAATTGTATCAGGGAGTAACGCTGGGAGCCTTGTCCACAAAGGGCGGACAGAGCATTAAGGGCGTTAAACGTCATCCGACTATAAGCGACAATGTTACGATATATTCAGGAGCCAGCATTTTGGGAGGGGATACAATTATCGGCGAGGGCGTGGTGATCGGCGGCAACGCCTTTGTGATACGGTCTGTTCCCGAGAAAACACGCGTCAGCGTAAAAAATCCCGAGCTGCAATTTAAGAACAGCGGTAATATCTCCTCCCACATAGAACTAGACCAGCTTGATTTCTGGCATTACGAGATTTAAATGGGGCGGACATTCAAGGTGAGGAGCCGCAAGAATCACATTTTTATTTTGTCTTGTCTTTATATTGGAAGCCGCGTATTCTCTCAGTAGTAAAACCCATTGGGCAAATAGTACACCACATTCGCGGCGTAAAAAGAATTCCGCAAATCAATCCTATTGCCGTGGCTGTTTCCATAAAAACCAGAATTGTAAAACCAATTCTGTTAATATCGCCTTTCGGAATAATCCATATCATCAGCCCAATAAATGAACCCATCATCAAAGCCCATAAAAAAAATTTAAATCCTTTCTTATAAGTTATGGCAGGGCGTTTCAGAGAAAAAAAAGCAAACGGACGCGCAGCCAATCCCAGAAATGAACCTCTTGGGCATATTCTGGCGCAGCTCATTTTTCCATAGCCCAAAAGAGCAATAATAATCGGCGTAAACATACAGACTAAACCATAAAGCCCGAAAGGATGCCAAAAATTAGCAATCGTCATCCATGTTATGGTGATTATCCATGACCAGCCCTGCCAAGAAGCAGACCAACGCTTACCGTTTACTACGCTTGATTTAATTTTACGAGTTAAATATGCCACATTAACTATCTCCCTATAATCTTACTAAACATATATGGTTACAGTGTATTATAAGGCTATTAGAAGTGTCTTGTCAACAGAAAACTAGTTTTTAATAAACTTACTTGACACAGATTTAAAATGTTTATAATTCATTCGTTAAACTACACCCCGGAAAACGGCGCGATATTAAACACGTCGGTATGTTCCATTGAGTACGGAAATATTCACAGGCTTGCGCCGCGGAACGCAGACAGTAAGTTTAAACGTAGAAATTTCGTAAAATTATACACACTTTCTGAAAATTATCGTTTCCTTGTCATGCTTCTTATATTATGCTAGAATACAGCGTAAGAAACACAGCTATTTCATGCATACACAGGGAGAATATTGATGAGTATTACAACACCCAAATTTTTTGCAAAACGATCCCTTTATGTACAATTGTTCTTTACCGTTTTTGCGTTTTCATTGATGGTGGTGTTAAGTTACATTTACACCGGCAAAATCGTACGTATCAATATGGCGCGCTATGTGGATAGTGAACTTGATTCTATGGAACGTAAAATCAATTCCGAGCTCCTTGAATCACGCACGATTTTAGACGATTATGCGCAATCTATACAAAATTTAATCCGGCGCGGATATGACGCCGAAAATTTGATCGCTTTTAATAAGGATATATCAGGTCATTTACTTTCAAAAAATAATGAAGTTTTAAGTTCTAACGGTCCTTTCGGTTATATCGAAAAACTTCCTAACGGACCGGCTTTTATTAACGGCGTTGGGTGGAAAATGCCGGATGATTTTTTGCCGATGGAGCGCTCTTGGTACAAAGCCGCCATTGAAGCAGAGGGCGAAATTGCCGAAATAGCGCCGTATACGGATATGATAACAGGCGAAACCGTTTTAACATATTCCCGCGCTATTTTTGCGGAAAACGGCGCTCGTTTAGGCGTTGCCGCTATTGATGTAAGAGCGGGCTATATAGGACAAGACATTGCTAATACCGCTTTCGCAAAAGACAACAGTTACGGAATATTGATCAGTCAGGATTTAACAATATTCGGTCATTCCAACCCCGATTATCTCGGGAAAAAAATGTACGATCCGGCAATCCCCCTTTCAACTATAACTGCTGATTTAATTCGCTTGGGAACTCTTTCAGAAATCAAATGGGTTAGCTGGAAAGGCGAATCGGTCATCGGTTTTTTCAGAACGCTCCCCAACGGATGGCGTTTAGGTTTTTTTACGCAAAAGAATTTATATTATCAGCCCGTATACCACATGGCGCTGACCCTCTTTATATTAGGCGCCGCGCTTGCATCGGTATTAATAATTGTTTTAATTCACGTTGACGCGAAAAAAAACAAATCGGACTCGGAGAACAGACACAAGAGCGCGTTCCTTGCCAACATGAGCCACGAGATACGTACGCCGATGAACGCCATAATCGGCATGACCACGATAGGAAAAACCGCCGCCGACCCTATTCGCAAAGATTACTGCTTTACAAAAATAGAGGACGCCGGAAACCATCTGCTTGGCGTTATTAACGATATTTTGGATATGTCCAAAATCGGAGCCAATAAATTTGAACTTACTCCTGTGGAATTTGATCTTGAAAAAGTTTTAAAGCGCGTAGTGAACGTTGTCAACTTCCGCATAGAAGAGAAAAAACAAAAATTCTCAGTACATATTGATCGTTCCATTCCGCGGATTCTCATAGGAGACGACCAGCGTATAGCGCAGGTCATTACTAACCTGTTATGGAACGCGATTAAATTCACGCCGGAAAAAGGCGCCGTTACTCTTGCCGTGCGTCTTGCGGAAAAAGTAAACAACGTCTGTACCCTGCAAATTTCAATAAGCGATACCGGTATCGGCATAACTCCCGAACAGCAGGAAAAACTTTTCCGGGCTTTTGAACAAGCCGAGTCCAGCACAACCCGCAAATACGGCGGAACAGGACTGGGGCTTGCGATTTCCAAAAGCATAGTGGAATTGATGGGCGGCAATATTTGGGTAACGTCAGAACCGGGGAAAGGTTCTGTTTTTACATTTACAATCCGGTTACAGCGCGGTACGGAAGAAGCCAATACATTCTTGTCTCCCGATATAAATTTGAGTAATGTCCGTATCCTGACGGTAGACGACGACGCGGATGTTTTAAAGTATTTCTTTGAAATAGTGCAGGGTTTCGGCATAATGTGCGATGTCGCCACAAGCGGAGAAAAAGCGCTTAAACTTATAGATAAGAACGGCAGTTACCATATTTATTTTATAGATTGGAAAATGCCTGTTATGGACGGCTTACAGCTTACCCGTGAAATAAAATCCCGCGTGTCAGAAAATTCCATAGTAATAATGATTTCCGCCCTTGAATGGAGCATGATTGCCGATGAAGCGAAAACGGCTGGCGTTGATAAATTTTTGTCCAAGCCTCTGTTCCCTTCTACCGTTGCGGAAGTTATCAATGAATGTCTTGGGGTGGACAAACGCCAGTCGGAGAGATCGCATGCGGCGGATATTGCGGGCATTTTTGCCGGACGGTGCATACTGCTTGCCGAAGACGTGGAAATTAACCGCGAAATTGTACTGACATTGCTTGAACCGACAAAAGTAGAAATAGACTTTGCAGAAAACGGCGCGGAAGCTGTCCGTATGTTTACCGAAAACCCGAAAAAATACGAAATGATTTTTATGGATATACAGATGCCGGAAATGGACGGCTATGAAGCGACGCGGCGCATCAGAGCGCTGGATATTATGATGGCAAAGACAATACCCATTGTCGCAATGACCGCGAATGTATTTAAAGAGGACATTGAAAAATGCCTCGAAGCCGGCATGAACAGCCATATAGGCAAGCCGATTGATTTTGATGAAGTCTTAAAAACGCTTCACTCTTTCTTGGGAGCCTAGTCGCCCTTCTTCCAGTTCTCAATATGTTTTTTTATAGCCGTAAAACTTTTTTCGCTCATGGCATGTTCCATTTTGCAAGCGTCGTTTACCGCCGTTTTTTTATCGACGCCCAAAAAAATCAACCAGTCGGAAATCGCGACATGCCTTTCATACATCGTTTCCGCAATCTTCCGCCCCTTAGCGGTCAGAGTTATAAACCCTTCGTCGTCTATCGCGATATACCCTTGAGTTTTCAGGTTCTTCATCGCGACGCTTACGCTCGGCTTTGAGTATTCAAGTTCATTGACAATATCAATAGAGCGAACCTGATTCCCCTTGAGATTTAAGACATGAATTGTCTCCAGGTACATTTCCGCAGATTCATGAATACTCAATCGTTTCTCCTGTATTTATAATAATACTAAAATACCTGTGTTTCAAGAAATAAATCGCGAAAAATTAAAGGCTTGCCGTGCGGAAAACATCATGTTATCATTAAAGACCAAAATATGAAAAAACTTCCTATACAAAAAGCCTTTACTCTCCTTGAACCCGGTCCTGTAGTTCTTGTAACAACATCCGACGGCGGCAAGCAAAACATACTTACGCTCTCATGGACAATGGTAATGGATTTTACCCCTCGTTTTGCCTTTCTAACAGGTCCTTGGAATCACTCCTACAAAGCCCTGACAAAAACAGGAGAATGCGTAATCGCCATACCAGCCGTTGACCTTGCGAAAAAAACCGTACAGATAGGCGCTTGTTCCGGCGCGGAAACAGACAAGTTTAAAAAGTTTAAATTAACGCCGCTAAAAGCGTCAAAAGTATCCGCGCCGCTTATCAAAGAGTGTTACGCAAATATCGAGTGCCGCGTAGTTGACCACATTAAAAAGCACAACATTTTTGTCCTTGACGGCTTGGCGGCGTGGATAGACGACAAACGAACTGAAAAGCGGTTTTTCCACGCCGTAGGAGACGGACATTTTATCGCAGACGGCGAAATTATTAACCACCGCCGGATTATGCTCTCCAAACTGCCTAAAGGGGTTTGAAATTTTGCTTTGCGAGTATATACTTATAAAGTAATTCTTTTAGGCTCATTTATGATACACCATGTGATGGAGGAAGAGGAAGTTTTCACGATTTCCCCGGTCTAAAGAGAGAAAGGGCAATGGTAAAAACCGATATAATAAACAAGTGAATCCATTTCATAAAACCACAATAGGTAAACCCAAAAAATGGCTTATTGAAGCCGCCGCAGACATAGGACTTGATTATTCCAAACTATCCCATGAAGTAACAAATCACTTTAAAGATCATGTTATAAAACGACACGGACAAGGGGCGTTGCTTATTACTGAAAAAGAATTTGAAAAAATACTAGAAATAGTGAGAAATCCCGATTTGGCTATAATCGGTACAATTCGTGAAGGGGCAATAGTCAATGTTTATGTAAAAATGGAAACAGGAGCGACATATTTGTATTTTGATGAAGTGTTAGACAGTAACCGCAATAGAGCGTTACGAGGCAGGACTTTTTTCAAAATCGTTAAACCGCTTGACATGGAAAATCTTGAAAAAATTGTAACTATGAATGGAATAACAGATTTAAGCAGGGCAAAAAAAATTATAGCAGCCGGAGGCAATCCCGGCGGTGAAGCATAGGAAACCTACGCCCGGCGGCAGCCACTTCCGCCCCTTCGCTATACTTAAATATCGTACCAAAAACCTGTTTTGTCAAGATGTAAAATAAGAATAAAAAAATATCTACGGACACGCTTTGGTGCCCTTCACCACTTTTTCGTATTAAAAACCAGAAAACAAGCGGTATTTATATACGTCCCATATTTTTTGGAACATATCTATTACCTGTGTATAATCGGCTTCGTTTTTGCCGCTCATAAAGTTTTTGCTGTCCATGAGTATATAATCGGTTCCCCAGCTTCGGTTATATTTCGGCGGAATAGCAGCCATATTTTCTTTAATATCTGTACTCTCAAAATCGGTTTTTCCTAATATGTTTTGCATATATAGATATTTTCGGCATATTGCGGAATTGCCATAAGCCGCCCTAAAACCGCCAAAAACCCTTCAAAAACAGAGGTTTTCAAGGGGATAAAATTTTTAAAAAATTTTACAAAAACGCTTGACAAATAAGTTAGGATACGCTAACTTTTAAACAGATACAGTTAGTTGTTACTAACTTTTTTATTTACCTTGCGGTTAGTCATAACTTACCGCAAACGGGAAAGGAAGGATAAAATGATGCCTTTATCTATGGCAAAAATCGGAGAAGAAAACTCCATAAAAAAGGTGGGCGGCAAGGAAGAAATCCGGCAGTTTCTCGCAAACCTCGGCTTTACTCCCGGTTCGCACGTTACGATTGTTACCAAAAACAGCGGTAATGTAATTGTGAGTATAAAAGAATCCCGTGTAGCCGTAAGTCAGGAAATGGCTACAAAAATAATGGTTTAAGGAGGATAACTATGCGGACGCTTAAAGAAATAAAACCGGGCGAAACTGTGCAAGTAGTAAAAATAGGCGGCGGCGGTCCGATAAAACGCCGAATCATGGAAATGGGTATCACCAGAGGCGTGGAAATCCATGTACGCAAGGTAGCCCCATTGGGCGATCCGGTGGAAGTTACGGTGAGGGGGTATGAGCTTTCCTTGCGGAAAGAAGACGCCGAATCAATCGAAGTAGAATGATAACCCGTTAAAAACCGATTGTTTTTAAATAACCGTTTTAAGGAGGAATATATGGCTATTAAAATCGCGCTTGCGGGAAATCCCAACAGCGGCAAAACTACGCTGTTTAACGCGCTTACAGGTTCCAACCAATTTGTGGGAAACTGGCCCGGCGTAACTGTAGAAAAAAAAGAAGGCAAATTGAAAGGGCAGAAAGACGTAACGGTAACGGACTTGCCGGGCATTTACTCTCTTTCACCTTACACGCCTGAAGAAATAGTCGCCCGTAATTATTTGCTCGACGAACATCCCGACGCAATCCTGAATATTATTGACGCTACAAATTTAGAGCGCAATCTGTTTCTTACAACCCAGCTCACGGAGATTGGCATCCCCGTTGTCATGGCGTTAAACATGATGGACGTAGTGTATAAAAACGGCGATAAAATTGATAACGCGAAGCTTGCAAAAGAACTCGGTTGCCATGTTGTGGAAATATCCGCGCTTAAAGGCACGGGAATTTTTGAAGCGGTGGAAACGGCGATCAAAGCGGCGGAAAGCGTAAAAACCGAGCCACAGCACAGCTTTTCCGGCGGAGTGGAACATACGCTGGCGCATATCGAAGAAGCTGTTTTACATGACATGCCTGACGAACAGCAGCGATTCTTTTCGATAAAACTGTTTGAGCGCGATAAGAAAATCATCGAGAAACTGGGATTAAAACCCGAACAAGTCGCGCATATTGAGCATGACATCAAACAATGTGAAGCAGGGCTTGATGACGACAGCGAAAGTATCATCACCGCAGAGCGTTACACTTACATTGATTCCATCATCAAAGACTGTATAAAAATAAAGAACAAAGGCAAGCTAAGCGTATCGGACAAAATAGACAGGATTGTTACAAACCGAATTTTAGCGCTCCCTATTTTTGCGCTGATTATGTTTATCGTCTACTTTGTTTCTGTAACAACCGTAGGAACAATTGCTACCGATTGGGCTAATGACGGCGTATTCGGCGACGGCTGGCACTTGTTCGGAATCGGCTCCTCCTCTTATGAAAAATCCGTCAGCGACTTTGAGAACGGATTGATAACGGAAGAACCCGACCCTGCGAATTTTGGTGTATGGGTCCCCGGCGTTCCGGTATCGCTCGGCAATTTACTTGAAGCCATTAATTGCGCCGATTGGTTGAAAAATTTAATTTTAGACGGTATTGTGGCAGGCGTCGGCGCGGTGCTTGGTTTTGTGCCGCAAATGTTTATCCTGTTTATTTTCCTCGCCTTTTTGGAAGCCTGCGGTTACATGGCTCGTATCGCATTTATCATGGACAGAATTTTCCGCCGCTTCGGATTGTCGGGCAAATCCTTCATTCCCATTCTTATCGGTACTGGCTGCGGCGTTCCCGGCATTATGGCGTCACGCACGATTGAAAATGACCATGATCGCAAAATGACAATTATGACAACAACCTTTATTCCCTGTTCGGCGAAATTGCCGATTATCGCGTTGATTGCAGGCGCTCTGTTCGGCGGAACATGGTGGGTAGCGCCCAGCGCTTACTTTATCGGAATTGCGGCGATCATTTGTTCCGGTGTGATTTTGAAAAAAACAAAAATATTCTCCGGAGAAGTCGCGCCCTTTGTCATGGAACTCCCCGCCTATCACTGGCCTACCGTGATTAACATTCTGCGCAGTATGTGGGAACGCGGCTGGTCATTCATCAAAAAAGCCGGAACTATTATTCTTCTTGCGACTATTATCGTCTGGTTTGCGTCCAACTTTGGGTGGGCGGAAGACGGTTTCGGTATGGTTGATATGAATGAGAGTATTCTGGCGGTATTGGGCGGCATTATTGCTCCCATTTTTGCGCCGCTGGGCTGGGGTAACTGGAAAGCTACAGTCGCCGCCATCACAGGCTTGATTGCAAAAGAAAATGTCGTCGGCACTTTCGGCATACTCTACAATTTTGGAGAAGTTACCGAAGACGGCGCGGAAATATGGAGTACGTTAGCTAAAAGTTTCACCACATTAGCGGCTTACTCATTTTTAGTGTTTAATCTTTTATGCGCTCCATGCGTTGCCGCAATGGGCGCAATCAGGCGGGAAATGAATAACGCAAAATGGTTCTGGGCGGCTATCGGCTACCAGTGCGGTTTGGCGTATATTGTATCGCTTTGTATCTATCAATTTGGAATGATGTTTTCGGGTCATTTTGGATTTGGAACAGTCGTTGCGTTTTTGATAACAGCAGGGTTCTTTTTTATGCTGTTTCGTCCGGCAGTTGAACGGAAACAATAATAGGAGGAGTATATGTCTAATTTTTTGTTAAATAACATGGGAACAATTCTTACAGGATTATTTTTGCTTGCGATTGTTACAATGGTTGTAATCAAAATATATCGGGATAAGAAAAAAAATAAATGCGCCGGTTGTTCCTGCGGCTGCGGTGTCCGTAACTAAGTTTGGAGTTTTGTCAAACACGAGTCATTATAAAAAAAGTTAGGAGTTTTACCGAAGGTAAAACTCCCTTGCTATCCGGCGTAGACGGATAGCACAAAACTCCTAAGCAATTCGGCTTTGCCGAATTGCTTAATCTACCTTGAAAGACGAAACTTCTTTTAACAAAGTGTCTATTGCTTCGCTGTTTTTTTCGCTTATTTCGCTGACATGGTGTACCGCAGTGTTCATCTGATCCGCGCCTGTCGCTATCTCGTTCATGTCGCCGGTTATTTCCTTCGTTATCTTTTCAAGATTATGGCTCTCATTCATAACTTCCTTGCTTTCCT
>Ga0268262_10002579_pt1 | contig 20757 bp, 18 predicted proteins | sample TergutNc150P3_FD_190354 | JGI IMG/M metagenome (GOLD analysis project Ga0268262, IMG submission 190354) | Nasutitermes corniger P3 segment gut microbial community from laboratory colony in Florida, USA - Nc150 P3 (SPAdes) (version 2) | ecosystem: Host-associated > Arthropoda: Insects >... | reverse complement strand
CGAATTATTCTTACGCAACTGCCATCGGGCTTTTCAGCAGCGTCATCGCCTTAGTATTGGTTTCTTCCGCCAATTTCGCAAGCCGGAAGCTCACCGGAGAGTCGGTTTATTAGGGGGCGGCATGAAAAAGGAAATAGCCTATTCGGGAATGCGGCCCCGTTTTTCTCTCTTTGATGTTTTCGTGTATGGGGCAATGATTGTCTCTCTGCTGGTCTGCATAATACCCTTCCTCTACATGTTTGCCATTTCCCTCTCGGATGTACGGGCGGTTCTGAACAACCAGGTTGGTCTTTGGCCCAGGGGTTTTAACACTGCGGCATACAAAACCATATTGAAGTATCCGAATTTTTTAATAGCGTACCGCTACACCTTCTTTTATACGGGTTGTGGCACGATTATAGCGTTGGTTTTTACTATTCTTTTTGCCTATCCCCTGTCAAAATCTTTTTTACGCTTTAAAAATTTTTTCCTGAGAATGGTTATCTTTTCCATGTTTTTTTCAGGCGGGCTTATTCCCACTTACCTTTTGATTGTCAATTTGCGTCTCGCGAATACCCCGCTGGCGATGCTGCTACCTTTTGCGATTAGCCCTTTCAACCTGATTATCCTTATAAGTTTCTTTAAGGGGATTCCCCAGGAAATTGAGGAAGCCTCCCTGATAGACGGACTTGGCTATTACGGGATTCTTTTCCGCATGGTTCTGCCCCTTTCTACAGCGGCCCTGGCTACCATAGGTCTGTACTACGCGGTTTTCTTCTGGAACGACTGGTTTAACGCGCTCATATACCTTAAGAGCAGCCAGTATCCGGTTATGCTTTTTTTGCGGAACATCGTAAACGGTACAATGATGGTTGGCGAGGGGGCCGGTTCCGTAGAAGGGAACAGTCTGGGCATCGCAACAAAAGCGGCCGTTATCATGGTTTCAACCCTTCCTATAATAATTCTCTATCCTCTGCTCCAGCGCTTCTTTATAGCCGGTCTTACCGTAGGAAGCGTGAAAGGGTAATAGGTAGGAGATAAAGCATGGAAGCAACGCAAACAGCCAATCCCCCCAGTTTTGATGCAGTTTGGGCGACCTTAAAGGAAGTCGCTGAACTGCAAGAAAAAATCGCTAAACGACAAGAAGAAACCGACCGCCAAATGAAGGAAACTGACAGACGGCTCGACAAACAGCTTGGAAAACTCGGCAACCGAATTGGTGAAATCGTCGAATATATGGTTGCGCCCAATCTTCTGGAAAAATTTAAGGAGTTGGGCCTTAACTTTCCCCAAGCCAATAAAGGTACCAGTGTTTCCGATTATGATAATAACATATTCCTTGAAATTGACGTTAAACTGGAAAACGGCGATAAAGCCATGCTTGTAGAAGTAAAAACCAAACTAACCACCGAAGATGTGAAGGATCATATTAAGCGCCTTGATAAAATGCGCGTATATGCCGATCTGCACGGCGACAGGCGCACGTTTCTAAGGTCTGTTGCAGGGGTAGTAGTGGACGGCAACGTAAAAGAATTTGCGTTAGGACAAGGATTTTATGTTATAGAGCCTTCCGGGGAAACTTTTAATATTACCCCGCCAAACGGTCAACCGAAAGAATGGTAATTTAACCCTATAGAATAATTCCGAAAGGTTTAGCAATGACTACAAAACAAAAAATAGGCCAGTGTTTTGGCATAGGTTTTTCAGGAACCGGCGTGAACGAGGACTTACGAAGGCTGGTCAGGGAATATAAAGTTGGAAACATAATCCTGTTTAAAGATAATCTGGAAAGCGCTGCTCAGGCAAAAGCCCTTTGCAGCACAATACAAAAGCTGGTAAAGGATGAAACCGGATACCCGGCCTTTATCGCGATTGATCAGGAAGGGGGAGCGGTGACGAGGCTGCCTGAGGACATGGTGAATGTCCCGGGGGCAATGGCGCTCGCGGCGTCGGGAAGCAGGGATAATGTGTCATTAGCCGCCCGGATTACCGCCGCGGAACTTAGGCGCATAGGGGTCAATCTCAACCTGGCGCCGGTGCTGGATATCAACTGCAATCGGGACAATCCGGTGATAGGAAACCGCAGTTTTGCGCCTAACGCGGCGGACGCCGCTTCCTTTGCCGTCGCCGCGGTCAGGGCCTTCGCCGAAGAGGGGCTAATGTGCTGCGGCAAGCATTTCCCCGGCCATGGGGATACCGCCGTGGATTCCCATCTGGATCTTCCCCTTGTTGACAGGAGCCTCGACGAATTGGAAGCGCGGGAACTTATCCCCTTCCGTGCGGCCATCGCAGCCGGAATCCCCGCTATCATGACGACCCACATTCTTTTCCCGCAGATTGAAAGCGAAAAAATCCCCGCCACCATGTCGCTTAAAATACTTAAAGGCCTGCTTCGGGAACGTCTTGGCTTTACCGGGCTTATCATAAGCGACGCAATGGAGATGAGGGCCATCAAGGATTACTATGGCGTGGCGCGAGGCTGCGCTTTGGCTCTGGCCGCGGGCGTCGATATCGTTTATGTTTGTCACGAATCGTCGGATATGGAAGCGGGCCTGCGTGAAATTGCCTCCGCCTGTGAAGACGGCCGTATCGACGCTAAGGAATTAGACGCCTCGGTGGAGCGCGTGCTGCGCTATAAAGAACGCTACGGAACCTTTGGGCTTAACGCCGCAGATGATCCTGCCACAGATGATCCTATAGAAGAGATGAGCCGCCGGAAAGAGCAAAACGCCGCCCTGATGCGGAGCGCATTGGCCGCGCGAGAACATGGTAAAGCCCCGCCGCCTCTGGGGGATAAGCCTTTTTTTGTGGGCTGCCTTGCCTACCGGGCTAACATAGCCTCCGCAAAACCGGTTGCTTCTTTAAGCTTTGCATCCTGGTTTGCGGAAAAATTTGGCGGCAGTTTCCGTGAAACGGCGGTGAACCCCGATTCGGCGGAGATAACCGGTATTGTCTCCGCCCTGCCTCAGGCCACTTCTATCGTGCTGGGAACCTTCAACGGCCACATCAACCGGGGCCAGATTGATCTTGCCTGTGCTCTCTATGAAGTGGCGCGGCAAAAAGGGATTCCTTTCATGGTTGTGTCGTTACGGAACCCCTGGGATCTTTCCCTGCTTCCGCAGGGGGTCTATGGCATGGCTGCCTGGGAGTACAGTCTGAAAAGCTTCGAGGCAGTCGCGGCTGTTTTGCGGGGAGAATTCAAGCCCTCCGGCAGCTTGCCGGTCTTTTAAAACGCACCATGGCAACAGCATTTACTTTTATGACAGTAGAAACCGCGCGATCAGAGGGGGCGCTGCGGTCTGGCGGAAACGCTTGTAGAATCCGGCTATGAAGCCGCCCAGCACTTAAAGAATAAAACTAATACTAAAAAGCGATCTTTTCACTTTAAGTGTTGGGAATTAATTCCACTTTAATGACGAGCGTTTCTTCCCTCGTCTTCATAGACCGGGGAATTCCAAATGTTTCCGCTAGCCCACAGCGCCCCCTTCGGCTGGTTTATACTGTCATAAAGTAAGCGCTGTTGCTCTGTAAAACACACGAATTCCGGTTGACATTCAGGAATTCGCTAATTACTCTTTTCTACTCTTAAATTATGCCGTTTTCCGATTTGTACCATATCACCGTCATTTAAAGGCGTAATAGCATTTATATCGGTTATTTGTTTACCGTTAATTTTGACCGCTCCTTGTTGTATAAGCCTGCGCGCTTCTGACTTTGTTTTTACAAGGTTGTTTTTTTCCATGGAAGAAATAAACACAATCCCGGGTGTTTCAGTGTCATTTTGATGATAAACAAAAACAGACGGGTTTTCACTGACATCCTCTTTTTTGCCAATGCCGCCAGAGCCTTCGTTACTGTTTCCGGCAGATTCAAAAGCTGCCTTTATCGCAGACGGATTAATTTCTTCAGCTCTTAAATCTTCCCCGGACAGATTTGATATCTTAAAGGCAGGTGAATCTTTATATATTATCCCTGCCCTGGTTTTACAACCGAAAAAATTTCGCAAACCGGATGCCAGAAAATCCCTTGCCTCAAACAGGGTTTCAAGGTTCGTACAAAATCCGTCAATCGGAAATACAATGTTTGTTGTTTTTTCGCTTATTTTACCGACAGGCATTTGACGCCATATCCATTTTCTTGTACGAATGGTATTTCCGGAAGCATATACCAGTTCTTCGCCTTCATTGGGCTTGTCTTCCGAATCTTCAAATATATCACCGCTGTTTGAAAAACGTATTTCAAGATCATCCACTAGGGAATCAATATCATGCACACCCAGCGGCACGAGGTATTTCAGCGATACGGCATTCGCAAAATCGACAACGGGGTTTATGGAAGCAAGGTTCCCGCTTTTTGAAACGCGGTTAAGCAAAGCCTCAATTGATATTTGATATTTCGATGGGTTAATACCGAAAATCCTCATGGCAGAGTGATAAGGCTCAAAGTCATAAATATTCTTTGCCGCCTGACCCTTTAAGGTTTCTTTTTGTTTCGTAACGGCGTCATTAAAGAAATCGTTGATTTTATTGTTATCAATAGAATTATTGAGCCCTTCAGCCGTTACAACAGCGATTACAAGATCATTTTTCTTTTCAAACACCGCCCGATCAATTTTTATATACATTGTATTGCCTCTTTATACCTTGCCCAAAACCAGCCCCGCGATAATACCTCCCTGCGCTATGATGTAGGGAATCATCGTAATAAAGTTGAAGTATTTGGGTTTACCGTGAAAAAGATGATACGCCATAAAAGTATCGGAAAAGATGTAGACTACACTCGCCGAAAATACAATGATCCCCCCGAGCCCAGGCCGGGCAAGCATAAGCTGGAGAGCGGTCATACTCATCAGAATAATAACAACGGCATACGCGGCAACCGGAATCTTCATCGGTGGATCGGCGTTCAGCAATTTAAGGATTGCCAGCCCCATTGGAACGGCGATGACTATGGAAATGATCAACGCCAGGGTATTGACGCTCTTTGCCAGTATAAGAAAGGCGATAATGTAAAAAATGTGGCTTACCAGAAACGCCGCCAATCCTAATTTGAAAAAGATCTGTTTATCTTTTTTAATAAGGAAGACGTCGCCGGCCCAGCTAAAGATGAGGGCTGCAATGACCGGAAAAAGAATTTGCTCTGCCGCCACTAGGTAATAAACAAGCAGCGCAGGCATAAGGCAGCCTTTTGATATTTTCCGTAGGTTCTCTTTAAAGAAAAGAGCGCTTACCAGGTTAACGATTCCGATTGCACAGTAAATTCCAAAGGTTATCATGGTAATAGTATATCGCATATTAATTCTTTATGACAGTATAAACCGGTCGGAGTGTGCGCTGCGGGCTACCGCAGACCTTCGGTCTAGCCTTCGGCTTCGGTCAGACGGTTATGTAGGGCGGAAATGCAGGCCCTTTATTCATAAAGGCGAAATTACCAGTATTGAATTTGCGAGTATGTTGCGCGATTATTGTAAATATCCTAATTAAAAAAAGGAGAACTGTTTATGAAAAAGATAATGCTGCACATACTATGCGCTTTAATAACGGTGCTGATAATTATTGCTTGTTACAAAGGCACTTCGCCCGCTTCGCCGGATATTGCATTTGCACCCAAAACTCCCAAAGAATTAGTCGCAATAGCGCATGATTTATTAAAGAACGGGAAACGGAAGGGTAACGGGATTCTCCTTGCCGAGATTGCTCATTTTTCAGCGAAGCTGGAACAAGCCCTCGCAAATGAAAACCTTAGCGAGGATGAAATAAAAGTAGCGGCGCTGTACCTGCAAACGAGTCTTGATAAACGGATCGTAAACCTTGATAGGGTTACGATCCCTGAGATACAAAACAAAATCAAGGCGGGCATAATTTCTTACCAGGAACTCACTTATATGTGCCTGGCCCGGATTGAGCTTTACGATAAAAACACAATAAAGCTCAATTCCATTATTTCCCTCAACCTAAACGCGATGAAAGAAGCAAGGCGCGCCGATGGAGCCATACAAAAAAACCACTCTTTAGCGCAAGGAATATTCGGCATACCTGTGCTTGTAAAAGATAACATAAACTATGACAAGCTCCCGACAACAGCGGGCGCTGCGGCGCTAGCGGAAAATATACCGTCCTATAACGCCGCCGTAGTTGACAGCTTAATTGGCGCTGGGGCAATCATTTTGGGCAAGGCAAACCTCGCGGAATTCGCGGGCATGGCGGATGACATTTATATGTCTGCCGTTGGTGCCTTGACGTACAATCCGTACAGACCGCAGATTCTTATAGGCGACAGCCAATGGGGTACTCACTCCGGCGGTTCGTCGTCCGGTTCCGCCGCGTCCGCCGCCGCCGCGCTTGCGCCTGTGACCATAGGCACGGAAACAAAAGGCTCCCTTTTGGGTCCGGCTTCCATTTGCAATATTACCACAATTAAGCCGACTGTTGGCCTGATTAGCCGTTACGGTATTATTCCGGTTCAATTCAGCCAGGACACGCCCGGCCCGATGGCGCGTAACGTCACCGATTTAGCCGTATTACTGAACGCAATGACAGGCGGGGTAGACGTTAACGATTCCAGGACATCAGCCATTGCGGAAGCGGACGTGACAGGCAAAGACTATACGCAGAGCCTGAGACTGAATGGTTTGTCCGGCAAGCGAATTGGAGTTTTAAATTTAGCTCCGTATTGGGCGTTAAACGAACAGGAACTCGAAAACATCGGCCTTGTGATGAAAACCCTTGAAGCCGCAGGCGTTACATTAGTTAAAAACGCTGACGGAGGTTATCTGCAATATCCAAACAGTTCTGGATTTCAGGAATATGTACATTATGAGTTTAAAAAGGGCTTAAACGCTTATTTAGCCACTTTAGATCCTAACTTCCCGATAAAAACCTTATCGGATATAATCGCATACAACGAAAAACACCCTGAAGCTTTGGTGAACGGCACACAAGAAAATCTTATAAAGGCGGACGAAGTGAATATTGCGGAGGAAGGAGAAAAATACGAAGCAATGATTAGAGAAAGACAAGAATTGCTTGGCCCGCTTGGTATAGACGCCCTTTTGAAGGAATATAACTTAGACGCACTTATGGATGTAATTTCCAGCGATGTGGGCGCAATAGCGGGCTATCCTTCCGTTTCCGTCCCTCTTTATTATGCCAACGACAATGTGACTACATCTGTCAATGTTATTTTTACAGGAACAAAATTTTCGGAAGCGTTATTGCTTGAGATTGCCTATGTGGTCGAGCAAGGAACAAATTTGCGCCTTACGCCAGGGCTTGCCGACAAGCGTGAGCTTGGGGATGCGTTTAGTTTCATTATGGAAAAAGAAAGAGTATTAATTGATTCTGCGCTTGAAATGAATGATTACTATGGCGAGGCTGATGCGCTAAGATTCGTCATAGAAAACAATAAAGATTTAAATATTTTTGCTTCTGAACTCGATATATATTATGACGGTTTGGCAACACAATTAGAGGTCGATAAAGCAAACGCGCGAATAAGAGCGTTGATTTCACAACGCTACAGCGTAATGAGAACAACATACCCCGCTACCCTGCGCTAAACTTGACCCACAGATTTGTAAAAATCCGGCAAAGGCAGGGCAGCGGTACGGCAAAAAAGCTGGATGAACCTATCACTACAGCCCCGTCCGGCTTTTTTTCTGCAACAAGGCGCTTTCTAATTTCATAGATCGGCGGCATCTTCATGCTTCTCATGCCGGACGCCATTACTGCACTTTAGGTTTATGCTTTTTCCCAGGTCTGTATTGATAGAGAACTCCAGAATTTTTTTGCGTCCCGCTGCCCTGCCTTTGCCAGGCTATTTCGAAAAATTGTGGGTCAAGCAATGTATATGGTATGGCAAATGCCGTTGCCTTATGACGGCGAACGCTGATCAGAGAGGGCGCTGCGGGCTGCGGAAATGCGTGTTGAATCCGCCTTCGTAGCATAAGGTAACAGCATTTGCCCCGCTACATTGGCTATAATCGTAATAAAACTCTATCGAACTATGTTTGCGAGGACAGCGCGGGGCTTCCAAAATATTATGGGGTTCTCCGGCGGAGCAGACCAGGGAAGAAATGCTCGTCGTTAAAGTGGAGTAGAAGCCTGACTACTTAGTTTTGTTTTAACAATTTTATTCATTGTTCAGAATGCTAAGTAGTCAGAGGGCTGCGTAGTCCGGGTTCCCACATCTGTTTTGGATAGACCCGTGCTGTCCCCGCGAACCGAAGATTCGATACTGGTGTTTACTTACTATTTTTAGATAACAAAAATAAATGCCTTTGCCATGCTCATGCGCTTGCAAGTAATCATAATTCTCTCCATAATCAGTGATGACATAAATGGAGGTATACATGCTATCTGACTTACTGAGCCCGCATAAGGCTTCGTTTAAAGATTACACCGAACTGCGCGCGCAGGTGAACACGACCAGATTGGTAACTTTTCTGGCCGGTAATATGGTTACGAATTCGCAGAATTCCATAGGCGGAGTGTCCGCGCGGGTGTACAGGGGCGGGACTTACGGATTTGCCTCCGGCGCGGAGTACACTGACGAGAGCATTAAAAACGTGCTGGCCGCAGCCGGCAGTAACGCGGCGTTTATGAACAAGCATGTTAATAAGGGTCTTGGGCCCCTGCCGTCTGTCGCGCCGGGAAAAATCGGATTGAAAAAGGATTATTCAGCCGATGTGCAGCAAAGCGTTTTAATTGAATTCGCGAAGGCGCTGGATTCCCTGATTGTTGAGCGTTACAAGAAACTCTCAAGCCGGGTGGTTCGCGTAAATTGTCTTGACATAGAAAAGCTCCTTGCGGTAAGCGATGGGGCGGACAGCCATTTTTACCAGCCGCGCTCAATTGTATATGTGACAATGACTTCTGAAACCGGCGACAAGATTCCCGTGGAGCTCTCTAACCCGATGGGCGGGTTTGGCCGCTTTAGAGAGCTGTTTTCCGATCCGGCGCTGCTAACGGAGAGACTGGACAAGCAGTACGAGCAGCTTATGCAAAAACGCGAAGGGGTTTATTCCAGCGCGGGCTTAAGGAAATGCGTGCTAGGCCCTGAGCTTGCGGGAATGTTGGCCCATGAGGCGATTGGCCACACAGTCGAGGCCGACATTGTACAGGGCGGCTCCATCGCCGGGAATTATATGGACAAAGAAGTTGCCAGCGAACTTGTCTCTATGGTGGATTTTGCACATACCGCTTTTGGTAAGACATGTCCGCTGCCCGTATATGTTGACGATGAGGGAACGATTGCCGAAGATGTGACGCTGATCGAAAACGGAATCCTAAAATCGTATATGCACTCCAAAGAAAGCGCGCGGCATTTTGGCGCAAAGCCCCGGGGCAACACACGCGGTTTTTTGTTCTCCGACGAGCCGCTAATCCGTATGCGCAATACCGCCGTTCTTCCCGGCAAAAGCAAACTCGACGATATGATTGCCGGTGTGGATGACGGCTACTATCTTGTAAAATCGGGTAACGGCCAGGCGGATACGACAAGCGAGTTTATGTTCTCTGTCGATATGGGCTATGAGATAAAGAACGGAAAGATAGGCAAGGCCCTTCGCGAGACAACTATTTCCGGCGTGGCTTTTGAAATGCTAAAAACCATAGACATGATTTCCGACGACATGGTCTGGGAGTGCGCGGGGTTCTGCGGAAAGAAACAGCCGATGACAGTCGGCATGGGCGGCCCGGCAATCCGCTGTGATTTGAACATAGGAGGCAGATGATGACACGGCAGGAGACAGCATTTTACGCGCTTGAAGCCCTGAAAAAAACCGGAGCCGGCAAGGCTGCCTGTAAGGTGAGCACCGGGCGCAAGGATGAGTTCAATGTAGAAGCCAATAAATTTTCACTGTTGCGCACCCTCTTCAATAATGAGCTGTCGATTAAGGCGATTAAGGATGGCCGGAAAGGGGTAATTGTAATTAATAAACTGGACAAAGATTCCGTTGACGAAGCCGTGGCAAACTGCATTGCCATGACCTCTTCCGCGCTGCCCGATGAGGCGGAGGATATTGCCGAAAAGGGCGAAAACAAGTCGTTCGATCAAACATGCGGCGGGCCAAATATGGACAAACTCTTTTCCAGAACAAAGGAGTTTGTCGATCAGACCGGAAGCGAATTTCCTAAGATAGTGCTTGAAGGCCTGGTTTCGGATTTTAACAGTGCCGAGACCACCTACGTAAACAGTAACGGCGTGGAATTCAACTCCTCTTCCGAAAGTTATGATATTCAAACCATGTTCTCGGCGAAGGACGGAGGGAAATCCTCGTCCTTTAACGGTTACTCTGCAAGAATTACGTCCCTTGACACTCCCTTTATGGAGCTTGATATGCATCGGCAATTGCTGGACGGATCTTCAAGGTCCCTTAACCCGCGCATGGTTGACGGAAAATTTGTCGGCAAGGTACTGCTGACTCCCGCCTGCTACGACATGATCTGGTACGCGCTTTTGGGAAACTTCCTCTCCGACGCGCCCCTTGTTAAGGGTACAAGCCGCTGGAAGGACGCGCTTGGCGCAAAGGTTGCGGATTCCAAACTCACGCTCCGCACAGCGCCTCTTAGTCCTGATATTGTCTCAGGCGAGCGCTTTACGGTAGACGGTTTCGAAAGCCGCGACATGGACATAATCCGTGAGGGCGTGCTTGAGAATTTCGCGCTGACGCTATATGGCTCACGAAAGACCGGAAAACCGAGGGCGCTTAATTCCGCCTTTAATAATATTGAGGTTGCCGCGGGTAATAAGCCGCTGGATGAAATTATCAGGGGAATTGACCGGGGTATTATGATGAACCGTTTTTCAGGCGGCGCGCCCAGTGCGAGCGGCGAAATGTCCGGAGTGGCGAAAAACAGTTTTCTGATAGAAAACGGAAAAGTGACCGACGCCCTTAAAGAAACTATGGTGTCTTTCGACATAGTAAACGTTCTGGCGAATATCACCGCTATTTCATCTGAACGGTGTCGGAACGGAGTATCTATACTGCCATGGTCCTGCTTTGACGGCCTTACAATTTCGGGGAAATAAAATGAACAAAGAACATATTATTGATGAACTTGCTGAAGTAAACCGGGCGGCGATAGAGCATCGCGCGTCATGGATGGCCCTCTTCTACGATGAGATGGTCAAAGCGGGCATTGACGCCGAAAAAATTATCAGGCGGGCAATAAAGCGCTACGGTCGGATTCACGGCGAGCAGATAAAAAAACGCTGCGCCGATCCGAAAAGCCTCGAAGATTTTAAGAAGGCGTTTTTAACCGATGTCGGGAAAAAAACCTTCGACATGAATCTTGTTGGAGGCGACGGGGCTTCGCTCAGTATTGATTTTCACTATTGCGCTTTGGTGAACGCCTGGAAAAAACTCGGGTTTGACGACAAAACCTGCGCTTTGTTATGCGATATGGCAATGGATGGCGACCGGAGCATTGCCGAAGTTATGGGGCTGCAATTTGAGCTTGGCAAGACAATCGCGCAAGGCTGTCCAATCTGCGAACTGCGCTTCAGAAAATAAAGCAGCGCTTTATGGCACAGCTCGTTATTCATAACGCGAAAGTCTACCTAGAGCGCGGAAGTTTTGCCCAGGCCGTTCTTATACACGACGACAGAATCGCCGCCACAGGTACAAACGAGGAAATAATTTCAAAGGCTCATGACGCTGAAAAAATAGACGCCTCTGGCGGCCTTTTACTGCCCGGCTTCAACGATTCTCATATGCATTTGTATTCTTTTGGGCGCAACAAATATCGTATAAAGGCAAACGGCGTTACTTCTATTGATGAGCTGGTTGAACGTGGACGCGATCTCATCGCAGGTATAAAACCGCCTGAAGGCTCTGTTGTCTCGGGTACCGGCTGGAATCAGGACATGTTTACCGGTGAAAAGCGCTTTCCCAACCGTTATGATATCGACCGTATCTCTACCAAACACGCGGTGGTTATTTTCCGTGTCTGCGGTCATACGTTATGCTGTAATTCTTTGGCCCTGAAAATGGCGGGGATAACGCGTGACAGCGTGCATGCCGAAAGTGGGCAAATAGAACTTGATACACACGGCGAGCCTTTGGGAATATTCGGCGAAGGGTCGGCCCTGTATAAAATCAGGGACATGGTTCCGCCTTACAGTCAGGAACAGATAGAGGAACAGCTTTTGTACGCTGTGCAGCACGCGGTAAAAAACGGCCTTACGTCGGTGGGAAGCAGGGACGTTATGGAAGATAATTACCAAAGCATCGTGGACGCTTATATCAAACTATTTACCGAACATGATCTGCATCTGCGCGTTAGTCTGCAATGCTCTATCGAGAAGGACGCGGTATTTAACGAATTTTTAAGGCGCGGCTGGATCACAAGCTCTTCAATGGGCCATCCTTATTTGACAATGGGTGCGTCAAAACTTTTCGCCGACGGCTCCCTTGGCTCCCGCACCGCGTATATGCGAAAGCCGTATCTGGACGCGCCGTCTACGCGCGGTTTTCAAGTACACCCGCAGGAGGAGATGGACGCGCTGGTACTCAAAAATCATAAAAACGGTTTTCAGGTAATCGTACACGCCATTGGGGATGGGGCTGTTGAAGAAACGCTGAACGCTTTTATAAAAGCGAATGATGGCAGTACAAACGATCTGCGCCACGGGCTATTGCATTGCCAAATCACCGATTTGCCGCTCTTACAGCGCATGGCAGATAACGGCATCCTCGCGTTTATGCAGCCTATCTTTCTTACCCACGATCTATATGTGCTTGAAGACCGCGTGGGCAAAGAGCTTGCCTCTACTTCCTACGCCCTCGCGACCATGGACAAGCTGGGCGTTAGAACGGCTTACGGAACGGACAGTCCGGTAGAATCCATGAACCCGCTGGAATGTATCGACTGCGCGGTGAACCGCCACGACGTAACAAACGGCTATCCCGAAGAAGGTTTTTACCCGGATGAGTGCGTAGATGTGTATACCGCGGTAGACGCCTACACAATAGGCAGCGCATACGCCGAATTCGCCGAAAATTACAAAGGCAGAATCAAGCCTGGCTATCTTGCCGACCTGACGCTTTTGGATAGTGATATTTTTACCATTCCGCGAAAAGAAATTCGCAAGGCGCAGGTGCTGTGGACTATGGTAGGCGGCGTTATGGCGTACCAGAAGATATAGTGTACGTTATAATGAAGCCGCTTTTTTCACCTTTACTTTCAGGGTTTCGGGGACATAATCAAGCGCATCACCGTCCTGCCTCGCCGCCGCAATGCTAATCTCCGGCGTTCGCAATGCCTCAGGTACATACTCAAGCGCCATGCCGTTCTGTTGCACCGCCGCAAGGCAAAGCTCCGGTGTTCGCAATGCCTCAGGTACATACTCAAGCGCCTCACCGTTTTCTTGCACCGCCGCAAGGCAGATCTCCGGTGTTCGCAATGCCTCAGGCACAAGCACAAGATACAAACCGTTCTGTTGCACACTTATTAGGCAAAGCTCCGGTGTTCGCAATGCCTCAGGCACATGGTCAAGCGCCAAACTGTCCTGCTGCACCGCCACAAGGCAAATCCCCGGTGTCCGTAATGCCTCAGGCATATTGAAAAGCGACAAACCGCTCTCTTGCACCGCCGCGAGGCAAAGCTCCGGTGTCAGCAATGTCTTAGGCACATAGTCAAGCGCAGGACCAAATTGTTGCACCGCCGCAAGGCAAAGCTCCGGTGTCCGCAATGCCTCAGGCACATACGCAAGCGCGTCACCGTACTGCTGTACTGCCGCAAGGCACAGTTCCTCGGTCAGGTATTTCCCCGGCACAAACATAATGGCCTCTCCGTCCTTCCTGACCAGGTCGAGACAGCGTTCAAAAGAATCGATTTTGGGAGGCGGCTCTTTTAACCACCGTTTCCAATTGGCCTCAATCACCGCGTGGCACACTTTTTCGGTTCGCAGGGCAACCGGGATATGTTGAATAATTTCAGCGTCTGCTTCAATGGCTTCAACATATAGCTCTTCGGTTAAGACAGGTTCCGGCATAGATTGTACGTTGGAACATTTCTTTTTGATCGTTTCGAAAGAGGCATAAATGAAGTTTGCCGACCGCAATACCTCAGGCACATACTTAAGCGCCTTATGATCCTGCCTCACCGCCGCCAGGCAAATCTCCGGTGTCCGTAATGCCTCAGGCACATACTCAAGCACATTACCATGCTGTTGCACTGCCGCAAGGCAAACCTCCGGTGTTTGCAGTGCTTCCGGTATATACTGAAGCGCCCAACCATCCTGTTGCACCGCCGCAAGGCAAATCTCCGGTGTCCGCAATGCTTCCGGCACATACTTAAGCGCATAACCCCATGATTGCACCGCCGCAAGGCAAACCTCCGGTGTCCGCAATGCTTCCGGTAAATACTGAAGCACCCAACCATCTTCTTGCATTGCCGCGAGGCAAATCTCCGGTGTCCGTAATGCTTCCGGTAAATACTGAAGTGCCCCACCATCCTGTTGCACCGCCGCAAGACAAATCTCCGCTGTCCGCAATGCCTCCGGCACATATTTAAACGCCTGCCCTCTTCTTTGTACCGCCGCAAGGCAAACCTCAGGTGTCTGCAATGCCTCCGGTAAATACCTAAGCGCATCGCCGCTTTGTCGCACCGCCGCAAGACAAATATCCGGCGTCCGCAATGCTTCCGGTAAATACTTAAGCGCATAGCCGCTTTGTCCCACCGCCGCAAGACAAATCTCCGGTGTCCGCAATGCATCCGGCACATCTTTAAACGCCTGCCCATTTCTTTGTACCGCCGCGAAGCAAATTTCAGGCGTCCGCAATGCATCCGGCACATACTTAAGCATATCACCATCTAGCTGCACCGCCGCGAGGCAAATCTCCGGTGTTTTCAAAACGTCCTGATTTCCAACATTCTGTGCTTGATATATCAGTTCGTCGATCTTCCTGTTTAACGGAACCATAGAGAGGGGATCGTTCATAAAATCCGCTATCTTCATCCTGTATTCGCGGTTCGCCGCGCTTTCTGACAGATACCGTTTATTAACCGCGTCACGTATAAAGCTGTGGGCAAAAGTAACCAGGCCGCCTCTGGCCATCAAATGGCTTGCGGTTCCATTGTACAGTTGTGACCAGTACAGCGGTTCCGCACCGGTAAAATTACAAATCTCCGCTTCGGAAAGCCCGTTTCGGGAGACGCAGAGCAGCGAAAGCGCCTCTTCCACAAAGTTCCCCTTACCGTAGTTATAGTTTTTCTCAAGTCTTTCAAGAACCAGCGCAAAAAGATCGGGAATACTGCCGGCGGCAAGGTAGCGGTCTATCTCGCCGTCCAGTTCTTCATATTTTCCAAACATACGCAGTTCGTCAAGCAAAGACAGAAGGGCCAGAGGGTTTTCATTTTCTTTGTCGTTTGCGATGCGTTCAATCTGCGGGGGCGTGAGCTTTTTCCCGAATGAGCCCAGGTACTCGGCAATCAGCGTCTTCCTGCGTTCTACATCAAGTGTCCCAATTTCGGTGTCCCTGTCCCTGCATATTTCGGGTATACCATACCCGACAGCAGTCCATTCCATTTTATTATTTGTGGTACAAATAAATCTGATATTATCATTAAAATCGGGGAGCCACTCCAGATCATCAACATCATCTTTGTCGATATCATCTTTGTAAATTATTGCATCGTCAAATTCCCGGAGTTTATCAATACCGTCCATGATGATGACCAACCTGCCTCTATCCTTGATGGCGGCAAGCAGGTTCTGCAGTTCTGCCTTTTGTGGATACTCCCCTTCCGGTTGTTCAGACGGCGGCGCGGGCTGGAGGCCGTACAGGTCACGTATCTCTTCGATGAGCCGCTGGCTGAACTTGCGGTAATCCCCTTCGTCCCCGCCCTGCCCGATAAAGTGATAGATGATCTTTTCGTTCTCCCGTTCTCCCCTGTTTTGAATCCAATGGGCAAGCAGGGCGCTCTTGCCTATGCCAGCCTCACCGCATATCGCGATGCTCCCCCCATCGGCGCTTTTGACAAAGCGGTCTATACGCGCGTCATACTCGGGATTTGGCACATACACACGGGTCATTCTTTTGAGAAAAACCCGCTGCAGAAGCCGCTCCTTTTCAAGCGGCGACAGCGCCCCATGCGGAAAAAGCGTGTTCACCAGCGCTTTGAAGTCCGCTTCCACCAAATTGCCCAGGTGTTCGATGGAATCGTAATCCTTTACCGGGTAGTCCCGTTGTTCCCGAAGCGTTTGCTTGAGGGCGGCCAACTTTCGCGCCTCACGGGAACCGGGGTTTTCTTTGAACCCTTCTCCCACTTCCATTCCGGGCGACCGGAAGTAAAAATAGGCGTTCACCTTTTCTTTTGACCGCAAAACGCCGTCCTGTATCTCTATTTCCGTGATGCTTGTCCCTTTCAGCAGCTCGTCCTGTATCCAGGGATAGTCCTCAAACACCTGGGTACTTTCGGCAATCTTCCGGCGTTCGTCCTCGTTAGGCACCCAGCCGTAGCGCTCCCCCAAAAGGCCGATGAAAAACGGCGTGGTTCTCTGTATTTCTTTCAGGCAGATGTCCACCACCTTGCCCTGTTTGGACTCTTCCTCGCTTATGCCCCAGCGCAAGTCAAGTTCATAAAGAGACACATCCCGCTCTTCGCAGTAGCGGCGCAGGGCGGGGAAGATTTTGGTCACGAGGTGATCCCGCTCATCATGCATATCCAGGAAGGTGGACGAGATGAAGATACGGATTTGGCGGGTCTCTACCGCTGTATTTAATGCCATAAGATATTATTTATTTATCGCCCCAAAAAATATAGGGGTATCTATTCCTTCGCCTGAGCGCCGCTTCGTCTTACCACAAGAAGCCCCGCAGCTTGGGCTGGGTACCGCAAGCTGCGGGGAAGGCTGCGATTACTCAGGCCTCGGTAATGACAAATTGACTGGTGACGGTGCGTAAGGCGGTTAGGGGTATGGCGGAACCAGAGAACCGCGTTCGGATTTCCAGGCGGTTTTCAGGATAGCCGGTGGCAACGGGGATGAATTCGATACGGGATGCGTTGTTGGACACGACTCGGTTTACTTTTACCGCTTTGGAGGGGTCTTGCACCGGGACCATCCAAAGGCCGGCTTCGGCAGGGAGGCCTTCGATTTTAATACGGCGGCCCACAATCTCGCATACGTGGCCGGGCTCAAAAAGATTGTTGCCCTCCGGGTCTTCCATGTCGCTGTATTCGGATATATAGGCGGTCTCCTCAATGTGGCTGTTGATAAGTATTTCAATGAAGGATGTAAGGTGCTTCATCGCTTTAAGCGTATGGAACTTAAACGAGACTGGGTGCTTTTTGGGGTCAAAGATTTCTTTGACCGAATGAAAAAGGCCGCCGATGTGGACGTTAACCGTGAACCATCCTGTGTTTACCGAAAAGCCGTCACATAGCTGGTACATCATTTCCTTGAAGAAATGGTTGACTGTCTTGACCGCCTCGTCGTGGCTGCCGTCATACCCGCCCCGGTTTCTCATTGCCGCGCATATCGCCTCAACGTTAATGGTCTTTTCCTTAGTGTTTTTGGCAAGGTAGGTGTTCTCGCCTCCGGCCAGATGATTGGGGTAGAGCTGCACTTCAATCTGGTGCATCTCCTCTTTTGCTTCATAGACTGTTGACATAGTTGTCTCCTTTTGCGGTTTCCCGCATTCATGTTGTTTAGACCGCAAGGGCAAAACCATAACGGTCATGTGAAAACGCAAGGCTTAGGGCGGGCTGCGGGCCGGCAAAATGCCGGGTGAATTTACCTTTGGAGCCCCCGCGAACCATAGGTTCGATGCCGCTTAGCCAATTTTGAAATGTATTTTTATTAATTTAAAAACCAAGCGGTCAGGCCATTATGCCACCGTTATGGAAGCAATTTTCTCACAGGTCTCCTCCGGCCTACAGAACCGAAGGTAGGGAATCCCGGAAATATTTTGCCTGCCCGCAGCCCGCCCTAAGCCGTGTATCTTCACTAACGCAGGGTTTTGCCCTAACGTTCAGTGTTAGCGCCTTACTTCGTTCTGACGCCAACTTTGTTGGAGCGGACGCTGCCGTGCTAACCCATGCTTTTTGTATTGTTTTTTATTTGTTTTTTTATTTTGGCTTTTTGATTTGGTTTATTACTTTGGCTTTTTACATTTATTTATTACTTTGGTTTATTACTCTTTGTTTTTGCCTCCTTAAATGGTAAAAATTGCGCCTACCAGCCAAACAGCGGAAAATAATAGCTTGGCGGGGGCGTGTACATCGGTACATACGTTGTCGGCGGAACGTACATTGGCACATACACGGTCGGCGGCACATAATAATTGTATCCGGGGAAGTTGTACCATGTACCGCCAAACATGAAACTGTAAGGGGAGCAATAATTGTTTGCTATGGTTCCGTACACGGTAACGAATGTGTTGACGTAAAGACCGTTTGCGCCGTAATAGGGCTGGAGATTGGGCACATAGTACACCTGATTGGCGGCGTTCACTATGGCAAGTATGCCGTTGATTATCTGCAAGGTTCCCGATATGGTTTGCAGGGTTTGGGCCGTTTGGTTGTAACCGTTACCGCCCCATTGGGCAAACGCCGACCCGGCTATCAGCAAGCCGAGTAAAAGAACAATAAAAAACTTTTTCATGGTTTAACTCCTCCTATCGTTGTGCTTTTCCCACTGGTTTTCACGCCATAAACAGACCAAGCTCATTGTTTTTGCTTACCCTTCATGCTATATTAACCTTATGACCATAGAACAAACTGTTGAAGTGCCCGCCAGCCACCGGATTACCATTGACGTACCCCGTGAAATACCGGTGGGAAAGACTATTATTGCCTTTACACCGGCTTCGGCTTATCGGGAGCAGACCGCCCCCCCATGCCGCAAGCCCATTTCGGCGTATTTCGGCATTATTTCTCCGGACACTTATGGGGACGGTGTAGCTTACCAGCGAAGCCTTCGGGACGAGAAAGAAGGAAACGATTGCCCTTCGTCGTACCGCGAGGCATAAGCTCCCTGACTGTATTGTCGCGGCAACAAGTATTGTTCTTAACGCCATACTGCTCACGTTAGATGTAAAACTACTTCGTCTTGAATGGCAAGGTTTCAATGTAAAAAGCATAGTGTAATTTCCTTCTTCATTCCTCATTCCCCACACCATATTCCTTCTTTCTTTGTTCTCCTTGCCAGGCCGCAAGGATGCGGCTGTTTGTTTTCTTTAGCTGGAGTTTTCTCGTAGAAAAAACTCCGATGCCTTAAATCGCCAAGGATGGCGATTTAAGGCACTACCACAACTGAGTCGGCGCTGTAGGCGTCGTTTGGTTCGGTTGCCCTGGCTTTGGCGGCTCGGCTTGCTCGAATACAAATACACGATTAGGGATGCTTGTATCATGTGTATCACCTGTGGACCAGGAAGCATCAAGTATAACATTTAATCTTTTATAATCTTTTGAAAAATTAAGGGTTACTCTCTTTTTAACAATAGATAAAGCATTGTATTGAATGTATGCCATAAAAACACACATATCATTCTGTTCCCCTTGATATTGAGGAGGGGTATCACCAGCAGAAAAGCCCTGAGAATCTTTAGATATTCCTTTTTCATCAGACGCATAACAAGCATTTCTAGTAAAAGTAAGATATATTTCCGCTTCTACAGGTTTATAGATTTTCCCGTAATACAAATCATTGCTCCTCATACCGGTTTCAGTATCAACCGTGTAAACATACTTGTAATAAAGCGTCTTTCCCGCCACGCTGACCTGCGCGAACGCGCCGGAAACCGCCAACAAAACCAAAGCGATTGCGATTGCAAACTTTTTCATCTTCTAACCTCTATTTGGTTCGGTGAACACCGAACAGTTTAATTGAACAGGAAACAACGTTTCCTGATAACCTATCTTTACGCCGCGTTAGCGGCGATGTTAATCGAACAGGAAACAACATTTCCTGATTACTCCGGCGTTTTCCTTATATTCTCCGTTTCCCTTACATTGATAGCATTTTCCGTTGCCGCTAACGTAACAATAATTGCATTTAAGCGATCCATTGCACCCGGGGCATCTAACTCCACCGTAAACACCTATACCCCCGCATGTCGGGCAACGACCTGAACCCCTACAGTACTTACACAAACCGCTTCCACCGCAACTGGAGCATGTGAGCTTTTTGGGTGACGGCGGCGTATAGGTGTTTGTGTTAGGCGACGGAGTATATGTGTTTGTATTAGGCGGAGTTACCGGAGTTACAGGGTAGACCGGATACGAGTCTACAATCGTCGTGCTCTGCCTCGGCTGTTCCGGCGGCTTGTAGATTTTCGCGCAAGTTACCACTCCGGCGGGTGCGGTAGCTTTTTCGTAAACGTAAATAAGGCCGTCGGGGGCGTAGACGTTCAATTTATTGAAATCTGCTGAATAATAGTAATCGCTGTTTTCACCCCAGTAGCTACGCCCGGAATATTTGTGTAAATTGTTTTGCAAACCTTTATATGCGAGAAAGCCGTTGCCTACGTCATACTTTTGGTTAGTGGAATCGTAACAGCCCACAAAGGTAAAGGAGATGAACTGCCCTGTGTTGTCCCCTGCGGTTTTGACATTGTTCTTTACTACGCCTGTTTGCTTGTAATAATAGACCTGTCCGTCATTGGAGGCTTTGGACTGAGCCGTTAAAAACACGAAGCAGGCGTATCCGTCAAAAGAACCGCTTCTACCGCCAGGAAATAAGATGAGATAAACTTCCGGAAATTACCCAATTTCGGAGGGAAAAGATGAAATTTAGCGAAGAAGAAAAAGCCATGTGGCTGGAAGACTG
>Ga0268262_10002578_pt1 | contig 20760 bp, 22 predicted proteins | sample TergutNc150P3_FD_190354 | JGI IMG/M metagenome (GOLD analysis project Ga0268262, IMG submission 190354) | Nasutitermes corniger P3 segment gut microbial community from laboratory colony in Florida, USA - Nc150 P3 (SPAdes) (version 2) | ecosystem: Host-associated > Arthropoda: Insects >... | reverse complement strand
CAGGATTATATGAGCATGTATATAACAAGTCCAAGCGTTTGCCCATTTCAAGCCCAAAAGCGTTTTTATCTGGGTCGGCGTTCATCAACACCCAATTTCTCGCGGCGGGAAGCCCAAAAGGCGACTGCTGTTGCTCTTTTCTGAACCTTATGCGATACGGGTTGCGATATCTAGTTCCGTCTGGCAGAGCAGGAGTGATGGAATTCCACATAGCGTTCCAAGAGGAATTTCCACGTCCTCTAATTTGCTGATTGCCTATAGCCGCAATATTATTTTGCGGGTTGCTCGGATCATTTAATGAAAATGTCATGGTGCGCCACTCTTCTTTGCTTACAATAGCTTTGCCATCATCCGTATTGATGTTTATCCTAGGCAGTGCGGTTTGCGCAAACACTGTCTGTTGGAGAACAGCTATTGCTACACTTAAAAGAGATAGTTTAGTATTTATAAGCATATAAATAAATATAGTAAAATAAAAATGTTTTTTCTAAATTATCTCTAATGTACTTCAAAATACCTATCATTCTCGCGTTGGCGTTGGTAGCAAATATTTTCGCCCAAGGATATGATACCGCTTATGTTCCAGTTAAGGTAAACGCGGCGGCAACCATCACAATTGAACTTCCAGATACGGCACCGCCCGAAGCCAAGATAGTTGAGCCGAGCAATGGGAAGGTTACTGTACAGGCAAACACGCCAACTACTCTGATTCTCATACTGGGAAATTCGGGAAGCACTCCGATAAAGCATAGTTTGCAAACACAGGGCAATGCAACAATCACCATTTATTCAATGAACGGAGAGCGAATTTTCAACGACCAAAATGTTGCTTCCGGTGCATATCTGCTTTTTGTCAAGGATGCAAACGGAAAATCTTTCACACGCAAGATAGCGCATAAAGGTGGCAAATTGAACGTCAATGCTACGCTTGGCAAAAATAATGCTGCGGTGCTTGCGAAGGATGCGGCACCAAACGACTGGAAAATAACGGCTGTGCCAAAAGGATTTGTGTACCAATCGGCAGAGCATATTTTTAATCCAGTTAAGGGGCAAAATTCTGAGATTCTCATAACTCTACCACCTGCCGCTAATTCGGCAGACTGGACACCGACGGTTGCAGTTTTTGCCGTAGTTGAAAAGCCCAGCACCAGCATTGCCAATTCCGATGTGCAGAATGTGAATGCAAAGAATGTCGCTTTGTCTTGGAACTTGCGCCCAAACGTCACGAAATATGAAGTGTATAGAGATGGCGAACTTTTAGGGGAAACATCCGGAAATTTAATGGAAGACTATGATTTAAAAATAGACCAAACTTACGAATACATTGTTGCTGGGTACGCTGGCACCAACAAAATTCTTTCTGCGCCAGTTCAAGCAACCCCCTTTGCCGCCGCTGCCGCTGCCGGAACGTGGCGGTATATGAATCGAAATTCCGAAGGCGGTTCCTCGGAAACCACAGTCACTGCCGCTACGGGTGGGGGGAGCCCCGGTGGGGTAGCAGGTGCTGACAATAAGAGATATGAGTTTCAGGTAACAGGAGACGGCACACTCAGAACTTTCCAGTATCGGACATCCACAAACGGAACGTCTTGGGGCAATTGGACAAATCTCCCTTCGTCTCCAGGTGGCAGCAGTGTTTTGACCGTTGGTTCGTGGGCAGGCAACCTGAATGGTACGAAAACCACCATCAACCCTGCCGCCTTTGTTTCCAGCGGCACCACTTGGAACGGTGCTTCTGGGCAAACTGGAATAAAATTGGAAGGTGTGCATTGGTACAGAGTGCCAGACAAAGGGCTTAGCATAAATGGATTTCAAGAAGGAAAATACGTGCTTGGCTGCCACCGCGAGCCGAGTGACAATTATAACCTAGCCCACATTATGCTTGTTAGTTGCTATCCCAACAACGGCAAGCCTTATGGCGAAATAACATATTCCGGTCGTCCCTTTGGCTTTGAGTCGCGAGACCAGCGGATTTTTGTTGACAACGATGGCACTCCGTACGCAATGTGTTCGGCTTTGGGCGACAGCCATTTCTTCAAACTAGACCCAAATTGGAAGGAACCCGTAGAGCATACCAACCACGTTTTTAAGGGAGCATACAAAGAAACGCCGGACATTTTGCGTTACGGCGAATGGTACTTTTATTTCGGTTCAAGGCAGAACGGATGGTATCCGAGCCAAGTGCAATATGCTATGAGCAAGAATATTGGCGGCACGTGGAGCGAGCTTAAAGATTTTGGCAATGTGGTGACTTTCGGTGCGCAGTTCAACGGCATCAGAACGGATTCTTACGGAGACGGAAAAACAGCCTACGGTTTTTATTCCTATCGGTGGTCCAACCAATGGGACGGCATTTCAAAGGAGTCCAACGGCAACCCACGCCGTTTCTCCATTCTCAACATTAACGGCGATTATGTGAGCTCTCACTGGTTCAACAACATCGTATATTATCCTGCCTATGGTTATGTTGGTATTAGACCCGGTCGCAATCTTTCTCTAGGCAAAAAGGTGACCGCGCCATCTGGTCAAAAGCAGGCAAACTTGCAGGCGGTAACAGACGGCATGGAAACATCTGCCGCCCCGCGTTACGAAAACAATGCCACTCCTTATGAATTGGTTATAGACCTTGAAAAGCCATCGGTTATAAGAGAGATAACCGTGACAACCAGAATAGTAGGAGGTTCGGAAAGCCCTGCTCAATATACCCTTAGCGGCAGCACAAACGGCAGCAACTATACCCAATTGGCAAACGCCTCGTCTAACGGTCAACCGGGCTTTGTGGTTCATGTAATTGACAATGCAACCGCATATCGCTATGTAAAACTTTCGGTATCAAAATTCAACGATGTTCGCCACAACAACGCTAATACGGTAAGCTGGGCAGACGGCGTATATGAGGTTTCGGTGTATGGAACTTGGAGGTGATTTATGAATAGTAGCAACACGTGGGTTTTATTTGCGTTCTTATCGGCGTTTTTCGCAGCCTTGACTTCTATTTTGGTGAAAATCGGTATTCAGAACGTAAATTCAAATTTAGCAACGGCAATTAGAACCATTGTCGTTTTGGTTATGTCTTGGGCTATAGTCTTTATCACCGGAAAACACAACGAGATTGCGAATATTGAGCATAAAAATTTACTCTTTTTAGTTTTATCGGGAATTGCAACTGGATTGTCTTGGCTGTGCTATTACAGAGCCTTGCAGCTCGGTGAAGCATCAAAAGTAATACCCATTGATAAATTCAGTTTAGTAATTGGAATGGCAATGGCATTCATAGTTTTAAAAGAAGCAATAACAATAAAAACGATTATCGGAGGTGTGCTCATCACAATCGGGACCTTTGTTTTGATACTTTAGGATATAATTTTCTATATTTATGAATAAGTGAGTAAAAAATTATGGAAATAGAAAAAGCGACTATTGAAGACTTGCCGAAAATACTGGATTTGCAAAAATTGGCTTATATGAGCGAAGCTAATTTGCTGAATTATTACACGATTCAGCCACTCACGCAGACATTGGAAGAATTGGAAAATGAATTTAACAAACAAACAATTTTAAAGTTAGTTGATGAAAAAAATAATGCAATTATCGGTTCTGTTCGTGCTCGCGAAGAAAATGGGCGAGTTTATGTAGGCAGATTATTTGTACATCCTAGGTATCAAAAGAAAGGATTTGGGACAAATTTGCTGAAAGCCATAGAAGAGTTGTATCAAGGCAAAACATTTGAATTATTCACAAGCGGCAAAAGCGAAAAAAATCTGAAATTGTATGTAAAAAACGGATATAAAGAATTTAAACGGCAAAAAGTATCTGGCGGTTTGGAATTCGTTTTTATGGAAAAATAATTTTCTATATTGTTCTTTATGCGCAAACTCTCTTTATTAACGGCAAGCCTGCTATTTTGGGCGTTATTCTCCATTTCCTGCGATGACAATTCCCCTAAATGCGGTAAAACTACGCCGTTTGACCCAGAAAAACAATTCTGTTTTGCCAATAGCGTGGTGCACGATAAATGCGGTGGCAAGGTGTATGACCCTTCAAAGAAATTCTGCCGCTCAAACGAAACTTACAGCAAATGCGGCGGCAAGGAATACGATCCTAAAGAACAATTCTGTGTTCGCGATGAAGTTCAGAAAAAATGCGGCGGAACTGGATACGACCCTTTGGAGAAATTCTGCACTGCGAACGGCGAGCTTCGCGATAAATGCGGCAATGATGGATATGACCCTGAAAAGCAATTCTGCTCTGCCGATAGCGTAGTTTATGATAAATGCAATGGCAACGAATACGACACTGGAAAAATGTTCTGTGATTCCAGAGACAATAAAACTTACAAACATATTAAAATAGGCGAGAAGGTTTGGATGGCGGAAAATTTGAATTATGAAGCAAAAAATTCTTTGTGTTATGATAACAAACCAGCGAACTGTGCCAAATATGGCAGGCTTTACGATTGGAATACGGCTGCAAAAGTTTGTCCGCGGGGCTGGCATTTGCCGAGCGGCAAGGAATGGGATGCTTTGGCTAGCGCAGATGTAGCAGGCAAGAAATTGAAAGCAAAGAAAGGCTGGAACAGTTTTCCAAAAATATCCGGAACGGATGCTCTTGGTTTTTCAGCCTTGCCCGGTGGCTATAGCCAAAAAAATAAGTTTTTGGATGCTGGCAAAGAGGGCAAATGGTGGGAAGCGAGCAAAAAAGGCGATTTGCGGTCTCTAAAATACAACAGCGATAAAGGAACCCAAGACTCAAATCGCAATAAATTCGGCAGCCACTCTGTTCGTTGCGTGAGGAATTGAGGTCTTACTTCCCATACAAACTATCTCTCGTGTCTTTCAATTTTTGCAAGAACGCTTGATCCCCAATATCGCTCGGAATGAGCACAACCTTTCTATTCTTTTTCCCAATTTCTGAATTGAAATTATTGTTTGGTCTATCATTTTCTCGCCCCGGTAAAGACACAGCTAAACCAAAAGCTTCCATTTTATTTTTTGAAACGCCGAACTTTGCAAGGGTCTCCATAACTGTTTTTGCTCTTGCTTCAGATAAAGCAGTGGTATATTGACGGTCTTGGTCTTTTGATTCGGAACCAACCACATATATTTTGACATCTGGGTTCCTACTGATATATTTAACCACATTATCTGCAAAATTTTTGAGATTATTTTCTGCTTCTGTAGGATTGCTATAGACCGCCTTCCCCAATTCAAACCTTATCTGTTCTTCCCCTAAACTGATTATGAAGTCTGCGAATTCTATGGGTCTAACCGGAGGAAGTTTGTTTGCATCATTAGCCTTATTTGTACTGGGAAATTCCAATATTTCAACGCTATCTGCACCAACGCCAGCTCTATTAAAAATAGTAGTCCATATAGTTGGCAAACCATATTTTTTTACCAGAGTGGATAATTCTTTTTGAGGTCTTGCTACATCGCCGAGTCCAATAAAAACAATGTTTGTTCCTTTGAGGTTAGGCAATGCTTTGTTTTTTTCTAATCGCACAGCAATGCTATCTGTGAAAATTTTAGTTTTTTCATCGTTATACCACGAATCAAAAGTATCTATGCCGTGTGTTGAGAAATCTAAAACACCTGCGGTTACAATACCGCTGTCCATGATAATAATTCGTTTCCCCTTTATATTTTTTCCATCTCGCTTTGCTTGTCTTTCAAAAACATTTAATAGTGCGCTTGCTTCTTGAATGGCTTTTAATAAATCATTCTCAGGTGTTATGGCATAAGTGCTATCTCCCTCTCTTAAAAAATCAAGGACAATATCTGTATTTATTTTGATTTGCTTTTCGCGTTTTTTTTCGTTTTGGTCAATGGCTTCAAAATAGTCAAATCTTTCTGCAATCCTTGGAGTACCTTCGCTTGAAATCACACCGATATAGCCGCCATATACAGTCTCTTTTAAATATCCTTCCAGTTCCTCGTAGAATGTTTCGTGGAATGCGTTTGCATTTGCGTGGCGACCAACTATTATGATCAGTGCATTCACAGAGTTATCTTTAACACTATTGCAGGCTATAATTCCTAATAGCATTAAGATAGTTATAACAGCGCAGAGTTTTTTCTTAGCTTTCATCACAAGCCTCCAGTTTGTTGAGTTTTTCTTTGAATCCTGGTATATCCTCTATGCTCTCCAACGTGAGAGTTTTTAAGTCGCCAGGTGTTTTTGCAAGTTCAGACAATTCTTTATGTATCACAGTTGATAGATGAACCAGTTCTTCATAAGGTTTTTTTACATGTATTTTTCTGAGATTAGGTGCTTCATGTTCAAGTTGATTATCCAATTGAGTTATAAGTTCATTATAACGAGTACGAGCAATATCTTCGTCCAAAATCGCTTTTTCTAAACCGCTGAATCGTCCAGCCCTTTCTATTTTCCTTATTATATCACGTGCTGTTATCAGCATACTATTTGCTTTTTCAGATATTTCGTTGAGCTCTCTATTTCTGTCTTCTTCAATTTTTCTCTCTTGAATGTTTTTTTGCTCGTTCAATTGGTTTATTCTTGCATGATATTCATTTTCTATGCTATCAATTTCTCTATCCACTTGTTCCAATTCTTTTTCAATTTCATCAAATCTCCTCTTGTTTCTAACGCCGAGCACAAATGAGATGCCGCTGGTAAAAATCGGCAAAATCAAGGTTAAATAATCCCAAATTATATTGCTGTTGCCGTCATCGTATCTGGGTTTGTAATCCTTTATGAATAAACCTTTGTCTCGCTGCGAGCGAGTTTTAAATTCAGCGCTATTTATGGTTTTGTTGTAATTCTCCATTTCTGTTTCATAAGCTTTTTCATTTTTCGTTATCTGTTTATATCTTAAATTTGCTAAGGGGGCTTGCAAAAGAATAATAATAATCAACGTTGTTACGAAAATTAATTTTGCGTCTGCTCTGGCTCTTTGTGTTTCTGGTAACTGAATCTTGGAGATTTTTCTATAGTATCCCAAACCGCTTTCAGAACTTATATACGATGCGATATTTGTCAAAATTCCGCATACTAATCCAAATAATATAACCCACCAAAAAACTCCACTTGCTTCCTTTGCAAATAATAATGAAAAGCAGAAAGTGTCAACAATAATAGCTACTACAAGAACAATTGCAGAAGATTTTTTCACTCGCTCATATACGCCAAGCAATTCTTTTTTAAAGTTCATCAATGCCCCCTTGCTCCACCAGGATTATCAAAATCTATTATTTGCTGTACTTTTTTTGATAAATCTTCTTTCCTCACGTGCCTCAGTTCTAAATCGGCATTATCACTGAATTGCTCTTGTAAGTCTTCAATGCTCTTTTTAGTGGTTTCTTCTAAATTCTCTATTTCCCTTTTATATTTTTCATTAACCACTTCAATTTGGCTTAGTATTTCAAGTCTTTTTCTCAGCAATGTTTCTGCTTGTTTGAGTAGTTCATCATATCCCAAATGCCACGCATATTCTCTTTGCGTATTGACATCGTTCCATCTTTCTACAATTTTAGCTTTTGCAGTTATAAAGGCTTGCAAAGCTATTCCATACAAATTCGTGATTATACTTATAATTCTTTTATCATCGTTCTTGAGATTGCTCAATTGTTTTGCTTTATTCAATTCATTGATTATTTCAGTTTTTGCATCATCGATGATATCACTAACTTCATTGGATATTGCCTTCTTTTCCATTTAATTACCTCATCCCATTTTATTTCTATCTCTATATGGGTCAATTACATCAATATATTCGGTAACATGAAAACCTTGTGCAGGATTGCTAACTTTACCAATATCCATTAACACATCTTGGTCTATATTTAAATCGCGGTGACTATCGCTATGCGCTTTTTTATATGCAGTGTAAAACGATGTCCAATAAATAAAAATTCGCTCAAGATAAAATTTTAATTCCGTATTATAGTAAGAATTATATTCTTCGAGCAATCTTTTTGCTTTATTCATAGCTTCATTGCCATTAGTGTTGTATGTTGTAAGCTCGGTTATGCAATCTCCAATTATTCTTTTGATCTCAGTTTCAAGTACCCTAATTGATGCGGTATTTTTTCCAGCTTTGTGAATTTCGTCTTCTATATTTGTTTTCTCATATTGAGAATTGAGAACCTTCTCTTCTCCTTTAGACATAAGGCTTGAAATGGTTTCATTTAATTCTGTTAGCTGATGAATATACTCATTAGTATATTTAGCGTTGACTTTTGTCGCAAGATTGCTCATCATAGTCTTGATATATTTAGTGTGATGATATTCCCGTCCTTTGTAATGATATGGCATTAACTCTTCATTTATAGCATCGTTTTCTCCTGATTTTTCCAATTTACGCTCTTGATAGCAAGTGACAATATATTCATGGTTAGCTCTAGAACAAAAAACTCCCACATAACGTTTAACGAACCAAAATAAACATTTTTTTCCGCTATTCTTTTGACATTTCATAATTTCTTCCTATCCATAAAGCTTTAGCACAAATATAGTAAAAAAACTCCCATAGCTAATGCTTCTGATGGCAACCTTCATTAGCCTTGTGTTCGCCGTTTTCACTAGAAATGCACAAGGGATAACTCTCTGGCGATACTTTTTTTGAAATAGCCAATCCGCCAATGAAGCCAATCAAAATTCCGAGTGCAAATAAAAGTGCTTGTGAAATCATTTTAATCATTTATGCTTATCTCCATATTTTGAATAGCCGCTCCGCTGGCTCCCTTGCCCAAATTATCCAGAACAACTGTTATTTGCCCGTGTTCCTCGCGCCCGAACACAAAAATTTTTGCATTGTTGGTGTTGTTGCACATTGTTGGGTCTAAAATAGAGGGGTTTTCGCCTGTGGGAACAACACGGACATACTCGCAATCTTTATAATAATCGGTTAAAAAATTTCTCAATTCGTCAAAGGAATTTATGCCGTTTAGCATATTTGGGAACAAGCTCACCGTTACAGCCATGCCTTGATAATAGGGACCAAGAATGGGATTAAACAAAGGCGGATTTTTTAGTTCGGCTATTTTTTGCATTTCTGGCAAGTGTTTGTGGCAAAGACCAAGGGCATAAGGTTTCACAGATGGGTCAAAATTTTCTTTGTATTCCGCAATCATTTTTTTGCCACCACCGCTATAACCTGTTACGCTGTAGCAGCTTAAATTCTCATCTAATTTTATTATGCCCTTTGCCACAAGCGGATAAACAGCTAATAAAAATCCTGTGGCGTGGCAGCCTGGGTTTGCTATTCGCTTTGATTTTTTTATGGCTTCTTCGTGACCCTGCGAAAGTTCAGGAAGCCCGTAAGCCCAAGCATCATTTGTGCGGTGCGCGGTGCTTGTGTCTATAACAATGGTGTTTGGGTTTTGGACAAGTGCAACAGATTCTTTTGCGGCATCATCGGGCAAGCATAAAAAAGCAATGTCGGCTGCGTTCAAAAGTTCCGCTCTGCGTTTTGTGTCTTTGCGAAGTTCGGGTTCAATTTCCAAAAGCTCTATATCTTTGCGAGTGAGCAGTTTTTCTCTTATCTGCAAACCCGTTGTGCCTTCTTGACCGTCGACAAAAACTTTCTTCATTTTGTGTTTAAAAAGTGCAAAGCACCGGAAAGATAAACTAAGGGGCTGTTCCAGTTTATAGCAACTTCGTTGGTGGCATAGCTGCAATCGTTGTCCAAATAGGAGAGGGCGGGTTTGCCTTTTTGCACATAATTTTCGCAACGTCCATTTGGTTTAACATCTTGCCCACCCTCGTGCGGCCCGCCAACCAACATACCCGGCACCGGTTCTGTGATACCATCTCCTTCGGATGGTCTGTGATGCGGAGACATTGGCGTTCTGTTGCCGTGTCCAGTTACATAACTTATATCAATGGGGTTTGCACCCAAAAGATAATCCAAGGCTCTTTGAGCAGCATCCAAATAGCTTTTGTTTTTTGTTAAATAATATGCGTGCAAAAGCAAAATGCCATTATTTGCAACAGCAGAATTTGAACCCCAAACAAAATTCCATTTATTTACGGGGATTCCATAAGCAGAATTTTCTGCTATGTCTTTGAGAGTATTTGCAACAGCTATAAGGGTATCTTGAGCCTTTTTGTTCAAATCTTTTTTAAATCCGTTTTTGGCATCGGAAATTCTGTACACAGTCAAAAAATTCACATTGCCCCACCACGGCGTTTGCCCATCAAATGGAACACTATCAATTATATTCTCGTAAGATTTTTCCTTTGTGCTGATGTAAAGTTCTGCTGCTGCCCATAGTTTTTCGTCTTGGACTGTTTCATCGCCAGGGGCGTATGGTCCTGTGTTCATGCCTTCGGGTTGTTTGAACAAGATGGATGGATTTTTTGTTGCCCACTCAAATGCTTTTTCTGCGGCGGCAATGGCTTTTGCGGAAAATTTTGCATCAAAGGGTTTATAAACTCGGTTTGCCTGTGCCATAACAGCGGCGAAGTTCAGAGCGGCGGTGCTTGTTTTCATAACCACATATCTTTTTGCAAGATCGCCTTCTGGCAGTTCGTGACCGCTGAATCTCGCGGTGGTCAATTTGTGGTAAACTCCGCCGTCTTCTGGGTCTTGCATGGTTAGCATCCAGTCTAGGTTCCAGCGCACCTCTTCTAAAATATCCGGCGTTTTGCTTTTGCTTTCGGGAATGTTCAAAGAAACTTTTTTGAGTTCTTTTTCAAAATGCTCATATAGTTCCAAAAGAGTGAAAACAGAAATTCCGCTATTCACAACATATTTGCCATAATCGCCTGCATCATACCAACCCTTTGGGCTGCTGATTTTCCAGCCTGCCGGCTTTTCGGATTCTGGGTAAAAGCTAACGCTGGTGTCTGGGTGTCCGGCTGCCCGCATCCATTTGCCGGCAAATTCAAAGGGTAGGGCAGTACTAGCTCTTTGATAATAAAACCATTTCAAAGCGGCTTTGAACACATTTTCATAAACATCGTTTTGCACAATTATATTGTCAGAAACTCTGGCTCCATTTACATAAGCTGCATAAACTCCTTTTTTCGCAATACCAGAAAAATCTGCCTTGCGCACCGACTCTCCGCTATATTCCCAAGTTGCTGGAGCAGACAAGGGTGCATTTAATACCGTTTTGCCGCTTGCCAAATCCTTAAATTCAACAGAAGCAGCCCCCGCATCTTTCAAAACCAATATTTTCTTAGCTTGTTCTCCATAGCCAATTTGGTTTATTTTAGCCCCGAATCCATGAATTTGTGCATTTACAAGTGTTACCATAAAAATAATTGCGAAAAATGGTTTCATGGAGAGAATATAGAAAAAATTTTTGTGCCTGTCCAAAAACTTCGCCAATAAAACAGGCATTAAACCCTGCCCACGAAGTGAAGTTGGCAGGGTGAGTAAAATTGCACTTTGTCTGAACCAGAATTCACAGGATTTACCCGATTTCTCATTTATTATCAAATAACAACGAATTTTTCACCCTTTTTAATAATTTTGTATCTTACTAAGTGAATTTAATGTACTTTGGTGGAGAAAATTTATTATGAAAAGCAAACTTACAAAGTTCGCACAGGTGGCAGGCATTTCGCTTGCTTTGGCATTCACACTTTCCTGCTCAGGCGGTGACGACAGCGGCGGTGGTGGCGACAACGGCAGCAGCAGTTCCGCAACTGGCGGCGGCGGCGGTTCTAGTTCGTCTGGCGGTGATGTGACCGCTTGCACAGCGGCAGATAACACAGACACTCAATATTGCTCAAATGGCACTATGAAAACTTACGGCTCAACTCCGTCAATAGGTGGCAGAACATACAAAACCGTTGAAATAGGCTCGCAAACTTGGATGGCTGAGAATTTGAACTACACAACCGCCACAGGCAGTTATTGTTACAACGGCAACTGCGATATTTATGGAAGTTTGTATAATTGGGAAACGGCAAAGACTGTATGTCCTGCTGGTTGGCGTTTGCCTAGCAATGCGGAATGGACAGTGCTAATAAATTTTGCAGGCGGTGTGGGGAGAAAAACGGCAACTAAGTTGAAAGCAACAAACGGTTGGAATGAGACGAACGGTAATGATCCGAGCGGTAATGGAACGGACGATTTTGGATTTTCTGCTCTGCCTGGCGGCTATCGTCATTTCTCCAATGGCAGTTTTGAAATGGCAGGCGAAGATGGCTATTGGTGGAGTGCTACGGGGTTCGATAGAGACGATGCCTACGCCACTGCAATTAGTGCACCGATTGGATCTTTCAACTACGACAAGAACTACGGTTATTCAGTCCGTTGCATAAAAAATTAACGCCTAACAAAACATTTCACAAACAAAAGGCAACCGTTGCGGTTGCCTTTTGTTGCTACAACGCCATAATTTCGCGGCGTGAAAGCCCAGTATAACGCATAATCTTATCCATAGCCTCACCCCCAGCTTTCATAGCCTTAGCAAATTGCTTTTGGCTACGACTTTTAGCTTCCGCTTTCGCTGCTTTGGCTTCCGCTTTTGTCACAGCCTTATTTACAGCCTTGTCTATAGCCTCGTCTATGCCTGTATCTACCAACTGCTTCAATGTCATATCTACCTCCACAAACTCTTGGTATTCACCGTAGAGTTCCAAATTCATATTCAACAACCTACGCAAAAGCATAGCTGCATCCTTAGCCGTAATATAGTTATAAAATGTTCAAAAAAGGTTTAAACACCCTTGACAAAGTCAAAATAATTTTCTATCTTTAAGACTATGTCTCAATCTCAAACTCTATCTACGCTGAAATCCGGCAGCAGAGCTAAAATAGCTGGCTATCTGAAAAACTGCAAAAGTTCCTATAAAATGAAGCTTTTGGCTCTTGGTTTAACAAGGGGAACCGAGGTTTTTAAAATAAAAACCGCCCCTCTTGGAGACCCAATGGAAATTGAGCTACGCGGATACCGCCTCTCTTTGAGAAAAGCCGAGGCAGATGTGGTTTTAATGGAAGGGGAGGAATTATGATAATAGCAATAGCTGGCAATCCAAACTGCGGGAAAAGCACTATATTCAACCTCTTGACAGGCGGGCGGCAAAGGGTTGGCAACTGGCCGGGTGTTACTGTGGATAAAAAAATGGGAGAAATAAAACACCCAAAACTGAACGCAACACTTGTGGATTTGCCCGGCACCTATGATTTAGGAACTTGGAGCGAAGACGAGCGCGTTGCGCGGGATTACCTGTTTTCGGGCGAGCCGCAATTTTTGATAAATGTTTTGGATAGCACAAACATTGAGCGCAACTTGTATTTAACAACCATATTACAAGAAAAGAATATAAAAATGCTTGTTGTGCTGAATATGATAGATGTTGCCAATAAAGATGGAATTTCCATAAATACCGAGCAATTGGAAAAAGAATTAGGCGTTCCAGTGGTGGCGGTTTCGGCTCTCCAAAGCGGAAGCAAAAATAAAATAGTAAGCAAAATAGCAGAGGCTCTGTCGCAGGAACAAAAGCCGATAGTGCCGCCTCCACCGCCTATTGAAAACGAAGAAGAAAAAGACGAAATCCTTGCCGAATGGCGATATAATCGCATAGAGAATATTGTTGCAAAATCCGTTGTAAAAGGAATTTCGCCATACAAGGCAGGCGATAAATTAGACAAGTTCATTATGAACAAATATATAGGTTTGCCAATTTTTTTATTTGCAATGTATTTGTTATTTTGGTTGGCCGTTCACGTGGGCGGAGTGTTCATAGACTTTTTTGATATAGCTTTCGGGGCAATTTTTGTGGACGGAGTAAAATATGTTTTAACAAGCATACACGCTCCCGAGGCGGTGGTTTCCATTCTCGGAGACGGAGTTGGTTCGGGAATTCAAGCTCTTTCCACATTTTTTCCCATAATATTCTCGCTGTTCTTTTTTATGGGACTGCTTGAAAATTCTGGCTACATAGCACGAGCGGCTTTTGTTGTGGATAGAATAATGCGCGCAATGGGTTTGCCGGGCAAGGCTTTTATTCCAATGCTCATAGGCTTTGGCTGCTCGGTTCCTGCAATTATGGCTACGAGGAGTTTGGAAAATAAAAGAGATAAAATTTTAAGCGTGTTCATGGTTCCATTTATGAGTTGCGGCGCAAGGCTTCCGGTATATATAGTGATTACCTCGGCGTTTTTTCCGCATAATGCTCAAAACATGATTTTTGCGCTTTACATAATTGGCATTATGCTTGCCCTTGCAACCGGACTTTTGCTGAAAGGCACGGTGTACAAAGGGAATTTAGCTCCTTTTGTGATGGAACTTCCTCAATACCACAGGCCAAAAATAGGAGCGGCAGCGAGAAACGCTCTTTTTAGAATAAGGGCTTTTATTAAAAAAGCTGGCAGGATTTTAATTCCCATAATGGCAATTTTGGGCGTGCTAAATTCCGTGAGCATAACAGGTGAATTTGGCGTGAGCGAAGAGGATTCCGTGCTTTCCACAACTGGCAAAGTCATTACCCCTATATTCTCGCCAATGGGAATAAGCGAAAACAACTGGCAAGCATCGGTGTCGCTTTTCTCCGGCTTGTTTGCCAAAGAGAGCATAGTGGGCGTTATGAGTACCCTTTATTCCCAAAACGCAGAAGCCGAGCCGGAAGAGGAGAAGGAATTTTCCTTAACCGAGCAATTCGGTGAAGCATTTGCATCCATTGCGAGCAACGCAAAAAAACTCGGTGAAAAAATCACCGACCCTTTGGGTTTAGGAGATTCTGATATAATTGACGAATCTGCATCTATGTTTGAGCAAATGCAAAAGGCTTTCAACAACAGTTCGGCTGCGGCTTTTGCCTTTTTGATTTTTGTGCTTTTATATGTGCCTTGCATTTCTGCGGTTTCGGTTGCTGTGAGAGAGGTGGGCTTTGCTTTGGTTGTTTTGCAATCCTTGTATTCCACAATGCTCGGTTGGTGCTTGGCGGTGATTTTTTACCAAGTAGCCGAAGGTCATTCGTTGCCGTTCATTGCAACGGCGGTGGTGGTTTTGCTTGGAACTGTGTTTGGGGTTATTCTTTATGCCAAGAAGTCGGGGAGGTTTAACCCTTTTGTTTGAATTTTTGTCTGAACCAGATGCCTGTTCGCTACTTACTCGATGGCGAACAGCCGAAGGCTGGTAATTATCAGAATTTACAGTATTTTTCAGAATAATACAATTTGGCACAATAACCCGATACATAAAACAACGCAATGATACGATTTTGTAGGGGCAGGGTTCGCCTGCCCCAAATGTGAACCCAAATGCACCTAATTCTGCGATAATTTTACAATAAATCTGCGAAACTGCATATTGCGCATTTATTTTCAGGGCAGGCAGACCCTGCCCCTACGGTTCAAACGAATTTTCCACAATTTCTCCCGTAATTTGTATATTCTAAAACAGAAATGAAATGTACTTTGGCGGAGAAAATTTATTATGAAAAACAGCCCCTCTAAACTCGCACTAATGGTAGGCATTTCGCTTGCTTTGGCTTTCACCTTTTCTTGCTCTAGCGGTGGAGGCGGCGATAGCGGTGGTGGCGATAGCAACAACCAAAGCTGCCGACCCGGCTCTCTTGACGGCGTTTGGGAGTTTGAGGATGATCCTGATTTCCAAATTACTATTAGCGGTAGCACAGGCAAAATTAGTGCTTTCCCCCCCTCCGATGAATGGAAAGTCGGCGACCAAGTGTGGCGAAATTTAACAAGTACTGGTAATTTAACTTGGTCTGGACAAGAAAATTGGTCTAAACAAGATACGGAATGGGTTAATGCTCGACTCACTATAAGCGGCTCTGGCGGAAGAAAATTAACAATCTTTTATCCTGATAGTGATTATCCTGATGATGGAATTACTTTTTCAAGGAAATGCAATAACCAAAGCAGCAGTTCAAGAAGTTCGTCTTCCCATGACCCCCATGAAGCCTGCAAAAACATCGTATTCAACGCTTCAACGAATTTTTGCTACGATGGCATTGTTTATGACAAATGCAATGGCATGGGATATAATCCCTCTACTCATATTTGCCAAGGCACGGCAGCCTATCCTGCGGTATGCGGTGCGCGGAATGAGGCGTATAATCCGCTGGAAAAGGGCTGTTGCGATGATCGCACATTCAATTTGTCAAATCAGAGGTGTCAAGATGATGTTGTGGAAGAAAAGTGTGGTGAAATCTGGTACGATATTTCCAATCCTAATCTCAGTTGTTCGGAGAGGTACTTAGAAGCCAAGTGCGGTAGCGAATGGTACAAATACGATATCTTTGATTCTGATTTTCGTTGCAATAACAATGTTTTAGAAGAAAAATGCGGAAGTGTGTGGTACAATGTCTCTAATTCAACACAATACTGTTCCAATGGTACCACACTAAAGAATTATGGTTCTGTTACTTATGAAGGCAAAACCTATAAAACCGTAGTCATAGGCGAACAGACTTGGATGGCGGAAAATTTGAATTACGATTATGAAGGCAGCAGGTGCTATAATGACGACCCTACCAATTGTGACAAGTATGGTAGGCTTTATGATTGGGAAATGGCAATGGATGTTTGCCCCCCTAGCTGGCATTTGCCTAGCAATGATGAGTGGTGGACCATTGAGCATTTTGTATTTTCTTTCCCAAGAAATAAACTCAGGGCATCTAGTGGTTGGGGCAACGATAACGGGAAAAATACTTTTGGCTTTTCCGCCATGCCGGGCGGTTATTACGGCAGTTCGTACGGCAGTTCGGATGGCGGTTTCCGCAATGTCGGCAGCGGTGGCTTCTGGTGGATTGCCTGCCGTGACGATAGCAACTACGCTGAATACAGGTTCATAGGCATCAGTGACTTATACGGCAGCGGCGAGCGCGCCAAAGAAGAGATTGCTCTGTACAGCGTTCGTTGTATCCAAGACAATTAGAGGATTTACAAATTTCACTCATAACAAAGGAGACAGCACAATGAAAAAATCCATCTCAAAATTCGCACTAGCGGCAGCCTTCGGGTTTGCCTTGGCACTCACATTTTCTTGCTCTAGCGATGGTGGCGGCAATGACAACGACTATGTATCATATTATAATCCTAACAATGAAAATGTTAGGTGCCGAAGCGGAGTTATTGAATACAAATGTGGAAATGACGAGTGGTATAACCCTGAAAAGTATGTTTGTGCAAACGACTACGATGAATTTTCAAATATTTATTACACACTCATACCTTCGAAACAATATTACGAGCAAAATGGATATCTGCGTTGTGGCAACAGCTATTATCCTCCAAATTATCCTGATTCTTATAGATGTCAAGGCAAAACTCTTGAATTCAAATGCAATGATGAATGGTATAATGCTGAAAAGTATGCTTGCTGGAGCGACAGAGATGAGTTTTCAAATATTTATTACACACTCATAACTCTGAAGCAATATTATGAGAAACTTGAACAACAAGGATATGTGCGTTGTAAATAGTTTACTTATGTTTTATATTACCTTCCAATAACCACCTTTTTCAGAACCGATTCTCTCCAGCGACTTTTCGCTTTTCAATTTTTCAATATCACGCAAAATAGTCCGCTTGGTAACTTTCATATATTTGGCTATTTCCGAAGCAGTTATTCTATTATTCTCTGCAATAAGATTTAATATTTTTCTCGCTCTATCACTATCGCTATCGGTGACATCGGTGACATTATCGGTGACATCGGTGACATTTATCGGTGACATTATCAATTATACTGAAATAGAAAATCTAAGCAACCTTCCCCTAAGCCATTAAATCTATAACATCGCCGCCGTCTAGTTTCAAGGGGTGGCCGGCTGGGGTGTTGGTTTCGGGTTGTTCTTCTTGCTGTTTTTTCTTGTTCTTCTGCTCTTGCTGATTTCCGCCGCCATCGGGATTCAGTGCTTCCGAGTCATCATCTTTTTGAACTGTGTTGTTTTTCAACTCTTCCAAGCGGTGCATTTCTGTAGAGGCCTTTATAATATCGCCAAAAGCTTTTCCCTGTTCGTGCGAACGCAATTCGGACAGTGTTTCTGAACGTTGTACCAAATCTTGATTTTGTATTGGCGGCAGCATAAAAAATCCTCCTCAGTGGCTTTATATTTTCAACAACAATTTGGCTCTCAGTTTTAACATGGCTTTGGAGTGAATTTGCGAAACGCGAGATTCCGTTAAATTCATTGCAACTCCAATTTCTTTTAGAGTTAATTCTTCGTAGTGATAAAGGGCTATCACCTGCCTTTCGTTTTCTGGCAATTCGTGCAAGGCCTTTTCCAAGATTTTTTTTGTGTCTTCAAAACTGAGCCTATCCAATGGATTTTCTACGTCTTTGTCTTCTATGGTGTCTATAAGGCTTATGTCTAGAGATTCTCCGTAGTTGTTGGATATAACTTCGTTTAATGAGACTATGGTTGTTGGGGCAACTTCGCTTAAAAGTTCTTCAAATTCTGCGGGTTTTAAATTCAAGTGTTCTGCAACTTCGTTGTCGTAAGGAGTGCGTCCAATTTCTTTTTCTAATTCTATGTATGCATTTTTCACCATTTTGGATTTTTGCCTTATTGAACGCGGAATCCAGTCTTGCTCTCTGAGGTCGTCTAGAATGGCTCCTTTTATTTTGTGGGTTGCATAGGTTTCAAATTTCACGTCTCTGGTTGTGTCAAAAGATTCAACCGCTTTTATCAATCCCATTACTCCGGTGCCTATTAAATCGCCTAGTTGAACGCTTTTTGGTAAGTTTATAGCCATTCTCTGCGCCGTATATCGCACAAGAGGCGTATATTCGGCAAGCAGTTTGTCTCTAGCTGCCGTGCTGCCATTTTTTTTGTATTCAGTCCAAAGAGTTTCTATTTCCATTATTTCCTCGCTGCTGCCTGTGCCGCCTGAGCTTGTGCCTGAGCCTCAACTTCAGCTTCAGCTTGTGCCTGAGCTTGTGCCTTTTCCTTCTCTTGGGTTTTTAGCCAAGCTAGTTCTTCAGGACTCGGTTCTGTTACGTGATAGGATAGACCTCCGTCTACTCTGTTCACTTGTTTCTCCTTTGCATCCATTAAAATTGTTTTGAGAAAAGTGTCCACTAGCATAACGAACAATACCCAAAAAATTCCGCTGAGCACAACGGCTTTCACAAGGGCAAAAGCAATTTCTTTAAATGAGATTACGGGGCTTAAAAGCAAGTCTATTAAAAATATAATCCAAAACACCACTATCACAATGGTTTTGGTGACTGCATGAATAATTTTCTTAAGTTCCATATTAAATCTCCGTTATTTCAATAACCACTCCGCTATAATTTCTTTCTCTGCGCTAACTATGTTGTCTGGACCTTGCCCGTTGCCAATATAAGAAAGCGGTATTTCATATTTCAATGGCAGCCACAGCAGGGCACCCGGTTCGCAAGATTCATCTTGTTTGGTGAAAATTATGCGGTTTGCTTTTAAGGCAGCATAAACTTCCACAGCTTTTTCCAAATCACGGTCACGCATATTAAGCGGTAAAACCAAGTGGACTTCGTCTGGGTGAATTGCCTCGTAAAAGGCATTTATCTCTTCTTCGTATTCTTCGTTTTTTAAGCTGCGGCCTGCGGTATCTACCAAAACAAGGGATTTATCTCTTAGTCTTTCAAAAACTTCTGGAACTCCCTCTGGGGAATTTATGGCTTCAAGCGTTACGTCTGCGGCAATGGCAAAGGCTTCCATTTGCTCCACAGCACCCATGCGGCAGCAATCGGTTGTGACTATGGCTATATTTGTGTTGCCTGACATGGTGGCTCTGCCTGCTAACTTTGATATCACTCCAGATTTCCCTGCTCCAGCCGGACCTATGAACATTTGCGTTAAAGGCCTGCCTTTGCGAAGGCGCGGGCGCGAAGCTATGGAGATTCTATTTGCCAGCACTTTTTTCATCTGTTCTTTGATATGGATTTCTTCCCTTGAATCTACGGAGCATAGCAGCATAACTTCTGCGAGCAAGTCTTGGACTGTTTGGGCTGGCAATCCGTTTCTGTGCAAAATTTCGGCAATGAAACGGAATTCTTTTGGAATACTGGAGCGCACAACCCTAATGCCCTCTAAAAAATCAGTTCTTGTTGCGGCAAATTCCTCTCTTAATTTTTTAACCTCTGTGAGCATATCTTCCATGTGTATGGCGAGTCTGTCTTGGACTACTTTGTCGTGTTTAATCGTGTGGCGCAAGTCTCCGGTTTTTGTGCCTTTGTGATTGTATGTGCCAATGCTCTGGGTATCTTTGCCTGTTTTGGTTGGTGGGGGAGCTTCTGCAATGTCGTCTAGGGTAATTGTCACTTCTACTTTTTCGTTTGGGTTTTTTGAATTTGGCAGTTCCTGCTGATTTAGAATAACAGCATCGGGACCAACATCTTCTTTTATACGTTGGAACGCTTCTGAGAATGTGCCTGCTCTGTATTTCCTAATCATGAGTGCTTAAAGTCTCCGCTACGGTTATATTAACTCCGGTGATAATTTCACTGTAAGATAAAACTACTAAATTTGGAAAATTGCTTTCCAATAATTTTTTCAATGGATAACGCACATTTGGCGAGCAAACTATCACGGGTTGGTCTCCCGAAGAGAGTATTTTTGTTTGGATTATATCCATTTTTTCCATTATGCGCCCAATAAGGTCTGGTCTAATCACCAGTCTTGGGCCTCTATTTGTGCCTTGAACCGAGGCTTCCAGCATTTGCTCCAAGTCTGGGGCAATGGCTATAACCGGCATTTGATTTGTGTCTTTGTTTATATATGGTTCGCAAATTTGCCTTGTTAAGCCAAGCCTAACCTGTTCGTTTATGAATACGGCATCTTTTGAGATTTTTGCGGCATTTGCGATTAGCTCCAAAATACTCGCTAAAT
>Ga0268262_10002577_pt1 | contig 20768 bp, 17 predicted proteins | sample TergutNc150P3_FD_190354 | JGI IMG/M metagenome (GOLD analysis project Ga0268262, IMG submission 190354) | Nasutitermes corniger P3 segment gut microbial community from laboratory colony in Florida, USA - Nc150 P3 (SPAdes) (version 2) | ecosystem: Host-associated > Arthropoda: Insects >... | reverse complement strand
CATCATCCCCTGGAACGTCTCCGCGATAATCTCCGCCGTCTTCGGGCCCAGGGAGTTGGTCTCCTCGTAGTGCTTGCGGCCGGTGCGGTCCTTGCCGCCCTCCACGTAGGGCCGCGCCTCGTGGAGATGCCAGTCGTTGGGCGGCACCACGTAGCCGGTCATGTCGTTGCACAGGTTGAACACCAGCAGGCCGGGGTTTTGCGCGATGTCGCACAGGGGCGCGGGATTGACCTCCGGCCCGAGGCCCGTGGCGCTCTCCTCTGCGGGCAGGTAGCCGCCGTAGGCCAGCTCGGGGAAGAGCTCGCAGGGCAGGAGGAGCATTTCGAGCCCACCCAAATTCATGTAGGTCATCTCGGTGAGGATGCTGTAGCCGCCGTCGCCCGTGGCGAATTTCTTGTCGGTCTTGATCACGCCGATCTTCACGGCCATGAGCAGCATGACGTTGTCCGCCGGGCAGTAGTAGGGCTGGCGCAGGAGGTTGAGCAGGGGGGGCAGCTTGCGCTCATCGGTGACGGCCATGGCGGCGTCGGCGAGCAGCTCGCCGCACAGCACGGTGGACTTGATGTTGTTCTCGTCCAGCTCCTTCGGGCGGATGAGCCCGCCCTCGCAGCCGATGAAGTAGATCACCTCGGCGCCGTTGACCTTCCTGACGCGGCGGCGCAGGTAGCAGGGGAAGTCGGCGCTGATCAGGCTGTTGGCGCCCAGCATGGCCTCCGAATGGCTGCCGAGGTTGAGCAGCCAGGTCTCCCGGGAGCCGTCGGCCGGGGCGAAGCGCAGGCGCGTGAGGGTCTTCGACCACACCTGCGGCGGGCGGGAGTCGCGCAGCACATCCGGGGCCTCGATCGTGCCGTGGAAGAGGTCGCCGTCCTTGCGCCAGCGGTAGGCCCCGCGCATGCACCTGCGGATGCCCGCGTGCACGATGGCCATGTATTCCGGGTCGCGCCCCGTGCGGGGCAGGGGGCCCCAGTAGCCCAGGGTGTCGATGCCCGCGTGGTTGTGGCAGCTCATGATGAACACGCCGCGGCAGCCGATCGTCTCCAGCTCGTGCTTCATGGAGCGCACGATGAGGTCGCTGTCGTAGCTGCTCATGCCCACGCTGTCCACGGACACCAGGAACACGCCGCCGCGCCCGGAGTTGTCGTCCAGCCACACGGCGCTGCAGGTCATGGGGTCCAGCACGCCGATGGCGGGGTTGTTGATGCGGTAGCCCGCCACCCAGTACTTCTTCTCGTGGATATCGCCGGGCATGATCTCCGTTTTGGCGAAGCCCAGGGTGAAGTGGTCGCTTTTGGGCTCGTCCAGCTTGTCGTAGGCCGCCTTGGCGACCGCCGGCGCGGGGCGCTTCCGCCCATATTTCTCCGAGCCCTTGGCGAACCGGTTTTGCGCGAAGGAGACAGCGCCGCCCAGGATATCCATGCAATCAGCCCTCCTTTTAGTTTGTACGCCTATTTTAGCAAATATCCTTGCCGCGCGCAAGGGGTTTGGGGAGATTTTACGGAATGTTTTATGTGTGTTCACAGAATGGATGAAAAAAGCGAGGGCGAAGGGGCCCACCTTGCGGCGTCAAGTAAAACGCAAGGGACGCGCAGCCGGCAAAAATTCGCGGCGGCCCGCCGATGGGGGCGGGCATGGGGTTCGCCCCGCGCCCTTCCTGGCCGCCGTAGCCTTTCCTGCCATATACATTTTCTCGGAATGTCTGTGGAAGGGGGGTGAAGCCATGTGGACGATTGAGACGCTGCTTCAGGCCGCGTCGCTGTTGGTTGCATTGGTCGAACTGTTCCTTTATTTGCGGAAACGTAAATAAAGAAGAACTAGCCGCTCTCTCCCTCAAGTGATCGACTAGTTCTGGCTTATCATGGCGGGAAAGGTTTGCCGTCTCGCAACGCAACCCTCCCTGACAACTCCATTATACATCGGCTAAATGGTTTTGTCAATAGGGAGGGCTTGTTTTTTTAGGAAAGCCCTTCACTCCCCCACTTCCTCCTCCGACATCCCAAAGCCCTCCTGCGAGCCCTCGCCCTGCGGCTCCACGTGCACCATGATATCGTAGACGTTTTCCAGGCGCAGCTTGATTTCCCGCTCCACCCGCAGCGCGATGCCGTGGGCCTGCGCAACCGTCAGGCGCGGGTCCACCTCGATGTCCAGGTCGATGTCCCAGAAGCCGGCGATGCGCCGCATGCGCGCCCGGTGGGGGCGGCCCGCGCCCTCCACGGAGTTCACGGCGTCGAAAATGGTCCGGTACGACGCCATGTCCCCGCTGCCGTCGAGCAGCTCCAGGTTGGCCTGGCGGAAAATGCCCACGGCGGTTTTGATGATCCACAGGCCGATGAGGATGGCGAATGCCGCGTCGGCGATCCCCGAGCCTGTGGCCTTCGAGATCGCCAGCCCGGCCAGCACGCCCAGGGAGATCAGCACGTCGCCGAGCATGTTCTTCGCGTTGGCCAGCACCAGCGCCGAGGCCGCGCGCTTGCCCAGCGCGTGCTGGCTCCAGGCCAGCAGGGCCTTGCCCGCGACGGAGACCAGCGCCGCCGCCACGCCCAGGAACGAGGGCGCGTCCGGCTGTTGGCCGGAAAGCAGCTTCGCGGCGGAGGCGAAGATCAGCTGCGCGCCCATGAAGAACATCGCGAAGGACAGGAACGCGGTGGCCACGGTCTCCGCCCTGCCGTGGCCCCAGGGGTGCTTCTGGTCGGCGGGGCTGGCGATGAACCGCACGGCCGCCAGGGTCATCACGCAGAACGCCACGTCCATGGAGGACTCGATGCCGTCGCCCAGCAGCGCGCCGCTGTGCGAAAGGATCCCCGCGCAGAGCTTCAGCGCGGCAAGGGCGCAGTTGCCCACCAAGGCGATGATGGACGCCCGCTTGATATACCTGGCCTTCCCGTTCATGCGATAAACTCCGCCTTCCAGAATTGCGTAAATTTCTCCCCCGGGCCGAGGCGCTGGATCAGCGGCTTTTGGCTGAGGTCCGGGGTGAGCTCGTTGCTGTCGTTCAGGCCGAACCAGGGCTCGATGCACACATAGGGCGCGCCGGGCTTGGCCCAGAGCCCCAGCACTGGCGCGCCGCCGATGTCGAATTTTACGGTGGGGGTCCCGGCGCGTACGAGGGTTACATGCTTCGATTTCATCCCGCTGAGGATCAGCGCGTCCCGGTCGAACAGGTGCGCGTGGAGGGTGATGTCCGTGGCGTTCTCCAGCACGGGGTAGCTCCCGCCGGCCAGCATGGCCTCGTCGTCGATCCATTGGCTCGCAAGGGTTTCCGGCAGGTCGAAGCGCAGGAGATCGCCCATGGCGCATTGGAAGCCCGGGTGCGCCCCCAGGGAGAAATACATCTCGCCATCGCCGCGGTTTTCCACGGTTGCCTCGGCGATGAGGGAGCGGCACTCTAAACGATAATCGAGCGTGAGCGCGAAATCGAAGGGATAGCACGCCAGGGTTTCATCGCTGCTCTCCAGCGCGAAGGAGGCGCGCGCGTCTTCGCGGCGCACGAGGCGGAACAGGCTCTCGCGGGCGAAGCCGTGCTTGGGCAGGGTATACTCCCGCCCCTGCCAGCGGTAGCGGTCGTCCTTCAGCCGCCCCACGATGGGGAACAGCACTGGGGCCCGGCCGGACCAGACGGCCGGGTCGCCCTGCCAGAGGTACTCGGCGCCGGTCGCTTTGTCCCGGACGGAATGCAGCTGCGCGCCAAGGTCCTCCACGGCGCAGGAGAGAAATTCGTTTTCGATGTGGTAGAGCATGATGGCCTCCTGTTGGCTGTTTTCCTACAATATAGCACCCCGCGCCGGCTGTTGTCAATCATTTTTTCCATTTGACAAACGCCGCGCAATATTATATAATATAAAATAAGGGCTTATGCCATTTCAGCTATAGACATTCGGTATGAGATGTGGTATACTATATTGTAAATATTTTATTGAGGGAGCAAGTGCGCCGATGATGAACGAAAAAACCGCGCTGGAGCTGATCCTGAAGGGCATGGAGCCCGCGCTGGGGGAGACGGGGTTTCAGCCCGTGAAGAACCAACTGGGGGAGAACGCCGCCCTCTTCGCCCGCGACGGCGAAACCCTGCTGGTGAAGGTGGAGGATGACCGCGCCGCGCTGCAGCACTGCCCCCGCGAGCCGGACCTGGCCGCGGACGGCGACTTCAAGCAGCTGGCGGTGTCCCTGCTGGAGCTCGGCACGGCCACGGAGGGCGACTGCCGGTATATCGCGGGCGACTTCGCCGAGGCGGTGCAGGAGAAATTCCGCGTGCGCAAAAAGGGCGCGGCCGCGGCCCCCGGCGCGAAGCTGCCGAAGAGCATTTCTAAAACGGCCATCAAGAACGGCGAGGCCTACTACGACGCGCTGTCCTTCGGCAACAGCTTCACGTCCATGTTCCCCGAGCTGCGCGCGGCGTACAAGGCCAATTACGAGAAATACGGCGAGTTCCTGGCCGAGGAGTTCTTCCTGCGCGGCGGCGGCAACGACGTGGTGCTGCGCATTGTCAGGAGCAATGACGCGGCGCAGCTGAAGCGCCTGTTCGGCCTGCTCAACGAGGTCTACGAGAACGGCGTGAACGACGTGCAGAGCCTCATCTGCGTGACGGTGCTCGGCGCGCTGGAGGGCGACGAGGTGCTGCTGGCCCGCTGCGCGGACTACATGAGCAAGGACCTGGCCCCCGTGGCCATCCGCGTGAGTGCCTATTTGCGCTCCAACGCGGGCAAGAGCGCCAAGCTGCGGCTGGAAAACCCGCCGCTCTACAAGCCCAAGCGCAAGAAGAAGCAGGGCATGCTCTCGCAGATGATGGGCGGCGGCGGGCAAGGCCTGGGGCAATAGGGGTTAGGGTATACGAAAAGGATAACATGGAGGAATAGCTCAACTTGGAAGACCAAACCATCCGCTTCGACGACGCGTCCGCCCTGGACACCGCCGTCACCGAAAAATACGACGAGAGCCAGATCCAGGTGCTCGACGGCCTGGAGGCCGTGCGCAAGCGCCCGGGCATGTACATCGGCTCCACCGGGCCGCGGGGCCTGCACCACCTGGTGTACGAGATCGTGGACAACTCCATCGACGAGGCCCTGGCCGGGGTGTGCACCGAGATCAACGTGGAGATCCTGCCCGGGGACGTGGTCTCCGTGCGGGACAACGGCCGCGGCATCCCCGTGGGGATCAACGAGAAGCTGGGCATCTCCAGCGTGACCGTGGTGCTCACGGTGCTGCACGCGGGCGGCAAGTTCGGCGGGACGGGCTACAAAGTATCGGGGGGCCTGCACGGCGTGGGTTCCTCCGTCGTCAACGCCCTTTCCGAGTGGCTGGAGGTCGAGGTCTCGCAGGAGGGCAGGGTGCACCGCCAGCGCTTCGAGCGCGGCGCGCCCGTGACCGAGCTGGAGATCATCGGCGAGACGGACAAGACCGGCACGCTCATCACCTTCAAGGCCGACCCGGAAATCTTCACGGAGACCGTCGAATATGATTTCGAGACCCTGGAGCGGCATTTGCGGGAGAGCGCGTTCCTCAACGCGGGCCTGCGCATCACCCTGGCCGATTTGCGCGATCCAGACGAGCCCGTCCGGAAGGATTTCCTATACGAGGGCGGCATCGCCAGCTTCGTCGAGTTTTTGAACAAGAACCGGGGGCTTAGCCCCCTGCACGAGGCGCCCATCCTGCTTTCCGCCGTGAGCGGCGAGCGGAGCGCCGAGGTGGCCCTGCAATACAACGACAGCTACAACGAGCTGCTGATGAGCTACGCCAACAACGTGCGCACGGGCGACGGCGGCACCCACGAGACCGGCTTCAAGAACGCCCTGACCCGCGTGTTCAACGACTACGGGCGCAAGTTCAAGATCCTCAAGGACAACGACAAGAACCTCTCGGGCGACGACGTGCGCGAGGGCCTCACCGCGGTCATCAGCGTGAAATTGACCGACGCGCAGTTCGAGGGCCAGACCAAGGGCAAGCTCGGCAACACGGAGATGACCCCCATGGTCTCCGCCCTGGTGTACGACAAGCTCATGACCTACTTCGAGGAAAACCCCTCTGTGGCCCGGGCGATTTTCAGCAAGGCGCTCGACGCCTCCCGCGCGAGGGAGGCCGCCCGCCGCGCGAGGGACCTGGCCCGCAAGAAAAACGGCGCCGAGGGGAGCTCCCTGCCGGGCAAGCTGGCGGATTGCATTGAGAAGGACCCCCGCAGGACGGAGGTGTACATCGTGGAGGGCGACAGCGCCGGCGGCAGCGCCAAGCAGGGGCGCGACCCGCGCTACCAGGCGATTTTGTCGCTGTTCGGCAAGCCGCTCAACGTGGAAAAGGCGCGGATGGACAAGGTGCTGGGCAACGAGAAGCTCATCCCCATCGTGCTGGCACTCGGCACCGGCATCGACGAGGAGTTCGACATCGCGAAGCTGCGCTACCACAAGGTGGTCATCATGGCCGACGCCGACGTGGATGGCGCGCACATCCGCTGCCTGTACCTCACGTTCTTCTTCCGCTATATGCGCCCGTTGATCGAGGAGGGCTACGTCTACTTCGCCAACCCGCCGCTGTTCCGCGTGAGCAAGGGCAAGAAGCACCGCTACGCCTTCTCCGACGACGAGCGCGACGCCCTGCTGGCCGAGCTCGGCGAGGGCTGCGACGTGCAGCGCTATAAGGGCCTGGGCGAGATGGACCCCGACCAGCTTTGGGAAACCACCATGGACCCCTCCTTCCGCACCATGCTGCGCGTGACCATGGACGACGCCATTGCCGCCGACGAGACCTTCTCCATCCTCATGGGCGACCCCGTGGAGCCGCGGCGGGACTTTATACAGGCCAACGCGAAGAAGGTCAGGAATCTGGATATATGAAAGAGGTAAACCACCTTGGGCTTTGACGAAACCTCCCTGGAAGAACAGAAAATCATCGGCGTGGACGTCTCGAAGGAGATGCGCAAGTCGTACCTCGACTACTCCATGTCCGTCATCACCGCGCGGGCGCTGCCGGACGTGCGCGACGGGCTCAAGCCCGTGCACCGGCGCATCCTCTACACCATGCACCGCAACGGCCTGACCCCCGACAAGGCCTACCGCAAGTGCGCCGACACCGTGGGCACCGTGATGGGCAGCTACCACCCCCACGGTGACGCCTCGATCTACGACGCCCTGGTGCGCCTGGCGCAGGATTTCTCCATGCGCTATATGCTCGTGGACGGCCACGGCAACTTCGGCACCATGGACGGGGACCCCCCCGCGGCCCAGCGCTACACCGAAAGCCGCATGAGCAAAATTTCCCTGGAGATGCTCACGAACATCGACAAGGACACCGTGGACTTCATGCCCAACTACGACGACCGCCTGAAGGAGCCCACGGTGCTGCCCTCCCGCTTCCCGAACCTGCTGGTCAACGGCTCCTACGGCATCGCCGTGGGCATGGCCAGCAGCATCCCCCCCCACAACCTGGGGGAGGTCATCGACGCCATCGGCTGCATGATCGACGACCCGGACTGCACCCTGGACGACCTCATGGAGCACATCCAGGGGCCGGATTTCCCCACGGCGGGCATCATCATGGGGCGCAGCGGCATCCGCGCGGCCTACGGCACCGGGCGCGGCAAGGTGATTTTGCGCGCCAGGGCCGAAATCCGCGAGAAGGCCGGCAAGTTCAGCATTCATGTCAGCGAGCTGCCCTATAAAGTAAATAAGGCCGAGCTGCAAAAGTACATCAACGACCTGGCGAAGGACCGGAAGCTGGAGGGCGTCTCCGGCACGGACGACTTCTCCTCCGCCCGCAGCGGCATGGATTTGGTCATCCACCTCAAGCGCGACGCCAACCCGCAGGTGGTGCTCAACCAGCTGTTCACCTACACGCAGATGCAGTCCACCTACGGGGTGATCATGATCGCCCTGGTGGAAGGCGAGCCGAAGCTGCTCACCCTGCGGCAAATTTTGCGGCACTACATCGACTTCCAGGTGCAGGTGCTCACGCGCCGCACGGAATATGACCTGCGCAAGGCGCGGGACCGCGCGCACATCCTGGAGGGCCTGCTGGTGGCCCAGGATAACATCGACGAGGTCATTTCAATTATAAGGTTGTCCAAGAGCATCCCCGAGGCGAAGGAGCGCCTGATGGAGCGCTTCGCCTTCGACGACGCGCAGGCCACGGCCATCGTGCAGATGCGCCTGGGGGCCCTCACCGGCCTGGAGCGCGACAAGCTGGAGGAGGAGATGGCCCAGCTCAAGGCGCAGATCGCCGAATGGGAGGAGCTGCTGGCCTGCCCGGAGAAGCTCCTGGCCCTGCTGAAGGAGGAGCTCGAGCGCATCAAGGAGAAATTCAACGACCCGCGCCGCACCGAGATCGTGAACATCTCCGGCGAGGTCGACGTGGAGGACCTGATCCCCGTGGAGGACTGCGTCTACACCATGACGAACATGGGCTATGTCAAGCGCATGCCCATCGACACCTACCAGCTGCAGCGGCGCGGCGGCAGGGGAATCAAGGGCATGACGCGCCGCGAGGAGGACGTGGTGCAGACCATGTTCACCTGCTCCACGCACGACTACGTGATGGCCTTCACGACCAAGGGCCGCGTGTACCGCCTGAAGGGCTACGAGATCCCCGAGGGCTCCCGCAGCGCCCGCGGCATGAACATCGTCAACATCCTGCCGGTTGCAAGCGAGGAGAGCGTCTCGGCCCTCATCCAGGTGTCGAAGGCCGAGGCGGAGGCCGAAAAAGGCGAGCATTATCTCTGCATGGTCACCCGCAAGGGGATCATCAAGCGCGTGCCCTTGAGCGAGTTCCGCAACGTGCGCAGGAACGGCGTGATCGCCCTGCACCTGGACGAGGACGACGAGCTGGCCTGGGTGCGCCTGACCGACGGCACGGCCGAGCTGATCCTCGCCACGCGCGAGGGCATGGCAATACGCTTCAGCGAGACGGACGCCCGCCCGTTGGGCCGCACGGCGCGGGGGGTGAAGGCCATCACCCTGGGCCGCGAGGGCGACGAGGTCGTCGGCATGGACGCCATCCAGGCAGGCAAGACCGTCCTCACCGTGACGGAGACGGGCTTCGGGCGGCGCAGCCAGCCGGAGAACTACCGCCTGCAGAGCCGGGGCGGCAGGGGGTTGATCAACTACCACTGCGCGCGCTTCGGCAAGGTGGCCGCCGTGGCCGTGGTGGATGAAACCGAGGACCTGATCCTCATCTCCTCCGACGGCGTGCTCATCCGCATCCCCGCCGCGCAGGTGAGCGTCACCAACCGCCCGTCCAAGGGCGTGCGCGTGATGCGCACCACGGAAAGCGAACGCGTTGTCACCATGGTGAATATCCCCGCGAACGAAGAAAATTTAGAAGCTGAGGTGCCCGAATGAACATCGCCCTGATCGCCAACGATACCAAAAAAGAGCTCATGACCCACTTTTGCATCGCCTACTGCGGCGTGTTCGGCAAGCACACGCTGTACGCCACCGGCTCCACCGGCCGCATGATCCAGGAGTCCACGGGGCTGCCCGTGCAGCTGCTGTACTCGGGCCAGGGCGGCGTGGAGCAGGTGGAGAGCATGGTCTCCTGCGACGAGGTGGACCTGCTCATGCTCTTCCGCGACGGCATCAACACCGGCGACGAGACGGAGGAGAACAACCTGCTGCGCCTGTGCGACGTGCACAACATCCCCGTGGCCACCAACATCGCCACCGCCGAGGCCCTCATCCACGCCATGGAGCGCGGGGACCTGGAATGGCGGGAGATTCAGAAGGCCAGCAGGAAGAAGATTGAATGGTAGGAGATATACATGCCCCTGATCACCAAGGCCGTGCGCGGCACCCGCGACGTGCTGCCCAGCGAATCCCACGAATACCAATACGTCGAGCGCGTGGCCCTGGAGACCGCGCGGAGCTTCGGCTATAGGGAAATCCGCGTGCCCGTCTTCGAGCACACGGAGCTTTTCGAGCGCGGCGTGGGCGACACCACGGACGTGGTGCAGAAGGAGATGTACACCTTCTTCGACAAGGGCGGGCGCTCCATCACCCTGCGGCCTGAGGGCACGGCGGGCGCGGCCCGGGCATGTATGGAGCACGGGCTGCTCGGCGACGCGCTGCCCCAGAAGGTCTGCTACGCCTTCCACTGCTACCGCTACGACAAGCCCCAGGCCGGGCGCTACCGGGAGTACACCACCTTCGGCGTGGAGTGCTTCGGCGCGGCCCCCCCCGCGGCCGACGCGGAGGTCATCGCCCTGGCGGCGGAGTATTTCAGCGCGCTGTCGCTGACGAATTATCGCATTGAGCTCAATTCCATCGGCTGCCCGGAGTGCCGCAAGGTCTATCTCGAAGCCCTGCGCGCGTATTTCGCGGCCCAGGCGGGCGAGCTGTGCGAGACCTGCAACGGGCGCCTGGACAAAAACCCCATGCGCATCCTGGACTGCAAGAGCCCCGTGTGCGCGCAGATCGCCGCGCAATCGCCGGTGGTGACGGATTTCCTCTGCGACGAGTGCAAAGCCCACTTCGAGGGCGTGCAGACCCTGCTGCGGGCCATGGAGATCCCCTTCGTCCTCAACCCGCGCGTGGTGCGGGGCTTGGACTACTACACCCGCACGGTGTTCGAGTTCGTCTCCGAGCTGCCGAAGCTCGAGGGCCTGGCGCTGGGCGGCGGCGGGCGCTACGACGGCCTCATCGAAGAATTGGGCGGGCCGCACACGCCGTCGCTGGGCTTCGGCCTGGGGCTTGAGCGCGTGCTGCTGCAATTGCGTGAGCTCGAGGCCCCCATGCCAACGCCCGAGCCCTGCGCGCTGTACATCGCCAACCGGGGGGACGAGGCCCTCACCCGGGCCGCGCAGCTGGCCAACGAGCTGCGCGCCGAGGGCCTTTCCGCGCAGTTTGACATCGTGGGGCGCTCCCTCAAGGCGCAGATGAAGTACGCCGATAAGCTCGGCGCACGCTTCACCCTCGTGCTGGGCGAGGAGGAGCTGCAAACCCGTTGCGCCCGCCTGAAGGACATGGTCACCGGCGCGGAGGAGGCTGTCACGCTGGACGACTTCGCAGACGGGTTCGCGCAAATTTGGTTCCACCTGGCGGAGGAAGCGATGATGAACGGAGAATGTACATGAAGCGTTTTTTCGCGCTCGCACTGACGGGATTGCTGTTGTCCGCTCTTGCCGCCTGCGGCGAAGCCCCGGCCGACCAGGTTTCATTCAGCGATGCCCCCGAGGCCTACAGGCCCCTGCTGGGGGGTATCCTTCGGCTTGTGCAGACGGCCCGCGAGGAAGACGGCGACTGGGAGTGGATCCATGAACCCGAAATGGAGGATCTTGAAGGGCAGTGGCTGGGCGGCACCGACTATACTGTCAAGGGCAATATGGGCTATGCCGTTGCGGACATCAACGGCGATGGCACGCCGGAGCTGCTGTGGCTCGGAAAAAATAGGGAGAACCCGGATGAAATTCTGCTCTACGCGCTGTTTACGCTCAAGGATGGCGCTCCCGTCAGGCTTTTCTCCCGCGGGCTGCGGTGGCCGGGGGTTCTCGCGCGGGACGGCATGCTCTACTGCGCCGTCCAGGGCGGCATGATGACCAACCTGATCTCCTACAGGCTGGAGCCCGGCGCGGCGGAGCTGACGCAGGCGGACGCATACTGCCGCCTGTGGCTGGGCGAACTGGAAAGCCGCTTTGTCTATTTCAGGGGCGACGAAGAAGAATACGACGAAGGGCAGGCAATCCCGCAGGCGGAATTTGAAACGTTGCAGGAGCAATATCTCAACCCGCCTGACCCGATGGAATTTACGTTTATCCCGATCGAAAAATAAGCTGATACATACGCATGAGAAAAACTCGGAGGTTGTTATGGACCACATCGGCGGCAAAAAACGCACGCATTACTGCGGCGAGCCCAGGCCCGCGCACATCGGCCAGGCCGTCACGGCGGCGGGCTGGGTGCAGAGGAGGCGCGACTTGGGCGCGCTGATTTTCGTTGATTTGCGCGACCGCACGGGCCTATTGCAATTGGCCTTCGATGAGGCCTGCCCGCCGGAGGTGCTCGAGAAGGCCCGCGGCCTGCGCAGCGAATACGTTGTCATGGCCACGGGGATTTTGCGCGAGCGCAGCGCGAAAAATCCCGACCTGCCCACCGGCGAGGTGGAGCTTGCCGTGAGCGAGCTGCTGCTGCTGGGCAAGAGCGAAACCCCGCCCTTCGAGATCATCGAGAACTGCCCGACGTCCGAGCTTACAAGGCTGAAATACCGCTACCTGGACCTGCGGCGGCCCGATTTGCAGCGCAACATTTTAATGCGGCACCGCATCGCCAAGATCACCCGCGACTACTTCGACGAGAACGGCTTCATCGAGATCGAGACCCCCATGATGATCAAGTCCACGCCCGAGGGCGCGCGGGACTACCTCATCCCCAGCCGGGTGCACCCGGGCTCGTTCTACGCCCTGCCGCAGTCGCCGCAGATGTACAAGCAGCTATGCATGGTCGCGGGCTTCGACCGCTACATCCAGCTGGCCCGCTGCATGCGCGACGAGGATTTGCGCGCCGACCGGCAGCCGGAATTTACGCAGATCGACCTCGAGATGTCCTTCGTGGAGTTGGAGGATATCCTGAACATGGTGGAGGGCCTTATCGCCCGCCTGGACCGCGAGCTGGGGCTCGGCGTGGAGTTCCCCATCCCCCGCATGACCTACCGCGACGCCCTTGAGCGCTTCGGCTCCGACAAGCCGGACACGCGCTACGCCATGGAGCTGTGGAACGCCAGCGATTTGCTGGAGAATTGCGGCTTTAGCGTGTTCGAAAGCGCCCTTGCCACCGGCTGCGTGCGCGGCGTCACCGCCAAGGCGGCCTATGATACTCTCACCCGCAAGGAGATCGACAAGCTCACTGAACTTGTCAAGGGCATCGGCGCGAAGGGCCTGGCTTGGGCGCGCATCGCCGCGGAGGGCACAATTTCTTCCTCCTTCGGCAAGTTTATCTCTGAAGATACCATGCAAAATATCGTCGCCCGCGCGGACGCAAAGCCAGGCGACGTGCTATTCCTGGTGGCCGACGCGAAAAACTCCCTCGCGCTGTCCGTGCTGGGTGCCCTGCGGCAGGCCCTGGCGCGCAAGCTCGAGCTCATCCCCAAGGGCAAGCTGAATTTCCTCTGGGTCACGGAGTTCCCCTTCTTCGACTGGGACGAGGACACGCAGCAGTTCGTGGCGATGCATCACCCCTTCACCTCGCCGACGGACGGCAGCATGGCCATCCTCGAGACCGACAAGGCGAATGTGATAGCAAAAGCCGCCGATCTGACATTGAACGGCATCGAGATGTCCAGCGGCTCCGTGCGTATCACCGACCCGGAATTGCAGCAGCGCATTTTCAGCCTGTTGGGGCTGACCGAGGAGGAGATCAAGGGCAAATTCGGGTTCCTGGTGGACGCGTTCCGCTACGGCCCGCCGCCCCACGGGGGCATGGGCCTGGGGCTCGACCGCCTGGTGATGCAGCTGCTCGGCTGCGAAAGCCTGCGGGACGTCACCGCCTTCCCGAAGGTGCAGAACGCCTCGGAGCCCATGACGGAATGCCCCTCGCCGGTGGACAACGCGCAACTGAAGGATTTGGGGCTGAGATTACTTTAATGAGGTAATGCATGGATATTACAATCAAACCACTCACGCCTGCGCTTGCCGCCGACTATTTCGATTTCTTCGAAAACCGGGCGTTCACGGACGATTCCCCCTATCGGTGCTATTGCCAGGTCTTTCAGATGTCCAAGGCGGAGTATAAGAAGGCGTATGAAAAGGCAAAGGCTGATCCCGGCCCTGTGTCGCGGGAAGAAGCCGCGCGGCAGATCGAAGCTGGCATCCTGCGGGGGTATCTGGCGTATGTTGACGGCAAGTCCATCGGCTGGTGCAACGCCAACGACAGGGCGAATTACCCCGCCAAGCCCTGCCACGACGTGCCTTTTCACGCGCCGGCTGAAAACCGGGAAAAGGCTGTGATTTGTTTCATGATTGCCCCGGAATACCGCGGGAAGGGCGTCGCCACCGCGCTCCTCACCCGTGTATGCGAGGACGCGAAGGCCGAGGGCTATGCCGCCGTCGTGGGCTTCCCCGTCGTGCGGGCCGAACGGTTCGAATGGGATTGCCAGGGCCCCCTTCGGCTGTACGAGAAGCTTGGGTTTGTCAAAGCGGCGAAAAAACGGGGCAAGTTTTTGGTGATGCGGAAAGAATTGTAAGGAGGAAGTCAAAATGGCGAAGAAAAAACGCGTGCCCGTGGTCATCGAGATCCGGGACACCCACGAGGTGGAGGGCGAGACCCACGCCTCGGAGTTCCTGTGCGACGGCGTGCTCACCGAGCTGCCCGAGGACAAGGGCGGCGGCTGGGAGCTGGACTACGTGGAAAGCGACGGCCCCGAGGCCAGCCGCGCGGCCCTGCGCGTGCAGAACCGCACGGTGTCGCTGTCGCGCCAAGGCGCCTACCCGCTCGAAATCACCCTGGAGCAGGGCGTGCGCCACAGCTGCTACTACAGCACCCCCGGCGGCATGATGCACCTGGGCGTCTACGCGCGCTCGGTGGACGCCAGCATCAGCCGCGCGGGCGGGCGCATCAAGCTGGCCTACACCCTGGATTTCTGCGCGGACCTGATGAGCAGCAACCAGATGGAGATCAAGGTGCAGGCGAGGAACTAAATATTTTAAGGAGAACCCCATGAACAAGTACGACGAAGCGGCCCGGATCCTGGCCGAGCGCTTTGGGCACGATAACGTCATCTCCCTGGCGACCCTTGACGGCAAACGCCCCGCCGTGCGCGTCGTGAACGGCTATTACGAGGACGGCGCGTTCTACACCGTGACCAACGCGCGCTCGGGCAAGATGCGGCAACTCAAGAAGAACCCCGAGGCCGCCGTGTGCGCCGAGTGGTTCGCCGCGCAGGGCGTGGGCGAGAACCTCGGCCACCCGCGGGACAACGCGGCCCTCATGGAAAAGCTGCGCGCGGTGTTCTCCGCTTGGTACGACAACGGCGACGTCAACGAAAGCGACCCGCACACCTGCATCCTGCGCACGCGGCTGACCGAGGGCGTGCTGATGAGCCACGGCACAAGATATGAGATTGATTTCGCGAAACGGAAGGCGAAGTGAAACCCTTTATTATGCACAAGGATGGAGGCCCCCATGTCATTTCTCGTGAAAGAAGCCCAAACCCAAATCAAACAGGCGATTGAAGCGGCTGCGAGGGCCGCTTTTGCCGCAGGGGATTTGCCCGCCGCGCCGGCAGGCCCCTTCTCCCTCGAAACCCCTGCCGAGCGCCGCAACGGGGACCTGTCCTCCAACGCGGCCATGACCTGGGCCCGGGAGCTGCGCCGGCCCCCCCGCAAAATCGCCGAGGCCCTGGTGAATCACATGGATTTATCGAACACCTACGCCCTGCGCTGCGAGGCCGCGGGCGCGGGCTTCCTCAACTTTTATTTTGGCGATGAATATTATGCTGACATTGTCTCAGATGTTTTAGCGAAGGGCGACGCCTACGGCCGCTCGAATTCGGGCGGGGGGCAGCGCGTGCTGGTGGAGTTCGTCTCCGCCAACCCAACGGGCCCCATGCATATGGGCAACGCCCGGGGCGGCGCGCTGGGCGACTGCCTGGCCACCGTGCTTGAGGCCGCGGGCTATGCTGTCGAGCGTGAGTTCTATGTCAACGACGGCGGCAACCAGATCGAGAAGTTCGGCCTGAGCCTGGATATTCGCTATCAGCAGCACTTCGGCGTGGAGATTGAGCTGCCCGAGGACGCGTACCACGGGGAGGACATCACGCGGCGGGCGGCGCAGTTCGCCGAGCTGCATGGCGACAGCTATCTTGAAAAATCTGAACAGGAACGCCGCGACGCCCTGGTGGCGTTCGCCCTGCCGCTGAACGTCGAGGAAATTCGCGCGAATCTCGAGCGTTATCGCATCAAATATGACACGTGGTTCTACGAGAGCGCGCTTTACCAGAGCGGCGAGGTGGAGCGCGTGATCGCCCTGCTGCGCGAAAGCGGCAAGACCTACGAGCAGGACGGCGCGCTGTGGTTCCGCGCCACGGACGTCGGCCTGGACAAAGACTTCGTCATCGTGCGCGCCAACGGGCACCCCACCTACATCGTGCCGGACATCGCGTATCATTATAATAAGCTGGTCACCCGGGGCTTTGACCGGTCAATTTTAGTCCTCGGCGCCGACCATCACGGGCATACCATCCGCCTGGGGGCCGTGCTGGACTTTATGTTCGGCGAAGACCGCGCGCAGTTCGTCCTCACGCAGATGGTGAGGCTCTTGCAGGGCGGCGAGATCGTGCGCATGAGCAAGCGCACCGGCAAGTCCATCACCTTGGAGGACCTGCTGGACGACATCCCCATCGATGCCCTGCGCTTCCTGTTCAACATGCGCGACCCCGCCGCCGCCATGGACTTCGACCTGGACCTCGCCGTGGAGCAGTCCTCGCAGAACCCGGTGTACTACTGCCAGTACGCCCACGCGCGGATTTGCTCGATTTTCCGGCGCTTCGCCGAGGAGGGCATTGAGCCGCGCGCATGCTCAAAAGAGGAGCTGTGCCTGCTCAACACAAGTGAGGAACGCGAGCTTATCCGCCTGCTGGCCGCCCTCACCGGGGAGATCGCCGAGGCCGCCAGGGCCTGCGACCCCGCCCGGGTGACGCGCTACTGCATGGAGCTGGCGGGCCAGTTCCACAAGTTCTACAACGCCTGCCGCGTGAAGGCGCAAGAAGAATCCCTCCTGCAGGCACGGCTTGCGCTGTGCGCCTGCGTGAGGGATGTGCTGGGCAACCTGCTGCGCATGTTCAAGATCGACGCGCCGGAGAGGATGTAGGGGATACCGCTACGGCGCGATATCAGACAATGCTGCAACCTGAGCAAAATCGTTGTCGCCGAAACGCTCCACCCAGCATTCCAGCAGCTGGTCCGTTACGCCCCTGGTGACAGCGGTCTCCTCCTTGATCATTACGAGGTCGTCCTCGATCTTATCCAAGCGCTTGTCTACACCGTCCAAGCGCTTGTCTACACCGTCCAGGCGCTTGTCTACGCCGTCCAGACGCTTGTCTACGCCGTCCAAGCGCTTGTCTACGCCGTCCAGACGCTCATCTATCCCGTCCAGGCGCTGGTTTATGCCGAGGAATTGGTTGTCTACGCCCTCAAAGCGCTTGTCTACGCCGTCAAATCGCGTGTTTACGCTTTCGGCCAGTGCATCAATACGGCCGCTTAACGCTTCCAGCGCGGACAAAATCTTATCTTCGTTGTTCATGGAATCACTCCCAAGGAATTGGTGGGTTCATTATAGACCTTTCCATCGCTCCTGTCAAGTGCCCATGCTGAAAATTTTCTCGAAAAACCCCTTGACTCTGCCTTTGGGGAAGCGCTTATAATGGCTTCAAAACACCGAAGGAGGCTTTCCCATGCAAGAGCTCATCAAAATCCGCGATGTATCGGACCGCTACGACATCTCCGCCCGCACCCTGCGCTACTACGAGGACATGGGGCTACTCACCAGCACGCGGGGCGAGGACTACGCCTACCGGCTCTACGACCAGGCCGCCGTGCAGCGCCTGGAGCAAATCCTCATCCTGCGCAAGCTGAACATCAGCATCCGGGACATCCAGCGCATCTTCGCCGCGCCGGGCTCCGGGGTCGTCCTGGAGGTCCTGGAGCAGAAAGTGCAGAACATCGACGACGAGGTGGCGCTGCTGCACGAGCTGAAGGAGGTTGTGTTGGAGTTCATTCGGGAGATCGAGCGGCGGGATTTCGGGGACAACGCCGATATCAAGCTGCTGTACGAAAAGGCCAAGGACGTCGAGACCCACCTGGCGAACGTGGATTACATCGGCAAGCCCGCCAACGTGGGCCGCCTGCTGGACGTGACGGAAAAGCTGGCAAGAACGCCGGAGGTGCATGTCGTCAAGCTGCCGAAATTCAGGGCGCTTTCGTCCGGTTATGATACGTTAGAAAATCTGATTGCCAAAGGCGGCGAGTTCGATCAATGGTTAACCGCGCACGATCTTTTGACGAAGCCAATCATTTTTAATTGCGCCGACTTTTTGTGGCACGAAAACGGCAAGTCGGTCTGGATATGGGCGATTGCCGACGAGGTCACGGAAGCGGATACCGCGCCCTATGAGATCATCGAGTTTGAGGGCGGCCTTTATGCTGCCGCGGTATCGGTGGACGGCGACGACGATATTTGCGGCAGGGTGTACGGCGGGATCAAAAAATGGATTGAGGCAAGCGGCTTTGAACCGGACGAGCGGCCGGGCCACCAGTCCATGTGCAATATGATCTATCCATTGGATGAAATCAAGAAAGCGCTCGGGTATCACCAGCTGGAGATCTATGTGCCGATCAAGGTAAGGGGGGAACATCAATGAACGAGCTCATCAAGATCAAGGACATGACCGACCGCTACGACATCTCCGCCCGCACCCTGCGCTACTACGAGGACATGGGGCTACTCACCAGCACGCGGGGCGAGGACTACGCCTACCGGCTCTACGACCAGGCCGCCGTGCAGCGCCTGGAGCAAATCCTCATCCTGCGCAAGCTGAACATCAGCATCCGGGACATCCAGCACATCTTCGCCGCGCCCGACTCCGGGGTGGTGCTGGAGGTGCTGGGCCAGAAGGTGCAGAACATCGACGACGAGGTGGCGCTCCTGCACGAGCTGAAGGAGGTCGTGCTGGAGTTCATTCAAGAGATCGAGCGGCGGGATTTCGGGGACAACGCCGACATCAAGCTGCTCTACGAGAAGGCCAAGGACGTGGAAACCCACCTGGCGAACGTCGATTACATCGGCAAGCCCTCCAACGTGTGGCGTTTGCTGGAGGCCGCGGAAAAGGTGGAGCGCGAGCCGGACATCCTCGTCGTGGAGATGCCGCCCTGCCGCATGGTGACTTCTGGCTATATCAAAAACAACAGCAAGGCGGAGCACAAGTTTGATGCCATGTGGATGCGCTTGGGTTCGCGCGTTGCCGACAAGATCAACGCCCGCGATTTCATGTACTACGACGAGAAGCACAAGAAGAGCGTCTGGCTGTACCTGCTGGAGGACTGGATGACCAAGGCCGACACCGGGGGGTACAAAATTATCACGTTCCCGGGCGGCCTGTTCGCGGTGATGCTGGCGGACAGCTGGGAGCTGAGCGAATGGGACCGCGTGGAGCGGGGCCTGAAGGCCTGGCTCTCCCGGCAGGAGCACCTGGCGCTTGACGAAGCCCCCGGCCGCAATGTCCTGTTCCACTATGCCGGGCCGCACTCGGCGCAGATGAAGGAATGGAATATCGGCAAGATACGCTATTTTGTGCCAATCAAAATAAAGGAGGGCCACTGATCATGCCAAGCGCGAGAGCCATCAAGACAACCATGCTGAAAAAAGGCATCCCGGAGGATACCATAAACCAATTTGTCCTCCCCGGTCCCGCGTCAAAGGGCGCCCAATGGAGCGAGGAATACATCGCCTTCTTCGATCAAATGGATAGGCTTCTCACAGAGGAGCAGCGCCTCTCCATCATGGAGCAGCAGGGCTGCCACGTGACCGGCAGGGCCGCCGCCGAGCACGTCGCGTTCAAGCTCACGCATGCAGGCGTACCGCTGGAGAAAAAAGTACGGCTGTACAACGAATCGAAAATTATGTATAAACTGCCGTGCCGCTTGAATCCCGACGGCACCCTGACCGTCGCCTGGAGCTTCGGGGAGGACGGCGATTACCGATGCGTGTGCGGCATCATCGCGGAATTGACGCTGCCGGCGGAGATGGATGTCTCCCCCACCTTCTGCGGCTGTTGCGGCGGCCACGCCCGGCAGAACCTGCAAAGGGCCTTAGGCATAAAGCTGCGGCTAAAGAAAATCGTGTCCTCGGCGGCCAGCTCAAAGGGAAAGAAGAGCTGCGAGTTTCTTTTTGAGATTGTGAGTGCGTAATTAAAAATCCAGCAGCCCGATATAGCTCTCCCTTTCCAGCGCATACAAAAACAGATACAGCCTCGGCCCCCTGTCCGCCCCGATCAGTAGCCGGTACACATTCTTGAAGAACCGGGCCTGCTGCTGCTTATCCGCCGGGATCGCATAGAGCTTGGTCTGCAATTCGTCCAAATCATATTTTTCTTCCAGCAAATAGCGATGCAGCAGGCGGATTTCCGCCTGTTCTTCCTCTGTCAGCGCGGCAAAGTAATCCCGGTCGGGCGTCTCGCGCAGCTTGTAGATGCTCTCCGGCGAGCACTGGTAGAGCCAATACTTCGCCAGCCCCGCCCGCTCGGCAAAGTCCTCCTGCGCGAAGGGCGTGCCGATTTTCCCGAAAATCGTTTCGAGCATCGCCGGGTCGAACTCCACGATGGAGCCGAAGCTCACCAGCTGGGCCATGGGCACGGGCTTGACCTCCCTACCGGGGATTTCGCAGTAACCCATGATATCGCGTGCCAACTCGTCGGCCTTGCCCTCGCGTACCTGTGTAAGCATTTTATCAAATTCAAAGTATTGCCGCAAAATCTCGTCGTCGAAGCAAAAGTTGAAGGCCTTCATGGGGTCGGTCTTGGCGTAGAGCCACAGGATCACCTCGGGCTGGTAGAGCTTGAACAGGGCCGCCGGGGTGAGGTTCAGCCCCGTGGAGCTGCTCATCTTGCCCGCGGCGCCCTTGATGCCGATGAACTCGAACCCGGCGTAGACCGGCGGGCGGTAGCCGAACACCCGCTCGGAGATCACCTTGCTGGTGGCGTAGCTGCCCGTGGGGCTGGAGTGGTCCTTCCCGGCGGGCTCGAAGTCCACACCCTCCACCATCCAGCGCATGGGCCAGTCGGTCTTCCAACTGAGCTTGCAGTGATGGTCT
>Ga0268262_10002576_pt1 | contig 20768 bp, 17 predicted proteins | sample TergutNc150P3_FD_190354 | JGI IMG/M metagenome (GOLD analysis project Ga0268262, IMG submission 190354) | Nasutitermes corniger P3 segment gut microbial community from laboratory colony in Florida, USA - Nc150 P3 (SPAdes) (version 2) | ecosystem: Host-associated > Arthropoda: Insects >... | reverse complement strand
TTATTATCACCGGATTTTTATTCTCATAAACATAATCCATAACATCAGAAGCATTGCTCTTTATGTAAGAAACAGGCTTTATATTTTCTGCAACATTTACAACCATATTAACTCCTTTATATAACTTTTAGTAATATACAAAATCACATCCCCACCACCCTCAACAACTCGCCTATAATACCATCCGCATTATACGCTTTGGCGCGTTCAATGGCTGAATTGCGGAATTCGGTTGCATTGCCGTTAGACAAAAATTCTATGGCAGCTTGTTGCATTTCCTGCTGCGTTTCAACCAGAAAACCGCATTGTTTGTGCTTTATAATATCCTTTGGACCTTTTGTGTTGTAGGCAACCACAGGCAAACCGCAACTGAGTGCTTCCAACACCACCATCGCAAAAGTATCAAAGCGAGAAGGGAGTACCAATATATCTGCCGAAGCGTAAAGAATGGGGAGTTTATCCTGTGCTATCCAATTGAAGAAAATAGCATCGGGGTTTTCGCTTTGCAGTTGCTCCATAGCGGGTCCCTTGCCAACCACAACCAATTTTACATTGTCAAATTTTTTCTTCGCTTCGCTGTAAAGAGCGGTTAATTCAAGAACTCCTTTTTCCTTGCTCACACGACCAACATAAAGAATTACGCGACAATTTTCATCCAACTTAAACGCAGCCCATTTATCGGGCTTATGCGGCTTAAAGCGTTCATTTACCCAGTGAGCGGTTTGATGTACGCTCTCAGGATTCAAATTCATTTGCGTTCCAGAAAGCCATTTTTTCTGGTCGGAATTTAGCACCAGCACTTTGTCAAAGGCGTTGTAAAAAACACGTAGCAAACGGCGCACTCTGCTCAAATTGTGCCCTTCTATATTTAGCACCTTGCGGGCAAACATAAGCCAGTCGGTGTGCAAATAGAACGAGGCTTCAACCGTGTATGCGTGTTTGAGATAAATCCCGAACAAGCCCATAATTCCTTCGGTTGAACAGATAATGCGGTCGTAGCTGCCGGCGGCAAATAAATTGTGCAACTCCACAAACACAGGAATTCTAAAGCTGTAATCGGGATATGCCGAGAGCGAAAATTCTTTCACCGGTTTCAACACTATTAAATTATCGTCTGGCTTAACGGTTGAGCTGCAAACCACCATATCTATTGGCAAACCGAGTCTTTTTATTTCGGTGTGCATTTCTTTGAGAAATGTGGAAACTCCGTTTGGGTCGCCAAAGGTATCGGTTAACCACATTATGCGTTTTGGGTGTTCATATTTTTTCAGTTGTTTTGAAAATTCGCGCAAAACGGGTCTTGCATTGAACAGGGTTTTGGTGCTTGCAAAATGCGTTGCCAGCAAAAGCGTGGATCCCAAAAATGGAAAAGACAAACCGTCTAAAAATTCAGACAAATTCAAATCGGATTTCTGCCCTGAATCATTAGAGCCCAAGTAGCTTCTCAAAGAGGCGGGCAGTTCCAATTTTTCTATCAATTCATTTATGGAAAGATTTTTAAATTTATTTTCAAAATTTGCATCGCTCAATTTTTTATCCAAACGAGATGTTAGAATATCGTAAAAGCGATTGTTTATATTCATAATTGAGTTGTAGTAATCTTTTACCAAGTTTTCATCGCCTCGTTTATGAGTTTTTGATATATCTTCTGCTTCTTTGAATATGGGTTTATAAGCCGAATTTATCAACAGCTTTTTCAAAAGCGGCGGTTTCTCTCCCATCATGCAGTTTTGGAAAATTCTTATGAACGATGTGGTAACGTTGTGCCGTTTCACTTCGCTAAGTAAATTGGAAATTAAAAAGCCTATGATTTTATCGTTGGTGCTGCCTTTGTGCAACAAGATGCGTACCAAACCTGGGTCTTGGGCATTGAGAGCTAATTGGCAGGCATAGTTGAGCAAAGCGATTGTCATTTTTTCGGTGTGTTGATACAACCCGTAAGGAGCCATTTCTCCGTTTCGTATAGCTTCCAACACAAGTTGCGATTTTTGTTGCGTTTTTAATTTTTCCGCTAAGTCTGGCACGTGCAAATAAGTTCCGGTTGCTCCGGCAAACATACCCATGTGGCAGTCCGAACCCCCAGACATATATTTGTTGTAAGGATTAACGCAATAATTTTTTGGGTCTATGGAAAATTCCTTGGCATATTTATCTATTGTCTCCGGCGACATTTGCGTTATCCACTCTTTCACCAAAATATTTTGCCAAGTATCTCTTTGCCCGTTCAGCACTTCAAAGCGTTCAAAGAGGAGCATCATCTTGTTGAAAAAAGCCTGTGGCGGCAGTTGCCTAGCTGCATAATGATAAAGAGGGTGCGCCCATATTGTTGGCAAATTTTGCTGCCTTGCATATTCCAAAAAAGAGTAAATATTTTTGCGCAATTTGTCCAGCTTTGTTTCCTGCTCAGGCGTAAAGCCATAGGTGAGCACGTGTATTCCTATGCCAAAATCGGGAACACGGCAACTGAATTCCGCAGCCGTAAGCACATCAACGCCCTTGTCTTGCATTTGGTAGCAGGAGCGAGCGTTGTTGTGGTTTGTGATTGTGAAAGCGTTGCACCCATTTCGAGCAAGCCCATCTATCAGGGTTTGGCTTGGAAGCCAAGTTTCTGGCACATTCAAAATGCGTCCGAGCAATTCATCTGGCTCATCGCTGTTGAAATCGTGGCAATGGAGGTCAATTTTTAAAGTTTCTGCCTCAGGAAACCTATTTTTCTGTTCAGCAAGAAACTGCTGTTGCTCCCCTCTCAAAGTTCTTTGGAAATCGCTGCTCATATAATAGGGAGAATATAGAAAATTCCTTTTGTCTGAACCCAGATTCACCCGATTCTAGGATTTTACCAGAACAATGAAAAATGCCCATATACAAAACCTTATTTCCCGATTGCAACCCGATACGTAAAATAACACAATGATACGTGCGTAGGGGCGTGATTTATCACGTCCTAATTGTGAAATGATTTGCGGTGATGGCGGTGGTTTATTTGATTACAAAATGGTGCGATAAATCGCACCCCTACGGTCGCCACATTTTGTGACGATTACGCCACGAATGTGTAACGGGGGTTAAAATGGGGCTTCGCTAACACAACGCGCCTAGTCTTGAACGCAACGAACACTGAACAAGCCGCTCTTACCGATGCTGTAGTAGATGGAAGACTCGCCGTTGAAGGACATTATCCGGCTGTAAGCGCCGTTGCTGTCAACGTCCTCGGAGGCACTCCACCACCAGCCGCTGTAGCCGACATCACTGAAACTGCCAACGGAATGGCTGCCGCCGCCCGGCAGTGCGGAAAAGCCAAGATCATCCGTGCCGCCGTTGCCATTCCCAGCCCATTCACTTTTGGCTTTCAATTTAGTCCCCGCACCTTCACAATAGTTAGTGTCAGAACAGCTTGGATTGACGAACTTCATCAAAACATTCCAGTCATCATCGCTAGGTATATGCCAGCCGCTGGGACAAATGCCGCGATGCGGTGTGGATATTTGCGAAGCGCAGGAATTGCTATTGCAGCTTGCATCCAGTGCCATCGCTGTTGACCAGTCGTATAATCTGCCGTATTTGTCGCAGTTGGCAGATTTGCCTTCATAGCACTTTGAACCGCTCACATCTATGTTGAGGTTCTCTGCCAGCCAAACTTGGCTACCGATTTGCTTTTTTTTGCAATTCGCTATATCGGCGCATTTGTTGCTGCCTCCGCCACCGTTAGGGTCACCGCCGCTGCTGCCGCCGCCAGAGCAGGAAAAAGTGAATGCCAAGGCAAATCCGAAAATTACCGCTAGTAGAAAATGTCTATTTGTTTTCATAGTGAACTCCTTTTTTGGTAAGAGTCATATTTAGGATGTAATATAGAAAAATGTCTGAACCCCGATGCCCCCGATTAGAGGATTAACAGGATTATGCAACACGAAATGCATATTTTGAAAATAAATATGAAATCGGGGTTCAGACAATTAATTTACTATATTACCCCCTAATACATATCACAACTGGAGGTTTTTGTGAAAAAAGTACTATTCATTGCGGTGTGCGCGGTCCTTGTGGTCTCGTGCGCATCTAAAAGAGCGGCCCTTGTGGATTCGGTCATATATGAGGCTAGAATGCTTCAGGCCATAGCAAAAGCAGACAGTTTGGAGGTTCCGGCTAGCACGGACTCTTTAATCGCGGCTGCCGAAAAGCAAAAAGAGGACCGCCAAACGGAAATGGCTTTTGTTTATGCAGATGAAGCCGTTATTCAAATGCAAATTTTCCTGCTAAAACAGGAAGAAGCCGCTCTTAGCAAAATGAAAACAGAGGCAGAAAACGACTTGGCAGTATCCAAAGAATCTTTGAATATTTACCATAACGTTCTGCAAGAACGTAGAAATGCACCCAAAGAACGGGTAATAAATTAAGGAGGTTTTATGAAAATTCAAGCACTAGTTCTATTAGCCGCTGCCGCAAGCTTGTTTGCACAAGAAATTCCCAAAGAAGCTCCCATCTCTTGCAGGACTTCTTATGAGGATGTAAAAAATATGTATCCGCGCGATTTTGCCGCAGGACGTTTCTATGCCTCAACAGAAGCTAGAGTTCGCGGTTTGGAAAACATAGCAAAAGCAGATCGCAAAGGCACGATTTACGACGCGGAATTGAAAAACTGCAATTTGGCAGTGGAACATTATAAAATACAGCTTTCATACAACGCACTCCGAAGAAGCGTAGATTCTTTAACCCACAAAAATTTGGCTATCCATAAAAGTATCTCTGCCATAAAAGATTCTCTTATTGACTTGTGGAGTAGCGATGCTCACGGAGCTAAATCCTTGAATGCAGCTTTGAATGATGAGCGCAACCGTCTTGAAAAGCTGAACAAGGAAAAGCTAGCAGAGCTTGCCGCAAAGCAAAAAGCCATTGAAGATGCGCAAAGAGCCCTTGCCGAAAAAGATTCTCTGCTCGCGGCACAAAAAGCCGATGCACAAAAAAAGCTGGATGCCTTGAAAAGCAAGGAAATAAAGGTTTTCAGAGATGCCAGAGGTACAATCCTCTCCATGAGCGATATTCTGTTTGAAATTGGAAAAGCAGATTTGACACCGAAGTTAAGGGAAAATCTATCGGAAATAGGTGCTATTCTCAAGAACCTGTTAACTGAATCTAGAGTTGTAGTGGAAGGTCACACCGATAGTACTGGTTCTGCCGAACTCAATCAAAAACTCAGCGAGCAAAGAGCACACGCCGTTATGCAATATTTAATTGAAAGAGGCGTTACCGCAAATCGCTTGCAATCCTCTGGCTATGGTCCAACAAAACCTGTGGCAAGTAACAAAACCGAAGAAGGGCGCCGTGCCAACCGCAGGGTTGAACTTGTGATAAAAGACTAAACGAATGTTTCACGCAGAGTTCAAAAGCATAAGCGGCAGCGACAGATACCCTTTGTCGCAAGTTGTTTATAGGGGCGAAGATGGTTCACTTTTGGAAGTGAGCCATAATCGTGATGCTTGGAAAACTCGCTCGCCAGAAGAATGGAAAAATTTGTTCAGCAAACGCCGTGCTAGCTTTGCGCCTGAGGATTTGAGCGGGGTGTGGAGCAAACGCGAGCTTGTTCTGCCAGAACTCCCAGCCCAAGATATAGTAACTCTCCAAGAGGGTTTTACCCCTCTTTTCAATGCGCAAAAACTTGCACAAGAAATAAATTTAAAAAGCCTGCACGTAAAATTGTGCGGAAATTCGCATACCGGCAGTTTCAAAGATTTAGGCATGACCGTTTTGGTTAGCCAGGTTAATCATTTGATAAAGAACAAAGCTAAAATAAAAGCCGTTGCCTGCGCAAGCACGGGAGATACCTCTGCGGCTCTTTCTGCATATTGCGCAAGAGCAAGCATTCCAAGCATTGTTTTTTTGCCAGCCGGAAAAATTTCCGTTGCGCAACTGGTGCAGCCCATTTCAAACGGCAGCCTAGTTTTAGCCTTAGACACAGATTTTGATGGCTGCATGAAAATTGTTCAGGAAGTGACCGCAGACAAAAGCATTTATTTGGCAAATTCAATGAACAGCCTTCGCATTGAGGGGCAAAAAACAATCAGCTACGAGCTTTGCCAAGAAATGGGCTGGCAGCTTCCCGATGTTTTAATTATTCCGGGCGGCAATTTGGGCAATGTAAGTGCTCTCGCAAAAGGCATAGACGATTTGCTGGAACTGGGTTTAATAAGCAAAAAGCCTCGCATAATAGTTGCTCAAGCAGAAAATGCAAATCCATTTTACTTGGCATATAAAAGAGATTTCAATAAACTTGAACCTGTTCAAGCAAAAAAAACTTTGGCAAGCGCAATTCAAATAGGCAACCCTGTTAGCTATCCCAAAGCAGAGCAAGCGATAAAAAGCTATAATGGAATTGTTGAGCAAGTTTCCGAGCAAGAACTCTCCGATGCTGCCCACCGAGCAGATAAAATTGGGCTTTACTCTTGCCCACACACAGGCGTTGCCTTGGGCGCATTGTTTAAGTTGCGCGAAAAGAACATTATTTCAAGCGAAGAAAGCGTTGTTGTTATAAGCACCGCTCACGGTTTGAAATTCTCCGAATTTAAAGCTGGCTATCACGAACAAAAACTGGAGGGCATTTCCCCAAAGTACGCAAATGCAATACACCGACTTCCGGCTAATGCAAGTGCTGTGCAAGATGTTATAAGCAATTATGTTTCTTAAAATCTTAGCTTTTATTTTAACTCATCTGCCTCATTTTCTTGAAAGTGCGGTATTTGAGTTATTTTATCCAATTTATTTAATAAAATTTGGAAAAGAGAAAAAATACATAGCGGAGCGGTTACAAACAGCAAATTTGCAAATAAAACCGAAAATTGTGTATAAGAATCTTTTTTCCAACGGGTTATCCAGTTTAAGATTTTTGCAAAATAAAAAAGTTAGAATGAAATTTGAAAATTTGGATTTAGTTCAAAAAGAAATCGGCAAAAATCCCATCGTTTTCGCAAGCATCCACTTAGGAGCCTTTGAAATGCTGCACAGGAGTTTAGAGAATTTAACCAACAACAAAATTAATCTCATAGTTTCTGAATTCAAAAATGCAAAGTTGGATGAGTTTTTAACGCGCTTGAGGGAAACGCAGAATATAAGAATTACAAAGGATTACGATGTTCCTAAAATTTTGAAAAGTGCCATCAGGGGCAAGGAAATTTTAGCGGTAATGACAGACCAGTCAAAGGGCAAAGGCGAGAATTTTAAAATTTTGGGTGATTATGTCCCTTTATTTTTAAACTTTCTCCTAATGGCTAACAGACTAGGAGCAAGCCTTGTGCTTTTTATAACATTCAGGAAAAACAACGAACATATAATTCGCTTTGAGCGAGTTTATGCTCCAAAATCAGAAATTGATAAAAAGGAAATTGCAAAAATGCTGGAAAATTGGATTTTGAAACACCCAGAACAATGGGCTTGGAATTATGGGTTTATTAGGCGGTAGAGTTTAGTTACGCATAAAAGCTCTTGACATTTTATGCATCTCTTTTTTAGGAATTTTAAACTCAGCGGCAATTTGTTCCCATTTTGCGATATTTCTTTTCACAAATTGTAAATACTCTTTTGCTGCTTTGGAATTTATGCGAAAATAAGGAGCCACATCTAGTGCCAAACCAAAATCCAGCGAATTGTCGTTTTCGCTAACATTAAGTGTTAAGCCTGTTGCGAAAGGGTCTGGGTTTATGTCATAAGCAGGCGACAAATTCCAGCTTTTGTTTTTATCCAAAATAAAAGCGTGGTTTCGCAAATGGCAATCGCTATTGGAAACCGCAATGCTAAAAACAAGCCGTTGCCACAGCTCCTTCAAATCCGCATTAACATTGTTGCCTCGCTTGATTATGAATTCTGCAATTTCAAGCCAATTAGAATTTTCCGCATTGCTATCCGAATAGCCGAGCATAGTCATTGCACTTGCAATATGCACTCTCCTATTCTTATTCCTGTCAAAACGGAGTGTTAAAAAGGTATGGTATTTTGAAGTACATTTTTTTATGAAAAAATCGCTAACAGCAATTCCGCACATTTTTGCCAGTTTGCAAATAACCGCTTCCCATGCACCTTTGTCTATGTCGTCTTGCTTGCTTGGAAATTTTGCAATCCATAAATTGCCATTTTTGTCCACGACATTTGCTTTTGGTCTTGAACCGCCTAAAGAAGAACCTGGGGCTACCAGCATTTGCAGCCATTTTTCCTCTGTGCCTTTTTCGTCTTCCAATTTTAGACTTGATTCCTCTAATTTGTTCAAACTGGTTATGGGCGGAGTTGCTAAATTCGCATCGTTGTCCAAAAATGGTCCATAAAAATCGGTTTTGAATCTGATAGCTCCCATTCTGTTTCCGTCAAAAATCCCGAGTAAATAATCGCTTTCCAGCAAAATTTTTTCCTGTCGCTTTTCTTTTTTTGCAATTAGCGCTTCTCTACGCCTTAAAAGCAGCCTGCCCCATCTATCTGGAGCAGAATCCAGAAATATTCCAAAGTTCGTTTTATCAGAAAGCAAGTATTGAGAACCGCTAAACTGCCCTAAATCTGGATCTAAAAAGCGAAACGTTTCATTTTTAACATATTCTTCGGATGCTCTGAAACTGAAAACCTCCTTGCCGCGCACAATGGAGCAACGCAGAGTGCCTATGAAGATAAGCGCATCTCCGTCAAAATAAACAAAAATTTCCCTTTCTCTATTTTGCATTTTTGCTCCTAGCACGTTTTTTCACCAAAAGCCCCGCATCTTGCATACGATAGCCCATCAAATCGTCTTTTGCAATCAATAAAATGTCTTGCTCCAACCCAAGCGCAAAGAGCGTTTTGGCTAGTGTAGAAATGGCAGCTCCGCCATCCCCATGCTCCAGCCTTATAAGCGTGGTGCGAGCAATGCCAGCTCGCTGCGCAAGCTGTTCCACAGGTAAGTTTCTCCGCAAGCGGGCGAGTTTTATCTGCTCACCTAGAGTGCGCAAGAACCTTTCCTGTTTTGGCAATAAAACTATTTTACTCCATCTTGGCATAAATAATGTCCTCTATACGCTATAATATAGTAAATTTTTGTATTGTATAGGGGATGTTAATGTACATTTTGAGCAAATTTATGCACCAAAATCTGGATTTTGAAACAAATGCACAGATTAATAGATTCGTCTGTGATTTTATTAAAGAAAATTTTGAATAACTATATTTCTTCCTATGGAAAATTCTCTTACACGTAACTTAATGGAGTCCTTCAGGCACTTGTTGAGCGAGGAACGCAAAAAGCGCAATCTTTCCCAAGTTCAATTATCTGAGCGAAGCGGATTGAGCAGGCAAACCATATCTCTTTTTGAGAGCGGCAAAAGAATGCCAACGCTCTTATCCCTTTTTCTTTTGTCAAAAGGCCTTAATACATCTTCGGTAAAATTATTGTCTTTGCTCCTAAAAAAAATTGAACTTCGCGGTCACGGGAAATAAATTGCATTAGTTTTTTAAGCAACGAACGCTGAACAAAGAACTCTTATCATTGTAGCTCCAGTAAGCGACATTATCGGCACTGACTACATGCCGATTGTAGGCGTAGGAGTCATGGTCGTACTCATCGGCACTCCACCAAAAGCCGCCCAAACCAGCATTGTCAAATTTGTCACCGTAATAACCTATGCCGCCAAGCTGGGCAGAAAAGCCGTTAGCCGATTTAAGATATTTGCCTGCCGTTTTGCTTATGTATAGACTTTCCGTACCGCTTGTGCCGTCTGCAAAGCGATATAGCTCATCCCACTCATTATTGCTCGGCAAGTGCCACCCCTTGGGGCAAACCGACTTAGCCGCCCCCCAATTATACAATCTCCCGTATTTGTCGCAGTTAGCAGGTTGGTTATTGTAGCATTTGCTGCCGTTTGCATTGTAGTTCAAGTTCTTAGCCATCCAAATTTTCGTGCCAATTTTTACCGTTTTGTATTTTTTGCCATCGCGACTGTCTGTAAATTGCTCCACTTCCTCAGGCTTGCTCTCCGCCGCTTTCTCCGAGCTGCTGCTTTTCTCTGCAACAGCATAATGAGAAGAGGAACTTGAATAACTCTTGACTGTAGGCTCGTGGTTTACAACCACTTTCTTTTGCCCGCAACCGGCAAGAGCAATGGCAAGTAACAAAATGAAAATTTGGGGCATTTGGGGTAAAATTTAGAAAATTTGTACTTTTTTTTAAAAAAATCATTTTTTAGGATTTTTTTTCCGTTTTTTTACGTCTAATATAATGGAAATAACTTAAATGGAGAATTGAAATGAAAATGGTTTTAAATTTGCTGAAAATCCTGATTCTGGGGATTCTGGCAATAGCTTGCTCTTCTGGCCCTTATGAAAATCCAGATAGGCTTCATATAGAAATGCTCGACGTTGGGCAAGGACTTTCCTTTTTGATTAGAGGGAAGGACTGCGACTTTCTTTATGATACCGGAACCAAAAAATCGGGCATAGACACTATGCTTCAAAACAGGGGCGTTAAAAGTTTGTGTTCCGTGGTTTTGAGCCACTGGCACGACGACCACGTGGGCGGTGTTCCGGCACTAGCCAAAATGGCTAAAAACGGCGAAATTCAAATAAAAAGGGTGCTTTTTGCTCGCGACATTCCCTTGGAAAACGGAACCAGCGGCACTTCGCGGTTCAGGGATTCCTGCCTCACTCTTTTGGGGCAGGCCGGAATAGAAACCAAGGTCATTTCGCGAGGCGATACCCTGGCGGATTTTTTGCCCTGGACTGCCAGAATTCTCTTTCCTGTGGAAGATAGTTCGCTTACCGAAAACAACGCAAGCATTGTTATGCGCATAAGCGACTGGCAAAACACCTTTCTATTTATGGGCGATTTGGAGGCAAAACAGGAAAAAAGCCTTTTGGAGCTGGAGCCTCTTCTTGCGGCTTTTGCCTTGCAAATAGGGCATCACGGTTCAAAAACATCTTCTTCTTGGGATTTTTTGGCGCAAGTCCAGCCAAAAATGGCATTCATAAGTACCGGCAAAAACAATTCCTATGGGCATCCACACCCAGAGACCCTAGCTAAACTCCGCCTGATTTTGCCAGATACAACGCAAATTTACCGCACAGACAGGGATGGAAGCGTTAGAGTTGAATGGATGTATAAAATGGGGATGTGGAGGGAATGAAATTTACTATATTCAGAAATTATGCCCAGCATACGTTGGATAAGAAATGTAACAGTAAATGGCGCCAAATGCACTTTGGAAATAATGGTTGGCGTGCAGCGCATAGCAGACCGTTGTTATGTGCGCATAAATCAGGAGCCAGAACTGTGGTTTACGCCTATAGCCGATTCTCGCGATGAGATAGTGAACGAGGCTATGCAAATTTTATTCAAGCGCTTGCAGGGCACAGAAGTATTAAACTTAGATGGGACACCTTTTCAATGGGAATAAATCCTCTTTACCTCGCCATACACGGGCATTTTTACCAGCCGCCGCGGGAAAATCCTTGGACCGGAATTGTTGAAATGCAAGAAAGTGCGGCTCCCAGCCACGACTGGAACGCCAGAATAGCAGAGCAGTGCTACTCTCCCAACGGAACCTCTCGAATACTTTCCTCAAATGGACGCATAGAAAAAATAGTGAACAACTATAGCTATATGAGTTTCAACATTGGCCCAACGCTGATGAACTGGATTAGAACTCAAAGGCCAGATGTTTACAACTGCATAAAAGAGGGCGATATGCTCTCCGCAGAGCGGCTTAACGGCCACGGAAACGCAATAGCGCAAGTATATAACCACATGATTATGCCACTTGCATCTGCAAAAGACAAGCTAACGCAAATTCGTTGGGGCATTCAGGATTTTGAGTTTCATTTTAACAGAAAGCCAGAAGGAATGTGGCTTGCCGAAACTGCTATAAACATGAATACCGTAGTGGCTTTGATAGAGTGTGGGATAAAATTCACAATACTATCGCCAAAGCAAGCAGCGATGTTTGGAGCATTGGATAGCAAAGAAAACACGGTATGGACAGACTGCCATAACGGCAATATAGACACCACAAGACCTTACAGAATAATTCCAAGAGATGAAAGAGGAAAGAGAATTTGCGAAGGGCATTTAGACGTATTTTTCTACAATGCCGAGCTTTCCAGCGCGGTTGGATTTGAGCATTTGCTGAGAAACGGCTCAGATTTGGGAAATAGAATTTTAAACTCAAAAGACAAAACCAAAACTGGAGACCAATTGATTTCCATCGGAACAGATGGAGAATCTTACGGGCATCACGAAGCTTTTGGGGATATGTGCGCCGCATGGCTTTTTGAGAAATTTTGTCCGCAAAATAACATTGTCACTGTGAATTACGGTTGGTATCTGGAAAAAAATCCTCCCGAATATGAGGTGCAAATTAAAAATGCTCACGATGAGGGTTCATCTTGGAGCTGCGCTCATGGGGTTGGCAGGTGGTATAGGGATTGCGGATGCTCAACGGGCGGCGGTCCTGGTTGGAATCAAAAATGGAGAGACCCTTTGAGGCAGGCATTTGACAGAGTGAAAATGGTTGCAGATGAAATTTTTGAAAGGGAGTTCCCAATTTTGAGCGATCTCAATTGCTGGGATGCCCGCGATAAATATGCCCATGTAATCCTTGAACCTGAAAATCCTGTTCGCAGGGAAGAATTTGCAGAAGCAGTTCTCCGTACGCATACAAAAGAAGAAGACAAAATAGATATGTTTTCTCTTTTGGAAATACAAAAATTCTGCCTATACTCTTATACTAGCTGTGGATGGTTCTTTAACGATGTTGAAGGATTGGAGCCTGTGCAAAATATGCGTTATTGTTTGAGGGCAATAGAACTTTTGAGCAAATATTTGCCAGACGAAAATGTTTTGGAAAGCGAAGTTTTAACCATTTTGAGCAAAATAACATCAAATGAACACCACAAAACTGGAACGGAAATTTGGACTGAGTGGGTACGCCCAAAAATACCGGTTTCTTGTATTTTAATAGCCGAAGAAGCTGTAAAACGGCATTTGGAATTGCCTGCCCAGCCCTCTCCGCACATAAAAATAAATTCTTCAAAGAGCATGGATAATCAATTCATTTTGAATGCTACCTACACACACCCAAATACTTACGAAAGCAAAACCGCAAATGTTTTGGTGGCCACAGATTCCATTGGAAGAGTTAAGATTGTGCTGCAAACGGTAAATGCAAACATAAAGCGCATCCCGATTTTTGTGGAAAAAGATGCCATAGATCAAACGAATTTCAAAAACCTTTACCCAAATGCTTTTGTGTTTCGCTTGCACGAATTTCCGCAAGATATTTTGGCAGATATTAATGAAATGCACTCAAGGGCAAAATTATCCACCATTAGCAAAGACTTGCAGAATTTCTATGAGAAATTCAACATAAATCTGGATTGCCTTGCCGACCGCACAGATTCGCTTGCTGTTCCGCTAAGGCAATGTATGATATTCAACTTAACTGTGAAAATAAGAGGGCTTGCGCTGGAAGCTCTTTACAACGATTCCGCCACTCTCGCTTTTGAAAAAATAAAGGAAATGAAAGAAGAATTTGATTCCCTGCGAGTTCCTTTGCAATACACGCTCTTGGATAAATTGTTTATGGAACGTTTAACAAAGCTAATATCAAGGGTTCAGGAAATGCAGAATCAAACCTTGGATAATAGCGAAAATCTTCAAAAACTGGTTAATAGAATAACAGAGTTAATAACCATAGCAGATTGGCTTAACTTAGACATAAACAAGAACTATCTGGAAAATCAAAGCTATGATGCTTATTTGCTGTACAAGAAAGATCCAGCAAAATACGCTATTTTGCAATCCATGTTCCAGTGGCTGAATTTTGAGGCTTAAAAAAAACCTTTTGCTTTAGGTACCACAGGCTTTATCTGCATTAAATCTTGCTGTATATCTTTCTTTTTGAGGGCTTGCAAAAATGCTTGCCCCGCCCATTCTTCCATTGAAAGCCTGTTTCGCAAAAGCGCAACCAGAATATGCATAAGCATTTCACAATCGTAAACAGCGCGATGCATAGATTCGGTTTTTGTCTTAAAATTGATTTCTTTTCTCGATTCAAGGGCTTTTGCTATGTTGCCCAACTTGTAAGCTGGAAGCTGTATTGTGTTGCGAGCTATTTTTGCGCTGTCTAAAATTGGAAGCGTTGGTGCGGGAATGGAATGCTTTCCATACGCGGTGCTTAAAAATTTGGTATCAAATGAGGCATTGTGCGCAACAAGGCAGTTTGCATCATCGCAAAAAATCTTGAATTTTTGCAAAACTTCTACCATAAAAGGAGCAGACACCAGCATATCGTCTGTTATGTGGTTTATATTTACGGCTTCGTTTGGTTTAGATGCCTTTATAAAAGACTGGAACTCCTCTATTTTATCTGGAACTATTTGCCCCTTGTTTTCTTTTACGGAAAACTTCACTCCGCCTATTTCTATTATTTCGTGCTTGTTATCATCCAAGCCTGTGGTTTCCAAATCAAAGGCGATTATTTTTGCGAAATTGCTCATAACATTCTCCTTGACAATTAATCAGAGAAATCCTTTAGCAAAAATAAATCTTTGCCGTTCAGTTCTATATATCCGTTTTTTACAAGGGCAGATAATTCTCTGTTTACCGTTTCTCTTGTGGTGCCACTCATCTCAGCCAACTGCTGTTGAGTTGGGCGGTTTTTCAATTTTATTGCAGAGCCGTTTTTGTGTGGTATTTTAATGCCTCTTTCTTCTATGAATTGCATTAGGCAAGATTTTATTCTCTCCTTAATGGTACTCATGGAAAGAGAAGCTATTTGCATATAGGCTTTGTTTAATTTTTTTGTTGTTTCCTTTAAAAAATCAACGAATAATTTTTGATTGCTAGCCACTTCATTTATAAAATCTTTTCCCTTGAAAATTACAATGGAACATTCTTCTTCGGCTTTAACTGAAATGGAACTTCTGCCGCTTTCATTGAATAGTTGTATTTCGCCAAAAAAATCCCCAATGCCAAGCAAATTCAAAATGCTGTTTCTAGAGTTTGGGGAATCAGAAAAAACTTTTGCCTGCCCTTTCACAATAAAAAATATAGCTCTGCGAGTATCGCCTGCAAGCATAATGGTTTCTTCGTGCTGAAAATTTTGGACAGTAGCTATTTGCGCAAATCTGTTCAATGCAGCTTCGTCTAAATTGCTAAAAAAATCTATCCTGCGAAAAATATCCAGCATATTAATCGCAGTGTTTATTTGAGTTTTTTTAGATGACATAGAAGGGTAACATAGAAATTTCTGTTACCTCACAGTTGCACGCATTGCTTGGTTGCCTGCTTTAATTATGTACATTCCCTTTGTCTGAACCGGAATTCTCAGAATTTGAGAATTCCCAGAATTGCTGGAATATATGTGCTTGCCTTGCAAATTGTACACATCTATTTTTGCATTAAGAGGCAAATTTGAAAGCATAATGGCATTGGCGTCTGTTTGAACCGAGATGTTCCTATTGCTTGCTATTTGCGGCAGGCGAATTGGCGTGCTTGGTCCAATTGTTATGGAAAGCGGCACTACAGCACTGCTGCCAGCCGCATTTGTAGCTTTTAATTTGAAAGTGTATGTTCCTGCCACTGCGGGAGTGCCGTATATAAAACCCATTTCTTCATATAACCAAAGACCCGGCGGCAATTCTCCTTCTACCACGCTCCATACGGCAAGCTCTGTTGCATCTATGCGTTGCAAGTATTCTTCACCTTTTATACCAGAAGGCAGTGATGTGGTTGTGATTGTTGGCACCTGCAATGTTGCATTTATTTTTATGGAAAGCACTTTTGTGTCAGAGCCAGCCGTATTTGTAGCCTTTACTGTGAATGTATAAATACCTGCTGTTGTGGGCGTACCCCATATTTCGCCATCGTCATCTAAACTAAGACCCGGAGGCAAGGTGCCACTTCCATTTACTATGTTCCATCTGATATTATCTTCCATTAACGATGTTATAAGATATTGATCATACCCTCTGCCAACCGTGCCATTCGGTAGTGTGCTGATTGTAATTACCGGCGGTTCTGGTGGATCTATTTTTATGGAAAGCTGCTTTGTGACAGAACCAAGCAAATTCGTTGCCTTTACCGTGAATGTATAAGTACCTGCTTCTTCGGGATAGCCCCATATTTCGCCATCGTCATCCAATTGAAGGCCAGGAGGCAAGGTACCGCTGAGCTTGCTCCATTCTACTCTACCACCTGTTGCCTCCAGATATTTAGAATAACGTTTTTCCACTTTGCCATTTGGCAATGAAGTTGTGGTAATCACTGGTATATGTTGTGACTCAATGGTTATGGTAAAAGTTGCAGTATCAAAGCCAGCCACATTTTCTGCCTTTACCTTGAATGTATAAGTGCCTGCTTCTTCAGACCAACCCCATATTTCGCCATCGTCATCTAACCTAAGACCCGGAGGCAAGGTACCGCTGAGCTTGCTCCATTCTGCGTAGTCGCTTGCTTCTATATATTCCCTGTAATGTTCACCCACTGTGCTAATGGGTAAAGAAGTGGTGATAATCATCGGCTTGGATGGCATTATAACATTTATAGTAAAGGTTGCAGTATCAAAGCCAGCCGCATTTTCTGCCTTTACCTTGAATGTGTATGCCTTGACTACTGCTGTCGCTGAGATAGTGCCATATATTTCGCCATCGTCATCCAATTTAAGACCCGGCGGCAAAGAACCGCTTTCAATGCTCCAGTCTTCAACATAGCCTATTGTATGTATATATTTAGAGTAATCTGCACCTACCTTGCCATTTGGCAAATTAGTGGTTCTAATCTTTGGTGCTTGCAGCGGGTCAATGGTTATGGAAATGGTTTCTGTAATAGCCTGAGCCTCACATTCTGCCTTTACCTTGAATGTAAAAGTACCAGCTTCTTCGGGCTTACCCCAAATTTCGCCATCGTAATCTAATCTAAGACCCGGCGGCAATTCCTCGCCATCTACAATACTCCAGTCTTCAACTTCGCAACCTGTTGCCTCCAAATATTCAGAGTATTCTTCACCTACCATGCCATCAGGCAAGGTGGTAGTTATAATCTCTAATTGTGTTTCAGCTTGGGCAAAAGCTGCAAATAGCAGCAGGGTCATGAGGGATTGTTTGAGGATCTTCATGGCGAGGTTCTCCTTTTTAAGGATGTTTTACACCATAAAGATAGAAAAATTACCAACTAACTTTATCCAAAATCCCCTGCAAGCAAGCAATAGCCACCCCATAATTAGTTATAGGAACACCCTGCCGCTTTGCTTCCTCTATCCTAGACAATACATACTTGCGGTTGAACATACAGGCACCGCAGTGGATAATTAAGTTATATTTTGCTAAATCCTTGGGGAAATCCGTTCCGCTAACAACCGTTACAGATAAATCCCCATATTTTTTTCTCAGCAAATTGGGAATTTTCTCTCGCCCTATATCCTCGCTTAGAGGTGCGTGGGTGCAAGCCTCCGCAATTAAAACGTGCGAGTTTGCCGTTAAACTATCTATTGCTTTGGCTCCGCTCAAAAAAGTCTCAATATCGCCTTTGTATGCGGCAAAAAGCACGGAAAAAGAGGTTAGTTTGCTCTCTTTGGGTTTCTTGTCGTGTACAATTTTAAACACCTGCGAATCGCATATTATTAAGCTTGGTGCTTTGTTTAAAGTGGCAAGCGTTTCATCTATTTTTCCAGTTACGCAGCTTATAACGATGCATTTTTTATCCAAAAGCTCGCGAAGGGTTTGCACCTGCGGGAGTATTAGCCTGCCTTTTGGAGCTTGTATGTCTTGAGGCATAACCAGCATAACTGTGTCGCCTTCCTTAACTAATCTGCCCGTTATATCAATTTCCTTGTCGCTTGGGGCATTTCTAATCAAGGCTTCTTTAATCTCTTCAATATTATGTTTTTTCAAAGCATTTACAATTATAATATCTTCATCAAATTCTTTTTTCAATTTCGCCGCAATCTCTGCCGCATCATTGCTTTCCATATCATTGACTGCAATAATAACCTTTACATTTTCTTTTTTAAGAGCAGCCACCCATTGCATACCCTCTTCAATATCCAAATCGCTGAACAGAACAATTGCCATATTTGTTTTTTTAATAACTTCCCTGCTCTTCTCAATGCGCAAAACACCAATGCTGCTGTCGTCTTCAAAGCCAGCGGTATCAATAAACACAACGGGACCAATCCCGTAAATTTCCATCGCTTTGTAAACAGGATCGGCGGTGGTTCCTTTTTGCTCAGAAACCAAGGAAACTTCTTGCGAAGTAAGGGCGTTCAGCAAAGTGGATTTGCCGCTATTTACCTTGCCGAAGATGCCGATGTGGACTCTGGAGGATGTGGGTGTGGATTGCATTTATTGCAAATATAGAAATTACAAATAAATGCGTATAGATTCAATTCTTAATGCAACGCACAATAAAACTAAACCCTAAAATCCCTCTCCCCACCACATATCTTCTCCAGCCACCCCCTAACCTTTTCCCTAATTTTCTCACTAGGAATAAGCTCCAGTTGCTCGGCAATCACCTTCTCGCCAATGGTTTTGGTCGCTTCGCTGGCGTAATCTTCCAAATATTCTTTTAAAGTCATAAGGGAATTTGAAGGACAAATATTTGCAATCTGCCCACTTTTCACCAAGCTCATAAAACGGTCGCCGGTGCGGTTTTGGCGGTAACAGGCGGTGCAAAAACTTGGTATGTAACCCAAATTTAATAGCCATAGAACAACTTCATCCAAAGAGCGGCTATCGTTCACTTCAAATTGAGCTGTGTTGTCTTCGGCTTTTTCTTTTTCTGCATAGCCGCCAACGCTGGTGGAAGATGCGCCGCTGATTTGAGATACGCCAAGGGCTAAAACGTTCCCTCTGGACTCTTCGCTTTCTCTGGTGGAAATAATCATTCCTGTGTAGGGAACGGCTATGCGGATAATTGCAACTATTTTTGCAAACAGTGCATCGCTTATGCCATTTCCAAAATCATCTGGATTAACATCCTCGGCAGCGCGAACACGTGGAACGCTAATTGTGTGGGGACCAACACCAAAAACCGCCTCCAAATGCTCGGCGTGCAGCAGCAGTCCCGCTAAATCATAGCGATATGAGCTTAAACCGAATAGCACACCAATTCCAACATCGTCAATGCCCGCTTCCATTGCCCTGTCCATCGCTTGGGTGTGGTATGCGTAGTCGTGCTTAGGTCCTGTTGGGTGCAATTTTTCATAGAATTCTTTGTTATAGGTTTCCTGAAATAAAATATATGTTCCAATGCCTGCATCTTTTAATTTTTTGTAATTTTCCACGCTTGTTGCGGCAATATTCACATTTACCCTGCGAATCGCTCCGTTTTTGTGTTTAATGCTGTAAATGGTTTTTATGCTCTCCAAAACATATTCAATGGGATTATTAACCGGATCTTCTCCGGTTTCTAGTGCTAAACGCTTGTGCCCCATATCCTGCAAGGCTATCACTTCGCGCTCTATTTCTTCTTGCGATAATTTTTTTCTTCTAATGGTTTTGTTTTTGAGGTGATATGGGCAATATAGGCAGCCGTTTATGCAATAGTTGGATAAATACAGAGGCGCAAACATTACTATGCGATTGCCATAAAATTTTTCCTTGATTTTTTTTGCCAGCTCTTCAATTTCCTTGTTATATTCTTCTATCTCGCATTCCAGCAAAACCATAGCTTCACGGTGAGACAATCCTTTGCATTTGCGCGCCTTATCCAAAATTTGCTTTATAAGTTCGCCATTATTCCCATTTTTTTGGGAATAGTCCAAAGAATCAAGAATTTCTTGATGGTCTATGAATTCTGTGGCTATAGCAGACTTAGGGTTGTACATTCACAACCTATTTGTTTGCTACCTTTTTTGCATCGTCTGAAATAGTTTCTATAATTTCGCAAGACGATTCCACTTTTCCTTTTATTTGAATTACTGTGTCGTTTACTGTTGTTATTGCGCCGTTTGCTTTGTCTGCCGCTGCTTTTGTTCGCATTGCAGAATCTGCTGAACTTTGGGCGAGGCTTCTTATTTCCTTTGCAACAACTCCAAAGGCAAGCCCGTGATTTCCGGCTTTTGCGGCTTCCACAGATGCGTTGAGGGATATGATGTTAACTTTTTCGGATATTCTCTCTATATCTGTTACCATCTGGTTGTATTGAGAAACTGCATCAATAACATCGGTCATATTGGAGGCAATATTCTCAGTCATTTTTTTGATAAGGCTAGTCTCGTTAAGAATAGTCCCATAGCTATTTATGGAACTGCTCAAAATGTTTTTTGCTTCTTCGCTCTTCTGAACAACATCTTTGTGCATTTTTTGCACACAGTTTTCTGGAATGTTTATGCCTTTCGCTATTTTTTCAGCCATCTCAAGACAAGTTTCGCAACCACACGCAGCACAGTCGAAATTTCTTGCGGCTTCATCAAATTTGCCCATAGCTGCAAAAGCCGCATCTATTTTTTCTGGACTAACTGGAATACGCCTTATCGGAGTTGGGGTATAACTTCTGATAAAATCTTCCAAACGCAGAGTTTCATCAAATTTTTTGAATAAATCATCCATGTATTTCACATGATCTTCTTTAATTGCAGCTTGACGCAAGGCATCCATCTTGGTATTGATTTCAAAAATATCAATCTCATGCGAGCAACCAGTTCCTGCATTGCAACCTTCTGCACAGTTCAGCACATCGAACAGAACCGGTAGTTTTGATGTAGGCTGCTTGGCGTAATCATCCAAAGCTCCGTACACTACTTTTGGTCCTTCAGATTTATCAACTCTTA
>Ga0268262_10002575_pt1 | contig 20772 bp, 27 predicted proteins | sample TergutNc150P3_FD_190354 | JGI IMG/M metagenome (GOLD analysis project Ga0268262, IMG submission 190354) | Nasutitermes corniger P3 segment gut microbial community from laboratory colony in Florida, USA - Nc150 P3 (SPAdes) (version 2) | ecosystem: Host-associated > Arthropoda: Insects >... | reverse complement strand
TTTTTGTGTCGGTTTCTTTCAAGTCTGCTTGCGTTACCTGTAAAACAAGGGTGTTAAGAGATTCACCCGTTTCGGTGTTTTCGATTGATTCGGTGATTTTGTCTATTTCAAAATCAAGTTCCATAATTATAGTATACCGCTTTTATCATTTTTACACAATGCGAGTCGAGGGCACGCTTTGGGGTTCACGCTTTGGTGCACCGCTTTTTCATAGTGTTGTCAGTGAGTAAAGGCACACCATAATATGGCGATATGTTTAACACATGGTTCACGCCGTGACGGATTACGCAACAGTGCCTGTCACCCAAATTCCATAGTGTACCTTCTTGGGGCGGGTACACTATGAAAAAGCGGTTAACAAGAGGAGGTATGAATTAGTAAAATATTTTTTTATGCAACCGATTTTTCAAAATTTAATACTGATACTTCAGCTCCCGTCGATGACGCAAACTGGTCAATCATTCTTTCAAGCTGAGAGGTTACTGTTCCACTATACCATGTATTGCCGCATTCCGTACAAACATGAGCCGGAACATGGCGGATAACAATAACTCCTTGATCGACATCTTCGGTATAGGTGACATTTGTCTCTTCCATTTCCGCCTTGCAAATTCCGCATTTCATAGCTTGACCTCCTTTCGTTTTTTACCGTCGTTTTCCCATTGTTCTTGTGACGGACGATAAGCAGTAATAATATATAAACGCCCTTTATCAATACTGCAAACTATATGTAAATTTTCCGCATTAATTAAACAACAAGCTCTGACATCTTCAATACAAACCATAAATAATTATAATAAATTTACTCTTTTTTATCTATGGCGGTCACGCCGGGTGCCGGACCCAAAAGCCGTGACTGACATCGGAGCGTGTACCGAACTGGAACGACGGTTCACGCTTTGGTGCCAGGCACCGCTTTTTCATAGTGTTGTCAGTGAGTAAAGGCACACCAGATATGGCGGTATGTTTAACACATGGGCGACGCCGAGTGACTGACATCAAAAGCCGTGACTGACACCAGAGCGCGTACAGTAAAAGAAGCGTATATTAGCTTGACAAGACGTTATATTTCTTAAATAATAGTAAATGGTAAAGCCAATGGAAAATGTTGAAGATCAGCATGTAGAGGATAAAATAATTTTTAATCCTTCGGCATTCAAACACAAATTTACCGTAGAAGATGTTTTCAAAGCTATTGAATCAAAAATATATGAAGGTGTCCTGTAAAAGGTTTTGAGAATAAATACGCTATAATCGGTTTTAATTCCAAAGGCGCTTTACTGGAAATTTTGTATAATATTATTGACAGTGAAAGTATTAACATTTTTCACGTTGATAAATGCAAACCTAATTTTAGAAAACAACTTATGTAAATGGGGAGTAAAGACAAGTGGCAAAAATGACAGATGAAGAAGCGGACGCTTTGGACGAGTTAATGTCCAACACTGATTTGGAATTAGGACCAAATGGAACAGGCTTTTTTTCCAATAAAGGGTTTCAAATGATAGCCATTGATGAAAACACGGCACGTATTCTTAACGCCCAATCAATAGCGACACACCGCAGTCCTTCTGAACTTGTAGCTGCTCTTGTACAGGAACGTCTTGCCGTTGCTGTGTAACCGCTTGCGGGGTTCACGCTTTAGATTGGCTAACAACAATTTATTTACGAGTACTAGATATTACTTTTTTACGATGGGTTGTACCCTTTGAACTTTCAGTTGCTATTGCTAGCCTTCTTTTACGGAAACCATCTAATTTTTCTTTAAACATAAAAATATATTCAGCCATTGCATTAGTAAAATCTAATATATCTTTAGCATCTTCTTTCGAAATATTCGTATTTATATCATGTGCAGCCTCATTCCCCGTAATTCTTAAGACATCTGCCCATTCAAAAAGTTGATTATCTATTATACCCTCTTCTTTTAGTTTTTTTATTGAGTTATTTAAATTTTTCTCAGAGACAGATTTTAAGGAACAAATACATTCAAGAGATCTCCTACACATGATTACAGTTGCAATATATGCATTAACTTTATAACACAAATGTGCCTCATTTATTGAAACTTGAAGAATCGAAGGTATTTCTGGATTTATTTTGTATTCATTTCTTGGAAAAAGAACTACAGGTTTATCCCAAATATCACCATCTGCCATGTTTCCAATATTTTCTTGATTAATAAGAATAGGAGAATCACAATTTATACATTTTAAAAAAACATACCTTCCAGAAGATTTATTCCCATTTCTTAGATATTGAAAATTAGCTATTTCATTTGCTTCAACAACAACATTACATTTTGAACATTCAACAGTCATATTCTCTCCAAAAATACTTTATACTTTATATTATATAAAATTCAATTTATAAGCAAGGCGTAAAATAGTACTACGTTCACGCTTAGACAACGCAACAGTGCCTGTCACCCAAATTCCATAGTGTACCTGCTTGGGGCGGATACACTACCTGTAGTGGTTAACAATGTCACGCCGAGTGACAGACCCAAAAGCCGTGACTGACAACGGAGCGTATAATTACTGTACATTATTACTTAATAGTGGTATAATTATTAGATAAATATTGGAGGCTGAGCATGCAAAAAGCAAAAATTAAAACGATAGAAAAATATCTTACTTTATTACCGGATTCCGCCTCAGAACAGGTAGTTGCTTTTGTCAGTTACCTAAACTATATGAAAAATGTAAACAGCGAGTATCCATATCCTGACGAACATGTATCAATGAAACAATACCGTCAAAAAAAAGACAAACTGTTTTCTTGGGACGCTGTACAAGGTAAACTTTAATGTGCAGATAGGTCAACAATAATTATTCTTGATGTTTTTGCCAGAAAAGAAGGATATTAAATAAACATACAGTGTTGGTTCACGCATATAGTCGCCCCTGCTCAGCAAAAGCAAAACAATAAAAATATGGCTCAACAACTTATTAATCAAGCAGGACTATAACCAACAAAAGAACAATGATAAAAGAACATACAAACTGAAAACATACAAAACTCCTTTTTTCTTTAATTTTACTCTTGACTTATTGTCAACTATGGTTTACTATTTGTATTAGGTTGTTGAAATACAATGATTACCGAATATCAGGTTTATGAAACCGAAGTTTATACAAAATGGTTTACTTCTTTGAAGGACGAAAGAGCCAAGGCTCGTATAGACAAACGAATAGATCGTGCAAAACATGGTAATTTTGGTGATTGGAAAACTGAGGCTGGGGAAGTCCGGACAATGAGAGTCGATTATGGTTCCGGATACCGACTCTACTATGTTATTAGAGACAATAAGTTAATAGTTCTACTTTGTGGAGGCGATAAACGTAATCAGCAAGCGGATATCAAAAAGGCAGTCACGCTTGCTCAGGAGGTATAAAAAATGGCTTTAAAACTCAAGAAATGGGATGTAACTGAACACATGGATAATGAGGAATTTATTTCCGAGTATCTAAAAGCGGCTTTTGAAAGCGGAGATATAACTGAAATTACCCGCGCCCTGGCCGATGTCGCTCGCGCCCGCAACATGACCGACCTCGCCGCAAAAATGGGAATAACTCGTCAAGGACTATATAAAACTCTCTCCGAAAACGGTAACCCTGAATTTGCCACCATACAGAAACTCATAATAGCCCTTGGCTTACAAATGAGCATAATTAAACCTGCTAAACCCATGAGCAAACGGGCATAGGTTATACTAAACATGCATATTTTCGCACATAGGTGTCACACCGAGTGTAAGACTCAAAAGCTATGTATTACAACGATCATAATCCGCCCCATTTTCATGTTCTTTCATTGGTGGTTTAAGGAGAGTAAAATGATAAAGGTGATAAAAGCTGAATTAAAAAACGATTATAGAGTATATGTTGAATTTAATGACGGAACAAATGGGATAATAGATTTTAAACAAATATTGGAAAATGATCACAGAGCGATAATAAGAGAATTATTAGATAAAGATTTATTCAAAACAGTGAAAGTAAATTTAAATACATTATGTTGGGATAATGATGTAGATTTTGCTCCCGATTATTTATATGATCAAGTAAAAATAAAAGAAAAAGCCGCATAAAAAGAAACGCTTTGGTGCTACACCACTCTTTCATAGCGTTGTCAGTGAGTAAAGGCACACCAGATATGGCGGTATGTTTAACACATGGGCGACGCCGAGTGACTGACATCAAAAGCCGTGACTGACACCGGAGCGTATACTATGGACTTGAAGCATTACAGAGGAAGCATGGTTACACGAGCTTTGCGCGGATCAATTGTAACTATTGCGCCTTTTTCAATATGGCTAGCGGCAAAAAACGTTGTCCATCGGGGAGAAAGATTCATGTCTATGAGTAATTTCATGCGAACGCAATTTCCCGTTCTTCTACCCGCCATGCGGCATACTGAAGAGCCTGCAATATATCTTCATGTTCAAGATAGGGATAATTGGCAAGAATTTCATCTATAGAATGACCTGCGCTAATTTGGTTTATTATCATACCGACCGTTACCCGCATACCACGTATACAGGGTTTACCTCCCATTACTGCAGGATTATAAGTTATTCGGTCAAAGTGATCAGTATACATTCTATAAACATAACATAAAACCGAAAGAGATGCAACATATAGGACACGCTTTGTTGCCACGCATCGCTTTTTCATAGTGTTGTCAGTGAGTAAAGGCACACCATATATGGCGGTATGTTTAACACATGGTTCACGCCGAGTAAAACTGACGCAGGTGAGCGCAACAGCGCCTGACACCCAAATTCACCATTCTCCCAATAGTATATTCAATACCTCCGAAGCGTAAACTCCTAATCATTTAGTTCTATTCCTTCAATATCTTCCAGAGACAGCCCTGTAATTTCAAGTACAAATTCAGGCGTAGACCCTTTTCCAAGCAAATTTTTCGCGATTATTAGTTTTTCTTTTTCCATGCCTTCTTTAAGTCCTTCTTCTCTGGCTTCCCTGCGGTTTACAGCGATATCCATTTCTCTGTCGTATTCGGCTGTCAGCATATTTATTACCTCCGAACCATGTTCAAGTAAATAATCCTTAAGTATATTATTCTTTATACAATATTCTATCACAGGGTTTACCGATTCTTCAAGCGTTAATCCCTGCGCCTGATATTCCCTAATCTTGTTTATAAAAAAACTGTAGCCGTACAAACTTTCGCATTTTTTCAGCATTTCGGGATTATGCCCGTGGTTTATATTGTACACCTGAACAACTAACTCTAATGGTATTTTATCGATACCTGTCAATTTTAGCCCTTCAACGTCCATAAAAGCGTCGGAAAGCTTTAATTCCGTATAATCAGGGTAAGGAGCCGCGCCGTTGTACAGCACGATAAACTCAGGTCTTGGGATTTTCACAAGAGGCTTCTGATACTTGACTTCTATAACGATTATTTTTTCGTATACCCGTCCCATGTACTCGAGCAGGCGAAGCGGTAAATTCTCGCTTATTGTCGACTGGTGTTCAATCAGCATGACAAGCCGGTTGTCGATTAGGAAAGAAACGTCGTTTATCTGCTTCATAAAAAGAACGTTTGAAAGCGTATTAATATCGATGGGAATATCCTGAGGTATAGGGATACCCTCAATAGCCTAGTAGAGTTCTCTTAGAACGTCCGGGGTGCTGAACAGCGAAGAAAACACGCTGTTCTTGTGGTTTCGGTTAACATTTTCCATTAAAAATGTCCTCCAAATAATAGATTTGTAATTTGAACCTTCAAAAGAAGATTCAAAAATTACATACCTATATATGGGGTGGACTTGGTGTTTTGCTTGACAGAAATTGAAAATTTTTAAAAATAGTTTGGCAAACTTTTTCATTGTGTCGTCAAGAAATTGGCGACACCAGATATAGCGTAGGTCACATAGTACACTGGGAAAGTTATAGGTTGATTATTAAAAACGATGAGCAACCCCTGCTTGTTTCATGATATTGTTAGCAGTATGTCTGGATTTTATTTTTCCGTCAACAGGAAAATTTTGATTTGAAATAGGGCTAAACCATATATCATGATCACCTTTCCCGCGGCGTTTGAAATAACATCCGTTTTCTGTTAATTTTTGACGAACTTTATTTTCATATTCTGCCATGTTTATGCCACAACTTTTTCATGTTCCATCGTAAAATGAAGCGTTATATTAGTGTGGTTATTTTTATTTAGTTCAAGCAATTCAGGCGCGGCTTTTTTAACCCGTTCAATAAGCAAATCAAGAGAATCAGATTCAAGAGCTATAGGTATTTCATTATTTACAGCAGTCCATACAGAAGCCTCATCATCCCAAGATAATAGAATTGCGTATTTGTTCATATAATTATAGAATAATATTCTTTTTTTAAAAAAGTCAAGCCATTGATTAGGCGGCGCAAAAGTGCCTGTAGAGGTAATGGTCGATACGGCGCGTGAACGCTTGAAGGTTTTAGCGTAATGGTAGACAACATCGGTCACCGCTTTGTCGCCACCGTTAGCCTTGCGTGTAATACGACCATCTGTTCGTGAGTTTTCGTGGTAAAATTTCACCTTTTTGACTATATCATTTTTCGCCTTTTTTGAATACTATTAACCTATGAAGTACATTTGTTTAATTCTGTGTTTTTTGTGCCTCTTTTCTCTATCCTGTACAAAACAGGAAGAACTTACCCTTGAACAGCTTGAAGCGCTTAATGCCGAAGGGCTTGCGGAACTTCTTGCAAAAACGGTAAATAAGCCGCTGCGGGATGAAAAATTTATTCCGGGAAAAGTCGGCGGAACATGGTTTGCGGTAATACACGATGATCCAAAAAGTTTTAACCACCTTATCGCGGAACAGGACAGTTCTACGTCCGCGATAGTCAACAGTATGACGGATTATCTTCTTGAATACGAACCTTATTTAAGAGAGTGGAAACCCCGCGTTGCCTCCGCACGAACGGTTGTTGATGAAAAAAACGGCACTATGCAGGTTATCTTCACATTAAGAGACGATGTTTACTGGAGTTATTATAATTCGGATAAAAAAGTAAAAGTAACAAGCGACGATGTTATCTTCTGGTACAATGAAATAGAAGGCGATTCTGATTTTCAAAGTTCAGGTTATTATGGTCAATTTTTAACAATGCCCGACGGCAGCGAAGCTCATATCGATATTATTAAAATTGACGACCGCCGTTTTGCTTTCCATTTTCCGCGAATTATCGCCGAGCCGTATTTAATGACCAATATGGACTTTGGTCCGCGTCATATTTATGAACCGGCAAAAAAACAGGACGGCGTAGAAGGAGTAAGAAATCTTTTCAGCGTCGCGGTAGATCCTCAAACAATTCCTTCCATGGGTGAATGGTTTTTAGTTGAATATACTCCAAGCCAGAGGCTTGTATACAAACGCAATACCGATTACTGGAGAAAGGACGCAAACGGCGTAACGCTCCCCTACATTGAGGAGATGATCCTTCGTATTATCCCGGAAGAAAACACAAAGCTTTTAATGTTTAAAAACGGAGATGTTGAAAGCTACAACCTTCGCCCTGAAGACGTTGACGGGCTTATAAACAAGGGCGACGGAAGTTATACTGTTTTTAACAGCGAAGGTTCTTTAAGCGCGTCGTTTTGGACGTTCAATCAAAATCCCGTAAACGAAAAAAGCCCAAAATACGAATGGTTTACAAAAAAAGAATTCCGTCAGGCAATGAGTTGTCTTCTTAACCGCGACAGAATAAACGCTCAAGTATACCGGGGTCTTGCGCAGCCCAAAGTTAATATTTACCCGGAAACTAACCCATTCTTCAATCCCTCGCTTACTCTGCAATATCTTTTTGATACGGAACGCGCTATTGAACTTTTATCTTCTATCGGCATTAAGCATGACAAAAGAGGAATTATGCGGGACTGGAAAAACCGCAAACTTGAATTTGATTTAACGATAAGATCGGAAAGCTCTGTTTCTCAGGATATAGCGTCTATTATAAGGGATGAACTTTCAAAAGTCGGCATTAAAGTTAATATTCGGGTTTTGGATTTTCAAAAACAGGTACAGCAGTTATTTACCACATTTGACTGGGATTCCATGTTGATGGGACTTTCAGGATCAAATACATTCCCAAGTCAGGGAAGCAATGTCTGGCCCTCGTCGGGAAATTTACACATGTGGTATCCTAATCAAACAACGCCGGCAACGGAATGGGAATCGCGTATTGATTATCTTTACAACGAGGGTAAATTTACAATTGACACCAAAGAAGCGCAGGAAATTTGGGACGAGTTTCAATCTATATTGCTTGATCAATGCCCGATGATCTACTTAATGCGTTCGCGCGGTTTTTGGGCGATAAACAACCGATGGGATTTATCAAATGTTTATTTTGATAACTTACACGGCGATGAAACAAATTATATTTTTTTAAAATAGGAGCGGATAATGGTATCACCAAAAGAAGTAAATATGGATGTAAAACTTATAGACATGGTTGATTCGTTTGGTCTTTCCGGTTTAGCGATGAAGTGTTTAAAAATACTTCTTGGAAGTGAAGAAGTTCAAGTGTCTCAAGAATACGCAAATACAGTTTCTATCGTAAGACTTGGATACAACGATCATGGTCCTGTCCACATGCGTACTGTAGTATACAACGCCATGTTAATGTTGGATTTATTAAAAAAAGCCGGAATAAAAACAAGTCTTGAAACGGACGGCTGCGGCAGTTTTGAGGACAGTCTAATCGGGGTAATGCTTGCCGGTATGTTTCATGACTTTGGTATGGCTATGGGAAGACAAAATCACGAATCACACAGCATGATTCTTGCTATGCCTATTATCGATAAAGTGTTAGAGCAAATATACAAAGATGATTTGAAAAAAAGAGTAATGATCCGCGCTCTGGCTCTTGAGGGAATCGCCGGTCATATGGGATCAATAACCATTTCTTCTCTTGAAGCGGGAATAATCCAGGTTGCGGACGGCTGCGACATGACCAAAGGCAGGGCGCGTATTCCGATTTCTATTTCTCATTTGACAAGGGTTGGACAAATTCACCAATTTTCAGCTAATTCAATAGAAGAAGTCATTATAACCGCCGGCAAAGAAAAACCTGTTCGCGTTGACGTATATATGTCAAGTGAAGTCGGTCTTTTTCAGGTTGAAGAAGTTCTGATGCATAAAATCGCCCAAAGTACCGCCAAACAATACATAGAATTATACGCTAAAGTTACCAACGAGGAAACAAGAAGGTATTTATAGTGTCAGGCAACACATTCGGTAAATTATTTAAAGTAACAACCTTCGGCGAATCTCACGGAACCGCTATGGGATGTGTGATAGACGGATGCCCCGCCGGCTTAGAAATTTCATTTAACGAGATTGAAAAAGAACTCGCCCGCCGCCGTCCCGGAGCGGTTTACGGTTCCAGAGACGAAAAAGACGCGCCTGAAATTTTATCAGGAGTTTTTGAAGGCAAAACACTTGGAAGCCCGATAGCGATTATTGTCCGCAACACAAACCAGAACAGCAAAGACTACGACGAAATAAAAGACATTTACAGACCCGGTCATGCCGATTACACATGGGAAACAAAATACGGTCTTCGAGACCACCGCGGCGGCGGCAGAAGTTCCGGGCGCGAAACTCTTTGCAGAGTCGCCGCAGGCGCGGTAGCGAAAAAATTTCTCGCTTTACAAGGAATAACAATCAGAGCGTGGACATCGTCCATCGCCGGAATAGCTCAGCCCTCCCCTAATGAAGATGGCTTTGACTTTGAAGAAATAGAGCGCAATCCTTTCCGCGTCCCCAGCAAAAGCGGCGCGGAAAAAGCAACCGCAAAAATAGAAGAACTTCGCGCCGAAGGCGAAAGCGCAGGCGGCGTGATAACCTGTCTTACAACAGGCGTACCCATTGGTTTAGGCGAACCCGTCTTTGAAAAACTTGACGCATCTCTTGCCGCCGCAATAATTTCTATTGGAGCGTGCAAGGGCGTTGAGTTTGGCGCGGGATTCGCCGCCGCAGGCATGAAAGGCAGTGAAAACAACGACAAGCCTTGCGAAGACTGCAAGGGGAAATTCGCTACCAATAATTGCGGTGGCATATTGGGGGGCATTTCTTCGGGGCAGGATATTGTTTTTAAAGCGGCGTTTAAGCCTACGCCTTCAATTAGTAAGCCGCAAAAAGTTTTAGAGAGGAATGGCGGCGTGAAAGAAATAGCGATTAAAGGCCGCCACGATGTTTGCATTGTTCCAAGAGCCGTGCCTGTTGTTGAAGCGATGACTGCTCTTGTACTCGCTGATTTTTTGCTTTTATCACGGTGCGCGAAAGTTTAAATAAGCAGCGTTTTCATTCCTGACGGTGTTACTGAAATTGGACATCTTGCATTTTATGGCAACGAACTGTCCGGTGTCATTATTCCTATTAAAAAATTATAGAACTAATGTTTCAATGCAAAACCCTTTTTAAGCGATTTGAGACAGCCCGCCAGCTCTATAAGATCCGGCATTTTCACCTGAATTTTCACTAAAAAACTTCTTGACATATTTGTTTAACATTGTTAAGATAACATTGTTAAGTTATAGGATGAAAATATGAGTAAACCTAAAACAGATTTAGCTCCGCAAATAAGGGGAAAAACCCTTGAATTGCTTCTGGAAAAAGAGCCGGAGGAAATATCCACAAGAGATATAGCCAAAGTTTGCGGAGTAACAGCAACCAGTCTTTACTATTATTACAAGGATAAAGAAGACCTTTTTACCCAGGTTAAACTTGATTGTATCGCAAAAATGGATGAATTCATTACTGAAAATGTTACGAAAAAAGCAAAGAAATTCATCAAATCGGGTAAGAAATGGGATTCACTTGAGGAAACGAGAGCAGGACTCGAAGCATTCAGGGATTGGTCTTTTGAAAGTCCCCGGGTAGCTCTTTTGGTAATGGGTCGGCTAAAAGCAGATACTCAGGCTGATAACGAAAAAATGCAAAAATACTACAAAAGTACAGATTTTGCAAAAACCATTTTGGAGAAGGCTGTTAAAGCGGGACTATTGTACAGCAAAGACACAATGCTTGATGCAAGTCTGTGTATAGCGGCTCTTTGGGGCGCGGTTGAATCAGTTTTGTTAAATAGGACAATACCGCAGTATTGGTCAAAAACCGGAAGCCTTAATTTTACCAATAAAATGATTGATTTTCTTTTAGAATCGCTGATGCGGAAAAAGGAATAAGATTTTAAGGAGGGTGTTATGAAAAAGATTTTATTTTTGTTTATTTTAATATTTTCTGTAATGCCGCTTATTGCACAGGAAAAGACGGACATCTCATCTTCCAGTGATTTACTGCTGCAGATTTCATCATTGCCGGAAGCAAAATTTGGATTTACACAGCGTTTTACCTTTCCTTTTTTACAAGGTGAAAATCCAATGACAGCGGATAATAACATCAGTCTTGCTATGACTGCTGAATTATCTCCTATTTCTATCAATGGCGTAGTTGAAATGGTATGGACGCCTATTGCGTTTTTACAATTTGCGGCAGGTGGAAGAATTGGATCAGGCTGGAACATTAATCTTTTTGATGCAGATGTTTATGGTATTGGTATTAATCAATCTGATATTAATGGTAATGCCGAAATAAATGGTAACGCATTTGATGGTCTTCTTTGGAAGGTTCAAATGGGGGGAGCTTTTCAATTTGATCTTGCCGCAATTATCCCAGGAAATTGGAATCATGTTGTTTTCCGCAGTTATCATGAAACCAACTACAAAGGCTACACACGAGCAAAAGCCAATGAAGCATGGTATTTTGAAGCAGACGAAGGTGAAAATTGTAATGGGTTCAATTATTACGGTAATTTTTTGCTTGGATATCAAATGCCGATTTTTCTGAATATTATTGGAGTTCTCACAGAAATGGATATGTATCTTTATGACACTCCCGGTAGGGAGAAATGGGGTGATAATTTAGTCCGTTGGACTTTTTCGTCTATTCTTGGATTTGAAATTACTAAAGCTTTTAGTATTACAATGCTCACTCAATTCAGGACTCGAAGGAATTTTATTGAAGCAAACTGGGAAGATTTATATTACCGCAATCGGACACTAGATACTTCAAACAAGATACGTTTGGAATTCTACCGCGTTGCCGCAGCTTTAACATATAAATTTTAAGGAGGGTGTTATGAAAAAATTGGTCCTATTGGCTTTTATTATTGTTGTAATTAGTTTACTAGGTTGTTTCGGGTGCAATACGGGAGGGAAAAATATGCAGTCAATTATTTCAGATGGAATAGAACTAACCATTGAAGTTGGTGAACACTGGTATAGAAAAATGAAAATGTTTATATTTTCGGTTAAAAAAACTCCTCAATTAGCGGTATGGATTGAAAACGATCAGGGGAATTATGTTTCAACAATAACCGCTACAAGTAAAAGTGTAAAAAATAATTGGATAAGCGCTCCCAAAGAAGGGAGACCGGAGGCATTGCCCGTATGGAATCATAAAAGGCGAAACAGTACTGAAGAAATTGACATTGTAAGTTCGGCTACCCCAAAAAGCACAGTTGATATTCAAATAGACAACGATTCATTAACAAGTGGGCAGGAATATAATGTTTATTTGGAAGTAAATCACAGTTTTGATTATAATGAACATTGGACGGCAAATGACTCTGGTGTAAATGGTCAACCTTCAGTAATATATCACGCAAAATTTATTGCAGGGACATCTAGTCGAATAAAATTAAATCCAATAGGACATGGATCGGTTGACGGATCAAACGGAAACATTGTTTATGAATTGGATTCATTTACAACAGCATTGACAATAATAAAAGAGGTATATATAAAATAAATGGTGCACGCCCCAATGTCATTTACAGTCGAAACGTTAGGTGCAAATATATGGAGGAATAATAAAGGAAGGTTAGTTAGCGGTAAAACTCTTCTCTACCCTTTCCTAATATACAACGGTATCGAATCCACTTCTTTGTCATCTATAAAAATTATAAAATTTATCAACCCCGGATTTTTAAAGTGCAAATTTGAAATACTGAAAACAAGATGAGAAACAGCGGAAGCGTTTCCTACTCCTTTTACTTCGATATTTCCGTTGATCGTTTCCATGCTCATCTCACCTTCCAAATCTCGCGTTTCAATTCTGAAAGCGTGGTTACCGAATTCATAAAGATCAAATCGAAGGCGGATAACAACCGAAAGCTGGGGATGAATACAGGGGAAATTTTTAGAGATAATTGTGTCGAATGTTCCTACGATAGTAAGTTTTCCGCCGTTTTCCTGCGCGAAATCGCAAAATGTAAAAAGTTCTAATTTAATAATACACCTCGTTGAGTAATAATTCATTCTAGTACATATTTGTAATAGAGGCAAGATATGAAAAAGCAAGGGTTTAATCCTTTTCTTCCGTCATGCGAATATATACCCGACGGAGAGCCAAAAGTATTCGGCGGCAGGGTCTATTTATACGGTTCTCACGATAAATTTAACGGTTACGCGTACTGTTTGAACGACTATGTCTGCTGGTCGGCTGACGAGAATGATTTAACGGATTGGCGATACGATGGCGTAATTTATCTAAAAACCGACGACCCCATGAACAAAGACGGATCCATGAACCTCTACGCTCCCGATGTTACCCAAGGAGCGGACGGCAAATACTATCTTTACTATGTTCTTGATAAAGCTGACATTGTGTCAGTTGCGGTTTGCGACAAACCTGCCGGAAAATACGAATTTTTGGATTATGTGCATTACGCCGACGGAACCATGTTAGGCAGAAAAAAAGGAGACGTCCCTCAGTTTGACCCCGCCGTTATTACGGAAGGGGAAAAAACATACCTGTACTGCGGACAATGTTCCGGCAAAGTGAAAACTGTCGAAGATTACAGAACTTATTCTACCGCCGTAGTTTTGGGAAAAGATATGCTTACGGTGCAGGACGGACCTTTTCCGATTATACCGGGAGTAAACGCAAGCAAAGGCACAGGTTTTGAGGGACATGAGTTTTTTGAGGCATCTTCTATCCGCAAAATAGAAGACACATATTATTTTATTTATTCATCTTTCGCTATGAACGAGTTGTGTTACGCGACAAGCAAAAGCCCTGTTAAAGATTTTAAATACGGCGGAGTAATTGTAAGCAACGCCGATTTACATATTGATACTTACAAACCGGCGGAAAAACAAATGTACTGCGGCAATAACAACCACGGCAGTCTTGCGCAGTTAGCGGGGAAATGGTACGTTTTTTATCACAGGCACACAAACGGAAACGAATTCAGCCGCCAAGCCTGCCTTGAACCGATAGAAATAAATAAGGACACCACTATTAAACAAGTTGAAATGACATCATGCGGAGCGAACAGCGGCGCTCTCCCCGGTAAGGGAGAATATCCAGCATACATTGCGTGTAATATTTTTTCCATGGACGATAATATTCAAAAAATCACTCCAGCAAAACCATATTGGCCGAACAGAACTCCTGAAATGCCGTTTATTTCACAAGACGGAGTTGATAAAGAGCCGTCCTTTAACGATGAAAATAACAGTTTTATAACTAATATTTTAGATAACTGCGGAGTTGGTTTTAAATATTTTGACTGTAAGGGTGTAACAACGTTAAAAGTAAAAATCCGCGGATATTGCCGAGGCGTTTTAGAAGTTAAAACAAAATGGGACAGTGAACCGCTTGGGAAAATAGAAATAGTCTCCAGTAATATTTGGAAATATTTTTCATCGCAAGTAAATATACCCGACGGAAAGCAGGCAATTTACTTTGTTTACAAAGGAACGGGAAATGTTACTTTGGGATCGTTTTGTTTGGAATAATTTAATTAGGAGATTTTTTAATTTTTAATGAAAACAGATTTATTGAACGGAAATATAACAAAATCATTGCTTGTTTTTGCAATTCCTATGTTGTTATCAAATATATTACAGCAGTTGTATAACACTGTGGATATGGTTATCGTAGGGCATTATTTGGGTGAAACATCTCTTGCCTCCGTCGGCGCGTGCTCGGTAGCGTTTGAGCTGCTTTTTGTTTTTGTCATAGGTCTTGGCAGAGGTTTCGGCATTGTTGCGGCGCGGAATTACGGCTCAGGCAATCATGACCTGTTTAAACGTACAGTCGCAGGAGCAATTATAGTTGGTCTCTTATTAACGCTTTTTATCTCGGCTACCGCAAGTATTTTTATGATGCCGTTACTAAAATTAATTAACATACCCGAATCTATAATAGATACGGCATATTCGTATATATCAATTTTAACTGCCTTTTTAATTATAACTTTTACATACAATCTCTGCGCGGGACTTCTATACGCTATAGGCGATAGTACAATGCCGCTTCTATTTCTGGTTATTTCATCAATACTTAACATAGTGTTTGATATTATTTTCATTACAAGTTTTAATATGGGCGTCCGAGGAGCGGCGGCGGCGACTGTAGTTGCGCAAAGCATATCGACATCGCTCTGTCTTTTTTATATTCTTACAAGATGCCGAATACTTATTCCTGGCAAAGAACATTTTCGTTATGATGCCCCTCTGTACAAAGATATTGCGACGCAGGGTTTTTCTATGGGATTTATGCTGTCGATTATAACTTTAGGCACTGTCATACTTCAAAGCGCCATAAACGGGCTGGGGTATCTTGTAATAGCAGGGCACATAACGGCTCGCAGAATTAACAGCTTCTGTATGATGCCGATGAATACAATAGCCATAGCGCTTTCTACATTTGTTTCGCAGAACAAGGGAGCTAACCAACTAAGCCGCATACGAAAGGCTGTGCGTTACGGTAATTTTATTGTGGTAACATGGGCAATATTTATTACGATTATCCTTTTCTTTTTCTCAAAAACATTGATTAGACTGCTATCAGGCTCTAATGAGAGTATTATTATTGAAAACGGCGCGCGGTATCTAATGATAAACTCTCCTTTTTATATAGTTCTTGGTATGCTTTTTAATTTTCGTCTTTCGCTTCAAGGAATAGGAGAAAAAATTGTTCCGATTATCTCAAGCATTATAGAGTTTAGCAGTAAAATATTGTTTGCTTTCCTTTTAGTACCTGTCTTAGGTTATTTTGGCGTAATTATATGCGAACCGATTATATGGTTTATTATGTTCTTACAACTATTATATTCATTTTATACTAATCCATATATTAGAGGTAAGACACTTTAGGTTATTACTATTGAACCGGATTGAAATTTTATAAGAATTATGACAAAATGATTAATTGAGCCGTAAAAATTAGTATAAGTTTACTTTCATCACACTAATAATTTTTACGTTTATATCATGCGCTGCGACAGCTAAAGAAGATTATAATCCTTAAAGGAGTTTAAATGAAAATAATTAATTCGACGACAAACAAAGACAAAAGAATGAATTTGATAACTTATTCTTTTAATGTTAATAATGAGCGTTTTACCGCTAATTATTTTTACGGGAAAAAACCGAAATTTGAATTTTTTCATAACGATACATTAATCGGCTCTTCCGACCAAATAAAAAACAAATCTGAATTTATTGTAAATACGGAATATGAGTCATTAACAATAACAGTATGGCTGGAATATAACGTTTATTCTATGTATATTGGAAAATTAAACGGTATTGGAATTGAGGTTAATAAAATTCCTGTTCAACATACGTTAGCCGATCCTGAAGTATATATAAATAACGGACGTTCAGGTTTTTTTATTTTAATACTTATATTGGGCGTAAAAAGTATATATACATATTATCAAACTTTCAACGAATATACTTCACATATAGTTTCACTTATTACAAGCGCAATATATGTTGTACCGTTATTAGCAGGTTTAATATTAGTATATTTTTATAAACGTTGGACAAAACTTGCGCTAATCGGCGGAATAATAATATCAATATTGGAATTTGTTGATTACGGGTCGTCGTTACCAAACAGTTTAAGGTTAGGCTCAGGCTCAAACGCCGCAATGATACTATTTTGGGTAGCGTTAAGAGCTTGTGTTCTTTTCATTTTTTATAATTCGTTTAAAGCTAAAACAAGAAGTAATATAATGGAAAAGCAAGAAACTTTATAATTTTGCAACCATCACTTTCCCATAACATCGTCATACAGCTCTTCCAGTCTTTTGCGCAAAAATTTCACAGCGTAATGTTTTCGTGAAAGAACAGTATTAACGGGCGCGCCTGTTTTTTCCGCTGTTTCTTTAACCGAGAAACCCATTAATTCGGTCATCTGAAAAACTTCTCTCTGGTCAGGCGGAAGGTCTGCAAGGGCTGTCTGTATTTCATCAAAAACCAGCGAGCGAAGCATTTCGGTTTCTGGCGTTGACTCTTCGCCGTAGATGATGTCCGATATTTCGTCAAAAATGTAATCATCAGCATCTTCATCATACGACGAAGGCAATCGCTCGTCTTTCTTTTTTCTGCGATGGTCAATTATTCTGTTGCGGGCGGCTCGGTAAAGCCACCCGGAAATATTTTCTATCGGGTTAATCAAATTATCCACACGGCTGAACTGATAAAAAACATCCTGTAAAATATCCTCAGCGTCTTCAATTTGGTTAACCTGTCCTTTAATAAAGCTTAACAGCTTTTGCTGATAACTTTTAAATATTTGCACAACAGAATTTTTCGCCATATACACCTTAACAGTTTAACTGTTACCTGTCTTTTTCGCTCCGTGCAAAGAAGTAAGTGCCAAGTACAAGGCAAATTACAGTCAACAAAATAATTGCGCCAAAATTAACCAACGGATTAAACATCACTACACTATCATACTCGGGATTGCCTCTGTAGACTACTGCCCTGACAAGGTCTAAACAGTATGTCATAGGCATTATTCGGTTCAAAACCAGCAATGCGCCCGATGAATTGTTGATAGGTATTATCGCTCCCGACAAAAACATCTGCGGCATGACAATGAGCATTACGGCAAGGTTCGCCGCTTTTTTGTTTTTAATCAGCCCTATGATGATCATTGCCAACGCTCCGCCCGATAAACACATTAGCGGCGACAAGGCTAGAATTAACAGCAGTTTGCCAATGGGGAGCGTAATGCCCATTATAAGGGATACGATAAGAGTTCCCGCCATACTCATGATTGCGGCAAAACCACAGCCGAGTATTTTGCCGATGACTATTGAATGACGTGAGACGGGCGAAACCAGCATTTCCTGATTAAAGTCGATGTCGTGATCGTCTATAAGAGACGTCATACCCATTGTGGTCATCATAAAAAGCATGTTGATTAACATTCCAACCAGCATAAATTGACCGAATTGGAAACCAAGTCCGCCCGCCATGTTTTGCATAAGGTTGCCGCCGATCATTCCCATTAAAACAATCGGCATCGCAAGACTCATAATCGCAGTGGCGGGGGACCTGAAAAATATCGTTATCTCACGGGACATAACTGTTAGAACACTGTTTAACTCTCTAAACAACCGTGATTTTCTCCGCTTTAATTCAATCTCGCTCATGCCGCAACCTCCTTTGGTTTTGTTAAAAATTCGATATAAGCGTCTTCCAGCGAAGGCTCGTTTATTTTTAACACTGTCAATTTTGTCTTTATCCGCGAAATAATTTCCTGCGCCGAATCTTTGTAAGGAACAACGACACGTCCATTCAGCTTAAAAGGCAGTTCGAGAGACGACAGCTCGTTTGTCAGCGCAGTTCTGTCATCGGCGTCCAAAATAAGTTCGTGCTTCATTAAATTGCGTTTTAATTCCTGCGGCGAACAGCAAGACGCTATTTTGCCGTTGTTGATAAGACACACTGTATCAACGTTTTCAGCCTCGTCAATGTAATGCGTCGTTAAGAAAACAGTTGTCCCGTAACGGCTTCGCGTTTCGTTAATGTATTCCCACAACCCGCGGCGGCTTACAGCGTCCAGCCCTTGAGTCGGCTCGTCAAGGAAAAGCACATCGGGTGTATGGATAAGACTGCGGATAATTTCCAGTTTACGCTGCATACCGCCTGAAAGTTTTTTAATCGGTTTAAAAAGAGCGTCCTGTATCCCGACAATTTCGGCAAGCTCCATTACCCTTTTGCGGTATGCTGACGGCATAAGTTTGAAAGAAGGGCGGTATCCGCACATTCCGTAAAGACAGGCGTGAAAGCGGATATTCTGCTCCGCCGTCAACTGCGGGTCAAGGCTTGGGTGCTGAAAAATTATGCCGATTTTTTCCCGCACCTTCCTAGCCTCTTTCTCAATATCGAATCCCGCGATTTTTACCTCTCCCGAAGTCTTGGAAAGCGTTGTTGTCAGGATAGAAATGGTTGTCGTCTTACCCGCCCCATTCGCTCCAAGGAACGCGAAAAACTCCCCTTTTCCTACAGAAAAACTTATGTCGTCTACCGCGGGTTTCTGCGCGCCCTTGTACCGCTTGGTCAGGTTCTGTACAGTGATGATCGGATTATTCATTTTTATCGTCCTTCTTGCTTTCGTCGTTGCCGAAGAAATGGTCAAAGTGTGAAAAATCTTTATGGAACTTGAAAAAATCCTTTTCCTTTTCCATGAATTCTTTGCGTTCTTCCGCGCTCATGTTCATCCATTTTTCGCGGAGTTTGTTTCTTTGATTAAACATATACCCGTCTCCCCTTCCCTTGCGTCCGCCATGCGCCATGTCATGTATCAGTCCGCCGAAAAGTATCCGCGCCAACAGCATTAATCCGACCGCCTGCCAGTAATTCAAGGTAGGCAGACTGAAAATCTGCGGCAAAAGAGCGTTCCACAACAGCATTGCCACAGCTCCGAAAGCGGCAATTGCAGCCAGCATCGTAAGAAAACCTGTAATTCGAAATTTGTTAATATTTTTCATTTTTTATTCTCCTATACTTATGAAGACGAATTAGACGGAAAAATATTTTATGCTTTGTAAAAATTTACATAAAAAAATAAGCTTTTTTTTGTCTGTTTTATCATTATTTTTTATATTTAAATTATATCGAATACAGAGAGGTATTATTATGTCAAGAACAGAACAACCAAGATCATGGGCTACGTTAAGTAATGCCGGTGAAGACTTAAATAAAATCAAACCGGAACCGGAAATAGAAAACAACAAGACTATTGTGTTATCGCTTATCGACAGTTTGAACAACCTGTACGAAAAATTAATCAGACTGGATAATGTGATGAAGAAAAGAATGATTGAACAGGTATTATATCCTAAGGGTGAGTGAAGTTGACCGGGTAGCCGTTTTAACGCGAACTACATAAACAAGAAACGAACCTAGAGGGATAATAGTAAATTAACTGATTAAATAGTTAGCATTTTAAGGCTGGGGAATCGCTTTAAATGAGCAGACATCCTGTCTACTCATTTAAAGCCGCCTGCGCGTTCCCGGCGCGTCCATGCGCCGAATTTATATAAAGCAACAATTTTCTGTAACTCTTTCCAACACTTTGCCAGCGTTTACCCGTCAGATGAAAAAGAGATGTTAGAGATGGGTAAACAGGCGGAAAATATATTCCATTTTAGGAGAGGGGCATAAGCGATATTAACAAAGCCCTTATGTGAGGTAGGCTTGTTTTATGCTTGAATATGCGTTATAGTCATTCTTATATTAAGGAGAAAATATGACCCAAGTTCGGAAAATTATTGATTCAAGTTCTTTAGCCGACATTTTTGATCTGCCTCCTGTTTTTAAGAATCGGAAAATTGAAGTGATTATGTTTCCGGTGGAAGAAAAAGCCGATATAACTCCAAAATTTACTATGGAACAAATAATTGAATGGTCACAATCACCGCAAGTACAAGC
>Ga0268262_10002574_pt1 | contig 20782 bp, 10 predicted proteins | sample TergutNc150P3_FD_190354 | JGI IMG/M metagenome (GOLD analysis project Ga0268262, IMG submission 190354) | Nasutitermes corniger P3 segment gut microbial community from laboratory colony in Florida, USA - Nc150 P3 (SPAdes) (version 2) | ecosystem: Host-associated > Arthropoda: Insects >... | reverse complement strand
GCTTCCAGTGGGGCTTTGAGATCATGACGGGATCCACATCCCAGCGCCGGAAAAGCGCGTTTGAAAGAAGGGCGTTGTAAGACTCAACCGCGTCGTTCAGGGACGTGTCCGCCAGCCCAAGGTTTTGCATAAATTTTAGCTCTTCCAGGTAACGGGCCGGGTAGCCCTGAAGCCTGAGGAGTTCGGCATATTCGCGGCGATCGCGGGCGTAGGGGTTAAGCCTGAGCCCCCGCCTGTATTCAAAAAGGGCCTGCTCAAGCTGATTGGCGGCGCGAAACGATCTGGCTCTGGTAAAGTGCCAGGATGCCCAGCGGCCGCGTACAGAATCCTCAATTCTCGTCCTGCTTATAAGAAGCTCTTCAAGGGCTGTCCTGATAAATTCATCGTCTCCGTTAATACTCGCGGCTGTGGACAGCACTGATTGGGCTTCAGTATACCTGCCCATTCTAATGAACGAAACGCCCTTTAAGTACCATGAGAGGGAATCGTCCCGGTTCAAAAAAATAAGCTCGTCCGCAAGCCTGGCGGCTTCCTCATACTGGCCCTGCCTGTAACGCAGGGACGCCAGCAAAAACTTTGCCGGAGTAAAACCGGGCCTGTAATAAAGCGCGTTTTGCACGTGGACAACCGCGTCGGAAAGGCGTCCCGCCTGGGAAGCCAGGTAAGCGGCGTAATAATGCACCCTGTAGTCGCCGGCGTGGGCAAGCAGGGCGCGCTCTATGTAAGCGCGGGCGCTGTCCGCGTCTCCCAATGAACCCAGCACCAGGGCAAGCGAAACCAAAAGCCGCCTGTCGTCGGGGTAGCGGTTCACCGCCGCCCGGTAGCGTATTACCGCGTCCCCCGCCCTGCCTCGGGCAATGTCCAGCTCCGCCGCGGCGAAAAGGGCTTCCTTGTTGTACGGCTCCCTCTGAAGCACCTGGTTGACAATGGTCGAAGCCTCATCAAGCCGGCCAAGGGCAATCAGGGTAGAGGCCTCAAGGTTGCTCAGGGAAGTGTCCGTTCTAGAAAGGCTTCTGGCCCTGCGCACATAAACCAGGGCCTGGTCGAATTCGCCCATCTCGTAGTAGCACTCCGCCAGAGCCGAGGTCGCGTCGGCGTGGGCAGGGTTGACGCGGAGGCACTCGATTAGACGCTCCGCGGCGGAATACCAGTCCTCTTCCGCCATGGACTGGCGTCCCCTTTCGTAAAGGGCGGTAGCGCTGGCTTGATTGCTGCTCTGGGCAAATAAAAAGCTGGCTGACAGGAAAAAAAACGTAATAAAAACCTTTTTAACTAAATGCCTTTTCATGCCCCCCCCATACATAGTTAAAACTATTGAAGCATTATTCCTCTTTTGTATTTAGGATTATCTTGACCGAATTTATCTTGTGGCCTTCCATATCCTGTATAATAAAATCATGGCCTTCCCAAACGGCCTTCTCATATTTTACAGGTATTTTCCCGAAAAGGTCAAAGACAAAGCCTCCAAGGGTATCGAATTTTTCCACCGGAAATTTTACCCCGATACGCTCGGAAAGATCGTCCAGTCTGACCCTGGTTTCGCAGAGCCACGCCCCGCCGCCAAGTTCCAAAACATCCTCATTTTCATTATCGAACTCATCCTGAATATCTCCAATGATTTCTTCCAAAATATTTTCCATGCAGACAATGCCGGAAACCCCGCCGTATTCATCCACAACAACCGCGATATGCACTTTGCGGCGGCGCAGTTCCCTCAAGAGATCGTCGATACGTTTTGATTCGGGAACAAAGAAAGGCTTGCGTACAAGATCCTTTATGTCAAACTGGCCATTGTCAGCTTTAAACAAACCGGTTTTAACCATGCTCTTTAGCACGTCCTTTACGTAGAGTATGCCGATGACCTTGTCTATTGTTTCCTCGTAAACCGGAAAGCGGGAGTGGCCGCTTTCAACGATTCTGGCAAGGAGCTCTTCCTGGCTTGCCCTCGCGGAAATGAAATCCACGTCAATTCTGGGAACCATAACTTCCTTTACGGTTGTGTCCGAAAGCTCCACAATTCCCTGGATCATCTCCTTTTTGTCAGTCTCAAGGGACTCATAGGTTTTCCTGCTTATTTCCCTGTTCCTTGCCAGCAAAGACGCGAAAAATGTTTTAAGGCTCATAACACTTTCCCCGCGATGCCGGCGAGGAGCGCTTCCTGCGTTTCAAGCATTGGCTCTTTGCCGTTGTTTGTGTCATGATCCCCGCCTGACAGGTGAAGAATTCCGTGAATCAAAAGACGGCGCAGTTCCTCGTCCGCCGTAACGTTGAAGTAGCGCGAGTTTTCCTGGAGGGCGTCAAGGGAGATAACGATGTCCCCGGCTAGGTACTGCCCAGCGGGGCCGGTTTCGCCCAGGGGAAACGAAAGAACGTCGGTAGCTTCGTCCTTATTCCGGTACTGGGCATTAAGCTTCTTTATGTAACGGTTATCGCAGAAAAGCACCGACAATTCCCAGTTTTTTAGATTTAGCTTTTTTAGGACGGATTTGACAAAGCTCCCCGCTGACTGAGTCCAGGGCGGCAGGGGAATTTCCTCAGAGCTGAAAAAAACCCTGTTCATTCTGTTATGGCCTTTACGGTATCATGGGCAGGGTTATTTTCCGGTCTGGCGTCAACATTGCCGGTTTTAATTTGGTGTTCAACATTGTTATTTTCCAATTGAGGATCAATTTTGGGATACTCGATCCTAGAATGGTAGTAGCCCACCAGGACTCTGACAAAAGCGTTTTCGATTATTTCAAGGTCGCGGAATGTCAGCTCCGACTGGGAGAGCTGGCCGTGCTCAACTTTTTTCGCGATAAGCTCTTTGATAAATTTCTCGATTTTTACCGCGTTGGGCTTGCTTATTGTGCGAACCGCGGCTTCGCTGACATCCGCCAGCATTACCACGGCGCTCTCCCGCGAATGCGGCGGGGTTCCCGGATAGCAGTAGTCTTCTATGTTCACAGTGGGATTCTTGGAATTTTCCTGCTTGAGCGCCTTGCTGTAAAACCAGGTAATAACCGAATTGCCGTGATGCTCGGCGATTATACTGATTACTTCATCCGGCAGGCCCAACTGCCTAGCCTTTTCAACTCCCAGCTTTACATGACTGCGTATAACGGTCGCCGAAAGCCTGGGGGCCATGTTGTCGTGGGGGTTATAGTCGGTCTGGTTTTCAATAAAGTAGCCGGGGTTTTCCATTTTCCCTATGTCGTGGTAATAGGCCCCAACCCTGGCAAGAATGGAATTGGCCCCGATATCCTGGCAGGCAGCCTCGGCCAGATTGGCAACCATGATGGAATGGCTGTAGGTGCCCGGGGCCGTGGTAAAGAGCCGCCTTAGAATCGGCGCGTTAAGATCCGAAAGCTCAATGAGCCTGAAGGTCGTCGCCGCGTTCAGCAAATGCTCGAAAGGCGAGAGCAAGCCAAGGACAAGCATCCCTGAGGCTACGCCGTTAAAGGCCGCCCAAAACAAAGCCTGTGGAAATACGCCCGCCGCCGCGTACTGCAACAGCAATACCGCCGTCATTACAATCAGATTGGCGGCAGCGATGATAAGGCCCGCCTTTACAAGATCCATCCTCTTCTTTGCGTTCTGGAGCGAATAGGCGGCAACCACCCCGGAAACAACCGCGAAAACAAAGGAAGGGGTATCGAAAGACCCTGTGAAAAAAGCGCCCAGCGGAAGGGACATCGCCAGCATCAGGGCAAGCCTGGGGTGTATCAGAATGGCGATGAGCATCATGACCAGCGCTGTGGGAATCAGCACGGACACAGGCATAAATTCTATTTGAATGTTTCTGATCAAAACGGAACCGGCAATGTACAGGGCGGAAATGCCGGAAACAAGGTACGCTTCGCTGTCTGTAAGCTGACGGTCAACAATCCTTTTGCCGGAAAAAAACATTAACAGGCCAAAGAGCATTAGAAGAAAAATCAAATTCGCGAATGTTCTTGGAAGATCGTTTCCCTTCAAGGACATTTGCAAGGCCCTGATATCTTCCATTTCTTCCTCGGTTACGACAAAGCCCTTTCTGATTATTCGCTTTCCCTTTTCAATGTTCCGCATAACAGGCTCTATGCTGGCCCGGGTATCAGCCACGCGCCTGGCTGTGTCATCGGGTGAGTAAAAAACATTTTCTTTTAAAAAAGGCTTTAGCAGTTCATTCGCGAAAGAAGAAAGTCCTGAAGCAAAGGAACCGGCGGCAATAGTTGAATTTACGGAAGCGGCGACGTAATTTTCGGTCACAATCGCCCAAAAAGGAATCTTTTCCTGCTCAATCCTTGAATCGGTCTGCCGGATCAGCTCCACAGCGTCCTTGTTCAAATTCTCAAGTTCAGTTTGTGGAACGGAATAAATCCCTTTTTCCAGCAAAGCGTTAAGGACAAGCTCGCAGTCCCCCAGTATTTCCTGCCGATTTTCGCTTCTGTAAAGAAGGCCAAGAATTTGATCGGAAAACTCGCCGGGAAACTCGGAGCGAAGCGCAAGCGTAAACGCCTGCGCGGAATTAACTTCATTAAAATATTTTTTAGCCAAAGAAGCAAAATAATTCCACCTGGCCTTTAACTCTCCGGTTACCTTGTTTGAATATTGAAACACCGCGGGAACAAGCTGTTCCTGGGCCTCAATCTTTTCCGCGGTTGCCCGCTCGTCCTTAAAGCTGATGTCGTATTCCGCGACTAAATCCCTGTCCGCTACTTTGCCGGCTTCAAATTCTTCAATGCTCTTTCTAAGACTGTCGTTTGAGTTTCCGCTTAGAAGCATAACCACAAGGCAGAAAAGGAACGCCGCCGCCCAGGCCAGAACAGACCTGTTCTTAAATAAAACCGGTAACGTAACCGAGAACAGGTTGCTAAAAGGTTTCCACTGTTTACGCGCCATTATTCGGTCCCTTTGGAACCATTTTGAGATTTCTCAGGATGAGAATTCTCATAAGCCTGAATGATTTTTTTTACCAGAGGATTACGAACCACGTCCATTGTATGAAGATACGAAAAGTACAATCCCTCTACGTCTGAAAGTATCGAAACCGCGTGCAAGAGGCCGGAATCACTCTGCCTGGGCAGGTCAATCTGGGTTATGTCCCCTGTAACCACAGCCCTCGCGCCCTGCCCAATTCGAGTGAGGAACATCTTCATTTGCTCTTTTGTGGTGTTCTGCGCCTCGTCAAGGATAACCACGCAGTCGTTAAGGCTTCTCCCCCGCATATACGCCAGGGGCGCGATTTCAATTGTCCTGTTTTCTTCCATACGGTGAATTATGTCGAAGGGGACGAGGGATTCCATCGCGTCGTAAAGGGGCCTTAGGTAAGGGTTTATTTTCTGGGCAAGATCTCCGGGAAGAAAGCCAAGGCTCTCACCAGCTTCAACTACCGGGCGGGTCAGAACCAGTTTCCTCATCTTTTTGGACAGCACCAGGCTCAAGGCCTGGGCTATCGCAAGGTAGGTTTTGCCCGTTCCCGCCGGCCCTATGCCAAAACTAATATCAAACTTCCTCATTCCCCGGATATAAGCGGCCTGGTTTTTGCTTTTGGGATAGACCCGGCCAAATCCGTTGGGAATATGGATAAACGCTTCTTCTTCAATAGATTCCCCGACAGGACTGGCGGTTCCGGTAAGAGCGCGGACATATTCGGGGGAAGGATACTCGCCTTCCTTGACCATTGTTATAAGGCTGTCCATTAGCGTCCTGAAACGCCTGACCCCGTCATCGTTAGCCCCTTCCAGGCGTATTTCGTTGCCCCTGGCGGCGATACGGCCCCCCAGAGAGCCTTCTATAACTTTGAGATTTCCGTCATTGGCGCCGCAGATACCGGAAAGTATGTCCCGGTTATCCAGCACAATAGTTATACTATCGTCCAAGTATGCTCCGATACTGGAGACAGGCGGCGTTTTAATGCCGCCTATCGTGTAAGTATACGGAGGTTTAATGTCGTATACTTAACAATAAGTGTAGTTTTCCTGTCTATGGAAGTCAAGGCACATAGAATATGCCTATTACCCTTGTTAAAACCCCCAGGTTATAATAATATTTATACAGGAACAAATAACTCAAAGATTCTAAAAAAGAGTCCGGGGAGCTTAACATGCGCAAAAAACGCCTTTTAGCGTTGGTTTTCGGTTTATTGCTGTCATTTAGCGGCTATGCCCAGTCAGATTCAGAGGCCCAGCCAGAATCAAAGGGAAGCTTTTTTCTCTCTGGCGGTATTTATAACGGATTTTTCTCAGATGATAGTCCATTGCTTTTATTTCCCAACTTTGAAGTAAGAAAGTTATTCTCGGGAATGATAAGCGGGAACTACGAGCTTCCCTTGGGATTGGGGAAAACCGCTTTTGGCCTGGAAGCCGGATTTAGCTCAGGCTCCAGATTCGGGGGCAAAGGCAACGTGGATTTTATTCCATTTGACTTGAACGTTTCCTATGTTTTCCCCTTAGCCAAGAACTTTTATATAGGGCCAAAACTTAAAATCGGCGGTTTAGGCTTATTATCCAACGACTGGAATGATGTGATACTAATGGCGGGGGCAAGGCTTGAAGCCGAGCTTCGTTCTACCGGTTTCCCCTTTGGCCTGTTTGTCTCCGGCGGAATAGATATATTCCCGTTAGCGCCCCAATTCGCCACGCTCCCCGTCATAGAAGCAGGCATACGTTTCCCACGAGGAAAATTGAAAAAATCAAGTTCCCCCGCTTCCGCAAAAAATAAGGAACCGGCAGAACCGGGAACTGGGGGCGTAATGGTCGGAACAAGCGCGACCGCTTCCGCTGGTTCAGGGACTGGACAGAGCGTAACCGGCCAAGGCCAGGGCACAGGAACCGGAGCTGGAACAGGAACCACTACTGGGCAGGGCACGGGAACCACTACCGCTGGTTCAGGAACTGGACAGGGCGCGACCCAAGGCCAGGGCACAGGCACAACGCCAAGTCAGGGCGCGACAGGAGCTACAGGCGCGACTCAAAGCCAGGGCTCGGGAACCGGGGCTGGAACGGGAACCACCGGAGCAGGGACAGGCGCGACTCAAGGCGCGGGCACAGGAACAGGAGCCGCCGGAGCGGGCGCCGCTAGCGTTGGTTCAGGGACTGGACAGGGCACAGGAACCACCGGAGCAGGCGCAGGCGCGACGCAAAGCCAGGGCGCGGGAACAGGAGCCACCGGAGCGGGCACAGGAACCACCGGAGCAGGGACAGGCGCGACGCAAAGCCAGGGCGCGACCGCCGGGGCAGGCGCAGGCGGGACTCAAAGCCAGGGCGCGACAGCCGGGGCAGGCGCGGGAACAGGAGCCGCCGGAGCGGGCACAGGCGCGACTCAAAGCCAGGGCTCGGGAACCGGGGCTGGAACGGGAACCACTGGAGCAGGGGCAGGCACAGGAACCACCGGAGCAGGCGCGACACAAGGCACAGGCACAGGAGCCGCCGGAGCAGGGACAGGAACAGCCATCGCGGGCACAACGCCAAGCACAGGCACAGGAACAGGAGCCGCCGGAGCGGGCACAGGCGCGACACAAAGCCAGGGCTCGGGAACCGGAGCTGGAACAGGAACCGCCGGAGCGGGCACAGGCGCGACGCCAAGTCAGGGCGCGACAGCCGGAGCGGGCGCAGGGACAGGAACAGCCATCGCGGGCACAACGCCAAGCACAGGCGCGACGCCAAGTCAGGGCGCGACAGCCGGAGCGGGCGCAGGGACAGGAACAGCCATCGCGGGCACAACGCCAAGCACAGGCGCGGGAACAGGAGCCACCGGAGCAGGCACAGGCGCGACGCAAAGCCAGGGCGCAACCGCCGGGGCAGGCGCAGGAACAGGAACAGCCATCGCGGGCACAACGCCAAGCACAGGCACAGGCACAGGAGCCGCCGGAGCAGGCGCAGGGACAGGAACAGCCATCGCGGGCACAACGCCAAGTCAGGGCGCGAGTACTGGGGGCGCGGCAACCGCTACCGTTGGTTCAGGGCTCCCGAATGTAGCGCAGGGCCAAAACAGAAGCATAATTCTTGAAAACGGAAAGCAGGGGATTCTTAATTCGATATATTTTGAGCCTGACACTGCCGTTCTTATTGAATCATACAGACCTATTCTGGAGTCGGTTGGAAGACAGTTGGCGGCGGATCCCAGCCTGAAACTGATAATAAGGGCTTACGCCGCCAATTTTGGCACTGCCGACGGCAGATACATGGTAAGCGTAAGCAGGGCCAGATTCAGCAGGGATTTCTTTACCGCGCAGGGAATTTCGGCAAGCCGGTTCAATATTGAAGCGTACGGCGCGGACAAAACGCCAGTATACGCGACGGCTGACTGGCAATCTCACAGGTGCGTTGAGCTGATACTGTTCAGGGACTAGGCCTTACTTAATAGTAAGTTTATCTTTTGAGTAGCCTACCTGGGTTCTAATCTCTCCAATGGGAACCCACTGAATCAGGAAAGAAACCTCATTGCTGAACCTGTAAGTTCTGGAACCCTGCGGCAAATACGGATTCATGCCCACTGTCAGTCTCGCGTTCCAGTCGCCCAGATGATGGATGAGGGATAATCTCAATGTTTTCAGTTTGAACCCCGATTGCCTGCGAAGATCTTCGTTGTCAAAACGAAACGAGTTCAGAAGATCCACAAATATATTAGTTTCTTGTCCCGGATAGAGCTGAGTCGGAAGATCAAAAAACGGCAAGCCCTGGAAATATTTAAATATTACCGTGTTTTCAGAGCTGGTTGAAAAATCCAAATCAAGAAAATTGATAATCTTTGTTTTGAATCCCAGACTAAAACTAAATTTGGAATTCGTATACCTTTGAAGGTCAAAAGCAAGTGATGTATTCAGGGAAACAGAAAATGAAAGGCGGTTTCCCCAGAGACTGTCTTGCGCAAAAGTTTTAACATAGCCGAGCTTGAAATCATTTGGATTCAGTGACTTGTCGCGCATTTGGATCCACCCGTTAGGACGGCTGTTATCCACACTCCCGTTATAATTATATTTGTAGGGCTGGGCATAAATAGCCGAAAACGAAGCGGAAAGGCCCAAAGAAAGAGAAAGGCTGGTCGTAAGGGTTGTATATTTATTTAGCGTAGGATCAAAAACCACATACTGCTGGAAACTGCCATGGGTGAATCTCAACGTTTCTGTTAAATAGATTGAATCAATTCTTCTTTTATCGTTCTCAAAGGGAAATGAAATACTGTTTCTCAACGAGGTTTCCGTTATCCAGGCCCTGAAAACAGCGCTGGCGGAGAAGATCGAATCTCTCGGAGGAAGCACCGCTGAAAAGGTAAAATTCTGGTTGTTATCCCTTATCCTGGCCGCTAAATTGGCGGTTACCTGGTGAGCGCCAATGTCGGTCGTATTCCAACCCGCAAGAACCCAATTCCACACCGGGTTGTTTCCGGTAGTATCAACGGTGGTTCTCGCCAACAGCCCCCTCAGGTTGTACTGCAGACTGGAAGCGCTCCAAACAGTGTCCTGGAAGAATGGCCTGAACGCCGCTGAAAAATCCCAGGAGGAAGTAAAATAAGTTTCCTTATAGGCTCTGTCCTTTGCGGTCTTTACCGCTTGCGCGGTCGCGAATTCTTCCGCCCACCTGTTTATGTACAAATAGTCCTGCCAGGAACCAGTGCCTGAAAACCGCAACGAAGAAGAGTACGCGCCTCCTCCGGTATGGCCAAGATTAAAACCGAGGCTGGCATCGCTGCGCAAACTGGAAAGAACCGAAGACACTTCTCCCCAATTTATATCAGCGCTCTCTCTCCAGTTGCTTGATCGAAACTGCAATTCGGTTGCCGTGGTAGGCGTAAGACGGTAATCCACAGAAAACTGCGCGCCCCCTGTGGCAGGCAGGCTGAATCTCTGGCCCAAAACGGGGGGCGAAAAATCATAGACACCGGAAACAGCCTTCTTATACGCGTCATTGGTTGCGTCTTCCTGTTCCCTTCCCCAGGGAGAAATTGGAAGATCCGGAAGAAGCGCGTCGCCAGGCGGAGGATCGGTTCCGATTACAGGCTGGTTCTTGGGGGCGTTGGCTGTTTGCAGCGGAGTACCGGCGACCGCGGCGCTGACTGAAAGAATGGTAAAACGGCTGGGAAAGAAAAAAGCCCTTCCGGGATTGGGCGGCGATGTTGGGCCGGAATAACTTCTGGAATTTCTCTGGCTGAAAAGCAGAGTACTGCTCAGGTTTGATACCGAAAAGGAGCCGACTAATGGCGCAAGGTTTGAAACCGAAGGATAAAAATATCCGTTCAGCTTCCACTCATAAGAACTTATGCTGGTATCGCTTACAACTTCAGCAGATACCCCTTCCCTGAGCATGCCAAGCCAGTCCAGAACTTCAGTCCGCCTCATAAAATCACGATTCACATAAGGGTCCGAATAGAAGGGAATCTCAAAGGAAAGCGAACCGTTCTTAACATTAAAAGAACTGCGTAAATAAAGCCTGTATCTTAACGGTATGTCCATGAAAAAAAATCTTGAAGAATTCCAGCTGCTCTCCCCTGTACGGCTGCGAAACGGAGTATAATTCGCGCCATTGACAAAAATATCCCTGGTCAAGCCAAGGCCCGCGGAAAGCGTGGTACTTCCGAACAATCCTTTGGAAGGCAGGGAAAGTTCCGTTCCCAGGTAAGCGCCAAGATTCACATAAGCGTCAAAAAGAACCGAAAACTGCGTCGCGCCGGGATTTACTATCTTTCCCTCCGTAGTTCTAAGAAATACGCCTTCCCTTACTTTTTCCCCGCTGTCCGAGTCGCCACCGAAGATCCTGGTAATTGAATTTCCCGACAATCCCGAAGACTTTGGCCTGCCGAGTATGTACGTTGTGGTTTGCAGAAACGTCCCTTCTCTGGAACGGTAACCAAGCACAGGGTGAAAGATAATCTCATCCGCGGGGTAAAAGAAAAACGGAAGATATAGCAGGGGAATATTGCCTACTTTAAGAACGGCGTTAAAAATTGCCCAGTCATTTCCCGGAAGAAGCCATAGCTTTGAAGCGTGCAGAGACCAATAGGCTTCCGAGTTCGCGGGATTAGTTATGTCTGCCCCGGAAAGAACCGTAGCCCCTTCGTTATTCCGTGAAATAACCGTTCCCGAAAACCTGAATGTGGTCGATCTGCCGGTGGTAGATTTTTGCGACGAGCCGTCCATGAAAATACTTGACCAGTTATCCAGATTGACCGTAATAGACTCGCCCCTGAAAGTTTCAACGATACTCCCTTCCTCTTTGGTGTACTCCACATTTCCGGTTGCCGTCATTACGTTTCGGGTACGGTTGTACAGTATCTCCCAGGCTTTGATCCGGTGGACCGTCGCTCCGTCTTTCAGGCTTATTATCACGTCCCCTTTAAGCCGGGCGTACTCTTCGTCCACCACTTCAAGGGTAAAGTACTCTGTGGTCTTCGCGGACTCAATGGTAATGATCTGCTGTCCCGGATGATATGTACTTGTCTGAGGCTTCAGGTTGTAATATTTGCGGAGCCTTCCCGCAAGCTCTTCCTTGGTGCCGCTCTCGCTTAGTCCCAATTCCCTGCACCACGCGGCAAGCTCCAAAAGAGTGGATGTTCTTATATCCATTTCAATGTAAGAAACCTTTTCCTCCTCGGCCTCTTTTTCAGTTTCTTCTTCAGAGCCTTTAACATTCCCCGTTGTGGACGCTGTTTCCGCGCTTTGGGGCAAAACCAAAAATGCCGGAAAAAAGAGAAGCAAAATTAATAGGAAAAGATTTTTTTTCACTTTGATTTTTGCCGAGCCCCCTGTTTTAACGCGCCAGTACCAGCGGGCTTCCTGCCGTGCTTGATTAAATGCTCCTTGATGTAATTGCCTGTATACGAGCCTGAGTATTCTGACACTTCCTCTGGCGTTCCGGTGATTATCACTTGCCCGCCCCTGTCGCCTCCTTCAGGCCCCAGATCTATTATATGATCCGCCTGCAAAAGCACGTCCAGGTTATGCTCGATCATCGCAACCGTATTGCCCTGATCAACAAGGCGCTGGATCACTTCCATAAGCTGTTTCACGTCGGCGAAGTGGAGGCCGGTGGTAGGCTCGTCAAGGATGTAAAATGTTTTGCCCGTGGAGCGCTTGGAAAGCTCAAGGGCGAGCTTTACCCGCTGGGCCTCGCCTCCTGAAAGCGTAAGGGCGGACTGGCCCAACTTCACGTAACCCAGGCCCACCGAAAGCAGGGTATCCATTTTGCGGGCAATCTGGGGAATGGGCGCGAAAAATTCCGCCGCCTCTTCTATGGTCATATCCAAAACATCGGCAATACTCTTGCCTTTGTAGCGTATATCAAGAGTCTCCCTGTTAAAGCGCTTGCCGTGGCAAACGTCGCAGGTTATGTACACGTCGGGTAAAAAATTCATTTCGATTTTGATTGTTCCGTCACCCTCGCAGTTTTCGCATCTGCCCCCGCGGACATTAAAAGAAAAACGCCCCGGCTTATAGCCGCGCATCTTTGAATCGGGAAGATTCGCGAAAAGATCCCTTATGGCTGTAAAGCCTCCGACGTAGGTAATCGGGTTCGAGCGTGGCGTGCGTCCAATGGGGCTTTGATCGATGTCTATTACCTTGTCGATGTGCTCATCTCCTTCCAGCTTTTTGTACTCACCTTCCAAGTAGTTTGAGCCTATCATTCTATTGTAAAGAGCCGGAAACAGCACGTCCGAAAGCAAAGTTGATTTTCCCGATCCTGAAACCCCGGTGATGCAGGTGAAAGCGCCCAAAGGAATTTCCACATTGATGTTTTTTAGATTATGTTCCGAAACCCCCGTTAGGCGTATGCACAAGCCGTTCCCTTCCCTTCGCTTTTTTGGAACATCCATTTTAAGCGCGCCAGAAAGAAATTGGCCGGTAAGGCTTTCTTCCACCTTCATCACCTCGGAGGGCGTTCCCTGGGCTACTACCCTTCCCCCGTGGACTCCCGCTCCCGGGCCAAGGTCAACGATGTGATCCGCGGTACGCAGGGTCTGCTCGTCATGCTCCACAACAATGAGGGTGTTGCCCAGATCGCGCAGATGAATAAGCGTATCAATAAGCCGCTGGTTGTCGCGCTGGTGCAGGCCGATTGAAGGCTCGTCGAGTATGTAAAGAACACCCACAAGGCTTGAACCGATTTGCGTTGCCAGCCTGATGCGCTGGGCTTCCCCGCCTGAAAGCGTGGCGGCCTTTCGCTCAAGGGTAAGGTAATCCAGCCCGACGTTTTTCATAAAGCCAAGTCTGGCGTTAATCTCTTTTAAAATTTGCCGTGCGATTGTTTTTTCAGTTTTGTTTATCTTTAAGTTCTCAAAAAATCCCAGCGTGTCCGTAACCGAAAGCCCCGTCAAGTCCCAGATGTTCTTGCCCCCGACAGTTACCGCCAGAACTTCAGGCTTTAACCTCTTTCCCCCGCATTCCTCGCAGGGCTTCTGGCTCATAAACTTTTCCAGCCAGTCTTTAATACCCGGCGAGCTGGTTTCCATGTACCGCCTTTTTAGGTCTTCAAGCACGCCGGGGAACTTGGTGTTGTAATCAAAGTGGGAGGTACCCTCGCGGTTTTTATAGTGGACTTCCAGGTTCTCTTCGCTGCCGTAGATCATGGCGTTCAACGCTTTTTTGGGAATATCTTTTAGAGGCGTGTCCAGACTGAACTTAAAATGCCGCGCTATGCTTTCAAATCTGCTTCGGTACCATGCGGAATCGGGATTGTAGGGCACTACCCCACCCTCGTTAAATGAAAGGGAAGGATTTGGAATGATAAGGGCAGGATCGAATTCCATTTTGATTCCAAGGCCGGTACAGGCGGGGCAAGCGCCAAAAGGATTGTTAAACGAGAAAAGCCTTGGCTGCAGCTCCGGTATGGAGACGCCGCAGTCCGGGCAGGCGTTCTTCTGGCTGAAAAAATGTTCGGTAACCGGGCTCTCGGCGCTTTGGCATATAACCAGCATCACCCCGTCAGCCGCCTGCAAAGCCGCCTCGCATGACTCGGCCAGGCGCTGCCTTATGCCCGCTCCCATGACCAGGCGATCCACCACTATCTCGATGGTGTGCTTCTTCTGCTTATCAAGGCTTATCTTTTCGTCAAGGTTAACCGGCACCCCGTCGATCCTGGCGCGCGCGAATCCGGCTTTTTTAGCGTCTTCAATAATCTTTTGGTGCTCTCCCTTCTTGCCGCGGATCACCGGCGCAAGCAGTTGAATCTTGCTTCCCTCTTTCATCTGCAAGATGGTCTCAATAATCTGATCGATGGGTTGTTCCCGTATCTCCTTGCCGCAACTCGGGCAATGGGGGACGCCTATTCTGGCAAACAGCAGGCGGTAGTAATCGTAAATTTCCGTAACGGTTCCCACGATTGAGCGCGGGTTGCGGTGGGTTGTCTTCTGTTCTATGGAAATGGCCGGGGAAAGCCCCTCGATGTAGTCCAGGTCGGGCTTGTCCATGCGCCCCAAAAACTGCCGCGCGTACGCGGAAAGGCTCTCCACATAGCGCCGTTGTCCCTCGGCAAAGATGGTATCGAAGGCAAGGGAACTCTTTCCCGACCCCGAAAGCCCCGAAACGACAATAAGCTTGTCCCTGGGCAGTTCCAAATCGATGTTTTTTAAATTGTGCTCCCTGGCGCCCTTGATGATAAGCTTATCCATGTAAGGGAAGGATAACTTTAATGTGGGTTATTTTCAAGGACAGACGCGGGGCAAGCCCTGCATCGTGACAATACAGCCGCATGGACAAAATGCGTCTTTCGCTAAGGGCGGTATGCAGAGAAGCGGAAATGCTTTAGCAAATTGAGTATAGCGGCAAATATAGCAATGAAGCAAACTTCGAACTATTGACGAATCATACTATTGGCTGTAACATACCTACTACAAGAAAAGAATCGGGATAATGAATAGTTTCTCCGCATTATTTATTAGCTTGGTACTTACTAATATTGGCTTAATGCCACCCCATAGCCAATCATATACCCCAAACTCTAACATAGCAGGGCGATTCATATAGTGTATGCCGATCCATGTAGTAGGTATATATTTTGAACCCGCGACGAAAACAAAGAAATTTTAGGAAGGAGGATATTTAGTGGGCCTTATTGACTTATTTATGGGTGCCAGTTTAGTCGAGAAAATAAGTATAATAGCTGGCGTTGTAACAATTATTGGAGGAATTACCCAATTTATACGTTATCTTGGGAATAAAGCAAAAAAGGATCCGCCTGAAGTTATACCCACTGCGCCCAGTGAGCAAGCTATCTACTTGAACAAGCCTAAAAATTTATTAAAAGATAAATGTTTTGGGAGAGATGATCTTCTTAAGAATGTCAATAAAGCAATTAGGGATGAAGCTCCTGTTTCATTTGTCGGGAATCACGTTTCTATAGTTGGGCGTGAAGGTATTGGCAAAACACTTTTTTGTCAGACTCTTTTTAACTATTATTTGAAAAATTCGAAAATATACATAGGTTGGATAGAATGCGATGGCGGAAGGTCTATTTATGAAATTATAAAGGAAAGTTTTACCGATTCCCGATTTAAGGTGAAAAGCAAAGCTGTATTATTAAAAACAGTTGAAGATTTAGATAGACCTTGTGTTCTTTTCATTGATCAGGTTGATCAACATACATCTCTTGATGAGATAAGAGAGTTGATTATATGCCCTAATACCTCCATTGTGATATCCGGCCTGTTGAAAAACATTGGTTTTATTGATAATGATAAACATTTTAATCTTGAAAGGCTTCCGAACGAGATAGCACGTGAAATTTTTGAATTTAAATCTGGAGAAAAATGTGAATTAATGAGCTTTGCTGACAAACAAAATGTTAAAACCATAATAAACGAGTATGTTAAAGGGAACCCATTTCTTGCCGCCGCTTTTGCGCGCGCAAAAGCGCAAAATCAAAATTCATGGAGTAATGTACTAAAAAATATGTATAGACAAGAATATTACGGTGATGGAGAAAATGATGATTATATTATAAAGATTTTGAAACAACTCTATAAAATTCGTAACCTTGAAGGAGAAGAAAAAAACACCCTTTCCAAATTATGTATATTTTCATCTTGTAATTATACAGAGTCGGTTTTTGAATTCAGTAATATTCCTATGGGTTGTATTTCTCGTTTATGTATGACCCATTGGTTGTCGCAAAACGATAATATTTTTTTTCACATAGATGAAGTGCATAGAGATGCATTAAGAAAGGTGCTGGTATATAGTGAAAATTTAAAGGAAGTACTTGTGTCTGTAGCAAATTATATTGATAATTGGAAAACAAACGAGGACAAAGGATTCAATCAGATATCACCTTACATTGAGGACATATTAAGTAAAGTAAAAAGGTATACACCACAGTTTATGGCTGATCCTGACTTATTTGCGCGCTTTGCATATCTCATAGCCGATAAATATCATTTTGCGACAAAAAATAGCGAAAAGAGTCTGGAATGGCTTGGATATTGCAATCCTATAGGGGTTATCCTACCTGAAGAAAAAATATTCCACATATATAAAAAATTACGCGAGAGTCATGGATCATTGGTAATACCGAGTAATACATCTGAATTATCGGATTATTTTTCAAAAACATCATCATCATATTCAGAAATTAAGCAATCACTTTTGGAATCATTGAAGAAGGGAGATATACCAAATTTTCGACTAGAGTTGATATATGATAAAGCTGTGCTTGAATTTCAGGTTAAGACGAGCCTGCTAAATTCTTCAGTAGAATCATTTGAGGTTGATCAAGCTTATTTTGTTGCATTGTCAGCAGCGAAAAAGTTCCATGATTTCAATGAAAAGCAAAAATACTTGAAGGAAGAGTATTGCGTCTTTTTAGATAGTATGGAAAGGTATGATGAAGTTAAATCGTTGTGCAAAGAACATTTTGATGCTTTTGGATTTAAATTAAATGATGCCTATAGCTGTGACCTGTATCATCGCTATTTATCAGCGGCTTATAAAAGCGATGACGAAAACCTAATTGAAAGCTTAATCTGTGATGAAATTATAGACACTCTTTGGAATAACAGTGATCTTTCAATTACAGTAGCATGGAGTTTTGGCTGTCTTTATCAAGTATTTAGCATAAAAGGTATTAACGAAATGGCTGAACTATTTAAAAGGCGAATGGTTATACTTATTAATCAACAAGAATGCTTTTGGCATCCTGATATAAGAAATTATATAGAACTGTCAGATAAAGAATTTATTGATTATATGCATTCACATGACGAACTGCTGGATTCACTTAATGAAGCGCTGAACCGTGGGGACGCGGAAGCTCTTTATCTTGAAGGAAGGTATCAGGAAAAAAACGGAAAATTCAATGAAGCTTTCTCCTTGTATGAACAATCCGCTAAAAAAGACAACCTAAAAGGTATATGCTCCCTGGCACTTATGTATTACAGGGGCCCGGAATATTATATAGGTTTAGAGGAACCACAAAATTTAACAAAAGCCCGTGAATATTGGGACTATTGCACTGAAGAAGAAAGAGAACACAGAGGCTCACATTATTGGCTTGGGATTATGTTGCTTGATGAAAAATACGAAGGCTACAACAAGGAACTTGCGATCCATCACTTGATAAAAGCCAAAAAAATGGGGAGTAAAGGCGCCATAAAAAAAATTCTGGAATTAAATCTGCTTACATAAGCGTATCGAAAGGAGAGCTTCAGTTGAAGGTAAATCCACAAGTATAAAGTATACCTGCCACTTAAAAATAAGGATGAGCGTCATCCCAGTTGTCTAACCACCCAATAAAAGGCTATTATACCCCTATGATTTACAACCCTACCGCTGAATGTATGGACGAGGGAACAAGGAAAAAGCTTCAACTTGCGAACCTCAAGAACCTGGTGGAAACCCTCTACACAAAAGTAGAGTTCTACCGGAAAAAGATGGACGAGGCGGGCATAAAACCCGCTGATATAACCAGCCTTCAGGACATCGAAAAGCTCCCGTTCACCACAAAAGACGATCTAAGGCTTAACTACCCGCATGGCCTTCGAGCCTGCCCGCCTGACCAAATCGTGGAAGTGCACTTGAGCTCCGGCACTACCGGAAAGCCGGTGGTGGACGAATACACCTTGAAAGACATCGACATCTGGCGGGAAGCCATGGCCAGAACCCTGGCGGGCGGGGGCTGTACCAAGGATGATATAGTGCAGAACTGTTACGGCTACGGCCTCTTTACCGGCGGCCCGGGCGCGCACTACGGCGCAATGACCATTGGAGCCGAAGTACTGCCCATGTCTTCGGGCAATACCGAGCGGCAGTTGATGGTAATGCAGGACTTTCATTCCACAATGCTTACCTGTACGCCCTCTTACGCACTCTATATGGCCGAGGAAGCCGCCGCCGCGGGCATCGACCTCCGCAAGCTGCCCATCGCCAAGGGCTGTTTTGGCGCGGAGCCCTGGAGCGAAAATATGCGTAAGGAAATCGAGAGCCGCTTCGACATGAAAGCCTACGACATTTACGGCCTTACCGAAATCATAGGCCCCGGAGTCGCCTTCGAGTGCGAAGCCCAGGACGGCCTCCACATTAACGAGGATCTTTTCTATCCTGAAATAATCAATCCCGAAACCGGCAGTGTGCTGCCGCCCGGAAAAGAGGGAGAGCTGGTCTTTACAACCCTTACCAAAGAGGGGACGCCCCTGCTCCGCTACAGAACCAGGGACATCACCTGCTTTCTCCATAAAGAATGCAGCTGCGGAAGAACCACAGTCTTAATGCACCGCCTTTTGGGTCGTACTGACGACATGCTCATCATCCGGGGAGTCAACGTGTTCCCCAGCCAGATAGAGCACGCCCTTTTCGGAATCGAGGGAACCGAACCGGCATACGTAATCGTTTTAAGCCGGGGAAAATCCCACCTGGACGAAGTAGAGCTGATGGTCGAGGTAAAAGAAGAATTCTTTAGCGATGAAACAAAGAAACTCGAAGCGCTCAAGACAAAAATCCAGGGAGTAATGAAGTCCAAGCTCCAGATTGGCGTTAAGGTAAAACTGGTGGAACCCAAGACCATTGAGAGGTCAATAGGCAAGGCCAAAAGAGTTATCGACAACAGAAAGATATGAGTGGCCTTGCCTTTAGCAAGGCAAAAAGAGTCATTGATAACCGCAAAATATAGGTTATAATTGGAGTTACTATGGACATAAGACAGATTTTCGTTTTTTTGGAAAACAAAGCAGGACGGCTGGGAGAAGTAACAAAAGTGCTTGCCCAGGCGCAGATCAATATCAGGGCTTTAAGCATTGCCGATACCGCCGATTTCGGCATTCTGCGGCTTATCGTGGACAAAGAGGCTGAGGCAATAAAGGCCCTGAACGCCGCCGGCTTTACAACCAAAGTAACCGAAGTAATCGCGGTGGAAATCGAAGACAAGCCCGGCGGCCTTGCCAAAGTGATGGAGCTTTTCCAAAAGAAAAACATAAGTATTGATTACCTTTACGCGTCTCTTGAAGGCAAGGAAGGAAAAGCTGTAGTTATTTTTAAGCTTGAGGATCATCAAAAGGGACTTCAAATAATAAAGGAAAACGGCATCCCACTGGTAACATCTTTCTAGGAGCGTAAGTTGAAAATACTAATGGTCTCCAGTGAAGCCGTTCCTTTTGCCAAAACCGGTGGGCTTGCCGACATGGTTTCGGCTCTTTCGCTGTCCCTCGCAAAGCAGGGAAACGAAGTCCGAGTTGTAATCCCCAGGTACTACGCCATAAACAAGGACGAGCTAAAGCTGAAAGCCCTGGAAGGCCCAATGGGGGTTCCCATGGGCGGCGGCGAAGAATGGTGCAAGGTCTACGAGGGTACGCTAAGCGGAGGCAGCAAGAAAAACCCCGTCCGCATTTATTTTATTGACCATGAAAACTTCTTTGGCAGGGACGGCATTTACGGCGTGCCATCCGAACCTGATTTTCTGGATAACCCCAGACGCTTTACCTTTTTTTGCCGTTCCGTTTTTCAGCTCTGCAGAAAAATCGACTGGTATCCTGACATTCTGCATTCACATGACTGGCCTAGCGCGCTGGTTCCGGTGTTTCTAAAATACGGGGAAAGGCAGGGGGGATTTTCTAAAACCGTTTCTGTCCTTACCATTCATAACCTTGGCTACCAGGGCATTTACAGCAGGAGCAATTTTTACGTTACCGGTCTTAATTGGGATAACTTTTACCACGCCGGTTTTGATGACTGGAACATGATGAACCTCCTTAAAGCAGGCATCTGTTCGGCGGACGTTATCAACACTGTTTCCAAAAATTACGCGGAAGAAACCAAAACTCAAGCCTACGGATTCAGGCTGGACAGCGTACTCCGCAGTCGCGGAACGGATTACCGCGGCATACTCAACGGCATTGACAATAAAATATGGAATCCTGAAAAAGATCCGTATATTCCGGTTCAGTACAGCGCGAAAAACATGGAAGGCAAGGCAAAGGCAAAAGAGATGTTGCAGCAGGAATTCGGCCTGCCCCCTTCGCCGGATACGCCGGTGATCGGCCTTGTATCGCGGCTCACCTATCAAAAGGGCGTGGGCGAACTTTTCGGGCCGACCTACGGCTCCGCTTACGCTATTTGCCGCGACATGAACCTTCACTTTGTTGTCCTTGGCACAGGCGAAGCCTGGTGCGAGAACGAAATTCGCAACCTGGCGGGAAAGCTTTCCAACCTTAGGGCCAGGATAGGTTACGACGAAAAGTTCAGCCACCTAATAGAAGCGGGCAGCGACTTTTTCCTGATGCCAAGCCGCTACGAGCCGTCCGGGCTCAACCAGATGTATTCCCTTGTTTACGGCACCATTCCCATTGTGCGAAAGACCGGCGGGCTCATAGACACGGTTGAAAACTTCGATCAGGATACCGG
>Ga0268262_10002573_pt1 | contig 20787 bp, 18 predicted proteins | sample TergutNc150P3_FD_190354 | JGI IMG/M metagenome (GOLD analysis project Ga0268262, IMG submission 190354) | Nasutitermes corniger P3 segment gut microbial community from laboratory colony in Florida, USA - Nc150 P3 (SPAdes) (version 2) | ecosystem: Host-associated > Arthropoda: Insects >... | reverse complement strand
TCTTCGGCTCTTGTTTATATTCCCGCGCTGGCTCTTTATTTGATTATTACGGCGGTATTTACTTTTATTTTCCGTAAATTGGAAAAAAAGTATTCGATATGTGAATAGTTTTCAATATATTGCCGTTCGCGGCTATTTAGATTACACTGAACAGATTATGAGTGACGGCGCGAATTCATTTACTGCTCTTGGCGTAGAATCGTTATTAACAGACAAATTAAAAGAACGCTCTATTGAAAAGCCCACCGCGGTTCAAAGCCTTGTTATTCCGCGCCTGCTTGCGGGAAAAGACACTGTTTTTCGCTCGGCGACGGGAACCGGCAAAACCTTTGCCTACCTGCTTCCGGCTTTACAACACGTTGCTTCAGGAGGCGGTACTCTGTTAATATGCGCCCCAACTCTGGAACTTTGTTCGCAGATAAAGGCGGAAGTTGATTTTTTAACGCAGAGCCTGCCCGCTTCCTGCCGGAATACGGCGCTGCTTATCGGTTCTGTCAGGATCGAAAAACAAATTGAAAATTTAAGAAGGGCAAAACCAGTTGTCATAGTGGGAAATCCCGGCAGGTTGCTTGTTCTCGCTAAAATGAGAAAGTTAAAGTTAAACAATCTGCGCTTTTTAATTTTAGATGAGGCCGACCGTCTTACCGCGCCTGAATGTCTTGAAGAGACAAAAGAATTACTCGCCATTATCGAAAGAGAAACAAAGCGTTCAGCCGCGCGCGAAAATACGGATCCTGCGCAGAAAAGCCTGTGCGTTGCGGCGTGTTCCGCTACGGTCGGGAAAAAAGCAAGCGCGCAGTTGGGTTCTCTTTTTGAATCTGCCGAAATTGTTGAGTGCGCCGATCATGAAATTTTGCGCGAGAGAATTGAACATTGGGCGCTGTTCAGTGAAAAGCGGCGTAAAGCTCAAACGCTGCGTTCCCTGTTGGCCGCGCTTCAGGGCAAGTCCAAAAAAGCGCGAGTTAAGGCGCTTGTTTTTACAAGCCGCGGCGATGAGGCGGATTTGGTCCTTTCGCGCCTCCTGCACCATCATGTTTCCGCCGCGGGGCTTTTTGGCAAGGTAAATAAAAAACCGCAGACAGGCGCGGAGCGCAAGGAGGCGCTGGACTCTTTCCGCGAGGGCAGGGTAGTAGTGCTTGTTTCCACAGACCTTGCCGCCCGCGGTCTTGATATACCCGACATTACCCATGTTATCGCGCTTGATGTTCCCGCTGACGGCGAAGTGTACATTCACCGCTGCGGCCGCACCGGGCGCGCGGGGAAGAAGGGCGTCATGGTAACAATCGGCGACGAAACGCAGATGCGCCTTCTTGCCTCTCTGGAGAAAAAACTAAAAATAAGGGTAATGCCAAAGGAATTGTATCAGGGCAGGGTCTGTGTTCCGCAGATCGATTAATTTTTTTTATTGGTTATCAAAATTTTGTCTATCCGGTTGCCGTCCATTTCCTTTACCGTAAATCTGTAGCTTTTATATTCCACGCTGTCTCCGGCTTGCGGGAGTTCTTCGGCAAGAGAGAGGACAAAGCCGGCAAGGGTCTGGAAGTCGCCTTTTTCGCGGAGGTTAGCCAGCGAAAGCGTTTCCGCCGCGTCGTCTATGTTCAATGTGCCATCCGCAAGCCAACTGCCGTCTTCCTGTTTTTTTATGGGTTCTTCCTTTTTTACAGACGCGGAAAGCTCTCCTACAATTTCTTCGAATAACATTTTGAGTGAAATTACGCCGGATAATCCGCCGTATTCATCCATTACAAACAAGAAGTTTGCCTGACTGTGCTTGAAAGATTCAAACGCTTTCAGCGCCGACATGGTTTGCGGGATAAACTGCGCTTTTTTCATAATTGCGCGTAATCCCTGTGGATTGGCCTGCGCCATATCAAGGACTATATCGTCAAGATCAACCGCGCCAATTATTTCATCAGGACTTCCGTCTACAACCGGATAACAGCGCTGACGGTGTTCAATTACTTTTTCCTTTGTTTCGTTGTACGGCTCGTTTACATCCAGCCATTGAATTTCCGAGCGGTGAGTCATAAACGCTTCCACAGGACGATCCCCAAGGTAGAAAACGCCCTCTACCATAGTGCGTTCTTTGCTTTCCATAATGCCCTGTTTTTCACTTTCCAAAAGAACGCTATGCAGTTCATCTTCGGTTATGTTATCTTCATGGTGAAAGAGCGAAGCGATCTTCATTGCCGGAAGAATAAAAGGAATTACGGGAATACCGAGAATTTTAATAAAAACAATCAGAAAAGCGGCGATTTTTTCCGGTTTTCTGTGAGCGATTAACTTCGGAAGCGCGTCCGCGAGAAGCGTCGTAATTATTCCCAAAATTAACACGGATGCCGCAATAACAAGTACGCTTACAACGCCGCCCGCCCGCGAAGTTTCTAGATAGCGCATAACGGTAAATCCGGTAAAAAAAGCCGCAAAAATTCTTAATAGGTTGATCCATGAGCGGCAGACAAGCGATAATTTTCTGGGATTTTCAAACGCCCTTAAAACGGATTTGTAGATTTTGCCATGTTCTTTTTCAAGGCGCGATTTTTTGCAAAAACCCAGAGCGTAATCAAAAAACGAAAAAAGTCCGCTGAAAAGTATTAAGGCGAGTACAATTAAAAATGCGGAAAAAGGCTCCATTTAGTTCTCAATCTCCGAACGGTTTAGGGGCCGCACGATACTAATTTCATTAGGCGATGTCTGTACGGTTTTGTTTTTTCCGTCGGGAGTAGCTTCTCCAAAAATCTCTACAATCGGGAACTTGGGATTTTCAGGATTTATGTCAATGACCTGTCCTTTTTTTCCGTTTGACAGGAGTACATACAAACCTATTGGATATATTGAGAGCGAAAGAACAAGCGCCCTGACGATAGTGTCATCGTATTGTTTGCCTTCGTTCCTCAACAGCTCAAGCATGCCTGTATAACCGTCTTTTGCTTCCTTGTGCGGACGTTTGGAACTGAGCGCTTCGTAGGAGCAGGCTACGGCGATAATTTTTGAGTACAAGCCGATTTTTTCACCGGGAAGCTGCCGCGGATAGCCTGTTCTGTTTTCGCGTTCATGATGCTCAAGCGCCGCAAGACATATCGCAAGCGGAAAATCAAGAGATTTTAGCATAGTGTAACCAAGTATGGGGTGGGTTAAAATCGCTTTTTTCTCATGAGGGTTAAGAGAGCGGTTACTCAAGTACAGCTGGGATGGCAGCTTTAACATACCCGCTTCATGAACAAGCGCCGCTACTCCCAGTTCAATAAGCCTGTGGATAGGAAGTTTAAGGTATGTTCCTATAATTATTGAAAGTATGGTAGAACGCACCGAATGAGTGGCTAAATAATTTTTTTCAGGAGCAGGTTCAATCATTTTCAAAACTCTCATCAGATAACGCCTGTCTTCTTTGATATAGTCAACTATATCTTTAATCTTTTCAATTAAAACTTTAAAATCAAGTTCGTTTGACACAGCCGCTCTTACAAAAAGGTCTTCAATAAAATATAATAAATTTGAATAAAATTCTATGGCTTTTTTAAGTTTGTCGGAATCAGGCTGCATGGCAAGATTTTTCATGCTTTCTTCGGAAATTTCGCTCTTTGTTGACGTTGATGATGATGTTATTGTCTCCGGGGTGTACTCTTTACGCGGTTCGCCTTCGGAACATACCGAATTAAAGCTCCATTTTTCCAGAGCGGTAGCCATCTCTTTGGTGAACGGCATTTCGGGGGCGGCAATGACAAATACTTTGTCAAGATACAGCGTTTTCGAGAAATAACTGTTAGGTTTAATATCCTTTACTAAATAATCCTTCATTCCATCCCCCAGAGCAGATTCCATCGTTGACGTAACGGCAGCTTTCTTTTATTATTCATTTCATAACGATGAATAATAATAGGAGTGTTTCCTTTGAAATTTAAATACCTTATAATGGCCTTTAGCATGCTTATTGTTCTCTTCCTGTTGATAACGGCCCTGTTGCCGTTGTTTGTTCCCGAGGCGGCGCAGGTTGTGAATTTACGATATGTGGCTTCTCCTCTTTTAATACTCATGTCCGTTATCCTTGTTTCTTTTGGCATATTTTTCCTTATTAATTATCGGCTGTTTTTGCTTTTAGAAAGAGAGGATTGGCCTGCTTTAGCCTATTATTTGGAACAAAAAATTTTCGTAAAGAACAGGTATAACAGCTGGTTTGTCAGGCTTTTGGCGAGTTCTTATATGGTTATTTCCGATTACCCCTCGGTTTTAAAGCTTGAAAATAAGGCTTTTCTTGCCAAAAAGTCCGTTGTAGAGAAAAATGTGCTAATTTTTGGCTCCTCAAGGGTCATTAGCGGTGATTATAAGGGGGCGGCTGCCTTTTTTAAGACACACCTTGATAATGGCAGGCTTAAAAAACAGGATCGGGAATGGGTCACCTGGTTTTACGGCTTTTCATGTTTACTTGACAGCGCTTTTGACAAAGCTGAACATGAGTTTTTATCCATGGCTGTTTCCTCATGCTCTGTCCTTATAACCGGTATTTCGGCTTATTTTCTTGCCAATAATCTGGCAAAAAATTCATTAAGACGGCAGGATTGTCTGGTTGCCGCCGAAAAAGGCCGCAGCCGTGTTGTGGGCGCTTTGAAGCGCTATGAAGAATGGAAAAAAGAGGTAAAAAAAACAGAAGCCGAGATTCATGTTGCCGTTGTAAGGAAGTATGTTGATGAAGCCGGTATATGGCTTTTCAGCGGGAAAGGTACGGCTTCCCATGACAAACGGCAGGTAACGACCGGTCATAAATCCGGTAATATTGAAAATTCCAGTCATGCAGCCAAACATAAGGTAAATGATCATGAAGCTTCGTATACGATTATCTCCGACAAGCGGTATATTCAGGAAATTTCAAAAATAAAAGATTTTAAGGATCAAAGTTCGGCGAACCAAGATTCGGCGAACCAAGGTTCGAAAAATCAAGATTCGAAAGACCAGGGTTAGGCTAATCAAAGTTCGGCGAACCAAGATTCGGCGAACCAAGATTCGAAAAATCAGGATTCGAAGAACCAAGGTTAGGCGAACCAAGGTTCGAGAAATCAAGATTGGGAGTAGTTTATGAGAAATATAGAAAAATCGACAAAACTGGAAAATGTATGTTACGACATACGCGGACCGGTACTGAAAGAAGCTAAACGGCTTGAAGAAGAAGGTTTTAAAATAATTAAACTCAATATAGGCAGTCCGGCCGCTTTTGGTTTAAACACTCCTGACGAAATTGTCCACGATATGATTGTAAATTTACATAATGCTCAAGCGTATGGGGACTCACGCGGGCTTTTTGCCGCCCGTAAAGCTGTAATGCAGGATTTCCAGTCTAAGGGAGTAATGGACGTAGGGATTGATGATATTTTCATCGGTAACGGGGTAAGCGAATTAATATCAATGTCTATGCAGGCTCTCCTTGATTCCGGCGATGAAGTCTTAATCCCAATGCCTGATTATCCCCTGTGGACTGCGGTGGTTAACCTTGCGGGCGGCAAGCCGGTTCACTATCTTTGCGACGAAGCTTCGGACTGGAATCCGGTTTTAGACGATATTCGCTCTAAAGTTAACCCAAAAACCAAAGCGATTGTAGTGATCAATCCCAATAACCCGACAGGCGCGGTTTATGACCGTTCCGTTTTAGAAGGTATCGCCCGGATTGCCAGAGAGAACGATCTTATTGTATACGCGGATGAAATCTACAGCCGCATAACCTACGACGACGCGGTACATATCCCGTTTTCTACAATAGCGCCTGATATTTTAACGGTAAGTTTTGACGGATTAAGCAAAGCGTGGCGGGCAACCGGTTTCCGCGCAGGCTGGATGGTTCTTTCCGGTAACAAAAAATGCGCCTCAGGCTATGTTGAAGGGCTGGATATGCTTGCAAATATGCGTCTTTGCCCCAATATGCCCTCTCAATTCGGTATTCAGACGGCCTTGGGCGGCTATCAGAGTATAAAAGACCTGATTCTTCCCGGAGGACGTCTGCGCGAGCAGAGAGACACAGCCTTTAAAATGGTCAACGAAATACCAGGTCTTTCCATGGTAAAACCAAAAGGCGCTCTTTATTGTTTCCCAAAAGTAGACATTAAACGCTTTAATATAACGGATGACGAAAAATTTATGTTCGACTTATTGCGCGATCAACACCTGCTCCTTGTCCATGGGCATGGCTTTAACTGGAAAGAGCCGGATCATTTCCGCATCGTATTTCTTCCTGACAAGGACACCCTTGCGGACGCCATGCACCGCCTTGCGGCGTTCCTTGACGGTTACAAACAGGGTAAATAAAGCCGCAGACTTCCAGCCTTTTGAACTAAATTCTATATTTGGGGAGTAAAAAAAAAGACGATGCGCCTGGACGTCAGGGCCGAAACCCTATGCGCACCGTCAGATATTGAGAGGCTTTCCCTCCCGGTAATTAAAATATCGGCATGATTTTGACCTGACTTTAGGGTTTTACATACACCAAAAAATGAATCGATTTTTTACAAAAAAACTTATTAAGTCATTATTTAAAGGCAAATCTTTGAATTGACAAAAATTTGATATATGGTATACTATTCTTAGGTTTTCAAAAAGGTTCTTTTTTCGAAAACCTGCAATAAAATAACCCAAAAGGGAGGCCAGCGTATGGCAAAAGTAGAGTTGAAAGGTATTTCAAAGGTGTATGATGGCGGTGTCCGCGCGGTAGACAATGCCAACATTGTAGTCGAAGACAAGGAATTTGTCGTTCTTGTAGGACCTTCGGGCTGCGGTAAATCCACTACCCTCCGTATGGTCGCCGGACTTGAGGACATCACCGAAGGTGAACTCATGATTGACGGTGAACAAATGAACGATGTTCCGCCCAAGGACAGGAATATCGCGATGGTATTCCAGAACTACGCTCTTTATCCCCACATGTCAGTTTATGAAAACATGGCGTTTGGTCTTAGGATTAAAAAAGTCCCCAAAGCCGAAATTGACAAGCGCGTAAATGAAGCGGCGCGTATTTTGGACATTGAAAAATTCCTTGATCGTAAACCGAAGGCGCTCTCCGGCGGTCAGAGGCAGCGTGTTGCTGTAGGACGCGCGATTGTCCGTAACCCCAAGGTCTTCCTCTTTGACGAACCTCTTTCCAACCTGGACGCAAAACTGCGCGTACAGATGAGGGCGGAACTTTCCGACCTTCACCTGCGTCTTAACGCAACCATGATATATGTTACCCACGACCAGGTAGAAGCTATGACCATGGCGAATAAAATCGTTGTTATGAAGGACGGAAAAGTCCAGCAGATTGGTTCTCCTCTGTTCCTCTATAACCACCCAATCAACAAATTCGTAGCCGGATTTATAGGTTCGCCGCCAATGAACTTCCTCTCTGTAAAAGTACAGGAAGAAGGCAGCTCCATTATATTAAACGAAAGCTCATTTAGAATTAAAGCCGACGGTTCTCACGTTGAATATTTAAGGAAATATGTCGGCAAGGAAGTTTTCTTCGGTATCCGCCCGGAAGATTTGACCTATGCCCCGTCCGCCGGCAACAACAGCATGACCGTAAAGGTAACCGTTGTTGAGCCGTTAGGCGCCGATATTCACCTGTGGCTGACAACTGAAACTCAGCCGTTGGTAGCCCGCACTGAACCGCAGCACGTCTTTAAAGTCGGCGATACCGCTAATTTCATTCCCAGAATGGAAAAGGCGCGTTTCTTCGACAAGGAAACAGAACTGGCGATTATTCCGCCGCCGAACGCATGAAAATAGCCTGCGAATGCGGGTTTTAACGGTAAAAATTGGGCTGCCCTGCCGGGCAGCCCGTTTTTTTGCTATTTTTTCAGGGTTTTCTTGAATGCCTGTGAGAGATTATTTTCGGTAATAGTTCTGATTATACCGCCGCCCTGATTACGGTATTTTCCGGGGCTGATGCCTGTAAATGCCTTGAATATTTTGGAAAACCAGCTTTGGTCTTCAAAGCAGCAGCACGCGGCTATTTCACTTAAAGACATATCTGTTTCAAGTAACAAGCGGCCGGCTTTTTCTACCCTTAACCTGTTAAGGTATTTTGAAAGATTTTCTCCCATTTCTTCCTTGAAGATAGTGCTGAAATAAGGAGGCGAAAGCCCCGCCATATCCGCAATTTCCTTCAGGCTGATTTTTCTGGTGTAATTTTCCATGATAAAATTTTCCGCCTTTCGTAAAGCGGCGGCATGGGGAATACCGCGGAAAGAAGTAATATTATTTAATATCCGATCCGCGACAGTGTGTAAAATATCAGTCAACTCCTCTGTATTTTTGGCCTCCTGAATTATTTTCAGGCACTGGTTGTTGATCTCCAGTGACAGGCTTCCGTTTTTTACCGGGCCGACTTCTATTCTTGAAAACAGAACAACCAGTTCAGTTGTGCGTAACTGCATGTATTTGAATTGATCCCGATATGAAAAAATCATTGCCGCTATCAGTTCATTTAACAGTTTTCTTGTTTCCGCAGGATCTCCCTTACGCAGCGTGTTTAAAAGAGTTTTTTCTTTTTCAAGCGAGTATCCCGGCTTCTCGGTATTTTCCGGATAAGCTTTTTCCAGTTCCGCAATAATTTTTTTTATTGCTTCCTGTTGTTCCGCTCTTCGCCTTAGTATTTCGTGATAATCTTCACTTCCTGAACTAAGGGATTCCGCGCAAATTTGCATCATCTCCGCCAGCGATTGAATCTTGTCATCATCCGCCTTTGGGAATGAGCTTATGCGCTCTTTGGCTTCTTCGATTGTTTTTTCATTGCTCACAATATGAGTATTATGTGCATTTAATAAAAAGTCAACATCTTTTTTTCCTTCCTGTAAAAAACCTGAGCCTCTTATTGCTCCTGAAAAAGCGCCATCGGTATAGATAGGACTGGTCCAGAAAACAATTCCCAAATCGCATTGATAAATATGTGAGCCACCTTTTTTTATCGCTTCTGTTATTGAATTTTTATGTAGAATATTACAATCTGTCCGCGTACAATACGGACAAATTGTTTTTTCGGGATTATTATTACAGATATTATCAAGAAACAACGGTTTATAGCCGTTATCGTAGATACATATACTGCTGCCGGTCGCTTGATTATAATCTGACATCATTTTTTTTGCTTTTTCCATTAGATTGTCTGATTTTTCGTTATTTTCTTTCATAATAATCCCCTTTCCTTAATGTTTTACCTTATAAAAGTTAACAAATTTACTATTAACTATATTTATTTCCATAAATATAACCCTTTCTTTATAATATTAACAAAATTATTACTAACCCAAAATGTTCCCCTGTTCACGGTATTTACCGGGAGTAAAACCGGTATTATTCTTGAATATTTTTGAAAACCAGCTTTGGTCCTCAAAACCACAGGCCGTTGCAATCATGCTTATAGATATATTAGTTGAGGTCAGCATGGCAGCCGCTTTTTCAACTCGTAAACGGTTAAGGTAATTGGAAAGATTTTCTCCCATTTCCTCTTTAAAAATTGTACTAAAATACGACGCTGAAAGGCCCGCGGCATCGGCTATTTCCTGCAGCCCGATCTTCTTTGTATAATTTTCCCAGATATAGCGTTCGGCTTTTCTGATAGCCGAAAAATGACGTACTCCGTGGAAAGAAAAAATCTTTCCTGCCATCTGGTCTGTAAAGCAAAGCAGAATATCCTTGATTTCCTGAAAGGTTGTACTTTCTTCTATTCTTTTCAGGTAATAATTATTTGTTTCCAGTAAAGTATCATCATTTATATTTTTGGAATTTATTGTCGATCTTGATAATAATACTGTCCATTCCAGCGCTTTTAGACGGAAAATCTTGAAATTTCCGTTCATTTCTTTGTATTGGGCGTCTAATAATTCACGGAGAATCTGATTTGCGTGGACATTATCCCCTCTGCGAAGGCTTGCAAGCAGTACCCGTTCCATATCAATTAACATAGGATTTATTTTGGCTTCTTCCGCAGACTGTTTGGTTTTGGGTTCATGCCATTTTACAAGTATAGGGATATTTTTTTGATTAAAACTCAATCCTGAAATCTGGTCTGCGCAGATCAGCATCATTTGCGCCAGAGCTTTTACTTTATCGCTGTTTTTTTGCAGTCCTTGTATCCCGCCCGAAAAGAGCGCTCCCGCAAAACGTTCGCCGGAATAAAACGGGCTTGTCCAGAAAACATAGCTCTCAGGACACATATAAACATACGATCCTCCGAGCAGTCTTGCTTTATTTACAGCTTCTTTATGTATGTTGTAACATGATATTTTTCCTGTTGCCCCGCCTGTTTTTAAATTACATTGCTTACAGAATGAACATAATTCATATATTCCCGATTCGCTGTCCGGTTCCATCACATAAGCAGCGCAATTTGCCGCCTTTTCATAATACTTTACAACTTTTGACGCTTTATGCAGCAGCGGCTCTAATTCGCGTCGTTGTATAATATTCGATAGTTTTGCCATAATAACGCTCCTATGTAAATAAAAATATCAAAAGAAAAAGAACAAAATACACCCTTTTTATAAAAAGGTTTATTTTGGTAAAATAAATTTATGACAAGAGACGAAGTGAATTGCGCCCTTGATAAAATGATTCTTTCCGCCAGCGGTTGGCGCGGAATTTTTGCGGCGGACAGTTCGGGAACTCCAGATGAAGAAAGCACGTCAAAAGAAATTTCTACGGTTCATAAAATTATTACAGGGGCGGCCGCTTTTATTTTTTCCGAATATTTACAGAAATCAAAAAATAATCCATTGGTTTTACTAGGTATGGATACCCGACCTACGAGCAAAGTAATTACGGAAACAATGATTCCTGTTTTACTTGCCTCAGGCTGCAATGTGCGTTTTTCAGGCTTTACCGCCGCGCCTGAAATTATGGCATGGGCGCGCGGTACGGCAAACGCCGCCGGATTTATCTATATATCAGCAAGCCACAACCCGGTTGGACATAACGGCATAAAGTTCGGTCTTACGGACGGCGGAGTGCTGGCGGCTGAAGAGGCAAATAAACTCATTGCCGATTTTCGCTTATTTTTTAAAAAAGACGATTGTATTCAAAAAATAGAAAATATGATTTCAGCCGCCGATTTCGCGTCCCTTAAAAGCGTGTACGACGGCGAGGCGGCGGCAAAAGCCGAAGCGCGCAAGGCGTACTATGACTTTTGCGGCGTTGTTGCGTGGAACGGTAATATTGAAATTACATCTGTTCTAAAGAATGGTCTTACAAAGCGTCCGCTTGGCGTGGTTTGCGATTTTAACGGGTCTGCGCGGGCTGTATCCGTAGACAAAGATTTCTTTTGTGCGCTTGGGTTAAAGTTTGATTGTATTAACGGAGGGCCGGGTGAAATTGTCCACCGCATAGTGCCGGAAGGTGAATCTCTTAAGCCCTGCATGGCGTTACTCGAAAAAGCCCACTCCGGCGACCCGTCATTTATAATTGGCTATATGCCTGACTGCGACGGCGACAGGGGGAATCTGGTTATTTGGGATGATGTCGCAGGCATTGTACGCGCGCTTGAAGCTCAGGAAGTTTTTGCCCTTGCCTGCGTCGCGGAACTTGCCCATCTTGTCAGAGCGGGGACAGAGCTTTCCAAAGCGGCTGTGGCGGTTAATGACCCTACTTCCATGCGGATAGACAGGATAGCCGAAGCGTTTGGCGTTTCTGTTTTCCGCGCCGAGGTTGGCGAGGCAAATGTAGTGGGTCTTGCCCGCAGATTGCGGGAACAGGGATATACTGTGCGTATTTTAGGCGAAGGTTCGGCGGGGGGGAATATCACGCATCCGTCCGCTGTTCGCGATCCGATTCACACGGTTATTGCCATTGTCAAACTGCTTTCGGTTCGTTCGGGCGCGGGCAAAGACGGTCTTTTTGAAATTTGGTGCAAATATTCAGGGCAGGCGGAAAAATACCGCGAAGATTTTACGCTTGCGGATATAATCGCGAGCCTTCCGCCGTTTGTCAGCACGCCCGCGTATTCGTCCGGCGCGGTATTGCGTATTAATACAAATGATCATACTCTGTTAAAAGACCGTTATCAGAAAGTTTTTTTACGCGAGTGGGAAAACCGGAAAGATGAATTGAAATCGCGTTTTGGTTTTTGCGGCTGGGAAGCAAGAGCTTATAACGGATTGGAAGAAAGGCGCGGCATAAGCCGTTTTGGAGAAGCGGGCAGGGGAGGGCTTAAAATACTCTTTTTGTCCGATAGAAACAGAGAAAGCGCCTATATTTGGATGAGGGGTTCCGCCACAGAACCGGTTTTCCGTATAATGGCGGATGTCGCCGGAAATGACGCAGCCGTTGAGCGGTTCTTGCTTGATTGGCAAAGAAAGATGATAATGGAGTCAGATGCCTAAAACAAGCACCGCGTGAAGCGGTGTGGATGAATAAAATCTGCACGGCGTAGCGCTAAATAGAAGTTTGATAAGACGAACGATGCGCGACAGCTTTAGCTGGAGCAGCGCGCTCGGGGTTCAATTAATATGCTAAGATAAAATTTATAAGGAGTGAGTAATGGGCGTAAGAGGAGAACTTTTTTCAACAAGGATAATATTGCCTAACAGGACATATTTCTTTAATGTTAAAGAAAATAGAATGGGCGATTTATACCTTAATATCGTGGAAAGTAAAAACAAGGAGACAGGCGGTTTTGATCGCCAATCTGTGATTCTTTTCGCCGATGATTTACAGCAATTCTTAAAAGGCTTTGACGAATCATTAAAAGTTATGGAAAAAGCGGTGCGGGAGAAACGCCATGGCGCGCCCGGCAGCCGCGAAGAAAAAGACTTTCATAGGGAAAAACCTAACCACGAAGAAAAAACCTATCGCGGGGAAAAGCCTAACCATGATGAAAGAAATCGCAGGAATTTTAACGGCGAAAAAAAAGGACGGCCTGATCGCGACAGAAACAGGCAGCATTCGCCGGGAAATAAATTTCAGAAAAATTTTAAATCTGATCGAAACCATGATCACAAACCGGAAGGCGGCAGGTTTGAAGGCAGACGCGATGGCGGAAAGCGGGTTGTGGTAAGAAAGCGCGACAAAAGATAAAAAAATTCACCTAACTCTGAAACTCATGCGCTGAATCGGCGAAGGGCCGTATTTTTTTACCGCATCGCGGTGCGCTTTTGTGGGATAGCCCTTGTGCTGCGCGTAACCGTATTGCGGGTAGAGCAGAGCCATTTCGTCCATGTAAGAGTCGCGCGCTGTTTTTGCGAGGATGGAGGCCGCCATTACTTCATGGACTTTTGCGTCCGCTTTTACCATTGGTGTACATGCGGCGCCGATTTTTGGAACATGAAGACCGTCTATAATAACAGACAAGTCCGCAGGCGGGGGAGAGGGGAGTTTTTTACACATTTCCTCAAAGGCGCGCTTCATCGCGAGAAGGCTTGCCTGTAAAATGTTTATGCTGTCGATCTCTGTGTGGCTTGCCCATCCCACACCCCAGGCAAGCGCGCCTTCGCATATTTGCCGCCTGAGTTCTTCGCGTTTGGCGGAGGAAAGTTTTTTGGAATCGTTCAGTAAATCGCGCTGTTTGCGCGGGAAATCTTCGCCAAGTATGACCGCGGCGGCATAGACCGGCCCCGCAAGCGGTCCGCGGCCGGCTTCATCGATTCCGCAGATCATTTTTTTTCCGTAATTATATGTAAGGCGTCTTTTAAACTTGGATCATGGGAATAGTAATTTTCTTCCAGTTCTTTTTCCGTTAACCCCATAAGTTCGTGGCTCATGTAATGAATCCAGTAAGTGTCATCGTTAGTTGACACATCGTGCCTTCGGCACCAGTAATCGGGTTGAATCGGATACTGCTCCTGTTTGTCAAAAAAATATTTATAATCGTGAACCGCAATTTTTAAATCGTTTCTGGGAATTCCCTTGTCTAAAATAATCTGCGCCAAGTGATTAATTGTTCTGCCGGAATCAAAAATATCATCAACAAGCAGTACCTTGTCTCCCACCCGTAAATGTTCGGGAGAATATGTCCAGCCGTCTACCTTCACTTGTTCAGCTTTCGCGACATCTGTGTAAGAGCGCGCGACAACCGCGGCATAGTACACGGGACGCGCCCCTTTGTGCACAATCTTAAAGTACTCGCTTATCAAGTTGCCAAGATACGCTCCGCCGCGTAACGACACATAGATCACATCGGGAATAAACCCTTCGCTGTAGATGCGGTGCGCAAGTTTAAGCGCGTTGTCGCGTACCGTGTTGAATTGCAAAAATTCCTTATTCATAACTAACCTTCCTTTTAGGACGGAAAAATCCGAAGAAGCTGCCGCATAAGCCGCCGACAATGTGCGCAAAGTGGGAAACATTTTCGGGGCCAGATGTGTTAAAAAACTGAATGCCCATGTAAAGAATCATTATAAGAATAAATGTAAGGGGAATTTCGCCCGCATTAAAATTTGTAAACGAGGACAGAAGGATCATCATAAATACTACGCCGGAAGCGCCCATAAGCGCGCTGTTAAATAACAGTACGTTTAAGACTCCTGTGACAAGAGCTGTTGTAATTATCATAACAAGAAGCGATTTTGAACCGTAGACTTCTTCCAGCATTGGACCGATAAGAAGTATCAATGTAAAATTATTAATAAGATGCGACCAGTCTTTGTGTCCCGCGATATGTGTAAAAATCGTAACCCAGTTTCTGAAACTTCCCGCGTGGAAAGTATTTCTGCCGGGGACAAGAAACCAGTTTATAATAAGATTTGGAAAAAACGTATAAGACAGCAGGAGTACAAGAGTGCATAACAATGTAAAAGTAAGCACCGTCGGCGCGTTGTATTTAATTCTCATATATCAAGTTTTATCTCCACCGGGCAATGATCGGAACCTTGAACGTCGGCCCTTATGATAGATGATTTTACATGGGAGATAAAGTTCTTGTTCACACAGTTGTAATCAATTCTCCATCCGACATTGTTTTCACGCGCCCTGCCCATATATGACCACCATGTATAATGACCCGCTTCGCCGGGATGAAAATAGCGGAATGTATCTACATGACCGGCGGCGGTAAATTTATCCATCCATGCCCGTTCCTCAGGCAGGTATCCGGCGCTGTTTTCGTTGCTTTTGGGGCGGGCAATGTCAATCGGAGTATGCGCGATGTTGTAATCGCCTGTCAGTAAGAAATGCCGCCCTTTTTTTACAAGTGAATTGCATAACTTTAACATTGCGTCGCAAAACGCGAGTTTGTAATCCAGCCTTTTACGCTCATCCTGCGAATTGGGAAAGTACGCCGTTATCAGGGAAAAATCGCTGTATTCCGCGATTATTACGCGGCCTTCGTTGTCAAACTCTTCCTTGCCCAGAAAATGCACGTCCTGCGGTTTTTCCTTGCTGTAAATCGCCGTTCCCGAATAGCCTCTTTTCTTCGCGCTTGCCCAAAAAGCGTTGTATGGTTTCCTGGCAGGAGGGTTCAGCAGTTCCGGCGAAAGCTGTCCGGGCTCGGCTTTTGTTTCGTTCAGGCAAAGTACGTCCGGGTTTTCTTTTACCAGCCAGTCGACAAACCCGCGTTTTTCGACCGCGCGGATACCATTTACATTCCATGTAACAATACGCATAATTAAGTATAATTGAGACAAAGGCCGTTTTCTAGTGGGAGGTTTGGCGGCAAAAATATGGCTGATTTATTTGAATACATAACATGGAGGGGAGACCTTGGTTTTTCACAGTCTCCTCTTAATTCTGTTGACAGTTTGATTTTTTCCCAGCTTTCTTATCTGCCTTTTGACGGTATTGTTCCGGCTCCGGGTGAAAAAGGCAGTATAAGTATTAGTTATGCGGCGGATCTGTTCAATGAAAAATTTAATTTGGGAAAAAAATCTTCGGAAAAATTACCGATATTGTTTAAGAAAGATCCCGAATTGCTTAACGTGCTTGCTTCTACAAACCGTTTCGAAAATTGCCGGCTTTTTGGTTATGTAAACATTGTTGACACTGACCGCGAAATTCAATTTTCCGCGCTTTGTATAAGCACAAAAGACGGTTTTACTTTTATCGTATTCCGCGGAACAGACCTTAATCTTGTCGGCTGGAAAGAAGATTTTAACATGAGTTTTGTCGATGCAATTCCCGCGCAGCTTGAAGCGGTTGAGTATCTTGAAAAGATAGCCTGCGGGATTAAGGGGCATTTGTGCCTTGGAGGTCATTCGAAAGGGGGAAACCTGGCTGTATATGCTGCCGCCTATTGCAATAAACCAATTCAAAAGCGCATTACGGATATTTACAGTTACGACGCGCCCGGTTTTCAAAAAACAGTTTTATCAAGCAAGGGGTTTGCATTGATTAAAAACAAAATACATTCATTTATTCCGCAGTCGTCGGTTGTTGGAATGTTTTTTGAACAAGGGTGCGAACAAAAAATTGTAAAAAGCGTAAAATTAGGCCTTTTACAGCATGAACTTTATTCGTGGGAAGTGACGCATAACGATTTGGTTTATGTCAGCGATGTTACTTTAAGCAGCCGCTTTGTGAATAGAACATTTAAAGAATGGATAGCCGGACAGGACAAGGAACAACGCGAGCAATTTTTGAACGCGCTTTATTCCATTTTGGAGTCTTCGGAAGTAAAATCGCTTCAGGAACTTGAAACATCGTGGCTTAAAGCCGCAGGCCGTATGCTGAAAACTTTTGGCAGTATTGATGAAAATAAAAAACAACTTATTCAAAAAGCTTTTGGAGATCTGTTTAACGCCGCCCGCCGTAATTTAGACACCCTGTTAAAATATGGTTCATTACCGTATAATCAGAAGCAGAAAAAATGAACATAGAATCAGAAATACCTTTAACCGTTGCGTCCCCCGACTGGAATAACAGGCGTCTCTTTGGCCTGCTTTGGCCCTTGATTGTAGAGCAGCTCCTCCTTGTTATGATGGGGCTTGTAGATATGATGATGGTAAGTTATGTCGGCGAACACGCGGTTTCCGGCGTCTCGCTGGTTGATACTGTCAATTTTCTTTTTATTACCGCTTTTAACGCTTTGGCGACCGGCGGCTCGGTGGTCGCGAGCCAGTACATTGGGCGCTCGGACGGAAAGAACGCCTGCTGTTCCGCAAGGCAGCTTGTCTATGTAAGCGGGTTTATTTCACTTGTTATAATGATTTTTACAATGTCCGCGTGCCGCCAATTTTTAAAATTGATTTATGGAAATATTGCGGACGACGTAATGCGGGCGGCTCAAATTTATTTTTTAGTAACAGCCCTTTCATATCCGTTTCTCGCGCTGTACACCGCCACCGCCGCCATTTTCCGAAGTATGGGAAATTCAAAGATTAATATGAAGGTTGCCATTTTGGTAAATATATTAAATGTCGCGGGAAACGCCTTGTTTATTTACGGCATGGGGCTTGGCGTTGGCGGAGCGGCGGTATCAACACTTATCGGACGGGCTATAGCCGCGTTTATTCTGATTTACCTTCTGATGGGGAAGCGGCAGCAGGTAATAAATTTGAATGGAATATCAAAGATCAAACTTGAACCGGCAATGATAAAGCGTATTTTAAACATTGGTATTCCAAGCGGCCTTGAAACTTCCATGTTTCAAATAGGGAAAATTCTTGTTACAAGAATATTTACGGTATTCGGCACGGCCGCTATTGCAGCTAACGCTGTATCAGGAACTATAAATTCCATAGGATTTATGCCTGGCAGCGGTTACGGCATGGGTCTTTTGGTAATTGCGGGGCAGTATATCGGCGCTGGCGATTATAACGGGGCAAAACGGTACACAAGGAAAATAATAATTATTGCCTATATTACTTATTTATTTATCAATATAAATGTATTCCTGTTTATGGATCAAATCGCGGGCTTTTTTAAACTGTCGCAGGAAGCGCACGATTTGTGCCTGTCTTTCCTGCGGATTCATTGCGTTACATCAACGTTGTTCTGGTGCTTTTCCTTTGTGCTTCCTAACGCGTTAAAAGCGGCGGGAGACGCGCGTTATGTGATGATTGTTGCCGCGAGTACTATGTGGATTGTCAGAGTATGTTCCGCTTACATTATGGCGTTCCCCCTGGGACTTGGACCTGTCGGGGTTATTCTTGCGATGGGCGCAGATTTCCTGTTCAGGGGAATCTTTTTCGGCGCACGCTGGATAAGCGGCAAGTGGATGGAAAAACGGGTAATTTAATTTTACATTAAAGGCGCAAAGATGCGCAGAACGTCGGGGATTATTCTTTGGAAAGCGTTTCTGTCGCAGTCTTTCAGGCTGATTTCGGATGATATCGGAAGTGTTTTTAAAAAGTCTTCTTTAATTGCGGCTATTGACTCGCTTGAGTAAATTACTACGCCGCATTCAAAGTGAAGATACAAACTGCGAAAATCAAGATTGGTTGTGCCGACTGTGGCTATTATGTCGTCCGAAACAAATGTTTTTCCGTGGTTAAAGCCGGATGTATATTCGTAAACTTTTACGCCGGCATGAATGAGCCTGCGGTAATATGAACGGGACGTAATCGCTACTATCCATTTATCCCACCTGTGAGGTGTAATAATTCGCACATCAACGCCGCTTTTTGCGGCTGTTGTCAGGGCGGAAAGCAGATTGTCGTCCACTATCAAATAGGGCGTATTTATGTAAACAAACTTTTTTGCCTGATTTATTATCTTAATATAAACATGCTCTCCGATAAATTCGTGATCAATGGGACTGTCCGCGTATGGCTGAACATAACCCCACGCTTCGTAACCTTCGGCGACGCCTTTTTCAGTGTGCTCGATGATGTTGTCATTCCACGGAAAAAATGACGCGTAATCATCTTTGTCCCCGGCTTTTAGATTCCACATTTGCAGAAAAATCAATGTAAAAGCCCACGCGCCGTCTCCTTCCAGCATTATCGCCGCGTCTTTCCAATGGCCAAAACGATCCACAATATTTATATATTCATCCGCCAGATTAAGGCCGCCCGTGAACACTACCTTGCCGTCTATAGAAATAATTTTTCTGTGATCTCTGTTGTTTTGCAATGACGAAACAATCGGCCTGAACGGATTAAAAACAAAACATTTAATTCCCTTCTGCGCCAGTTTCTTAGGATAATTCTCAGGCAGGGTAAAGAAACATCCCAAATCATCGTAAATTATTCTGACATCAAGGCCGGCTTGGGCTTTTTTTTCCAGTATATCAAGTATGGAATTTAGCATAACGCCTTCTTTTAAGATAAAAAATTCCAAAAAAATGTAACGCTGCGCTTTTTCCAGTTCTTCAAGAATTTTACGGTGAAATGCCTCTCCCGAATCAAGGTAAACCTGCCTTGTGTTTGAAAAAACGGGAAATCCCGCAAAATTCTGTAAATATTGAGCGTGTGTTCTAAAATCGGGATGTTCATCTATTAATTCATCCAGCCTGTTTCCCGCAAGAAAAAACGCATCGCGGCTGTCGCGTATGTTTTTGTCAAGCGCTCTTTTTAATTTTTTTTGAGATGAAATCGTATTGAAATAGATATACAGAATTCCGCCAAAAAAAGGGAAAAGGAGAATAAGGAAAATCCATGTAAGTTTATAACCGGCTTTTTCATGTTTATTTATTACATGTATACACGCGATAATACTTAGAAAATAGAGAATTAAATATGAATATTGAAAGCGTATGCTTACTCCCGCTATTAAAATTATTATCAATGAAATTTGAATAAGAAGGGCGGAAACAACCAAAACCCTTCTTCTAAAGAGAAAATTTATCCATTTATTTCTTTTGATCATCTAATATAATTATAACACAAAATTTCTGGTAACTGTCATTGAAAATGAAAATATTAAAAAACGCCAATTTTTAATTATTTTAGTTCTTATATATATGCGTAATTATCTCTTCCATTGGCAGTTCCTTTACCGCTATGTCGGATAGCGAAAATTTACTTGAAAGAAATTTGATAAAGTCGCCGATTGCGATTTTTGAAGCGTCGACTTCCAGAGTTATTTCCAGCGGCGATTTTTGTTCAAGCACCCTTACGCTGCCGGGAAGCGCCGCCCCTGTGTCAAACGGCTGTTCCAGCGTAAGCTCGACAATTTTCTTTTCGCCAAGATTGAGCTGTAAATTTTCCAATGTGCTGTCAAATACCTTTGCGCCGTGGTTGATTATTATCACGTTATCGGCAAGCTGTTTTACATCTTCCAAATCGTGGGTTGTAAGGATAAAAGTTGTACCTGCCTTGTTCATGTTCAGGATGAACTCGCGTATTTTTGCTTTTGCGATAACGTCAAGCCCGATTGTAGGTTCGTCCAAAAAGACAATCTTCGGTTTGTGAAGCATTGCCATTATAAATTCACACTTCATGCGCTCGCCAAGCGACAGTACCCTTGTCGGTTTGTTAATAACTTCCTGAACTTCAAACATTTCGGCTAACTCGTTAAGGCGCGATTTATAATCTGTTTGCGTTATCCCGTAAATGGCGCGGTTCATGTTAAAACTGTCAACAGGCGGAATATCCCAGATTAGCTGCGAACGCTGCCCGAATACCGCGCCTATTTCGCGCACATACCTTTTGCGTTCTTTGCTGGGCGAATATCCCATAACGTCAATTTCCCCAGAAGTAGGGTAGAGCGCGCCGCAGAGCATTTTTATCGCCGTAGACTTGCCCGCGCCGTTGGGACCCAGAACGCCGCATATTTCGCCGGCTTTAACGTTAAACGATACATTGTCAACCGCGTTGATAATTACTTTTTCCCTTTTGAAAAAACTCTGTAAAGTTTCTTTCACGCCGCTTCCGCGTTTGAAAGTGGTATAAGTTTTTACAAGATTATTTACTTTTATTATAAACATATCAGCCGCCGACTCCTTCGTATAATTTAACCATA
>Ga0268262_10002572_pt1 | contig 20793 bp, 14 predicted proteins | sample TergutNc150P3_FD_190354 | JGI IMG/M metagenome (GOLD analysis project Ga0268262, IMG submission 190354) | Nasutitermes corniger P3 segment gut microbial community from laboratory colony in Florida, USA - Nc150 P3 (SPAdes) (version 2) | ecosystem: Host-associated > Arthropoda: Insects >... | reverse complement strand
TATTTATTCTGACGAAGTTGGGATTGTTATTCAGAGTAGCCAGCAGCATATTGTCATAGGTGTCCCGCCGGGTTCCTACGGGCAATGTTTCATATTCCCCCATTATGTCCGCAATTCCGTCTAATTTTTCTAAGTACCCATTTTCTCGGCCTTGCCAGAATCTTGCTTGATCTTGAGCCAGATACTTTAGACCTCGAAGGTTAGATTCCATGGTTATTTTGGATGCCCGTTGCAGTTGAATTATGGTAAGGCTGCCCGCTACGACTACCACAATTGCGATCATCATAATGCTCAGTTTAATTTTGATTTTCATTATTTTCCTCCATAATGCCACTTACCTTTTATAATATATTACCATATCAAAGTGTGAGGTGTAAAGATGAAAATAAGCATTTATTTTGAAATAACCAGCGCAAAACAGCAAAAACAACTAAAAAATCTATGATAATACCTTGGTGGAAAACTTACAATTTTGCCATATATCACATATAATGAAGAAAAACGCCTTTTTTGTCGATAATAAATCACCATGTTATTGGTTAAAAAAACACTTCGTTATTCCATCATTATTACGCTTGTTTTATGCGCGGTTTCACGTCTTTACGCGGTTTCCGGCGATGATTCATCCGTGGATACTGATATTAATAATATGACCGCGCCGCTTTTTCCGCACATGTTTTTTACGGATACGGTTGACCAATGGAAAAAAGCCGATAATTCGCGGCCCTATTGGGTTAATACAAAAGAAGAGATAGAAAATTTTAATCGAATATCGAAGTATCAAATTTCTTTTTTGCTGAATAACGATATTCTTGCGTATTATGGCCATCCCGGCTCGCGCATCATGGGAATTTTAGGCCGTTATTCTATTGAAGAGCTGGACAAGATGATGACCGCCCTTGCCGCCGAGTACGAAAAAGTCAATGGCGGACGGAAAGTGCGTAAGGCGTTTTACCTGATTTATGGGACTGTTTGGCCCAAGGGCAGAATAGGGATAATCGGGGATAATGTCCTTATGGAGTATATCGAGTATGGGTTGAAGAACGATATATTGGTTTTTATTGATCATCAGATTGGCCGTTATGATCCGATAGATTCATTGAAGACAATGCTGCCGTATTTGCGCTATCCAAATGTACATCTTGCGCTTGATCCCGAATGGCGAACAAAAAGACCGATGGTGGATATTGGCAGTGTCAAAGCGGAAGAAATCAACATCGCCCAACAAGTAATGGAAAACTACCTAATAGATAATAATATTCCCGGCGAACGTATGCTTGTTATTCATCAATTTCAGCACACAATGATAAAAGATCGCTCGCAGGTTAAAAGCAATTATAACAGAGTCAGACTGATTCATTGCGCCGATGGTTTTGGTCCGCCTGAAGTTAAACGCGACTCTTATAATTACAATGCGCTTGCTTCCAATATGCCGATTAAAGCTTTCAAGTTGTTTTACAATTTTGGAATACCGGGCGCGGGTTATGACTACCCCCTGATGGCGCCGAAAGACGTGTACAAACTTAATCCACGGCCTAATATCATTATGTATCAATAATGACTCGTGTTTGGCAAAACTCCACACAAGGTTAAGATTTAACGAAAAGACGGTGATATAGTAATAAAAACTTATATCCTATGTATGGGAAAATTCTAAAAAATTTAAACGGACTGTGAAAACAATAGCCTATCCATTCAAGTCCCGCGTTAAAAACGCCGCGTGACGGATATTTTTTTCTTTCGGCGAATACGTCAAAAATGTCGCTGCACCATAGCCTCATGCCGTTCCCAAGTGAGGCGTTGTTTCTGGCAATCCAGCGTTCTTCGCCGCGTATGCCCTTACCCGCCAACAACAGCGCCGGCGATGATTTTTTTATCGCTTTGATGATGGTCGCTTCTTCGTAACGTTTAAAGTAACCGGGGAAACGCCCGACAATGCGAAGGCGCGGGAATGTCTGCCTGATATTCTGTTCTGTTTTAATAAGAACTTTTGTTTTGCCGCCCAATAAGTAACAGGAAAATTCCCGGTTCTCCAGAATGGTAAGCAGGCTGATAATAAAATCGAATGGCATATAGCGGAACGCTTTTTTCCCCGTAAGGAATTTTATCCCGCTGATGACGCTTTTAGAAATAGGAATAACCAGAGCCGCCCTTATAATATAATTGCGATACTCGGTATTTCTTCTTGCGCGTAACAGATCCCACAAAGAAAGAAGAACAATGTTATGCTCCTTCTTTTCTTTTATCAGATCATACACTACAGAGCTAAGATTCTCCGGCGCGACAATATCAATCGGCACGCTAAGAAGGTCTATTCGCTGCCGGAATTCGCTTGTTTCAGTTTCCACGAATCTTTCTCCAGTAATAAAATACGTATTGCCGCCGCGCAATAAAGAGCGGCAGTTTCTGTCCGTAAAACGGTATCGCCGATGGTTAATGTTTTAAAACCGTTTTCCATAAAGAGGGCAACCTCTTTTTCAGAAAATCCCCCTTCCGGTCCGATAGCAAACGCTAAAACCTGGGGAACACTATTAAGATAACCGTGAAGGCTCTTATTTTCAAGCCCCTTTTGATGATGAAATAATAATCCCAGCGAATTAGATGCGTTTTCTTCGCTGAGTTTTTTCCAGTAGTTAAATAGTTCTTTTTTAGTCAATGGCTGATGAAGGGCAGTCGTGGTCATGGAACCGCTCTGCTGTCTTGCCTCTTTAATAATTCGTTCCCAGCGTAAAAATTTTTGCCCTTTTTCGTCTGCGATTTTCGCCGTCGAAAACTCCGATACAAAGGGCACAATCTCCGTTATTCCGCCCTCGGCAGCTTGCCGGACGATTAAATCCATCTTGTCGCCCTTGGGTATCGCCTGAAATAAAACCAACGGCGGTAAACTATTTAACTGTTTATTTGTTAGGTCTTCCGCAGTATTACACTTCCCCGTTAATACGCCGCGTTCAATAGAAAGCACCTGTATAAGAGTTTCTTTGCCGTCTGGTAAAAGAGCGGGAAAAAATTCCCCTGTCGCAAGGCGGCGGACATTAACAAGGTAGTGATAATCATTGTCTTTTAGCTGGACAATGCCGTCCCCCCCGCCTTGCGAAAAATCCGGCTCTTTATTTAAAATAAATTGTTTCATGCCTCATGAAGCAATAGCCAGATTTTTCTCGGCTTCTTCCTGCAGCTCTTTTAATGTTTTTGAGTTTTGCATCAGGTTTTGATAAGTTTTGCTCTCAAAAATCTTTATCGCTTCCTGCAGTTGAACGTCGTATTCCATATCATAAACAGGAGCGAAAGAAGTCCTGTTTAATTCATTCCTGATAAGCCGTTTAAGCAGAGACAGGTTAAGCTTATATTCACGCTCAAGCTGTTGCGCAAAAGTTTCAATTTGCGCCTGTGTCGCCTTTGGGTTTTTTTCGGCAAACTCCGGAATTTTATTCGCGTTTATCAGTACGTTCATTTTTTCCGCGTCCGCCTCCGTGTATTCGGGGAATTTTACTTCGCGATCCGGCGGAATGCCGATTTTGTCAATATTAACGTCGCTTGGCGTATAGTAACGCGCCGTGGTTATCTTAAAACCTGTTCCGCTTAAAGGATAAACCTGTTGAACTGATCCTTTGCCAAAGGTATTTTCTCCCACCAGATAGGCTCTGCCGCGGTCTTTAAGCGCTCCCGCGACAATTTCGGAAGCGGAGGCGGAACCTTTGTTTATCAATACGATAACTGGAATATCCGGGGCAACAAGAGTGGACCGTCTGGCGTTAAAATCGCGGTTTTCCGTCGCAATTCTGGATCTGGTACGCACAATAAGCCCGCCGTCCAGGAAAAGGTTTGAGATTTCTACAGCCGCGTCAAGGCGGCCTCCGTAATTGTTACGCAAATCCAGTATCAGGCTGTTGTAGTTTTTTTGTTTAAAGTCATTGATAGCGTCTCTTGCCCTGTCCGCGGACATCGGGGTAAAAGTAAGAAGTTTCAGATAGCCCGTTTTACCAATCATGGCGTGTTTGACTGTAGGCACTTCTATATTTTCCCTTACCAATGTTAAAGGAAACTCCATTTTTTCACCGCGCTTTATGACAACATTTACGCTCTCTCCGACCGTTCCCCTCAACATTCCAAGCACTTCGTCCATGGTAAGGTTTTCAGTCGCCACATCGTTGATTTTTATGATAAAATCGCCCGGGTTTATTCCGGCGCGCCAGCCTGGCGTATCTTCGATTGGGGAGACAACTTCCACCCACATCGGTTTTCCGTCCGGTCTTGGGGAACTGGCTTTTATGATATTAAGCCCCACGCCGCCAAAACTTCCCTGCGTAGTATCGTTTAAATCCTTCATGTCTGATTCGGTTAAAAAAGTCGAATATGGGTCTTCCAAAGCGCCGAACATACCGTTCATCGCGCCCTCAAAAATTATCCTTGGGTCTACTTCCTCAACATAATTACGAACGATAAAATCATATACATTCTGCATTATATTTGTATAATTACGAACCTGATTTTGGGTATTTCCCGCTCCGGAAGGCTGTTGTAAATTACCCTGCGCAGCTGCGCCCGGAATTAGCGCAAAGGTAAATAAAAGGCAGAAAATAACAGTTGCCGAAATCCATACCCATTTAAAAGATGTTTTTTTGTACTTTATATCCATAATAACTCCTGTTATAATTATGATATATTTTTTATAAAAAAGGTAGGGAGTATGACATGGCAGCAAAAATTAAAATAGGGAAAAAGCTTACCGCGCTTATATTTGCGGGATTAGTATTTTTTGTAATTACCGGATTGCATTTGCTTGGGGTTTTCCATTTTCTGGAATACAAATCCTATGACATGCGGGTCAGATTCTGGGCGGACTCAATTTATGGCCGTCCTTCTGACGAGATTACCGTAATACTGTTGGATCAGGACAGTATTGACTGGGCGCAGAAAGAAAGGGGTTGGGGCTGGCCGTGGCCCCGGCAGGCATATGCGGAAGTTGTTGACTACATGAATTTAAGCAACGCGCACTCGATAGCTTTCGACGTTATCTTTTCCGAGCCTTCTGTTTACAGAAACTCCAGACAGGATGAGATAATTGATAATGCCGTTAAGAATCTGGAACAAGCCGAAACTGAAAACGCCGTTCCTCTTAGAAATGACGCCCCCCGCGCCGCCGGAGAAAGAAGGCAGCCCAGATCTGAAAATAGCGACGGGACGCCCAGAAGATCGGTATTCAGAATAGCAATTGACGCATTGCGCAGTTTAAGCGCCCGAGATGATGATAATGCGTTTATCAGGGCGTCTAAAGATTTTGGCCGTGTGGTACAAACGGTCATGTTTAGCACCCAAACGGGTAATGTAGCCGCCTGGCCTGATGATGTAAAAGCGCCTTTATTTCAACCTGAAAATTTCGGTACAATGCTGGAACGTTTCAGCGTTGGAAATAATGAAAAAGCGCAGTTTCCGATTAAAGGATTAAGAGATGCCGCCGGCGCTTTAGGGAGCGTTACCGGCGTACCGGATTCCGACGGAATCATCAGGCGGATTAGGCCTTTTACCCTTTTTAACGGTAAAGCAATACCCGGTCTTTCTACCGCGTCGCTTGTTGTTTCAGGAAGAGGGCGGCAATTGTCCTACAATAAAAAAAACAGCTCTATTGAATGGGAGGGAGTTTCAATACCCGTTAATAAAAATGGTTATGCCCTGTTACGCTATCACGGACCTTTAGATAAATATTTTCCTTACAGGGCTATGGATATACTAAAAAGCGCGGAAGCTACTAAAAACGGCGATGAAGAGTATATGGAAAGCGATACTTATCTTCCTCCCGAAAACTTTGAGGATACTTATGTTTTCTTTGGTTTTTATGCGCAGGGACTTTTTGATATTTTTAATACGCCTATATCATCCGTATATCCGGGAATGGGATGTCACATAACAATGCTTGATAATGTGCTAAATAAAAATTTTATACGCGAAAGCGCCGAGTGGCTTAACCTGTTGATTCTTCTTGCGGTTATAGTTTTGGTGGTATATCTGGCTATTTTCTCCCCACGTATTTCTTTTTCTGTTATTGGAGTGGCAATTATTGTTTTAATTACTATTGTCGGCTCTTTTGCCGCTTATCAGTTTGGCGGACTCTGGCTGCCCATGGTAACATATCTTGCCGGAACGCTTGCCGCTTTTATCACAGTAATGCTTTACAATTACGCGACGGAAGGCAGCCAAAAACGGTTTATTAAATCCGCCTTTTCACAATACCTGTCGCCTAAGGTTATTGAACAGATCATCCATGATCCTTCCCAATTAAAACTTGGCGGTGAAAAAAGAGAGATGACCGCTATTTTTACGGATGTCCGCAGTTTCTCCACAATTTCCGAAGCGCTGGGCGATCCGGCAAAACTTGTAGAACTGCTTAATTTCTATCTAACAAGAATGAGCGACATTGTTCTTAATAATCAGGGAACAATTGATAAATACGAGGGCGACGCGATTATCGCGTTCTTTGGCGCTCCCATTCACATGAATAACCATGCCTCTCTTGCCTGCCGCGCCGCAATTGATATGAAAAAAGCGGAGGTGGATATAAACCGGGAAGCGCTTGAAAAAGGATTTATCAATCAGGATGTTATGAAAGCCATGTTTGGAAAAGGGATAATAAGCAGCATTGACGATCCCAGTCCGATGTTTACAAGGCTGGGTATCAACACGGGGGATATGGTTGTAGGTAACATGGGCACTCCCAATAAAATGGACTATACAATCATGGGAAACAATGTAAATTTGGCGGCGCGGCTGGAGGGAGTTAATAAACAATATGACACCGGCGGCGTCCTGATTAGCGAATATACAAGAAAGCATCTGGGCGATGAGTTTGTTTTGCGTCCTTTAAGCAGGGTGCGTGTTGTTGGTATTAATACCCCCTTGCGGCTTTACGAACTGCTGGATATCACCTCCGGTGCCCCTCCTGAACTGCTGGAAATGGTAAAAAATTGGGAAAAGGCCTTTAATTACTATGAAAAACGCGAATTTCAGGCTGCTCAGGCTTTTTTCCAGGTAATTTGTGATAATAATAAAAGAGATTTTACAGCAAAAAAATACCTAAATAGGTGTATTAAGTTCATTTCTTCGCCCCCGGATGAAAAAAATTGGGATAATGGAGTTGACAATTTAACAGAAAAATAGTGTCCATATTTTAATAGATAATTTTGCAGAAAAGTGATATTATATATAGACATATTAACGGAAAAGTGATATTAATATTAATAGAGGTGAAATATGAAAAAGATTTTAATTATTTTAAGTTTAGTTTTATTTGTTATCGGTTTTGCGTCGGCGCAATCTGCATCGACGCAATCTAAGCCGGCGACATCTACGCAGTCTCCGGCGGCACAGCCTGCGGCAGAAAAGCCTGCGGCGGAAAAAACTAAAGAGGGAAAAGTTCTTTATGTCGCCGTTAAAACGGTTACGTTAAAATCCCACACAGGCGCTTTTGCTGAAAGCAAAGGAACATTAAACTATGGAGCCAAAGTTACGCAAGTAAAGGTTGAAGGTAATTTTACGGAAGTCAAAAGCGCCGACAATCCTTTATTGACCGGGTGGGTAACGACTGCCAGCCTTACATCAAAACAAATAGTGGCTGGAGGCGCGACAAGTACGACAACGGCAAAAGAAGTGGCACTTGCGGGAAAGGGCTTTAGTCAAGAAGCTGAAAAAACATTGAGTCAAAAAAAGGAACTTAATTATGCCGACGTAGATAGAGTTGAAGCGATAAAAATTCGCGAAAAAGATGTTGAATCATTTCTGAAAGAAGGCGAGTTAAAAATGGGGAATAAATAATGAAAAATAAAATAGGTATAATTTTTATTATTATTATTTTTTCAATAGCGATTTTCTCTTGTGGGATTTCTACTTTTTTTAACAATGTTTCCAATGCCGGTAGCGCAATAACAGAAGCCAACAACACCGCCAATGAAGATATTACCCCCGAACAGGAATACTATATTGGCAGGGCTGTAGCGGCAAATTTACTCGGCAGGTATAAACTTTATTCTAGAAACCAGACTTTGACTACTTACTTAAACAAAATCTGCGCCGCCATAGCGATTAATTCTCCACAACCTGATATTTATAACGGTTATCATGTAGCGCTACTGGACACCGATGAAATTAACGCATTTGCAACTTCCGGCGGACATATTTTTGTTACACGTGGAATTATTAGCGCCGCTGATACCGAAGATGGGCTTGCCGGAATAATTGCGCATGAAATCGCCCATATTCAGTTAAAGCATGGTATTAATGCCATTAAAAACAGCCGAAAAACACAGGCTTGGTTAGTCACAAGCACTGCGATATCCGGTGTTGCCGGAGGAACGGATGTCAAACAATTGACTGATGCTTTGAACGAGTCGTTTATGGAATTTGTGCAAACGCTTGTAAGCAACGGTTATTCAAAGACTCAGGAATTTGATGCTGATAATAAAGCAATTGCATTAATGGCCAGCGCAGGATATAATCCGGCAGGTTTAACTAAAATGCTCATGGCGTTAGGTCATTTCCAAAAACCTGACTCAGGTTTTGGCAAAACGCATCCAAGTCCCGAAGAGCGTATAGCTAATGCTCAAAAGTCAGTTAATAAATACAAAACAACATATAAAACCGCAAGAGCGAAGCGGTTTGCTACAGCGACAAAATAGACTCGCATATCAAAATAAGTTCACTTAGTCAAAGATAAGCGGCGTTTTAATGTCGTTTGTCGTGTTAAGTATCCGATGTTTTAATGTCGGATACTTTTTTATAAAGGAGATCTGTTAAATGATAAAAAACAGAAAAACTAAAATTGTGTGTTCTATAGGACCCGCATCGTCTGAAGATTCCGTTATACGCGAGCTTATACTTGCCGGAATGAATGTGGCGCGTTTTAACTTTTCTCACGGTACTCATGATTCACATCGTGATTTAATAGAACGCGTCAGGCGTATTTCCGGCGAATTGGAAATTCCCGTCGCAATCTTGCTGGACACCAAAGGGCCGGAGATACGGACAGGCATGGTGGAAAATGACGGTAAAGTTACGATTAAAGCCGATGATGATGTTATCATTTCTACCGATGACAGTTTTACCACAGCGGCAGTGAACGGGTTGCCCGCGCATATCTCATTATCATGGAAAGAAGCGGGGGAAAAGCTGAAATGCGGACATCGTATTCTTGTTGCGGACGGGCTTCTTGAGCTTGATGTGATTGATACCACGTCCGGAATTAAGTGCCGCGCAAAAAATACAGCCGTCATTGGCAGTAAAAAAAACGTCAACCTTATCGGCGTGCACGCCGGACTTCCCATTATTGGCGAACAGGACAAGAAAGACTTAGAATTCGGCATTAGAATGAATATTGATTATGTCGCTGCGAGTTTTTTGAGTTTTCCACACGAAGTAACCGATATAAAGAAATTCCTTGAAAGTTTTTCTTCCCACATTAAAATCATAGCTAAAATTGAAAGCGGCGAAGGCCTTGAAAATATTAAAGAAATAGCCAGGCTTGCGGATGGCGTAATGGTGGCAAGGGGCGACCTTGGCGTACAGCTTCCTACCGAGCAGATTCCGCTTGCACAAAAACACATTATCAATGCGTGCAGAAAAGCCGGAAAACCCGTTATTACCGCGACACAGATGCTGGAATCGATGATTGTGAATCCGCGTCCCACCCGCGCTGAGCTGACCGATGTGGCAAACGCGATACTCGACGGAACTGACGCGATTATGCTTTCGGGCGAAACCGCACAGGGAGCGTATCCGGTGGAAGCGGTAAAAACAATGGACAAAATAGCATGTACCATTGAAGAATCTGAAGAATTCCATAAACGCATGAGAAAATTACATGATGAATGTCATTCTGAAGTACATAATCCAAAAGAAGATCTGGGTATAATCATGTCGCGGGCCGGAGTTGAAACCGCGACGGCTGTAAACGCAAAAGCCATAGTAACGCCAACCCGCAGCGGTAATACCGCGCGAATCCTCAGCGTTTTCAGGCCGGATGAGCCTATTCTTGCCGTAACGACCGACGAGCGTTCTGAACGTATTATGCAGTTATACTGGGGCGTTTATACCTGTGTCAGTTCAAAAGTCGGCGATTCGGAAACCATGATAAACAACACCATGAAGCTTGTTTCAGAAACGGGGGTGGCGGGAATATCTGATAAAATAATTCTCATTGCCGGCCTGCCTCTTGAAAGCCCAAACATGATAAATACTGTTCGCGTCATTATTATCGGGACGGTTCTTGCGCGTTCAAACGCCGGCGGTTTCTCAAATCCCACCGTTACCCGCGCAAATGGCAAGATAATCCACGCAACAACTCCTGAGGAAGCCCGCAGAAAAATTATGTCTTCGGGTGGCGGCGGAATACTTATTTGCAAAGAGCTAACCGAAGACTATACGTCTGTTATCAGTATGGTAAATGGAATCATCTGTGAAGGAGTTTCGGTAATCAGCGAGCAGAAATTACGCATGATCAATCCCAATCTAGTCTGGCTTACCTACATCAGAGACGCGGCAAAAAAACTCGAACAAGGATTAACAGTAACAATAGACGGAAAAGAACTGCTTGTGTACGAGGGAACTATTTAGCGGATTACGAACTTGTCCCACCCGTGCGCGACCTAATCGGTCTTAACTGCGCTTCTGTCACTTTTTTTGGGTCATTAACGCCGGTGGGAAGCTGCCTGCCTTTCTCCGGTGTAACATCCTCTTCCTCAAACTCACCGTCCGCGTCCCAAAGTTCGGTTTGCGGCGGCGGTCCTTCCGCGACATCCAGTTCTCCCTTTTTAAGCCGCGCCGTGATTAATTTTGTTACGCCGGATTCCTGCATTGTGATACCGATAAGAGTTCCCGCCCCCGTAGTGGTTTTTTTGTTATGTGTGATAATAATGAACTGGCTTGTGTCGCTGAACTCGTTAAGGAGGTGGACAAAGCGCCCGACATTCTGTTCGTCAAGGGCGGCGTCAATTTCGTCCAGAAGGCAGAAGGGGCTTGGCTTTACCATGTAGGTGGCGAATAAGAGGGCTACTGCCGTCATTGAGCACTCGCCGCCTGAGAGCAGGCTTAAATGTTCCAGCTTTTTTCCCGGCGGCTGGGCGAAAATTTCTATGCCTGATTCAAGCACATGATTCGGATCTGAAAGCCGCAGTTCCGCTCTGCCTCCGCCGAACAGACGGCGGAACATATTGTGAAAATTTTTCTTGATACGGTTATAAGTGTCAATGAATAACTGCGAAGTTTCTTGGCGTATTTCCGCCGTAAGGTCTTCAAGGTCTTTACGCGCTTTTTGAAGATCCGCCATCTGATTGTTAAGAAAATCATAGCGTTGTTTTGTTTCGGCGTATTCTTCCGGGGCCATGAGGTTTACGGAGCCAAGCTCTTTTGACTTTGCGCGGGCGGCGGCAAGTTTTTCGCGCAGTACGGCGGGCGGCGTTGTAATGTTAAAAATGCGTTCTTCAAACTCCATTAAGTCCCTGGAATGCGTCTCTCTGAAATTTTCCTGAGTGTTTTTTATTTCCATTTCGGACTGGACAAGTTCCAGATGGATTTTTTCCAGCGCTTCCTGCACTTTGGAAAGTTCCGCCATCCGCTTGTTGATAATTTCTTTTTTACTGGCGACATTATCGTTTCTTTTGCGAATGTCATTTTCCAATTTTTCCAATTCGGAAGAATAGGCTTTAGTCTTTTCTTCGATACCCGCTATTTCAGTCTGAATCCCGGTAATACGCGTATTGGTATCTTCCAGTCTTTTTCGGTACAGGGAAAGTTCGTCGCGGATATTTTTAAGGACTACTTCCTGACCGGACAATTCACGTCTGATAAGACGCGCCTGATCTTCGGCGGCTTGGGCGCTGGCGTTCATGTGGGCGCGGTTGATTTTCATGTTCTCCAGAGTTGAGCGGTATTCGTCGATTTTCGCTAAAAGAATGATATTGTCTTCGTGCAGTTTTTTTATGCGCTGCCGTCTTTCCTCAATGCTGTCTTTCGCGTTCCTTATTTGCACATCTAAAGCGCGTTTTTTTGTAATAATTCCCTGAGGAGCTAAAAATTCATCTATAAAGGTTGGCGAATGTTCGCGGTAACTGTTAAAAAGTTCTACCGCTTTATTCGCTCCGGCGGCGGCTTCTGAGAGGCTTTTTAGCAGAACATCGGTAATACGCTTTATTTCCGCCGCGTCAACGCCGCCAGTCGCGTTTGCGGCGGCTGCAAGGTCTCCTATCAGCGCTTCCCTGCCTGAGAGGAGGGTGTTAAGGCGGACAAGCGTTTCGCGTAAGGCTTCTTCCGCGTTTTTGCGTTCTGTGGCGGAATAGCCGGCTTTTTTAAGACCGGCATCCAGTTCCGCTACAATGTCGTCTGTTATAATGGCAAGCTCTTTTTCAAAGGCGGTAAGTTCTTTTTCTATACCATGAATCTCATTTTCCGCCCTGTGCGATTCCTTGTCATTTTCGCTGATGCGCCCGGCGGCAAGCTGGATATTTTCTTCAAAGGAGCGGATATTTTCTTCTATACTTTGGCATTGTTTTCTTAAGTCCTGTACAAGGGCATCCTGTCCGGCGGCATCCGCGTTTAATTCCGTTATTTTTTGAACAGCCTGTTTTTCGCGTTCTTCGTTTTGCCCGATTTTAATTTTATTTTCATTGCGTTGTTCATTAAACAGGCGCACTTCGTTTTCCCTTGCGTTTTTTTCAAGCGCAAGGCCGTAAATATTTTTTTGAAGCTCCACAAGCCGCGCTTCCATGGAGTTTACTTCGTCCATGTGCGCTTCCAGAGCCTGGTTTTCCGCTTCCATTTCGGAGCGTATCCTGTCGCGGTCCTGCGTTCTGCGCCTTAATGTTTCGTTCTTTTCGTCTCTTTCATACTTAAACTGTTTTAACCGTAAAAGTTGAATATCCAGTTCATAGTTAAAAATTTCATCGCGGAGCGTGCGGTATTTTAGCGTTTTTTCCGATTGTATTTTTAAACTGTCATGGGAGCGTTTTACCTCGTTCAGTATCAAATCAACCTGGCGCACATTTTCCTCGGTTTTGGCAAGGTTCCGCTCCGCCTCCGCTCCCCGTTCCCTGTACCGCGTGATGCCCGCCGCCTCTTCAAAAAGATAACGCCGTTCTTCCGGCTTTGATGAAAGTATCTGATCGATTTTTCCCTGTTCCATCACCGAATAGGCGGTCTTGCCTACGCCGGTGTCCCAAAAAAGTTCACGTATGTCTTTAAGACGCACCTGCGCCCCATTGATGAAGTATTCGCTTTCTCCGGAGCGGTATAGCCGTCTTTTGATTTCGATTTCCGGCATATCCATGGGCAGAAGGCCTGCTTCATTGGCGATGGCGAGTGTAACCTCCGCCACATTGAGGGGTTTTCGGGCTTCCGTGCCGCCAAAGATAACGTCTTCCATTTTTTCCGCGCGCAGGGATTTGATGGCGTGTTCGCCCAAGACCCATTTGATCGCGTCAACTACATTGGATTTTCCGCAACCGTTTGGCCCCAAGAGGGCGGTAATGCCGTCGTTAAATTCTATATCTGTACGGTCTGCAAAAGATTTGAAGCCGAGGATGGTGAGCCGCTTAAGAAACATAAATTAGAGCTGTCCTTCTTTGATGAATCCCGCTGAAAGCCTTTTAAGCAGCGCGTCAACCTGCTTTTGGTGTTTTAAACCATAGTTTTCCAGCGGACCTGATTCTAACTGATCAAAGCTGATATTATTATTTTCATACTCGCAGAACATATTGGCAAGGTACACGGTATCAACCATATCTTTACAATCAAATGGCGCGGCGTCAGGATCGTGATGATACCGGATTGCCGCCACTAACTTGTCGGGGAAATTCCACTTTTCAGCGATAAGGGCGCCAAGTTCCGCATGATTCATGCCCGCGGCAAGATCTTCAAATGTGGATATGGGAAGGCTTTTTTCGCCGCAGAATCCTTTAATTTTATCCAATAGCTCGGGATGTACGTTGGAAAAAACTATTTTACCCATGTCGTGTAACATTCCGCCGATATATACGTCGTCCAGAAGTCCGGGAACATTTTTAAAATTCTTAACCAAATTGAAGGCGTAAAACGCGGTTTTGTACGAATGATCCCAAAGTTTCTTTTTTTCAACCGTATCGTCGCCCAATATTTTTTGTGTCCCATAAGAATAAAGCAGGTTTTTTATGCCGTTTATTCCAATCATTTTTACGGCGTCTGAAATATGATCAACTTTTTTGGATAACATATATTGCGCTGAATTGACAATTTTTAACAGATCCGCAGTAAGCGCCGGGTCCATCGAAATTTGCCTTGCAATTATGGGCATATCAGAAGCGGGATCGTTAATAAGTTTTTGTATAAGCAGGACATTTTCCGGAAATTGCGGCAGGCTGTTTATATTTTCCACAATTTCTTCCGACAGAGCCGACATATTTTCTACCATTGCCTGATCAAGCGGAATGGAAATGCTTGCAATTGTACAGTTGTTCTTTGTTTTGATTGTAAACGCATCGTCATCAAGACCGATTTTTCTTAACATAAGAACGAGGATAACAAGCCCAAGCCCCGCGCCCTCAGAATCGTCAAGCACCTGGGACAATGCGTCTTCCAGACTGTCGTACTGTCTGGATCTCGCCATCTTGTCCTGTATCCGCAGCTGTTCCATTTTATTTGCGGTCACATTATTGCGTATTTCAACAATAATAGTATTTCTCTTAACTTGTAAAATTACTTTTATATAAAGCCCTTTTTCTTTCTGTAATTGAAGATAATAGGCAATATTGTTGATTGTATCTTCTTTAAAAGTTTTCATTCCCGAGTTGTAATCATTATCATTGTTAATGTCCAAACCGCGTTCATTAAAATACACCCGTTTTGTATTGGCTTTTTTTGCGTTAATTACAAGCTCCTGTATGCAATAGACAATGTAGTCCTTTAGTTTTATTTGATTCATATGTTTTAGAAACGTATCTATTACCTGTTCGATGTAAATTTCTATTTCTTTGGGATGCGTATATGTTGTAATTGTAAGCGGGAGTCCGGACTGTATGGCTTTCTTGATTTTTTCCTCATCCACAACCAGTTCGGAAGCAGAACTCATAATTAAACCTGCCTTTACAGCGGTGTCAGACACCGCTTAAAAACTATTACAGCGGTGTCAGACACCGCTTATATATAATATTAACTTTTTCCATACAAATCAAGCGATTCAATATTAATGCAATACTTGATATGTGGGTCAAAATGACACAGTATTTTGACACATTTTAAGCTTTGCGTCATTTTCCCCGGAATGAAAATTGTGCAGACAAAAAACCCTTAAAAAATGGTTGAATTGACCGTAAAAAACGTAAAAAACCGCTTGGCATGGATATTGCTACTAGATAGGTATAAAAGGTGGTAAATTATGAACAATACAAAGAAAAGAAAAGAATTGAATGACAACCTCACGCTTTATTTAAAAGAGATGAATCGCATTCCGATGCTAAAGAGGGAAGAAGAGGAGACAATCGCGCGTGAGGCGGCGGCTGGCAGTAAAGAGGCCAGAGAGAAACTTATCAACGCTAATTTGCGCTTTGTTATTACAATAGCGAAAAAATACCAAGGGCTTGGACTTCCCCTTGAAGACCTGATTAGCGAAGGCAATGTAGGGCTTGTTAACGCGGCGGATCGCTTTGATGTGGAAAAAGGTTATCACTTTATATCTTACGCCGTATGGTGGATACGTCAGTCCATTTTAAACGCCCTCTGTGAGAAATCCAGAATGATAAGGCTTCCCGTAAACTGCGCGGCGGATCTTGTTAAGATTGAAAAAGCCGGGAAAATGATAGAAAGGCAGCTTTCACCGGAAGAAGAAATTAATGAAATTGCGGAAATGTTAAACATGGATAAAAACCATGTTAAAGAGATCGTAAATATTTCCAGAGAAATTGTTTCGCTGAATAACAGCGTTAATAACAAAGACTTGCCGTTGATTGATTATATTGAAGACGATCAATACATAACTCCCGATAAATACGCCGAACAGAGTTACATGAAAGACGACATAAATAAGGTACTTGACACCCTGAATAAAGATGAAGCCGACATTATCCGCTGTCATTACGGTCTTGGAAGGCAGGAGATGTCATTGAATGAGATTGGCGCTTATTACAACCTGAGCAAAGAGCGTATCCGCCAGATTGAAGAAAAAGCCATAACAAGGCTTAGAAACCCAAAACGCGCCGATAAATTGGAAGCTTATGTAGCGTAATGTATGGGGGGTAAAAAAAAACGCACCCAATTGGGTGCGCTTTTTTACAGTTCTAAAGTTTTACTGTTTCTTTATAACTTTAGTATCTTTCGGTAGGTTAGGTCTTTCAATTTCCATTGTCAAATCGCCATTGACTCTTGGCTTAAAAGAATATGACCTATCCGCTTCAGTACAACTAAAAGTGATCCCAGGTTGCCCATTGCTGTCCATAATGACTTTGAAATCATTAATTGTTTTGCCTGCAAAATCCCAAAGAACGCTTCCATCGGTACTGCTCAGAATTCTAATGTTGTTAGCCGTAAATTCCCAAACAGCATCATATCTGTCATCAAGCCATTTCTCTGCTGGAAATGCTCCAATCTTGATTGACTGCGCAAATAACGCAGTCGCCGCTAACAGTAAAACTAATACGATGATTAATTTTTTCATGTTTTTTTATCTCCTTATAAAATTGTGATTTTGTCCAATTGTACCAGAATAAAAAAAAAAGTCAATAGGATAAATAGAATTTTTAAAAATATTTTTAAAAATATTAAATACATAAGCTGATAAAAATTAAAATTGGTGTTTTTTACATAAATTGTATCTAAAATTAACACCAAAATTGATATTATATTTAATAATTGTAAATCTTTATTACATAAGGATTTACAATTAAATTTGTACACAAATTGATAAATAACTGTAATTCTACCGTTGACATTATGCTTTTCTACCCATAAACTTAATATATGAATATATCCACGTATACGGTTAAACCGAAACTTCCACCAGTTTTAAAACCTTTGGAGGAGATTGCCCGAAATCTCTGGTTATCATGGAATTATGACGCGGTTCAGCTTTTTATAAGATTGGACTATGAAAGCTGGCTTTCGTCCCAACAGAGTCCTGTGCGGACGCTGGGCATGGTAAGCCAGGAACGGCTTGCTCAGGCCGCCAAGGATGATTCCTATCTGGCGGCGTTAAAAGAAGTATATGACAGGTTTCAACGTTATAAAAAAGGAGAAACCTGGTACAGGGGCGGCCATAAGGATGTTGTAGCGTATTTCTCAATGGAATACGGAATGGACGCATCCTTGCCTATTTATTCAGGCGGTCTTGGGATTCTCTCAGGAGATCATATGAAGACTTCTTCGGATTTAGGTTTACCCCTTGTCGGTATCGGGCTTTTGTACAGACAGGGTTATTTTAAGCAGATGCTGAACGCCGATGGTTTCCAACAGGAAAGTTATCCTGAAAACGACTGGTATAACATGCCTGTCGAGAAAAAAATCGGAAAAGACGGGTTGCCCTTAAAAATTTCTGTGGAATTGGCGGGCAGGCAGGCTGTCGCACAAATTTGGGAAGTTAAAGTAGGCCGTTCTTCGCTGTATTTGTTGGATACAAATATCGAAGAAAACGCGCAGGATATTCGGAACATTACCTCGGCGCTTTACGGCGGCGATAAAGAGACCCGTATGCAGCAGGAAATACTGCTGGGTATCGGCGGTATCCGCGCGTTACGTGCACTTGGAATTAATCCCGCGGCTACTCACATGAACGAGGGGCACGCCGCATTCATGGGGCTTGAGAAGATTCGCGAAATCATGAGTGAAATGAGTTTTTCTTTTGAAGAAGCGCGCGAAGCGGTTTGGCCGACAAACATATTTACTACCCATACTCCTGTTCCGGCGGGAAATGAGCGTTTTGAAATCGCCATGATGGAAAAATATTTCCGTTCATGGCCTCAGGTTTTGGGTATTTCATGGAAGGACTTCCTGGGTCTTGGCAGAATCAATGTAAATGATGAACATGAAACTTTTTGTTTAACTGTTCTTGCGTTAAAAATGGCGGCCTATGCCAACGGTGTCGCAAAGCTTCATGGGGTAGTATCGCGCGATATGTGGAAAGGTCTGTGGCCGGGGCTTCCGCTTAATGAAATTCCAATACATCATGTTACAAATGGCGTTCATACGCGCACATGGATTTCTTCCGGAATGTTGGATCTTTTGGACCGTTATTTTGGACCGCACTTTGAAGATAAACCTACGGAACTGAGCATTTGGGAGCGCATGGATCGCATTTCTGACGAAGAATTGTGGCGCACCCATGAACGCCGCCGCGAACGCCTTGTCGCTTTTGTGCGCGAGAGAATCCGCGAACAGTACAAACGGACAGGCGCGGTAGAGCGGCGAATACGTCAGGCGGAGGATGTTCTTTCCCCTTACACGCTGACTCTTTGTTTTGCGCGCCGGTTTGCCACCTATAAACGCGGCAACCTGCTCCTTCGTGATCCTGAACGCCTTTTACGGCTAATTAGGGATAATGATCGTCCTATCCAGTTGATTTTTGCCGGTAAAGCGCATCCGCATGACATGCCGGGCAAGGATTTAATCCGCGATATAATTCACTTTGCGGAAAAATACGACGTAACAAGCCGTATTATATTTGTTGAAAATTACGACATGAGCGTCGCAAAATATTTAACATCCGGCGGCGACGTATGGCTTAATACCCCGCGCCGTCCCATGGAAGCGTCCGGCACAAGCGGCATGAAGGCGGCGATGAACGGCGTTCTTAACTGTTCAATTCTGGACGGCTGGTGGGACGAAGCTTACAATGCCGAAGTCGGCTGGGCAATAGGCCACGGTGAACAGTACAACGATGAAAGGCTTCAAGATGACATTGAAAGCAAAGCGTTATATGATCTTCTGGAACGTGAAATTATTCCGATGTTCTACGACAGGGGCCGCGACGGTCTTCCGCGCGAATGGATAAAAATGATGAAAGACTGCATGAAGCAAATCGGGCAGTCGATGGCGTCTCACCGTATGTTGATGGATTACTCAAATCAATTTTACTTCCCGGCGCTTAAAAATTTCCGCCGTTTCAGCAAAGACGAATATGCCGAAGCAAAATCACTTGCGGCGTATTTTAACAAACTGCAGCAGTCATGGGGTAACTTAAAAATTGTTAAGATTGATTCCAACGCCAAGCCTGTAATGCAGCGCGGCGATATGCTGACTGTTACGGCTTATCTTGATTTGGGCAGTGTTTCACCTAATGACTTGCAGGTTGAATTGTACCACGGCACAGTGTCGAACCAAACCAGGGAAATTGTCGATGCGAGAAAAACGGAAATGAAGTGGCTCAAGAGCGAAGGCAATTTAAACCTGTATCAGGTTCGCATTGAATGTGTGGATACGGGGATGCAGGGGCACACGGTGCGGATTCTGCCCAAACATGATGCGTTGATACATCCGTACAGATGCGGATTAATTAAGTGGGCTTGAGTTTTTAAAGGGTTTGATGTTCGCTTAATTTAAAGATTTGTAGGGGCGTGAGCGCAAATGCCCGCTGGCTCCTGATGGCGTGGCCGTTATGGACGCACGCTTTGGCGTGGCCGTTATTGCGATCCACGCCATGTGTCGCCAGCGTTCATTTGCGCTTACGCCCGTGCTAATAGCTTTTCAATTATCGGGCTTTATACCCCGTGATAAATAGGCAGTACCTGATAACCTGCCATAAAAAAACAGGAGTCTTATATGAAAAATCCAGTCTCTTTTAAGTATCTTGATGTGGTGGCGTCGTTTTTTGTTGTCATTTTGGTGATTAGTAATATTGCGTCTTCGGCGAAAATTGTTGATGTTGGGGTTTCTCTTTTTTCTGTGCCGCTTGTTTTTGATGGGGGGACTATTTTGTTTCCGCTTGCCTATGTGCTGGGCGACGTGTTGACTGAGGTTTATGGGTTTAAGACGGCGCGGCGGGTTATTTTTATCGGGTTTTTGTCTTTGGCGTTGACTGTCGGGGTTTTCTTTGTGCTGGGAATATTGCCGCCGGAAGCGGGTTGGGAAGCCGAAACCGGCGGTAATAACGCTTTTAATGCCATACTTGGTGGGATTAGTTATGGGGGTCTTGTGCTTGCAAGCCTGTCCGCTTACCTTGTTGGCGAACTTTCAAATGCCATAATACTTTCAAAATTGAAAGTTAAGATGAAAGGGCGGCTTCTCTGGGTGCGTACTATCGGTTCTACTCTGGTTGGCGAATTTCTGGATACGGCAATTTTTGTACTGATAGCGAGCGCCATGGGCGTCTTTAGCTGGGAAATTTTCTGGTCGCTTGTTTTAACGAACTATATATTGAAATGCGGAATAGAGATAATTGTAACTCCTTTTACATATTGGGCATCGCGGTTTTTAAAAACAAAAGAAGGTATAGATGTTTATGATTAAAATGCTTTTCGTTTATTTGTATTAAACCTCTTCGCTCTCTAGGTTCGTGTTGGTTCATGTGGTTCGTAGTAAAATTCAAACTTATTTGACAGTCTTGGGCGGCGTTTATTCTGACATCAGCTTATGCATTTTTTCGCCTAACGCAACGGCTTCTTCGGGGGTTTTTGTCGATGTTTGAATAAATACGCCCTTGCGCCCGAAGAAATCAATCAGTTTTTTTGAGTAACCGGCTAAATCCTCTACGCTTGAAAGTCCGTCGTCAAGGTGATCCCAGTAAAAGTGACGCAGACAGAGGGGAGTTTTTCCCGATACTGCGTCGCGGACTTTTTCCCAATTCTGCACTTGGGG